>Ga0102953_1000392_pt1 | contig 30796 bp, 18 predicted proteins | sample SalPon2A_C_D2_MG_FD_78509 | JGI IMG/M metagenome (GOLD analysis project Ga0102953, IMG submission 78509) | Soil microbial communities from South San Francisco under conditions of wetland restoration - Salt Pond MetaG R2A_C_D2_MG | ecosystem: Environmental > Terrestrial > Soil > Wetlands | place... | reverse complement strand
TGACCATCCCGATGGGGACGCATCGGCTCACCTTCGGGACGCGGAACGAGCTGTACAAGGTCTACAATCTGTTCGCCCAGAGCTCCTACGGCGTCTGGTCGTTCGACAACCTGGCCGACTTCCAGAACGGCGTCGCATCGCGGTATCAGGCGTCCGGGGACCTCGGCACGACCGGCATCGCCGCGACGTTCACCGAGGCGACGATCGGGTTGTACGCCCAGGACAACTGGCAGGCGACGCCCAACTTCAACCTGACCTACGGCCTGCGGGTGGACGTCCCGATCTTCTTCGATCAGCCGACGTATGCCCCCAGTGTGCTGGCGCAGGTGTCGCAGCTGAGCTCGGGGCTGAATCCGAATCTGCACATCCCCTCCGGCCAGCTCCTCTGGGGTCCGCGGGCCGGGTTCAACTGGGACGTGAACGGCGATCAGGTCAATCAGATTCGCGGCGGCGCCGGCCTCTTCACCGGCACGCCGGCGTTCGTCTGGATGTCCAACGCGTTCAGCAACAACGGCACGAAGCTCGGGCAGGTGACCTGCGGCTTCGGCAATACGCCCACGTTCAACGCCGCGAACGCCAACTACCAGAATCCCCCGCTCGCCTGCGCCGACGGCACCGGCCTCGGCACGACCACGGTCGGCGAGGTCGACGTCATCGGGAAGAACACGAAGTACCCGCAGGTCCTGCGTGCCAACCTGGCGTACGATCGCCGCCTGCCGGAGAACCTGGTGTTCTCCGTCGAAGGGATCTACACGCGCGGTATCAACGACTACTTCATCACGAACGACAATCTCCCGGCCCCCGTCGGAACCAACGCGCACGGTCGGGTCATGTACGGCACCTTGAACACGAGCGGGTACAACGTCACGAATTACAAGAACTACACCCTCTTCGGACCGTCCTACAACGGCGGCGTGTTCGATCTGCAGAACACCAGCAACAACTACTCGTGGAGCCTCACGGGTCAGCTGCAGAAGGCGTTCTCGAACTCGTGGGCGGCTTCGGTCGCGTACACGTACTCGCAGGCGTACGACGTTCAGAGCTTCACGTCGAGCCGGGCGATCTCCAACTGGCTCTACGGACGTCCGTATTCGGTCGCGCAGACCGACCAGAACGCGACCAAGTCGATCTTCAATCGTCCGAACCGGGTGGTCGTCTCCGCATCGTACACGTTCCCCTGGAAGAAGTACGAGACGGACATCTCGTTCAGCTACATCGGGCAGTCCGGTCAGCCGTACACGTATCTTGCGGGCGGCGCGTCGGGCCGTGGCGACCTCAACGCCGACGGGACGAACGCCAACGACCCCATCTACATCCCGACCGACGCGACCAACACGTCGGAGATGCAGTTCCAGGACATCACCGGCGGGCCGACGGCCGCCCAACAGGCCGCGGCGTTCAATCAGTTCATCGGCGGCGAGTCCTGCCTCGCGAACCAGCGCGGCAAGATCATGGAGCGGAACAGCTGCCAGAATCCGTGGCAGAACTTCCTCAACATGAGCGTCCGCCAGACCCTGCCGCACATCGGGCAGAACAAGCTGGCGCTCGAGGTGAGCATCTTCAACGTCCTGAACCTGCTCGACAGTAAGTGGGGCGTGGTGAAGACGGCGGGCGGTGGTATCTTCGGGACCGAGACGTTGCTCGACGTGGTCGCGGCCACGCCGGCCGGGCAGCCGATCTACCAGTTCGACACGTCGAACCTGCAGAATCGGTTCAGCTCGACATCGTTCCCGGGGAACTCGTACGTGGTCCAGTTGGGGCTTCGGTACTCGTACTGAGCCGAAGTCTGTCGTAGTCGGACCGAGACGAACAGGGGCGGTCGGGATTTCCCGGCCGCCTTTGTTCGTCTTTGTCCGTCTCTGTGCGACCTTCCTACGTCCGCGCCCGCTTCATCAGCCACGCCCCCGCGCCGAGGAAGATCACGTTGGGGAGCCACGCGGCGACCACCGGGGGCAGGGCGCCTCCGGCGCCGATCGCGCGGGAGAGCTGAATCATCGTGAGGAAGATGACCGTGGTGCCGAGACTGAGTGCCACGCCGACCGCGCCGCTGCCCCTCGGTGAGGTGAGCGCGAGCGGGGCGCCGAAGAGGGCGATCACGATACAGGTGAAGGGAATCGAGAGCTTGAGCTGGCGATCCACGCGCAGCTTGGGCACCTCGCTCCCCGAACGCTCGAGGTCGTCGATGTAGCGGCCGAGCTCGCCGTAGCGCATCTCCTCCGGCTTCTTCGGCTCGGCCAGCAGCTCGGCGGGTTTCTCGACGAGGGTCCGCTGGTACATCGAATCGAACTGAATCGTCTGCTCGTCGGTGAGTCCGCTGATCACGCGCATGCGTCCGTTGAGGATCGTCCAGCGCGCATGCGCGGTGTCATACGTGACCCGGGGGCTCTGGACCGCGAGCGTGGGATACGCCGGACCGGTTCCCGCGCGCTCCAGCACGACGCGGCGCATCTCCCGCGCGGAGATCTGGAGCGAGCCGATCACGTACACCCACCCGTGGTCCGCCCGATACACGAAGTTGTAGCGCGTGCTCTGCGAGCGGATCTGCACGTCGCCGAGCAGCTCGGCCTGGCGCCGCGATCCGGCGGGTGCCACCTCCCCGAGGAGGAATCCGAAGAGCATCGTCACCACCGCGGCGAGCATCACCGGCGCGATGATCCGATAGAAGCTCCGCCCGGACGCCTTGGCGGCGGTGAGCTCGGAGTGGCGGTTCATCGCGCTCACGCTGAAGACGGTGGCGAAGAGCACGGTGGCCGGGAGCACCTGGAAGATCTGGCTCGGGAGACTGTACAGGTAGCCGAGCGCGATGGCCGACGGTTTGATCCCCCGGCTCAGGTAATCGCCCAGCTTGTCGGTGAGCTGCAGCGCGATCGTGATCAGCGGAAACCCCAGCGCCGTGAGCACCAGAATTTTGAGCCACTCCCGCAGCAGATAGCGGTCGAGGATCCAGCGCCGCATCAGCGCGCTCCCCGACCGTGGTCGCGCCGCGCGCGCCGCCGCTGCCAGACCGGGAGCACACCCTCGGAGCGTGTGCGCGCGAGCAGGATCAGCCCGACGATCGCGAAGATGACATTTGGGGCCCACATGATCGTCGGGGGAACGATCAGGCGGTTGGCGAGCGATTCCCCCGCGATGAGGCCGACGTAGTAGACCCCGAAGATCGCGAGGCTCACGCCGATCACGAGCCCGATCCCCCCACGGCGGAACCGAACGGCCGTCGGCACCCCCACGATGACGAAGACGAGACAGGCCACGGCGATGGCGTACTTCTTGTGGATCTCGACCAGGTAATCGGCGGCACTGCGCCGGGCCTCGTTGATCCGGCCCTGGAGCGCCACCCCTTCGGCGGTCCAGACGGCGGGTGCGCCGGCGCGGGCGAGCGCCGAGCGCGGTGGTGCGTTGAACCGGCGGGCGATCGCCGCAGGTGCCGGGTTCCGGCCCGGCGTGCGCGCCACCGGCGCGGAATCGGCCCGGCGCGCGGCTGCGGCCTTGCGCGCCCGGATCACCGCGCGCATCGCGCGCAGCGCCGAATCCGCGTGGGTCGTGTCTTGGCCCTGCTGGATCTCCTGGGCGGCGAGCGGCGTCGGAAGCGCGGCGCTGGACAAGGCCCGCATCGCCCGACAATAGAGGCTCGGCGCCGGGGCGGGCGGGGCCGCCGGCTCGGGAATCGTCGCGAGGCCCACGAGCGTGCGCAGCGCGTTCAGCTGGACGGTGGCGAGGGAGAGTCGTGCCGCGGCTTCCTGCTGGGTTGCGGTGTGGACGATCTTCTCCATCGCGCACACCCCCATCTCGCGATCGCTGCGATAGGTGTCATGGAGCGTCCGCTTGAGTTCGTTGCCGACGCCCGCGATGCGCACCACGTCCATCCGGAACGCGATCTGCTGGAACATCCTCGGGTCCGCGCGGTCAAAATCATGGATCACGCCGTCGAACAGGGTGAGCTGCGCGTCCTCCTGATTCGTGGTCAGGGCGATGCGGCCGCTGTCGGCGTAGATGATGCGCTGCCGATCCTGGTCGCTCAAGTCGTAGATTGAGACGTCCCGGAGTTGGTACGTTGCGGGATCGATGTGAGTCGTGCGCAGGAAGAGGCGGTTGGGCTGTACCTCGTTGACGACCTGTTCCTTGAGTGAAAAGGTCGGCTTCTTCCGCGCGATATCGCTGTACAGCGTTCGGAGCTTGTGGTTTGATTGCGGCAGGACGTGATCGTTGAAGAGAAACGCGATGACCGTGACCACGGCACCGGCGGCGAGCAGGGTTCGCAGGATGCGCCAGAGCGAGATCCCCCCCGCCCGCATGGCCGTGATCTCATTGTCCCCGGCGAGCCGGCTGACCGCGTAGAGCACGGCCACCAGAACCGCCATCGGAAGGGTGAGCGCCACGATGAAGGGCACGGAGAGGGCGAAGACCTCGACGATCACGTGCCAGGGGAGGCCTTTGCCCAGGAGGTCCCCGATGCGCTTCGCAACCTCGTTGAGGAGCATGATGCTCGTCAACGCGGCGAGCGCGAACGCAAATGGCGCCGCGTGCAGCTTCAGCAGATATCGGCTGAGGATCGACATGCGTTCGCGTAACCGTCCGACTTGTAACGAGTTGAGCCTGCAGCTATATTGGCCGTCCGCATCCACCGGGCCCGCATCACCGCCACGTTGAGAGTTTCCCTCGTCCCCGCAGCGGCCCTCGCCGCCCTGGTCCTGTCGGCGGGAGCGCTCGCCGCACAGGAACCCGCCCAGCACCCGGCGGGGCTCCCGGGGCCCGTCTTGCGTCTCCCATATGATACCCTGCGCGCGCCCGTAGACCCCGCCTTGCTGCCGGGGGGGCGGTTGGGCCTCCGGGTGCCCGCGTGGCTGGTGGCCGACCGCTGGGCCCGGGACGTCGAGCGGAAGCTCACGCTGGAAGCCCGGGCACGGCGCCATGCATGGATGCTGGCGTCGCAGCAGGGTCCCGCGACGGCGCTCGCGCTCGACACCCTCGCGACCCCCGAGGCACTCGTCGGAGGGATCCGCAGTCCGGCCGCCGCCAAGCCGACCGTGCCGGGATTCGCCGCCGTCGCGCAGTATGCCAATCTAGGACTTCAGCTCCGCGCGCGCCTCGAGATGAAGCTCGACCGGCTGAAGAACGAGCGCTGCACCTCCGCGGATCTCCTGAACCCGATCAGCGGGTGCCAGGGCGGCTTTCCCACGCCCTCGATCGATCAGCAGTTCGGCATCCGCGCGGGCGGTGTGCTCGGCGACCGCGTGCACGTGAACGTCGACTACGACACCCAGCGCGAGTTCACCGCGAACAACAATATCAACGTTTACTATCAGGGGCTCGAGGACGAGATCCTGCAGCGGGTGGACGTCGGCAACGTGACGTTCAACGCGCCTCCCTCCCGTTTCATCACCGCGGCCGTGCCGAGCAACTCGTTCGGCGTCCAGGCGCAGGCCCAGCTCGGTCCGTTCGAGTTTCGCTCGATCGTGGCACAGCAGAAGGGCTCTCGACTCGTCACCCGCACCTACACGGTGGGCACCCAGACGACGCAGCCGATCGCGCGTGAGGTGCGCGACCTCGATTACGAGGAAGGCCGTTTCTTCTTCGTGGTCGATCCGCGGACCCTGCCGGGCTATCCGGCCCTGGACATGCTGAACCTCGATCCCGCCACGCTTCCGGCGTCGGAGCGGCCGGTACAGATCCGGCTCTACCGGCTCCGCGCACAGACGCAGGGACAGACGAACCCGAACATCGGCGGCATCACCGCGGTGGCGGTGCGCAAGGATAGCCCGCAGCAGGTCGGGCCGCTCCCCTGGCAGCTGCTCGTCGAGGGCCGCGATTACTACGTCGATCCGAGCGGCATGTGGTTCGCGCTGAGCACGCAGGTCGGCGATCAGGACTTCCTGGCCGTCTCGTACGTGACCGCCGCCGGCGATACGGTCGGCACCTTTCCGGCCGTGGACCGTGCGCGCTCGGATACGCTGGAGCTGATCTACACGCCCAAGAGCGGTCCGAACGTCCCGACCTTCTACTACGAGATGCGGAACGTGTACCGCGTCGGCAGCAGCGACGTCGACCGCAATTCGATCGGCCTGGACATCCGGGTCAACGGATCGTCGAGCCCGCTCGATGGGCGTGGGACGTACCTCGGCAGACTCGGGCTCGCCCTGCAGAACGACGCCACCACGCTCGACGTGTACAACCGGGTCTTCCCGCGCACGCGCGATCCGAACGGCGGTGCGCCCATCAAGGACCTGTTCGTCGTCTTCCCGAACCTGCGGCCCTTCGCCGATTCGGCGAACCTGCAGCCGGCCGAGCAGAACGACTCGCTCTACCAGACGCCGGAGTACCTCCTCTCGACGCAGGGCCCGCCGCCCACGTTCCGCCTCGGGTTCAACTACCAGGAGGTCGGCGCCGGGGACCGCTCCACGCTCAATCTCGGCGCCATCCAGATCCGCGACGGCAGCGAGAAGATCTTCATCGGCAACACGCAGTTGGTGCGGGGGCAGGACTACACGATCAATTACGACGTGGGCGTGGTCACGTTCACCAATCCCGACTCCCTGTTCCACGGCGCGACACAGGTCCAGGCGCAGTTCGAGCAGAACCAGGTCTTCGATCAGGCGCCGCGGAATCTGTTGGGCTTCGCGACGACGTACAACCTCGGCACCATCGGCGCGATCAACGCGATCGGGTTGTGGCAGCATGAGAGTAGTGCGCAGACACGCCCGGCCCTGGGCTTCGAGCCGCAGGCCAACTTCATCGGCGGCCTCAGCACGCAGCTGCAGTTCGAGCCGGACGGCATCACCCGGGCCCTGAACGCCCTGCCGTTCATCCACACCACGGTGCCCTCCCGCCTCACCGTGAACGGCGAGGTCGCCGTCTCCCGACCGAACCCGAATCCCACGGGGCAGGCGTATCTCGAGAACTTCGAGGGGCAGGCCTACACCTCGATCTCACTGCTCCAGAATCGGTTCCAGCTCGGCTCGGCGCCGAGCTCGGGCCTGGGGCTGCCGGCCACGGATCTGTCGTCGAGCGGGGGGTTCGCCCCCATCGATGCCGTGCCGCTCATCTGGCAGAACACCGTGCAGCTCGCCAACAACGACGCGCTGCAGTTCACGCCCAACGAGATCGATTCGACGATCGTCCTGACGGGTGCCGCCCAGACCTATGAGACCGTGTTGTGGCTCTCGCTCAAACCGGACACCATCGGGGGGGCGCCCGATCCCGTGACGGGCGTCCCCCGCTGGTACCGCCCGCACACACCGGGCCCGCGCTGGCGCAGCATCACCCAGCCGCTCGGGAGCGCGGGCGTCGGCCTCGATCTCTCACGCGTCGAATACCTCGAGTTTTGGGTGCTGGAGGACGCCCAGCGCACGGCGAAGAACGAGAACGCCGACCTGGTTTTCGACTTCGGCACCGTGTTCGAGGACGCCGTCGCCTTCGGGCCGGATTCCTTCAAGGTCGCGAACGGCGACACGACGTTCTCGGGCTTCCAGTTCATCGGACGGGGCGTGCTCAACACGGAGCGCGACACGCTGACCGGGGTGTTCAACGCCGCGGTCAACGACCACGGCATCCTCGGCGATCTCCTGCCGAGCATCACGGACGCGACCACGGGCCAGGTCATCGACAACTTCCCGACCTGCCAGCTGGTCCCCACCACGGGTCTGCCGCTCTTCCCCCTCGGCGACCTCGCGACGGACTGTACGCGCGGCAACGGCCAGCCCGATACGGAGGATCTGAACGGCGACAATCGTCTGGACATCACCGTCGGGCGGACGCAGGAAGACTTCTATCGCTATGTCTTCCCGATCGGGGATGAGCGCTTCCACGTGCGGGACGGCGTGTCGACGGTGGACGGCAAGGGGCGCCGCCTCGTGTGGCGGCTCTACCGGATTCCGTTCCGCCAGGACACGCTCAAGGTGGGAGAGCCGGACATCCGGCAGATCCAGTCGATGCGGATCACGGTCGTGGCACCCGACCAGGGCGCGACGCCCGAGAAGGAGTTCTACGTGGCGCTCGCGCGGATGCGGCTGGTCGGCGCGCCCTGGCTCAAGCGGAGCGAGACGCCCATCGCCGGACTCTCCGGCAACGTGGGACAGCCGCACGGCGAGGTCGTGGCGTCGGTCGTCTCGACCGACAACCAGGACCTCGGTTACACGCCGCCGCCGGGCGTGGTGGACGCGGCCTCGCAGGCCGGGGCGGCCTTCCAGTTCAACTCGCAGCAGATCAACGAGACGTCGCTCCGCATCCTCGCCAAGGACCTGCGGGTCGGCGAACGCGCAGAGGCGTATACGCAGTTCGCGGACCAGGCGGACAAGAACCTGCTCAACTATCGGACGCTCCGGGTCTGGGCGCGCGGGCGCGGTCCCGGATGGGAGGATCACGACCTCGAGTTCTACATCAAGCTCGGGCACGACTCCAAGAACTTCTATCTCTACCGAACACCGGTCCGAAGTACCAGCTGGACCCCGGAGGTGGTCATCGATCTGCAGCGCTGGCTCTTACTGCGCGCCCAGATCGAGGCGGCCTGGCTGCGTGGGGAGCCGCCGTCCGGGGCCGCCGCGTGCGGCGGCGATTCGACGGCCTACGTCGCGTGCGACGGCGGCTACATGGTGCAGGTGCACGATCCGGCGGTCGCGCCGCCCAACCTCGCACAGGTGGCGGACCTGTCGGTCGGGATCTATCGCGTGAAGCAGTCGGTCTTCATCGATCAGGCCGAGTTGTGGGTGGACGACATCCGTCTGAGCAACGTGGTGGACGATCCGGGGCTCGCGGGAGCGGTGGACATGCACCTGCAGGCGGCCGACGTGGCCGACCTGAACTTCTCGTTCACGTCGGTGGACGACCGGTTCCGACAATTGAGCCAGACGCCGACGTACGTCGGGAACGCCTCCACGACCTACGGCGGAACCTTCCGCCTCGACAAGCTCCTGCCCGCGTCGTGGCATCTGAGCATTCCGTTCAACGCCCAGTTCACGAACGCGTCGGCGTCGCCCTACTACCTGAACCAGACCGACGTGCTCGCGAGCGCGCTGCCGAATCTGCGTCAGGCGAGCCAGGGCGCGACCGCGTACTCGATCTCGCTGCGCCGCGTGGAACGGGGCACGAACTTCTTCACCCGCACCCTGTTGGATCCGGTTTCCGTCAACGCGACGATGCAGAGTGGACGCTCCACCACGCAGCTGAACGACGCGACCACCACCAACCGGCAGATTCGCCTCGGCTACAACAACACGCCCGGTCCGAACACGATCAAGGCCGTCCCGGGATTCCTGATCTCCGTGGTGAACGCGCTCCCCGGATTCATCAGTCACAGTCAGTTCGCCGACGCGCTGCGGCGCGCCCGGTTGCGCTGGAACCCGTTCCAGTGGACCGCGGCCACGACGTTGACCGACAACCTCACGACGCAATTCGCCTACCGGGTGCCCGTCGTGCTCGCGAGCGACTCGTCGATCCGGCCGACCCGAAGCCGCATCTACACGTTGAGCAGCGAGGTCGGTCTCACCCTGCAGCCGTTCAGCTCGCTCGCGTTGCACGCGTCGTACACCTCGACGCGGGACCTGCAGGACTACGGCGATTCGACCACGATTGGCCGGCTCTTGCAGCGGCGGCGCGAGACCTTGCTCGGGACGAACGTCGGGTTCGAGCGCGCGCGTGCGCTGGCGACGTCGTTCAACGTGGCACCCGTGATCGCGTCCTGGTTGCGCCCCCGCTATACGCTGGGCACCACATTCAGCCTCAATCGCGACCCGAACGGCCGCACGCCGGTGCGGGTGGGCGGCGACTCCACGGGGGCGTTTCGCGTGCCGTCCACCCTGCTCAATTCACGGCACCAGGAGATCGGGGTCACCGTCGACCTCGGTCAGCTGCTCGGCAACATCATCGGCGACACGAGCGCCATCGCCCGGACGCTGCGGCGCATCGTCCCCTTCGATTTCTCGCAGATGAACGACTGGCGCTCGTCGTTCGACCGGGCCGCGTTCGACCCCACGCTGCGTTACTATCTCGGCGTCGGCGGGATCGGCGCGTTCCGCTATCAGGACAGCATCCCCGCGACCTCCGCGGCGCAGTCCCAGACGCGCAGTCTCACGGGTGGGGCGTCGCTGCCCCTCGGCTTCTCGCTCCGTGGGACGTATCGCGCCCAGGCGCTGTACACCTGGTCGCTCCGCAGCACCGGCGATCAGGCCCAGCTGATTCAGACCTCCAAAGAATGGCCGTCCGCCACGGCGTCGTGGACGTACACGCCGCCGGGCATCATCTCCCACGTGCTGTCCAGCATCTCGGCGAGCGCGTCGGTGCGCACCACCACGACCAACAACCTGCAGCCGACGCTGGAATCGGGCGGGCAGGGATCGAGCAGCAACTCGACGTCCAACGCGAATCAGACGTCCGTGACCCTGACCTGGCTGGGCGGGATCGTGAGCAGCTTGGACTACGCCAAGTCGCAGGTCAACCAGACGCAGGGCGGGAATATCACGACGAGCGATCGCCAGGACTGGACGGGCAATCTGAGCTTCGCGTTCCGGCCGCCGCGCTCGATCGTGCGCATGACCAACGACATCCGGACCACGTTCACGCTCTCGTCCTCGCTCGTGTCGGTCTGTCTTCTCAGCATCGGCACCACCGCGTGCACGCCGGTCTCCGACAGCCACCGCAACGCGTTCGATCTCCAGATGGAGACCGGGTTCTCGTCCACGGTGCGCGGCGGGGCCAGCTTCAGTTACGTTCAGCAGGAACAGCGGTATATCTCCCAGAAGACGGCGCAGATGACGTTCACGATCTTCGCCGAAATCAACTTCGTCTCGGGACAGGTCCGATGAAGCGGCTCGTCGCCATTCTCGTCATGCTCGTCGGGTGCGGGTCGGGGTCGGGCCCGAAGACCGCCTTCAACGGCCCCCAGGCCCTCGCGTACGTGGATACCCAGGTGGCCTTCGGACCGCGCATCCCGAACACGCCGGCGCACGAGAAGTGCGGTGACTGGATCCTCGCGCACCTCCGGGCGACCGCGGACTCGGTGGACGTGCAGGCCTTCGACCACGTCACGGTCCACGGCGACACCCTGCATCTGCGGAACTTCATCGCGCACTTCCTGCCCAAGCGTACCGACCGCGTGCTCTATCTCGCCCACTGGGACACGCGCCCGCATTCGGACAACCCATCGTTCCACGGCGACACCAACACCCCGGTGCCCGGCGCCAACGACGGTGCGTCCGGTGTCGCGGTGCTCCTCGGGGTGGCGAACGTCCTCCACAAGGCGCCGCCGTCCGTCGGCGTGGATCTACTCTTCGAGGACGGCGAGGATTACGGCGACTTCGGCCCCCCGGAGCGCGACGTGCTGATCGGCACCCACTACTTCGTGGATCATCTGCCCAAGAGCTACCAGCCGCTCTACGCCGTGCTCTTCGACATGGTGGGCGACAAGAATCTCGACATCTACCAGGAAGGCAACTCGCTCGCGGGTGCGCCCGAGGTGGTGGACCGCGTCTGGTCGGCGGCGCGGCAGCTGGGCTACGAGAAGTACTTCATCCCCGAGATGAAGTACTCGATGACCGACGATCACATCCCGCTCCTGCAACACGGGATCCACACCGTCGACGTCATCGACTTCGATTACGGTCCGAACAACTCCTACTGGCACACGCCGCAGGACACCCCCGACAAGGTGAGCGCGCACAGCCTGCAGGTGGTGGGCGACGTGGCGGTGGATTTGGTGCAGTAGGCGGGCACAGGCGGTCGAAGGCGGTCGAGGGCGGGCGAAGGCGGGCGAGGGCGGGCGAAGGCGGGCAGAGGCGGGCAGAGGCGGACTCCGACCGACCCTGACCGACTCTGCCCGACTCTGTCTGTCCAGTTTCGCTCCCCCCTGCGCCCCTTTGGTGCCGGTGCTCTGGCCCCGCTCCCCCATCCTCGCCCCATGCCGACCTCCGACGATCGCCGTGCCGCGGCCGTGCTCCTCGCTCTCGCCGTGCTCGGCCTCGCGGTGCGCTGGCTCGCGGGGCCCGGTGCGCCGGGGGAGGTGGCATTCCGTGCGCCGCCCCCCGAGCCCGCGGCGCGGGCGCGCGTGGCGGCCGAGGCCACGCGCCTGGCGCGGCCGCTCGGGCCGAACGAGCGGGTCGATCTCGATCGCGCCCCGGCCGCGGAGCTCGCCCGTCTCCCGCGGATCGGTCCGGGGCTCGCGGAGCGGATCGTGGCCTATCGGGAACGGCACGGACCGTTCGGCTCGCTCGAGGCGCTGCGGGAGATGCCGGGCGTCGGGGATGGGACGATCGCGGCGCTTCGGCCCCATGCGCGCTTCTCGGCGCCTGCCCGCCCGAGCCCCGCCGTGCCCGCCCGCGCCCGCTCCATGGGCGCGGCTCTCCTCCTCAGCCCCAGCTCGCCTTCGCCCGCCCGTGCCCGCCCGATCCACGTCAATTCCGCCACAGTAGCCGAGCTCGAGACGTTACCGGGGATCGGGCCGTCACTCGCCGCGCGAATCCTGGCGGATCGCAAGGCGCACGGGGCCTATGGCCGGCCCGAGGACCTGCTCCGCGTGGCGGGAATCGGGCCGGCAACGCTCGCACGGCTCAAAGCGCGTATCGCCATACCTTGACACAACCTAGGCCACCCGTAGCTTTACCGTTTGAGCGCGGCCCGGCGTCGCGCTCGGGTGTTTTTCCTTCCTCCAGGGCGGCTATGGCAACAGCTGCGGCCAGTACGGAACGGCTCGGCGATCTGCTCGTCCGCGATGGTCTGATCACCAAGGCGCAGCTCGATCAGGCATTGATGGAGCAGCGGAACTCCGGCATGCGCCTCGGCTACTGTCTCGTGAAGCTCGGTCTCATCCAGGAAACCGAGATCACGAAGATGCTGGCGCGCCAGTATCGCATGCCCGCGGTGGATCTCTCGCGCTTCGAAGTCGATCCGAAGATCGTCAAGCTCGTCCCGGCCGACGTGGCGGTGAAGCACTTCGTGCTCCCGCTCAAGCGGGAAGGCCGCACGCTGACCGTGGCGATGGCCGATCCCACCAACGCGGGTGTGGTGGACGACCTCAAGTTCATCACCCGCTACGACATCTTTCCGGTGATCGCGGGCGAGTACACGCTCCGCACGGCGATCGAGCGGTACTACGAGCAGACCGACGCGCAGCTCCAGACGCTCCTCAAGGACATCGAGGAGACCGAAGACCTGGAGGTCATCGAGGAGGAGGATGAAGACCAGGCGCCGGTGCAGGTCGGCGACGACGCGCCGGTGGTCAAGCTCATCAACGGCATCCTGACGGACGCGGTGAAGCGGGGCGCGAGCGACATTCACATCGAGCCCTTCGAGCATGAGATCCGCGTGCGCTACCGGATCGACGGTGCGCTGCAGGAGATCATGAAGCCGCCCGTGAAGCTCAAGGCCGCGCTCACGAGCCGCGTGAAGATCATGTCGGCGCTCAACATCGCGGAGCGTCGGGTCCCGCAGGACGGCCGTATCAAGCTCAAGATGGGGAAGCGGGTGATCGATTTCCGCGTCTCCACGCTCCCGGTGATCTTCGGGGAGAAGATCGTGCTCCGGATCCTCGACAAGGGGAACCTGACGCTCGATCTGACCAAGTTCGGGTTCGAACCGAAGGCCGAGCAGGACCTGATGCGGGCCATTTTAAACCCGTACGGCATGGTTTTGGTGACGGGCCCCACAGGTTCCGGGAAGACGACCACGCTATATTCGGCCCTCTCGCGGGTCAACACCATCGACGTGAACATCATGACCGCCGAAGATCCCGTGGAATACAACATCCACGGGATCAATCAGGTCCTGGTGCGGAACGAGATCGGGATGACGTTCGCCGCCGCGCTGAAGGCGTTCCTGCGGCAGGACCCGAACATCATCATGGTGGGCGAGATCCGCGACATCGAGACGGGGAGCATCGCGATCAAGGCGGCGCTCACGGGACACCTGGTGCTCTCGACGCTGCACACGAACGACGCACCCTCGACGATCACGCGGATGATCGACATGGGCATCGAGCCGTTCAACGTCGCGAGCGCGGTGAACCTGATCGTGGCGCAGCGTCTCGTGCGGCGGATCTGCAAGGACTGTAAGAGCGAGCACAAGTACTCGCCGGAGGAGCTCTCGTCGCTCGGCATCAGCGCGGAAGAGGCGGCGCAGATCACGTTCTACAAGGGCACCGGCTGCGACACGTGCAACGACACCGGCTACAAGGGGCGCGCCGGCCTGTACGAGGTGATGGCGCTGACGCCCGAGCTCAGACGATACATTCTGCGCGGTGCGTCGACGGCGGAGCTCTCGGAGCAGGCCGTGAGTGAAGGCATGCTGACGTTGCGCATGGACGGCATGGTGAAGGTGAAGAAGGGCGTGACCACCCTCGAGGAAGTCGTGAAGGAGACTGCGGCGGGATGAGGCGATGACCAATCCAGCGACACCGAAGGCGGCGCCCACGGCGGCGCAGGGCGTCAACCTGCGGGCGCTGCTCGAGGAGATGATCGAGCGCGACGCGTCGGACCTGCACATCACGGCCGGGGAACGGCCGAAGCTGCGGATCGACGGCGACATCACGAACGCCAAGACCGAATATCAGATGACGCCCAAGGATACGCTGCAGCTGGCGTATTCGGTGCTCACGGAGAATCAGAAGAAGCGGTTCGAGACCGAAGACGAGCTGGATTTCTCCTTCGGCATTCAGAACCTGGCCCGGTTCCGCGGCAACGTGTTCAAGCAGCGCGGCTGCGTGTCCATGGTGATCCGGCAGATCCCGTTCTCGGTGCGGACGTTCCAGGAGCTGGGGCTCCCGACCGTGCTGGCGAAATTCGCCGAGCGGCCCCGCGGGCTGGTGCTGGTGACGGGCCCGACCGGATCGGGGAAGTCCACCACGCTCGCCGCGATGATCGACAAGGTCAACAAGGAGCGGAAGGGACACATCATCACGGTGGAGGACCCGATCGAGTTCATCCACCGGCACCAGGGCTGCATCGTGAACCAGCGGGAGATCGGCACCGACACCAAATCGTTCGCCAACGCGCTCAAGTACGCGCTGCGACAGGACCCGGACGTCGTGCTGATCGGCGAGATGCGGGATCTGGAGACCATTCAGGCGGCGCTCACCATCGCCGAGACGGGTCACCTCGCCTTCGCGACGCTCCACACGAACTCCGCGGCGGAGACCATCAACCGCGTCATCGACGTGTTCCCCTCGCACCAGCAATCTCAGGTGCGCGCGCAGCTCGCCTTCGTGCTCGAGGGGGTCGTGACGCAGACCCTGCTCCAGAAGGCGTCGGGGAAGGGCCGCGCGATGGCCTGCGAGATCATGGTGACCACGCCGGCGATTCGCGCGCTCATTCGCGACGACAAGGTGCACCAGATCTACTCGGCGATGCAGTCCGGGAAGAAGCACGGGATGCAGACGCTGGCGGATTCACTCTACACGCTGTACATGAATCGCGAGGTCGCCCTCGAGGAATGCCTCCGAGTGGCGCCGGACCAGAATGAGTTCCTGCGAATGATCGGCGAGCCCGCGCAGGGCGATGCCGATGCGCCCGCCGCGCCACGCGCGGCGGCGGGACGTCGTTAACCGCGGCGGGGAGTGCGCATGGCCACCTACGAGTACACTGCGAGGAATGTCCGGGGTGAGGACGTCACCGGCACCCTCGAAGCGACGTCCCCGGAGGATGTCGCTTCCCAGCTCCGGAAGAATCGCCTGCAGCTGGTACGGGCGCGCGAGGCCAAGCGCGCCAAGCGCGGCCGCGTCCCAACGCGCGATGTCGTGATCTTCACACGGCAGTTCGCCACGATGATCAACTCGGGCCTGCCGCTGGTGCAAGCGCTCGACATTTTGGCCAAGCAGACCGAGCACAAAGGTCTGGCGGACGTCACGCGCGAGGTCGTCTACGACGTCGAGAGCGGGAATACGCTCGCCGATGCGCTCTCCAAGCACAAGAACGCCTTCACCGATCTGTACGTGAACATGGTGGCGGCGGGTGAGGCGGGCGGTATTCTCGATACGATTCTCCTGCGGCTCGCCACCTTCCTCGAGAAGAACGACGCGATCGTCCGCAAGGTGAAGGGCGCGATGATCTACCCGGCCGTGATCTTTTCGGTCGCGGCCATCGCGGTCACCGTGCTGCTCATCTTCGTCATTCCGACGTTCCAGACGCTGTTCGCGTCGGTGAACATGGACCTACCGCTGCCGACCAAGATCGTGATCGGCCTGAGCCACATTCTGCAGCATTACTGGTGGCTCATCGGCGCGATCATCGCCGGCCTGGTCTTCCTGCTGCGGCGCTACTACGCGACCGACAACGGGAAGCTCGTGATCGACCGGATGATGCTGCAGGCCCCGGTGCTCGGCGATCTCTTGCGGAAATCCGCAGTCTCGCGGTTCACCCGGACGCTCGGCACGCTGATCTCGTCCGGCGTATCCATTCTCGACGGGCTCGAGATCACGGCGCGCACGGCGGGCAACCGCGTGATCCACGACGCGGTGATGGAATCCCGCGGCTCGATCGCCGGCGGTGAGACCATCGCCCAGCCGCTCGAGAAGTCCGGCGTCTTTCCGCCCATGGTGACGTCGATGATCGCCGTCGGCGAGGCGACCGGCGGCCTCGACGAGATGCTCACCAAGATCGCCGACTTCTATGATGACGAAGTGGATACCGCGGTCGGCTCGCTGCTTTCGCTGATGGAGCCGATCATGATCGTGGTCCTCGGCGTGGTCGTGGGCGGCATGATCGTCGCCATGTACCTGCCGATCTTCAACATGGTGAACGCGGTCCACTAGAAGGAGCAGGCGCAGGGAGCAAGGAGCACGGAGCAGGGTACTCGCAATCCCTTGCTCCGTGCTCCTTTCGCTTTGCTCCCTGCTCCAGCCTATTGCACGCGCCAGATATCCAGCACGCCGCTCGTCCGATGATCGTTGGCGTTTCCTTCCGGCAGCGCGATCCGGCCGTCCACCACGATCGGGCTGTTCCAGTGGCCGCCACCGGCGTTGAGCGTGGTGATCGCGTCTCCCGTGGCGGATTCGTACACCCTGAGCCCGCCGCCGGGGTCGTACACGTAGAGCAGGCCGCCCGCCACCAACGGGCTCGTTCCCGCGTGACCGTTGGACCAGAGCGACTGGAGCCGGTTCCCACTCACGATCCACGCTGCCGTGCCGCTGTTGTCCGCCACGAAGACCGTGTCCGCCGCCGTGCCGCGGAGCACCGCCGGGGCGGTGAAGAGACGGTTCCCGCCTGGGGTCTGCACCACCTGGAGCTCGCTGTCCTTGTGTGGTGCCGTGCCCTGCATGGCGCTCCAGTCGAGCAGGCGGAGTGTGCCGTCCTTGCCGCCCTGGAGGACCAGCCCGCCGCTCAGAAGCACGGGTGAGGTGGACCCGACGTCCGCATCCGAGGCGTTGAGCTGGTCGGTGTTGGCTGGCGTGAAGTTGCCGAGGAGCTGCGTCGCGCCCGCGTTCAGCTCGAGCGTGGCATCGCCCCAGTTCGTCTGGCCGTCCCAGAGTCCGTTGCCCGTCGCCACGTAGAGATTGCCCGTCGCGGTGTCGATCACCGCCCCGGCACGGCCCCAGATCGCGGCATCGCTCTGGGCGCACGATGCGGGATCGATGAGACCCGTGCGATCGCTGCAGAGCGAATTCCACACGGCGAGCAGATTTCCGGTGGTGGCGTCGAGGATCGCCACGTGGCCCTGATATGGCGGCGCGTCCCCGATGTAGCCGCCGGTGGTCGCGATCACGTGGCCGCGGTCGAAGTTGAGCGACGACGCGATCTTCTCACGCGTGGGGAGCTTCGTGATCGACGTCGCCCACTCGACGTGTCCGTCCGCCACGGCGAGCTTCTGGATCACGCCGTCGGGTGAGGCCGCGTAGATGGATTGACGGTCGGGGTCGGCGACCGGCGTCGCGGTCGTAATGCGATAGGTCCCCTTGAGGGACGCGTAGCTCGACGGCGTGTACTCCCAGAGCACGGACCCGCTGTCGGCGTCGATGGCGATCGTCTTCCCGTAGGTGGTCGTCACGAAGAAGACGTCGTGCGCGGCGCCCCGTACCTGCGCGCCGTGCAGATAGATCGCCGACGCGTCCACGGTGCCGTCCAGCGTCACCTGCTGTCGGGTGAGGGAGGCGACGTTGGTCGCGGTGATGCCGGTCTCGATGGCCGGTGCGCTCGAGCGTCCCGCATCCCATCCGAACCGCGTCCAGTCCGCCGGGGTGGGGGGCGGCGCCGGACCACCGCCGGTCCCGTTTCCGCCGATGCCGCTCCCCCCGCTCGTGTTCCCGCATCCGGACCAGGCGACGCAGACGAGCGCCGCACAGCCGGCGAGGATCCAGGCGAGTCCGCGGCGGGTGCGTCGCGCGTCGTGCCTCATTCGGAACCTCCGGGCGGGATGTGGTCCGGTCTTACGCCGTCGTCGCTCTCATCGGGGCCCGGAAGAAAACGGAGCAGGAACCCGACCCCGACGATCGCGATCGCGAGCAGGACCATCCAGTGAATGTCGAGCAGCATCCCGACGAGACCCGTGGCACCGCCGACGATCAGCAGGGCCGTCTTGTACGGTACATGCCGCGCGGAATGATGCCGGGAGCGATTCACGAACATGAATCGAGAATGCATCGGGGCGGGAGGGTGGACAAGGGGGGCCGCGGCGACGCCGCTCCGGGGGGGGGGCGGCGTCGCCATCCGACGTGGAGGGCTACCGCTTCGCCCCCCCATCCGCCTTCCCCCCGAACAGCGGCGGATGCCGCTCGTCCCACGTGGTCGCGTGCTGGTATGCCCGCGCCAGCTCCAGCGCCTGCGCCTCGCCGTACATCCGGCCGCAGAAGGTGATGCTCGACGGGTCCCCGTTGGGCAGGAAGCCGTCGGGTACCGCGACACAAGGCTGGCCCGTGAGGTTCGTGACCAGGAGATTCCCTCCCGCGAACGACGGAGACACGTAGGCGTCGATCCCATCGAGCATCTTCCGCATGTCTTCCTGCAGGAGCCGGCGCACGCGGTTCGCCTGGATGTACTCGACCGCCGGAATGAACCGCGCCGAGCGGAAGGTATTCGGCCAGGCGTTGGCGTCCTGGGCCACGAGGAGCGTGTCCCCATGCGACCGCGTCAATGAGTCGAACGCGGTGGCGGCTTCGGCGTTGAGGATGATCCGGAGCGCGCCGGCCGGTTCCTTCGGCAGCTCGAGCGGGATGAGCTTCACGCCCATCGCGCGGAGTGTGTCGAGCACCGCCCTGTCGAGTGGCGCGCCCGGCCCGCGCTCGCCGTCGAACGCCGCCTTGAGGTAGCCGACCTTGAGCTGCGTCACATTCGCGTTTGCGTCGTACGGGAACGGGACGTCGACGCTCGTCGGATCCGCGGGATCGGCGCCACGAATGACGTTGAAGACGAGCGCGCAGTCCTCGGCGTCGCGACAGAGCGGTCCCGCCTTGTCCATGGACCAGGAGAGCGCCATGATGCCCGCCCGGCTCACGCGCCCGAAACTCGGCCTGAGGCCGGTGACACCGTTCCGGGTCGACGGCGAGATGATCGATCCGAGCGTCTCCGTGCCGAGTGCGAAGGGCACGAGGCCCGCCGAGACCGCGGACGCCGGGCCCGCCGACGAGCCGCTCGATCCTTCCTTGGGATTCCACGGGTTGCGGGTGGTGTCCCGGAACCAGATGTCGCCCATCGCGAGTGCGCCGGAGGTGAGCTTCGCCACGAGCACCGCGCCCGCGTCCTCGAGCTTCTGGACGGGGGCGGCCGTCTGGTACAACATCTGGTGCTCGTACGGCTTGGCGCCCCATGTGGTGGGATAGCCCGGCACCGCGTAGAGATCCTTTACACCGTAGGGAATCCCCTCGAGCTCGCTCCGATAGACGCCCTTCGCGATGTCCCGATCCGCGCGGCGCGCCTGTTGGAGCGCGAGACTGTCGGTGAACGTCACCACGGCATGCAGCACGGGATCGTACCTGTGGAGCCGGGCGAGGAACATCTTGGTCAGCTCGACCGACGTCACCTGCTTCGAGCGGAGGAGTGCCTCGAGCTTCGGGATCGGCCAGAAGGCCACGTCCTCGAGGTTCGCCGGGCGCTTCACATCGGTGGGAAGCGGCGCGAACCGCGGCGGCCAATCGGTGATCGGTACCGCCGGCGGGAGCGGCTCGAAGAAGAGCGCGGGCGGCACCGAATTGGGCACGTCCACGGCCCGGATCGCGTCGTAGGCGTTCCGGCGGTCGCCGCGTCCCATGAAGTCGTTCCCGTAGCGGCCGCGCGGCTTGAGGAGCAGATCGAGCTGGGCCGGGGTGTACGAGAGGCCGATCATGTCGAGCGCCGCTTCGAGCGTCGCCTTCGTGATCGGTGGACGCGCGGGGGTCGAGTCGGCATGCGCCGAGTCCTGCTGTTGGGCAGCTGCGCTGAGCGGCAAGAGGGTGCTTGCGGCGAGCAGGGCCGTCAGGACCCGAAGCGTGCGCATGAATGTTCCTCCGTGTGCGCGTGGGGCGAATCGTTGCATCTCGCGTCGTCTCATGGTGCGGCGGGCGTGCCGCCAAAGAGGGGCGGGTGACGATGCACCCACGGGGTCGCGTTCTGATAGGCCGCCGCGACTTCGAGGGCGTCGGCCTCGTCGTACATGCGGGCGCAGAAGGTGATGCTCGTCCAATCCCCGTTCGGCAGCCTGCCATCCGGCACCACGGTGCACGGCTGACCCGTGAGATTCGTGAGCAGGAGATTCGTGCCGTACGGCAGAGCGACGTACGCGTCGAGGCCGTCGAGCAGCTTCCGCATGTCTTCCTGCACCAGGCGCCGGACGCGATTCGCGCGGATGTACTCGACGGCGGGGATGAAGCGTGCGGAGCGGAAGGTGTTGGCCCACCCGTTCGGATCGTCCTGCCGGACGAGCAGCGTATCGCGGTGCGAGCGCGTCAGATCGTCGAACGCGGCGGCAGCCTCGGCGTTGAGGATGAACGACAGGGACCGGATGGGCTGTTTGGGCAGTTCGATTGGCACGATCGTCGCGCCGAGTTTTTTCAGCGTGTCGAGCACCGCGCGCGCCAGCACGACGTCCGGCTTGTCCCCCACGAGCTCGGAGGCGATGTACCCGATGCGTTTCCCGGCGATCGACGCGCCCGCCGTGTAGGGGAACGGCTTGTCCACCGTCGTTGGGTCACCGGGGTCCGCGCCGCGGATCACGTTGAAGACGATCGCGCAATCGGCCGCCGAGCGGCAGAGCGGGCCCGGTTTGTCCATGGACCACGAGAGCGCCATCACGCCCGCGCGGCTCACGCGCCCGAAGCTGGGCCGGAGACCCGCGATGGCCGTCTTGGTGGACGGCTCGACGATCGATCCCCACGTCTCGGTCCCGAGCGCATACGGGACGAGCCCCGCCGAGACGGCGGCACCGGGTCCCGCCGACGATCCGCCGGAGCCTTCCTTCAGATTCCACGGGTTCTTGGTCTGTGCACGGAACCAGATGTCGTCGAGGGCGAGCGCGCCGGAGGAGAGCTTCGCGAGCAGCACGCCGCCCGCGTCCTCCAACTTCTTGACCGCCGTCGCCGTCACGTCGAGCATCTGGTGCTCATACGGTTTGGCGCCCCACGTCGTGGGGTAGCCGGGCACCGCATAGAGATCCTTCGCCCCGAACGGAATCCCCTGGAGGATGCTCCGGTAGTGGCCCGCCGCCATCTCCTGATCGGCGCGCCGGGCCTGGGCGAGCGCGAGGCTGTCGGTGAAGGTGACGACCGCGTGCAGCTGTGGATCGTACCGGTGGAGCCGCGCGAGGAACATCTTGGTCAGCTCGACCGACGTGACCTGCTTCGTGCGGAGCAGTGCCGCGAGCTTCGGGATCGGCCAGAAGGCGACGTCCTCGAGATTGGCGGGGCGCTTCACGTCCGTCGGGATCGGCGCGAACGCGGGCGCGCGATCCGGGATCGGTACGGCCGGTGGCAGCGGCTCGAAGAAGAGCGCCGGCGGGACCGAATTGGGTAACGGCACCGCGCGGATGGCGTCATAGGCGTTTCGCCGGTCGCCGCGCCCGGCGAAGTCGCTGCCGAACCGGCCGCGCGTCTTGAGCAGCAGATCGAGCTGGGCGTCGGTATACGCGAGCCCGATCATGTCGAGCGCCGCTCGGAGCGTCGCCTTGGTGATGGGCGGCCGTGCGGCGCCGGTATCCGTCGCGGCTTGGGTTTGTGCGATGGCCGGTGCCGCGGCGAGTGCGACGGCACAGATGGCGGTGACGAACGTCGAGCGCAAGCGCATGCCTCTCCCCCCGGTAGGATCTCGGGTCCAAAGGTACGCCCCGGATAGCGGTTCCGCTTCACGCGGTGCGGGGATGGATACCCGGGAACCCCGCCTCGCGTTCACGGGGCCGGCCGGATCCCGGATCTGTCGCGGGAGCGGCCCGACTTGCGATCGTCGCGCGCCGACGTCCAATTCGAAGGTGACATGCGAATCGTCCTGATCACCGGCCTCGCTCTGCTCGGCGCGTGCGGTGGCGCGGGACCCTCGGCCGGCCCGTCGGTCTACGTGGCCATCGGTACGTTCACGCAGGGTACGTGGATCGCGCGGTACGATGGTCTCACGCTCACGGACGCCGCGGAGAGCCCGCATTTTCCCGACGACGTGACGATGGCGGCGACCCAGGACGTGGGCAACGGGGACATCGTCTGGGTACATGGAGGACCGCGTGCCGGAAGTCCGGTCAACCGCTGGCGGGTGGATGTCCTCGATCCGGACCTCACCGTCATTCGGTCCAAAGCGGACAGCGAAATCGTCTCGATCGGGGATACGACCACCGTTCCCGTCGCGGGCCCCGCGACGCTGCTTCCGACGGCGCGGTTGCTGGTGGTGAGTGCGGCTCGTGGCGCCGGGAAGGTGACGCACGGGTTGCTCGTCCTCGACGCCGACTCGCTCACCCTTGTCGGCTTCTATCCCGTGAATGCGCTGTATCCACGCCTCGTGCAGGGATCCGGTCCCGATCTCATCCTCGTGCTCACGACGAGCGCGCAGGCGGGCGGACAGGAGCTCGTCGAACTCGACGCGCGGACCGGGGCCATCGTTGATTCGGCCATCGTCGGTGGAGCGATCGCCCTCGCGCCTGCGGGCCCAGGTCTTCCCTACGTCGAGACGCCCGACTCGCTCGAGCTGCTCGACCGTGTCTCCGGCGTCGCTCGGCTCACGGCACCGCTCGATTTCGAGGGGCCGATGCTTTCGGTCGGCGGCCGCGGGAACGTCGTGGTGGCGGACGGCGCGCTCGGGGGCACGGGAGCCGCCGACGTCTTCGACGGGACGACGCTCAATCGCCTCGCGCGGATCACGGTGGTCCCCGACTCGATCCCGCAGGCGCCGTATGACCTCGGCGACGCCGTCGACGGACGGTATCTCTACGTCACCACGATCGGTGCGTCACTCAACCTGGGTGATGGATATCTCGCGCTCGTCGACGTCGAGACGAAGTCGGACCCGGCGATGGTTCGGTTGCCCGGCCCCGCGCGGGTCGTTGAACCCTAGTCCACGACGTCGCCGGGCCGTCTGCGGCCTACGCTCGCCCCCGTGCGGCGCGCACCTTGCCCTCGTGCACGAGCCGCTGCATCGCGGTCCACGAGTCCTCGATGGGAATCCCATCGGGATCCGGCCAGCGATTGCTCGTCGTCTTGTTGGCCCAATCCGAAGGCCCAGCCGCCACCACCCGCCGCCCACGCCCCGAACCCGACGGTCATGATCTCGAATCCGGTCGTGCCAAGTGCTCTCGTGGGGAGTTCCGACATGGCATCCTCCTGCAGCATAGATCGCGTTCAGGGGCATCAAGTGAAACGTGAGGAGATGGATGGAGGCGACCGAAATGCACGGGGGCGGAGCCGTTCGGCCCCGCCCCCGCGAAACTCCTCGTCCGCGCCGCGCAGACTGCTACTCGCCACCTCCACCGCCGCGGGCACTCACGACATTGATGTCGATCCACGACCGGTTCTGCGTGGGATCGATCTGCGGGGTGTAGGTGAGCGCCTCGCTCGGCGCGACCAAACGGTCGAGTGCCGTGTGTCGCGGCGCATCGACGCCGCCGACGATTCCGTGATCGTCGAGTGCAAAGGTGATGCGCCACCACCCGTACTTGTGCAAATCAGCCGGCACGGCCGCGTCCTGCAACATCAGGTTGTACCCGTACACGACCTTGCCGCTCACGTTGACCTCGGCGCCGAATGATCCCGGGCCGTCCCCGCCGAGCCCCTCATAGACGGTGCCGTCGAAGAGGGTATACACGGGTTCACGCGTTACATCATCCAGCTTCTGGATGATGAGGCGCGGGGTGACCGCGTAGATCGTCGGAATCATCGCCGACGTGGTGCCGTCCGTTCCCTGCATTTCCGTGGTGCCCGAGCCGTAGAGCACCGACATGTTGAAGCCCTTCAGCGGCGCGTACTGATACGCGTAGAGCGTGACCTCGACCCGGATCGGGGAATGCGTGGTCCAAGTCTGGTGTGTGAGATTGTCGCCCCACGCCACTTCCGCGCCGTGGATTGCGCCCTGGGCGCCGTCGATCCACGCCGCCTGCCAGACGTTCGTGCCCTGCTGCATGTAGTACGCGTCGTAGTCCGGCACGTTGGTGCCCGCGAAGAACGGCAGGGTGTCCGCCGTGATACCCTCGGCGGCCGTCGGCCGGAGTCCGGCATCGTCGCTCACGAGGAGCCCGGAGATCCCGATGCCCTCCGAGAAGATGACGGGGTAGGACAGGTTATTGCCGAGAACCCCCGTCTCTTCGCCCACCACACGGATGTCCGCCGATCCCGTAATCCCCTCACTCGTGGCGAAGATCGTGACGGTGCCGCGGCCCGTGGCGGTGACGAGGCCGGCGTCGTCCACGGTCGCGATCGCGTCGTCGGCGCTCGCCCAGGTGACCGTGCGATCCGTCAGTGGGCCGCCCTGCGCGTCGAGGACCGTTGCCGCGAGTTGCGTACTGCCGCCGACCGAGAGCGGTTCCCCGCCGGGTGCGATGACCTGGACCGCGGCGACCGGAACGCGCACGGTGATCGTTGCGGCGCCGAAATGCCCTTCGCTCGCCGCGCTGATCGTCACGATGCCGACCGCCGTGCCCTGCACCATCCCGGTGCTGCCGACGGACGCGACCGCGAGATTGCTGCTTGTCCACTCCACCGGCCGTGCGAGCGCGACGCCACCGGCGTCACGTGGTGTGGCCGTGAGTTGCACCGTGCCGCCGACCGAGATCGCCGCCTCGGTGGGTGTGAGATCAACGCGCACGACCGGTACCTGCACCGTGTACGTCCCCTGCCCGCTCTTCCCGCGCGCCGTGGCGGTGAGGACCACCGTGCCGGGGGTGACGCCTGTGAGCACGCCCGCGTCATCCACCGTGGCGATGGCGGCGTTGCTCGTCGTCCACGTCACGTCGCGGGTCAACAGGCCGCCACTGGCGTCCTTGACCGCAGCGACCAGCCGAAGCGTCGCTCCGGGAGCGATGATTCCGGTTGGCGGATCGAGTGTGACGGTGGCGACCGGCACGAGGACCGTGATCGTCACGGACTCGGAGACGCCGCGCGCGGTCGCCGAGATCGTTGCGCTCCCCTCGCCGACGGCGCGGAGGAAGCCGCTGGCATCAACCGATGCGACGGACGGGTTCGAGCTGGTCCATGTGACCGGACGCGCCAGCCCGTTGCCGCTCGCGTCGCGGGGCGTGGCAGCCAACTGGGCCGACTGTCCGATGTCGAGCAACGCCGGTGCGGAGGCGATCTCGAGGGATGCCACCGGCACCAGGACCGTGATCGTCGCTGTGGACGTCTTCCCTTCGATCGTGGCGGTGACCGTGGCGATCCCCGGTGCGACTCCGGTCACCATCCCAGTCGTCGCGACGGTCGCGATCGCGGGATCGCTCGTCGCCCACGCGACCGGGCGATTCAGGGCATTCCCGTCAGCGTCGAGCAAGACGGCGCCGAGCGCTAACGACTCATTCACGTCCACCGACGCCACGGAGGGCTCGACGGTCACCGCGTCCACGGCCGGTTTCACCACGATCGACGCCGTGGCCGTTTTGCCTTCGGCGTACGCGGTGATGCTCGCCGTTCCCCGCGCCACGGGGGTGACCAGGCCGGTCGCGTCGACCACGGCGATCGCCGGATCGGCACTCGTCCAGATGACGTCACGCTCGATGGGGTTGCCCATCGGGTCGCGCACCGTCGCCGCCAACTGGAGCGTGTTCGGAATGATGAGAGATGCGGTCACCGGCGTGACGAGCACGGAACCGACCGGGGCGCGCACGAGGAACTGCACGGACGCCGTGAGGTCCATGTACGTCGCGTGGACAGTCGTGGCGCCGACCGTAACCGCGTGCACCAGCCCCGCCGGCGTCACTGTGGCGATCGTCGGGTCCGCGACGGACCAGTGGACCGTTCGGTCGAGTGCATTCCCCTCGGCGTCGGTCACGATCGCAGTCACCCGTATCTCTTCGCCGGGAAGCAGCGTATCCGTGACAAGGCTCGCATAGATGCTCGCCGCCGGCACCAGCACGGTGACCGGGGCGAGGCCGCGAATGCCTTCCGCCGTTGCCACGATGTCGATCTGCCCCGGCGCGAGAGCGGTCAGCATGCCCGCGTCGTCGATGGCCGCGACACTCGGGTCGGACGTGCTCCACGCGATGTCGCGCGTGAGGACGTGGCCGTGCGCGCAGGTCGCGACCGCCCCCGCTCGCATGACGTCACCGACGAGTATCGTATCGGACGGCGCGGAGACGGCGATGGCGGCGACGGGATCCGGCATCGGTGCGGCCGGAGACTCAGCGCACGATTGGATCATCCAGGCAGCACCGAGCAGCGCAGTCGCCAGCGCGACACGGCGGATCCGGTACGTGGCGATCATGAGACTACCCTCCGTGAGATGAATGTTGCACGCACTCTCACGCTAATCGCGTCCCATTGAACCGATCTTGAACGACCGATGAGAGATCCGTCGTGCGCCGCGTGAACGCGCGCAGAATTTCGCGGCAATCAATCGACGCTCAATCGGCGATCATGCCTGCTTTATGTGTCTGTTGCGCGCGCGTCTCACCTGCGATGGAGGCGCTCCAGATGACGGCACGTCTCGGCAGTGGGGTCGCCGGCGGCGACACGCTCGCGACCGTATGCGCACGCGGCCTGCACGCTCGCGCGTTCGAGGAGCCCGTACAGCGTCTCGGCGAGTCGGCGAGACGTAGCGCGATGCGGCCCGAACACGGCACCCGAGCCGAGCCGCGCGACGCGCGCGGCATTGTCGAATTGGTCGAAGGCGAGCGGGATGACGAGCTGGGGAACGCCGGCGGCGAGGGCCTGAGAGACCGTGCCGATCCCGCCATGATGGATGACGGCGGCGCAGCGCGGGAAGAGGCGCGAGAAGGGCGCGTACGAGGACACGTGGATCTCGCGCCGGAGCTCGTGTGGGACCTGTTCGGGGTAGTCGGTGACGACGAGGACGCGGTATCCGAGCGACCGCGCGCCGCGAATCGTCGCCTCGAAAAAGGCGCCGGCCTGACGGTTCGCCGTTCCCGGTGTGATCACCACCGGTGGATCGCCGGCATCGAGGAACGCGTCGAGCGGTCGAGCCGCGTCGCGCGCGGCATCGTCGAAGAGCGGAAATCCGGACAGCACGAGCTGGGCCGGCCAATCCGGTGGTGGGGGCGCGAACCAATCGGGGAAGAGTCCCAGCGCGAGTTGCGGCGAGAGGATCCACGAGGCGAACGGCCGGTGGATCGGGGGGAGACCGAGATCCGCCCGCCACGCATTGAGCGCGGGCGCGAGATGGGGATCGACGCCCAGGCGATCCGCCATCCACCACATCGCTCGAGCGGCCCAGGGGCGCATGCGTCCGAGGTCGAGACGGGGACCAAGGACGGGGCCGCGCACGTTGGATCGCAGCACTGCGGGCGCGAGCACGAGGGTCGCGCCCGGGATCCCTTCAGCGTCCTCCAGCATGCGCGTCGCAAACGAGAGCGCGTGGCCCACGAGCACCGTGCGACCGGCCACCACCTGGCGCGCCGTGACGTCGTATGCGTCGCGCATCGTGGCAACCGCCGTGTCGAGCACCAGGCGAAGGCCGCGCCGCGGATGCCAGAGATCGGGATGACGCGTCGTGGCGTCGTACGCGCATGCTGACCACGTGGCGTGGAATGTGAGCCCCGCGCGTTCGACCGCGGCGCGGAAGGGCTCCGCCGTGAGGACGTGCACGTCGTGGCCGCGCGCGGCCAGCGCGCGGCCGACGCCGATGTAGGGATTGACGTCGCCCGCGGAGCCGACGGGCGTGAGGAGGAAACGGGTGACGCTGTGCTCCTGCCGCTTCCGCCGCTCCTGCCCCTCTGCCACCCTGCCCCCTACTTCACCCATTCCTTCCACGTGTCCTCCGCCAGTCCCACCGTCAGGCGTTGCTGGGCCCGCACGAGGGGCATGCGGAGGATCAGCGGTTCCACCGTGAGCTTCTCGAGCCATCGCTCGTCCGAGAGGCGCGCCGCCGCGAGGCCGAGCTGGGCGTAGCGCTTGGCGGCAGGATCGATCAGCGCGTGCACACCGAACTTCTGTGCGAAGCGCCGGAGCTCGCCCGGCGACGCGGCGCGCACCATGAGATCGACGAAGTGCGTGCGAACGCGGCGTTCGGCGAAGAAGCGGAGCGCCTTCCGCGTCTCCGCACTCTTCTTCACGCCGAAGATCTGGACCTCGAGGGGTGTGTCGCTCACAGATTGACGCGCGCCATGGCCGCTTCCGGGTAGCGCGCGCCCGCCGTCGCGCCCTTCGGAGCGGCGTCCGCAATACGGGCGAGCTCCGCTCCGGACAGGCTCACGTCGAGCGCGGCGACGTTCTGCTCGAGGTACGTGCGCCGCTTGGTGCCGGGGATTGGGACGACGTCGTCTCCCTGTGCGAGGACCCACGCGAGCGCGAGCTGGGCGGGCGTGCAGCCCTTCTCCGTCGCGATCTCCTCGATGCGGGTGACCAGGTCGAAGTTCCGCTCGAAGTTCGGGTCCGTGAACCGCGGATGGCGGTGACGATAATCGTCGGCGGGAAGATCCGCGCTCGAGCGGAAGCGTCCCGTGAGAAAGCCGCGGCCGAGCGGAGAGTAGGCGACGAACCCGATGCCTAGTTGCCGGCAGGTCGGCAGCACCTCGTCCTCCGGATCGCGCGTCCACAGCGAGTATTCCGTCTGGAGCGCCGTGATCGGGTGCTCGGCGTTCGCGCGGCGGATGGTCTCCGGTGCCGCCTCCGAGAGGCCGAGGAAGCGTACCTTGCCGGCCCGCACCAGACCGGCCATCGCGCCGACCGTCTCCTCGATCGGGACGTCCGGATCCACGCGGTGCTGGTAGTAGAGATCGATCACGTCCACGCCCAGGCGCGCGAGCGACGCGTCGCAGCACCGCGTCACGTACTCAGGCCGTCCCGACACCCCTTGAAACGACCCGTCCTCGCCGCGCACGTTTCCGAACTTGGTGGCGAGCACGACGTCTCGACGCCGGCCGGCGATCGCGCGGCCGACCAGACGCTCGTTGGTGAACGGTCCGTACATGTCGGCGGTGTCGAGCAGTGTCACGCCCAGGTCGAGGGCGCGGTGGATGGTGGCGATCGATTCGGTGTCGTCGCGCCCCGCGTAGAACTCGGACATGCCCATGCAGCCGAGTCCGAGTGCCGAGACGACGAGGCCCTGAGCACCGAGGGTACGTTGTTGCATCTATGCCTCCAACAATCGTATGTGAAAGACTGACGATTGATGTCGAATCTTAATGCCGTATGCGGCGTGGAGGCGGATGCCGACGGTGCGCTGGCGCCTCGCTCCGGGGGAGGCGATCGTTCGAGTGTGCCTCTCCCTTCGCATGGTGTGCGGCGCGCGGTCACCGTCGCGGGCCCGTGCCTCCTCTCAGCGGCGTGCGCGCTCTTCCCGAGCGCGCCGCCGCAACACGCCGGTGATGCGGTGGTGCTCTCGGCCGGGAAGCTTCAGACGTGTGCCATCACGGGCGCGGGCGCGACGTATTGCTGGGGGCACAATACGTACGGCGAACTAGGCGACGGAACCTCCACGCCGAGCGCCAAGCCGGTGCCGGTAGCCGGGGGGCATCGGTTCGTCGCGTTGAGTGCCGGTGACAACTCCACGTGTGCCCTCACGTCCGACAGCGCCGCCTGGTGCTGGGGTGACAATGACCGGGGACAGTTGGGTGTCGGTGTGGTGGACGCCGGCCGCACCGTGCCAACACCGGTCGTCGGCGGTCACGCCTTCGGCGTGATTGCGGCGGGCGGTGCCCAGACCTGCGCCTTGGACGGCCGCGGTGGATTGTGGTGTTGGGGTGCGGTCTTGGGTGCCTCGACCGGTGGAGCCGCGCCTCCGCTCGACTCGGTGCCCCGGCGCGTCGACGGTCGCGCGTATCGCGCGCTGGGGACGGGGAGTGAGGTCTCGTGCGCGCTCACCGCGGATTCGACCTTCTGCTGGGGCAACGATCCACCGGGCGTGTTCCTCGACTCGGTGGTGCAGGGAATCGCCGTGCCCAAGGCGGTTCCGGCTGCCCCGCCGTTCGTTGCGGTGAGCACGGGTGGTCGCCATGTCTGTGGTCTCTCGGCCGCGGGGCGCGTGGAGTGCTGGGGCAGCAACGTATCAGGGGAGATCGGTGCCCCGGTCGGCGAGTACACCGATACGCCGACGCCCGTCGCAGGTGGTCTCGGCTTCGCCGCACTCTCCGGCCGCAGTCCCGGCCACAACTGTGGTGTCACCGTTGGACACGCCGTGTACTGCTGGGGCGCGAATGGCCTCGGGCAGTTGGGGGATGGATCCACCGCGGACTCGGGGCTGCCGGTGCGTGTGATGGGCGGCGACATCGCGTTCGTGTCGGTGGCCGTCGGCTACTATCATTCCTGCGGCGTCGCGACCGATGCCTCGGTCCTCTGTTG
>Ga0102953_1000391_pt1 | contig 30934 bp, 16 predicted proteins | sample SalPon2A_C_D2_MG_FD_78509 | JGI IMG/M metagenome (GOLD analysis project Ga0102953, IMG submission 78509) | Soil microbial communities from South San Francisco under conditions of wetland restoration - Salt Pond MetaG R2A_C_D2_MG | ecosystem: Environmental > Terrestrial > Soil > Wetlands | place... | reverse complement strand
GGAACAACCAGCTCAACACGACGCGGAGTGAAACGGTGGGGGACCAGTTTGACATCAAGATGGATTACAACGCGACCCAGAAGGACCGCATTTTCGGCCGCTTCTCATGGAGCCGCCAGAGCAGTCCTTCCACCAACTCGTTCCCGCTGTTTTATGATTCCTACTTCAATGCGCCGACCCGAAATGGCGTTGTGGACTGGACTCGGATGATTTCCCCATCACTCGTGAACGATGCCAGAATTGGAATCAACTACGTTAAGGTCCATACCGGGAGTACGAGCAAGGGCCAGAATCTCGGACAGCAGTTCGGCATTGCCGGCAACCTCGCCGACCTCCCGTCACTTCAGGGATTCACCTATGCAAACAACATCGGGACTTCAAACGTCACCCAGCTGTTTGCGGATACGGTCATCCAGCTTGAAGACCAGCTCGTGTTGACCCATGGCCACCACACCATTCACACCGGGTTCCAATACTGGCGGCAGCGCATCAACACCTACTACTCCGGAAACTACGGCGCCAACGGCCAGATCAGCTTTGACGGACGTTGGACCGCAGGACCATTGGCCACTGCTGCAGGCAGCGGGACAGTTGGTTTCCCGGAAGCTGATTTCTGGCTGGGACTTCCTGAAGCCGTCCAGCGAGGCGTCATCTCCGGCACCTGGGGCCAGCGCGCGAACGTGTTTGGCGCTTACGTCCAGGATGACTGGCGTGCCACACCAGGCCTTACCATCAACGCAGGCCTCCGTTACGGAACGCATACGCCCTGGGGTGAAGTTCACAACCGGCAGGCAAATTTCGGGCCCATCTCGGGCACGGAGTATTTTGCCGGCCAGAGCGGCTGCCCATACAGCAACTGCAATGCTCTGTACAACAACTATAACGGTGGTTACGACTTCCAGCCGCGGCTTGGGTTCGCATGGACCCCTTCAATGCTGGGCAAAACCACTGTTATTCGAGGGGCCTACACATGGTCAACTTACCTTGAGGGCACAGGGACCAACCTGCGGCTGCCTCTGAACCCTCCCTTCAACGAGGAATACAGCACGATTTATGACAACCAGACATTCCCCGGATCAACTCTTGCCCAAGGGTTCTCAATTCTGTCCTCACCCAGCGACCCCTTTTCTGGCGCTGTGATTCGTTTGTGGGACCCGAATGTCAAGCCTGCACTCTCTCAGCAATGGAACTTCTCGATTGAGCACCAGTTTGCACACCAGACCGTACTGCAGGTGGGGTACGTGGGCCAGAAGAGCACTCATCTGATGGTTCCCATGCCTTTCTTCCAGAGGCGACTGGTGGGTGAAGCCGGTTGCACGTCTGGGAACGCCACTTATTTTAATGGTGGCTCGGTGCTCACATGTGCCAGCCCGTTCCTCTCCGGAAACCCGGCACTGGCCAGCATTGGCCAGATCTCCGGGACCGAGTCCAACGGGACCAACGCATACGATGCCCTGCAGGTCACCATGAAGAAGCGGTTCTCCCATGGTCTCCAGTACCAGGTGGCCTATACCTACGGGAAGTGCATGACCAACTCCAGTGGGTACTACGGTTCATGGGGAGGCCAGGTGGTTCCAACCAGTCCGTACTTCCAGAACCTCTATGATATGAAGGCCGAGTGGGGCCCCTGCTATTGGGACGTCACTCATATGCTGACCAGTTATGCCGTTTACCAGTTGCCGTTTGGACACAAACAGCACTTCGGAAGCTCCTGGAACTCGGTTGTAAACGGTGCGCTGGGCAACTGGCAGGTAAGTGGAATCCTCCAGCTTCGCGGCGGCTTCCCCTCCACGGTCTCTGGCGCCGACAACTCAGGGACCTCCTCACGCGGTTCACGTGCCAATTGTGTGGGACCTGTCAGCTATCCTGACACTCCCATTCCCAGCGGCGGTCTCCAGTGGGTCAGCCCCTCTGCTTTTACGGAACCATCGGTGGGAACTTTCGGAACTTGTGGTGTGGCCACGATTCGAGGGCCGGGATTGCATACCTTCGACTTGAGTTTGCAGAAGGCATTCCCGTTCACTGAATCCAAACGACTCGAATTCAGGGCGGAGTTCGTCAACTTTACCAACACGCCCATTCTTGAAGCGCCCAGCAGTGGGCTCGGTGGCTCGTTTGGCCAGATCCGGGGTTCACAGGGAGCCCGAACCATACAATTTGGCTTGAAGTTCTATTACTGACGGCCTAACTTTTAACCGCGAGATCTGCGGGCCGCATTGTAAGATGGAGCGGCCCTGCAGTTCCTGCATCACCTTGAATCAGGAACGGGGATGTCCTGCAGCGGACATCCCCGTTTCAGTTTCTATAACAGAATTTCGGCGCCCATTTCAGGCCCAGGGAATCAAAGGCCATGCGCTTGAGGGGTCCCATTTGGTTTTGGTTGATGCTTGACAAGGGCATTCTTTTCCAGGTGCAAATTGCGCGGTCGCGGCGGCTCACTCGCAAGCAGAGAAGCCCAGCCTCCATCGCAGCCTAGATTTCCGGCCAACGTATTGTGCCTTGACCTGAGTTTCCCTTTTCTCTAAGCTTGATTTTAGAAAGGGAAGGGTTCGCAGAAGAAGTTGCCGGGCATTCAGAAAGCACAAAGAATCTTGATTAAATCCGCTTCAACTGCCATTCTCGCCTCTGTTTTGACGCTTGCCGTGACATCCCCGGCATGGACGCAACAGGGGAGTTCCGCCAACTTGCAGGGCGGCAATAGTGCGGACATCAGCGCGCTTGAAAGCAGCGCCCAGCGTGCGATGAAGCGAGGAGACTATCAGGCGGCAATCCAGAAATATAGTGAACTGGTTAAGTCTTCTCCCCGCTCGGCTGATTTCTACTTTCAACTGGGCTCGGCCTATTACCAGGCAGGCCACCCGCGGCAGGCCATTTCGCCTCTCCGCGAAGCCGTGAAGCTGAATCCTCGCCTTGCCCACGCCCGATACCTCCTGGGAGCCAGCCTGGCGGAGATTGACCATTGCCACGAGGCGCTGCCGTACCTGAAGCAGGCGGATCGCCATGTCACCGATCCCGGGTTGCAACGCAGGATTGGTATGGACGGAGTGAAATGCTCAATGGAGCTTGACCGTCAGACGGATGCTATCGATTTTCTGCAAAGGCTCCGGCACCGGTTTCCGAAAAATCCGCAGGTGCTCTACTTGAGCGTCCACGTTTTTTCAGACCTTTCCACCCGCGCCTCCCAGGCCTTGCTGACCGAGGCTCCGGATTCCTACCAGGTCCATGAGCTCAATGCAGAAGCCCTTGAAGCCCAGGGCAAATGGGAGCAGGCTGAAGCTGAATATAAAAAGGTCTTGGAAAAGAAGCCGGACCTGCCGGGCATTCATTTTCTGATTGGCCGGCTTATTCTTTCAAAACCCAAGACCGCAACCACCTTTGTGGATGCGAAGAAGCAGTTTGAGGCGGAACTGAAAGTGAACCCTCACAACGCCGGCGCCGAGTACATCCTGGGTGAGCTTGCCCTCCATTCGGAGGATTACAAGACGGCGATCACGCGCTTCTCAAAGGCTGCCGAGTACGATCCCAATTTCCCCAGCGCAAGAATAGAGCTGGGCAGGGCGCTGCTTTCCGTTCACCAGCCCGCTAAGGCCATTGCCCCTCTGGAGGCTGCCGTAAGGCTCCAGCCGCAAAATCCTTCCGCGCACTATCTGCTGGCCATGGCCTATCGGGGCGCAGGCAAGATGCCGGAGGCACAGAAGGAACTTGCCGCATACCAGAAGGCTACTAAGAACGCCGAGCAAAACAAGCAGGAGATCCAGTCCGGCATTCTCGGGCGCAAATCTCCCGCTCAGCTGCAAAGCCACCCCGCACCACCCCGTCACTAATCCTCTCCTTTCAAGGTCTGTCTGCCTAGACTTCCAGTTCAATTTTAAAATTGACTTTTCATTTTCCTCACCTCCGCAAGACTACCGACATGAGAATCAGGAGACTACCTGCCTCCGCCGCCACAACACCCTTTTGGCAGCTCTGCAAGCCTTGGCCTTAAGCTCACAGTAAGCTCCAGCCCGGAGTTCAAAAGTCAGAAAATCCGATCCAAGCATTCACCACAGCAGGCGGTTTTCAGCTACAAAGGAACTCCTGGATCTTCTGTTTCGACGAGTTGGACGGAAACACTTTTGTCTTTGCCGTTTGACGCCAGAAAAGATCTTGAACAAGGACTCGGGAGACCACCCTGTTGCTCTATCACCCATACAGCCAGCAGTGCCGTATGAGTTCCTAAACACAATATATAGTAGGAACAGATTTTACAAGAAGAGTATTGACAGCTCGCACCATTACTGTTATTTGTTGGTTATATTCACACTCACGAGGTGAGCTACTGTCTAACTGAAAACCGTCAGGCGATTGAAAGCTCAACTTACTTCCTTTATTGCCTCCGTGTTTTTTTAAAAGCCTAAAAGGCTTAATTCAAGTGTATTAATCCTGCCATTAGAGACTACTCCTGTTTCCCTGATGTTTCGGCCCAAATGGCCATTGTTTTGAAGGGTCAAGGGCAACTCCAAACCAAACAAAACGGAGGACTGACTCTATGGCAGCAGTGCGTCTATCCAAGTACCGTATCTTGCGTAGCCTGGTCGGGCTCCTAGTTGTAAGTGTTGCGATTGGAATGCTCACAACAGGCGGAAGTTCACTCTTTGCCCAGGAAGTGACGGGTGGAATCACAGGCACCGTCACGGACCAATCAGGCGCCGCCATACCGGGAGCGAGTGTTACAGCCACCGACGAGGCTCGCGGAACGGTGTGGCCCACCACAACCAATCCTGCGGGGGTTTACAACTTTCCACGGTTGCCGGCCGGGACCTATTCCATTAAGGCCACAGCCCAGGGCTTTGCTACGGCTACCAGACCGGCCTTTCAACTGCAAATGAACCAGGTTGCGCGCGTTGACATTCAGCTGAAAGTCGGCCAGACGAGCACGACCATCGAAGTGACGGGCGCGCCACCGCTTCTGCAGACCGACACCATGCAGAGAGGGTTTGTGACGAACTCGAATTTCAACGTCAACCTGCCTCTCGCCACGCGCAACTTTATCCAACTCACGTTGCTGGCGCCCGGCGTCACGACCGTCAACCCAAGCTCTTTCACAAACGGCCAGCGGACCGGCGGCGGCGGCCGTCCTTACGTCAACGGCAACCGTGAGGAAGCGAACAACTTCCTGCTGGATGGAATTGACAACAACCAGACCTCCGACAACCTCACGTCCTATCAGCCAAGCCCCGATGCGATTGAAGAGTTCAACATTATCACGAGCAACGCACCGGCCCAGTATGGCCAATTCCAGGGTGGAATCATCAGCACCACCATCAAGTCGGGCACCAACCAATTCCACGGCGACGTGTTCGAGTTCCTTCGCAACGATAAGCTCAACGCCTCCAATTGGGCGCGCAACTGGCAAGGACTGAACAAGGCCGGCCTGCGCTGGAACACCTTCGGCGGCACGCTAGGCGGTCCCATCATCAAGGACAAGCTGTTCTTCTTTGTGGACTACCAGGGCACCCGGCTTGACAACCCGCCGGTCACAAGTTCCATTACGGTCATGACCATGGCAGAGCGGAACGGCGATTTCTCGCAGTTGCTCAGCGAGAAGGGTATTCAGCTTTACAATCCCTGCGCTTCGTTTTCAGGTCCCTGCACTACACCTGCGAACCCCGGAGCGTCTCCCCGCCTGCCGTTTGACACTGCCAACACGGCACTCGCGGACAACATCATCCCGCCCAGCATGATCTCTCCGGTGGCGGCCAACCTTTTTGCGTCCGGGCTGTATCCCAACCCGATTAATTCAAACCTTCAGTTCAACGCGGTCAACACGACTGGAAGCCAAACTAACAACGACCAGGGCGACGTCAAGATCGATTACATGCTCAATGAGCGCAACCACATCTGGGGGCGTTACTCACAGGGGTTTCAGACTCTTCCCACCACAAGCTCTGTGCCGCTTATCGGTGTGAATTTCAATGAGTCTCCATTCCATGGCGCAGTCATCGACTGGACACACACGTTCAGTCCCAGCATGGTGATGGACGCGAGGATGGGTTTCAACCGGATCTATCTGCACAATGGCAGCGTAACCCCAGGCATCGGAAATTTCGGTGAGCAGATCGGAATTGCCGACGCAAACGTCCATGGCGAAGGTCTGTTGGGACTCAATTTCACCAATGGTTTCTCCACGAACATCGGCACTGCAAGCAGCGAACAATTGTTTGCTGATACAACGTTCGAACCGACGGTGGACCTGATCCTCACGAAGGGCCACCACGTCATCCACACTGGTCTTCAGGTGCTGCGCTATCAGGTCAACACATACTACGCCGGCAACAACGGGAAGTACGGCCATTTGGATTACACTGGGCAGTACACCAGCGGTCCAGTACCCGGAGCCACGGGATCCTCACCTGGATTCTCTGAAGCGGATTTCCTGCTCGGTCTGCCGGGAGTGGTCGGACTGGGAATCAGTGCCGGAACATGGGGACACCGAAGCTGGATGTATGCTCCCTACTTTCAAGATAACTGGCGCATCTGGAACAATCTGACCCTTAACCTCGGTCTGCGCTGGCAATACAACAGCCCTTGGACTGAGGTTTACAATCGCCAGGCGAACTTCGGATCCTTCAGCGGCACCGAATATTTCGCGGGCCAGGGCAACTGCCCCTACAGCAATTGCAGGGCCCTTTACAACAACTACTGGAACGATTGGGAACCGCGTATCGGCTTTGCCTGGACGCCGAGTTTCAGCAGGAACTCGGTTGTGCGCGGCGCTTACACCATCTCCTCGTTCCTGGAAGGCACGGGCACCAACCTCCGCCTTCCGTTGAATCCCCCATTCAACTCGGAATTTGAGAACAACTACACAACGGGCAGTGCGGTCTTCTTTCCGAGCTCAACTTCGAGTGACGGACTGTCAGTGCTGGCTGCTCCTGCCAATCCATTTGTCAACACCAATATCCGGCTTTGGGACCCGAATGTGCGGTCGAACATGACTCAACAGTGGAACCTCAGCGTTGAGCACCAGCTCCCCGCACAGACTCTGGTAACCCTGGCATACGTTGGACAACATGGAACGCACCTGATGGTTCCCATGCCGTACTTCCAGCGGCGCCTGGTGGGTGAAGCTGGCTGTACTTCAGGGAATGCCGTTTACTTCCAGGGATCCACCGTACTCACGTGCGGCAGTCCCTATCTGTCTGGCAACTCCACGCTCTACAACGAAATCGGCCAGATTTCCGGGACGGAATCGAACGGCAACCAGCGGTATGACGCTTTGCAGGCCAGCCTGACCAAGCGCATGACACACGGGCTGCAGGTACAATTGTCATACACCTACTCGAAGACGATGACCGATGCCATCGGCTACTACGGTCAAGGTGGTGGCCAGGCCGCATCGAATTCCGCCTACTTCCAGAACCTGTACAACATGGCGTCCGAGTGGGGCCCGGCCTACTTCGACGACACCCACGCCTTCGTCGGGTCGTACACGTACCAATTGCCTTTCGGCTCCGGAAAGATGTATGGGAACAACTGGCATCCGGTGACGAATGCAGTTTTGGGCGGATGGGAACTCTCGGGTATCGTTACTGCTCACACTGGCTATCCCATCACCATCACGGGGCCTGACAACTCCGGCACCAAGAGCCGCGGCGCGAAGGCAAACTGCATCGCTCCGGTCACTTATCCGTACGGAGTCGGGCCGAACGCCTTATGGTTTGACAAGACAGCTTTCACCCAGGCGCCAGTCGGAACTTTTGGCACTTGCGCTAATGGGACGGTGCGTGGACCTGGATTGACTGGCTGGGATTTGGGAGTCATGAAAAACTTCCATATCACGGAGTCAAAGTATCTCCAGTTCCGGAGTGAGTTCCTCAACTTCACCAACACTCCGATTTTCCTGGCTCCCAACCGTAGCGTGACCAGTTCTCAGTTCGGTCAGATAACGGGTTCGCAGGGTGAACGCAACATCCAGTTCGCCTTGAAGCTCTACTTCTAGCACCCTTTCATGTTGCGCCTCTTGCGGGACCTCAAAAGCCAGCAAGGGGCGCAACCCTTTTCGCGCTCGCCGGCATCCAGGCTTTCAGTCAAACCAGATCTTGCTTCGCCTGCCATTGCGGATTCGTGGAAACACAGACCAAAGTCTGGGGTAGAATACCGCCGTGAACCGCAGAACATTTCTCGGAATCTCGGCGTCCCTTGCCGCCCTGGACATCGACATGAATGCCAAAGCCACATCCATACCCATCATCGACACCCACATTCACCTCTTCGACCCGAGGCGCCCGCAAGGAATTCCATGGCCGCCCAAGGACGATACGAAGCTTTACAAACCTGCACTACCGGATCGCTATCTGAAGGTGACGGAAGGCCAGGGTGTTGTGGGCGCGATTGAAGTTGAGTGCAGTCCGTGGCTTGAAGACAATCAGTGGGTGCTGGAAATCGCCGCAAAAGCTCCGGTGATTGTGGGGACGGTCGGCGATTTGGAACCCGAAAAACCGGATTTCCGCAAGCAACTGGAGCGCTTCCATCGCAATCCGCTGTTTCGCGGCATCCGTTGCGGCAATCTGTGGGGGCGGGACATCAACCAACAACTGGGAAACCCGGATTTTGTCCACGGCCTCAAGGAGCTTGCGGCGGCCGGTCTCGAAATGGATACGGCCAACCCCAGTCCGGAACTGATCGCAACGATTGTCCGGCTCGCCGATCTGGTTCCCAACCTGCGGGTAGTGATTGACCATCTGCCGCAAATGCAGGAGCCCACCGACCCGAACGTGAAGAAAGCAGTTGAGGCCAATCTGCAGGAGCTTGGAAAATGCCCGCAGGTTTATGTGAAGCTTTCGGAAGTTCTGCGCCGGGTTGACGGCCACCTGCGCCTCGACCTCGATTTTTACAAGCCGTCCCTCGACCGCCTGTGGGACACTTTCGGCGAAGACCGCCTGGTCTACGGCAGCGACTGGCCCAACAGCAACCACATTGAAACCTACCCGCAGGAGTTGACGCTGGTCCGCGAATACGTTCTTGGCAAGGGTCGCGCCGCAGCCGAAAAAGTCTTCTGGAAAAATTCAGTCGCCGCCTACCACTGGATCAAACGCGACGCCCAGCAGCCCGACCCCACCAAAGCCTGACCGGAGTCGCTGTTCCCGCTTCCCATGGCGGCGTTTGTGGCATATACTTGCCGCCTTACGGGTTGAACTGAATTTCTATATCCTGCAATTCAATATTTGGGGAGCACATGATGAAGCGAACCTCTCGCTGGCTGTTTGCAATAGCTGTTCTGACGATGACAGCGGCTCTGCCGCTTTGCGCCGCCGAGAGCTATCACGTGATTGTGGAGCGCAATGTTCCCGCCACCATGCGGGACGGCGTGGTGCTGCATGCGGACATTTATCGGCCGGACGCGCCCGGCAAGTTTCCGGTGATCCTCGAGCGCACGCCCTACAACAAGGACGGGAGTTTCGGGTTCGGAGTGAAGGCGGCACAGCGTGGCTATGTTGCCATCATCCAGGACGTGCGCGGGCGCTACACCTCGCAGGGCGAATGGTATCCGTTCAAATACGAGTCGCAGGACGGTTACGACACAGTGGAGTGGGCGGCAAAGCTCCCTTACTCCGACGGCAAGGTGGGAATGGTGGGCGGCTCCTACGTGGGTGCCACGCAGATGCTTTGCGCCATTGCCCATCCGCCACACCTGGTGGGCATCTTCCCGTTTGTTACGGCTTCAAACTATCATAACGGCTGGACTTATCAGGGTGGAGCGTTTGAGCAGTGGTTTAATGAGTCGTGGACGTCCGGGCTGGCCCAGGACACCCTGAATCGGAAGGTGCGCGACAAAACCAACGCGAGGAAAGGGATGTGGACCCTCCCGCTCAGTAATTATCCCTTGTTCAATTTTGACACAAACTCGCCCTGGCCCACGGACCTGGGGGCGCTGGCACCTTACTTCCTGGACTGGCTCAAGCATCCATCATATGACGCCTATTGGAAACGCTGGGCGATTGAAGAACACTACCCCGACATCAAGGTTCCAGCCTACATCGTGGCCGCCTGGTATGACATTTTCCAAGGCGGCTCGCTGAAAAACTACATGGGCATCCGGGCCCACGGCGGCACCGAGGCTGCGCGCAAAGAAACACGCCTGATGGTGGTGATCGGCGGGCATGCCGGTAACGGAAGGAAAATCGGCGAGGTAGATTTCGGTCCCCAGGCCGTTTTCAACATGGATGACATTGAGTTCCGCTGGTACGACCATCTACTGAAGGGCATCGACAACGGAATTGAAAACGAAAAGCCGGTGAAGATTTTTGTGCTGGGTGCAGACAAGTGGCGCGAAGAGGCGAGCTGGCCGCTGGCTCGCGCAAAGAGCACCGATTACTATCTCCACTCTGGCGGCAAGGCCAACCTGTTGACGGGTAACGGCAGCCTTTCCACAAAGGCGCCACAATCCGAACCCAACGACCATTACGTTTATGATCCGGAGAACCCCGTTCCCACGCTCGGAGGCCCGCTCTGCTGTGACGCCAGCCACCTGATGCCGGGACCCGTTGACCAGCGCCCTGATGAGGCCCGGCCGGACGTGCTGTCGTTCACCACCCCCGCTTTCAAGCACGACTTTGAGGTCACTGGACACGTAAAGCTGGTGCTTTACGCCAGCTCGTCGGCCGTTGATACGGACTTTACCGGAAAACTGGTGGATGTGTGGCCCAACGGCTTTGCGCAAAACCTCACGGAAGGCATCATTCGCGCCCGCTACCGTGATTCACAGGCGAAGCCCGAATATATGAATCCGGGCCACATCTACAAATTCACCATTGATCTCTGGTCAACCAGTAACGTCTTCAAGGTGGGACACAAACTGCGGCTCGATATTTCCAGCAGCAATTTTCCCCGTTTCGATCGCAATCCCAACACCGGCGCCAGCCCGGAGAGCGCCACGCGGTGGGTGAAGGCCACCAACGTAATCTATCATGACAGCGCACATCCCTCCGTGCTGGAGCTGCCGGTCGTTGCGCGCTGAGGCAGATATGCGCGTGGCCGCAAAATTGCTTCTCCGGCTTTCCGTCCGCGATATAATGGCGGGTTAAGTGAGCTGCCATTCGATCCATCGTGCCGGGGAGGTTGCCATGCGAACTCGTACCTGCCTTTTTCTTCTTTCATTTCTGGTTACGACAAGTCCGTTTCTTGCAGCGCAGGTTCCGGGGTATGGCTCGCCCCTTCGACTGGATCTGGCCAAAGACTGGAGCCTGCAATCCTCCGCCCGCGTTCCCGAACAGGGCAACGAGATTTCACGTCAAAGTTTCAAGTCCTCCGGGTGGTACCAGACCGACGTTCCGGCCACCGTCCTTGCCGCACTGGTCAAAAACGGCGTCTACCGCCATCCCTTTTTCGGCATGAACCTTCGCAACATACCGGGTACCACGTACCCCATTGGCAGGAACTTCTCCAACCTTCCCATGCCGGCCGGCAGCCCGTTCAAGGTGCCCTGGTGGTACCGCACCAGCTTCCGGTTGCCCACAAGTTTTGCAGGCAAGCAGGTCTGGCTGCACTTTGGAGGCATCAACTACCGAGGCACAATCTGGCTGAACGGGAAGCGGATTGCCGGACCGGCCCAGGTGGTTGGCATGTGGCGGACTTACGATTTCAATGTGACGGCTGAAGCCCTGCCGGGCAAAATCAATTCGCTCGCCGTTGAGGTCTCCGCGCCCCATGCCGACGATCTAGGCATTACCTGGGTCGATTGGAACCCGGCTCCTCCCGACAAGGACATGGGACTGTGGCGCGGGGTTTCCATCACCGCAACGGGTCCTGTGGCGCTGCGCGATCCGCAGGTGGTAACGAAGTTCGACCTGCCCAAACTGGACGTTGCTCATTTGACCGTCCGCGCCCGCCTTCAAAATGCGACCGATCGTGACGTTCGCGGCGTTCTGAAAGGGAGCATCGGCGAGGTCAGCTTCCAGCAGGAAGTGAATCTCAAGCCACACGAGACGCGCGAAGTTGATTTCCTGCCCAGCCACTTTGCGCAACTTAACTTGCGCAATCCCCGCCTGTGGTGGCCTTGGCAGATGGGTCCTCAAAATCTCTATCACCTGAAGATGCAATTCGAGACGGGCGGTGAAATCTCCGACAGCCAGGAAGCGCAGTTCGGCATACGCGAGATCACATCCAAACTCAATGCACACGGCTATCGCGAATTCAGGGTGAACGGCAAACCCATTCTGATCCTCGGCGCAGGCTGGGCTCCCGACATGATGCTGCACTTCAATGCGAAACGGACCGAAGAAGAAATCCAGTACGTCAAGGACATGCACCTCAACACCATCCGCCTGGAAGGGAAGATTGTTGACAACCATTTTTTCGACCTGTGCGACCGCTACGGAATTCTGGTGATGGCCGGCTGGTGCTGCTGCGACCACTGGGAAAAGTGGAAATCATGGAAAGCTGAAGATTACAAGGTTGCGGCAGACTCCCTGCGCGACCAGCTCCGGCGGCTGCGCAACCATCCCTGCATGCTCACCTGGCTTTACGGCAGCGACAACCCGCCACCTCCACGAGTCGAGCGGATGTACCTGAAGGGTCTGGCGGAGACCCACTGGCCGAATCCTCATCAATCCTCGGCCACCGCGCGCGTAACCACCGTGACCGGCCCCACGGGACTAAAGATGAACGGGCCTTACCAGTGGGTTCCCCCGAACTACTGGCTGCTGGATACAAAACACGGGGGAGCGTTTGGTTTCGCGACGGAGATCAGCCCCGGCCCGGCCGTGCCGCCCGTCTCCTCACTGAAGATGATGATGCCGGAAAAAGATATCTGGCCCATCAACTCCGTGTGGAATTTCCACGCCGGTGGTGGGCAGTTCCAGCACCTGACCGTATTTAACAATGCCATGGATGCACGCTACGGCAAACCGGCCAACGTCGGGGACTACGCCGAAGAATCACAACTGATGACCTATGAAGGCGAGCGTGCCATGTTTGAGGGCTACCGCCGCAACAAGTTTGTCTCCACCGGAGTTATCCAGTGGATGCTCAACACCGCCTGGCCGGGTCTGATCTGGCATCTCTACGACTACTATTTGCGTCCGGCGGGCGGATACTTCGGAACAAAAAAGGCGTGCGAGCCACTCCACGTTCAGTACTCCTACGACGATCGCTCCGTGGTGGTGGTGAACTCGCTCCTGCATCCCTATCAGAAGCTTGAGGTGAGCGCTGCAGTTTATGACATCAACCTGAAGAAAGAATTTTCCAAAGAACAGACCGTCAACGTCGCCGCGAACAGCAGCACGCGGGTCTTTGACGTCCCCAAATTGGACGGCCTTTCGACCACGTATTTTCTGCGCCTGACCCTGAAGAATTCAGCGGGAAAACAGGTGAGCAGTAACTTCTACTGGCTTTCCACCAAGCCGGACGTGCTTGACTGGAAGAAGTCCACCTGGTATTACACGCCCACCACTGGCTATGCCGACTTTAGGGCGCTGAAGGAGCTTCCCAAAGTCCGGCTGGATATTCATGCGACAAGGCGGGAGGAAGGGCCGCGACATATGATCCGGGTGACGGTCAAGAATCCGTCATCTCACCTGGCCTTTTTCATTCATCTCCGCGTCAACAGGGGTGAGCATGGCAAGGAAATTCTTCCAGTGCTCTGGCAGGACAATTACTTTGAGTTGATGCCGGGCGAAGAGAGGGAGATCGAGGCCAGCTATTCCAAAGGCGAATTGCAGGGTGCTCGGCCCTATGTAGGTGTTGATGGCTGGAACATCACAGCCGGTTCAGTTGCTGCGGGGAGGTAACAACAGCACTGGAGAAACCGAGTTCGTGGCGCAGAGGTTAGCACAAGAATGAGTATTGGCGACCATCCGTGCGTAGCTGAAATCAATTCATGTTCGTATCTCTTTGTTGACGCTCTCAAGGAACTGCCTGGCAACAGGCTCAGGGTAGTGTTGAGCGAAGGACTTGTGAATCCAGAGGCCAGGTCGCAGGCACGGTGCTTTCGGGTGCCCACGCAATAGAGGTAACCGAGAAGAGTCGTTCGTTTGAAATTGAATGGGAGTACTATGTCGCCTATTCTGTTTTAAATGAATGCTTTAAGAAGCGCAGAACTGACGAGGTATGGACAGGACACCTATTCCGGATTTACACAAAGTCCTGCTTTATTGATTTTGTTTCCTCCACCACGTTTGCAACAGACGAGTACCCGGGACCTATGCAACATATTGGGTTGGGTTGCGAAGATCACATTATCGATGTCATCTCTACAAAGGAGCCAAGCATCAAAAAGCTGTCCCGAGATGTCGACCGGTCCCTCGTCAGGGTTGTCTGGCAACCCGCGTTAAGATACCAGAGATGACCAAACATTTAAATTCGCAGTTCGACTCGCGTGGGGCGCCGTTCAACCGCGAATCGCGCCGTGCCGAGCAATCCAGTTGACAAAGACCCAGAGTTTGACTAATATCAGTCTTTACAACTTGGTTGTGTAAGACCTGTATCTCATCCAGAGTGGCCGAGGGACGGGCCCTAAGACGCCACGGCAACCGCCCGGGAAGTAAATCCGGGGGCAGGTGCTAACTCCCGCCCGTAAATGGGGGAGATGAGACGGAGGACGTAAGCATTTATTTGAGCCTCCCCGATGAGAACCGGGGGGGCTTTTTTAGTTTGCCCTCTCCGAATCTCCTATTCATCCCAAGCCACTCTGGAACGGTAACGCCGCTTGGAGGAATTGTGAGCTATCAAAAGCATTTGAAATGCCGTCAGTGCGGGCGAACTTATCAGATTGAGCCCATCGCCGCCTGCGAGGACTGCTGGGCCCCGCTGGAAGTGGTTTACGATTACGACCGCATCCGCGAGGAGGTTCCGCGGAAGCAGGTGGAATCGCGCCTGCCGACCATGTGGCGCTATAAGGAACTGCTGCCCCTGACGGGCGAGTCGGCCGTGGGACGCGCAACCGGATTCACGCCGCTGGTGGCGGCCCCGCATCTGGCCAAAGCCCTGGGCGCCCGGGAAGTTCATCTGAAGAACGACGCTGTCAACTTCCCCACGCTTTCTTTCAAGGACCGCGTGGTTGCGGTAGCCCTCTCGAAAGCCCGTGAGTTTGGCTTCGACACCGTGGGCTGTTCTTCCACCGGAAACCTGGCCAACGCCGTTGCTGCACAGGCGGCTGAGGGCGGCTTCAAGAGCTTCATTTTCGTTCCCGCCGATCTCGAGCCCGAAAAACTGGTCAACACTCAGATTTATGGCGCCACGCTGGTGAAGGTGAGCGGAAACTACGACCAGGTCAACCGGCTCTGCTCCGAAATTTCACAGAAGTATCCCTGGGGCATGGTGAACGTCAATCTGCGCACTTACTATTCCGAGGGCTCAAAAACTTTTGGCTACGAGGTTGCCGAGCAGCTGGGATGGCGCGTGCCGCAAAACATCGTGGTTCCCATGGCCGGCGGCTCGCTGATCACCAAAATCCACAAGGCCTTTGGCGAACTCCAGAAGCTCGGCTGGATTGAGCCTGGCGCAACAAAATTCTATGGCGCCCAGGCGACGGGATGCTCTCCCATCACCACGGCGGCCAAAAACAAGACCTGCGAAATCACGCCGCAGAAGCCCAACACGATTGTAAAATCTCTTTCCATCGGCAACCCTGCGGACGGGTTCTACGCTTCGAAGATGATTCAGGAAACCGGCGGCGCGGGCGAAGATGTTTCCGATGCTGAAGTGGTTGAAGGCATCCGATTGCTGGCCGAGACCGAGGGCTTTTTTGCCGAAACCGCCGGCGGCGTCACGGTGGCCGTGGCGCGAAAGCTAATTCGCAACGGGCTTTTGAACCCCAACGAATCCATGGTGCTGGCCATTACCGGAAACGGGCTGAAGACCATCGGAGCCGTCAGCGGAACCGTCCAGGCGGAGGAATCCATCCGCCCAAAGCTTGCAGAGTTTGAGGACCGTTATTTGAACATCCACGCGACGGCCAGCGCCTGATGCGCAACAGGGCGGAACGGCCCGACCGGCCGGAATCGCGGGTCCTCAGAAAGATTCATAGAACCGGAGGCATACTCAATTGCAAATTACCGTACGTATTCCCCCGCCATTAAGAAAGTTTACCGAAGGCGCTGAGACCGTTGAAACCGCGGCGCAGAACCTCGGTGAACTTATCGATGGCCTTGACCAGAAGTATCCCGGCTTCAAAAAGGTGCTTTGCTCTGAAGACGGCAAGCTGCAGCGCTTTTTGAATATTTACGTCAACGATGAGGACATTCGCTTCCTGGGAGGCTTGCAATACAGCTTCAAAGACGGCGATGAAGTGCTTTTGATTCCTGCCATTGCGGGTGGCGCTCAGCTTGGAGCCACCGAAACCGATGGCCGAGCATACCGGTAAGCCCATGCCCCAGCGCGGTTCAGTCCGAGTTCCTGCAACCAGTGCCAACCTCGGGTGCGCCTTTGACTGTGCGGCGCTGGCCCTGAGCCTGTACCTTGACGTCCACGTCACGCGCCGTTCTGATCTTGGCGTCAGCGTTCACTATCAGGGCGTCAATCCCGACAGAATTCCCTCCGACAAAAGCAATCTGATTGCATCCAGCATGAAGAAAATCCTTCAGCGCTGGGGCAAAGACTACGGGTTCGACCTGGAAATCAACAATCAGATTCCAGTCGGCGTGGGACTGGGTTCCAGCGCGGCGGCCATTGTGGGAGCCATTGCCGCAGCACACTGGCTGACGGAACGGGCGCTTTATGACGACGAACTGGTCTCACTGGCAACGGAAATCGAGGGGCATCCCGACAATGTTGCGGCGGCTTGGCACGGGGGCTTCACGGTTGCGATCGAAGAGAACCAGCGTGTGAAGGCCTATTCTTCACCGGTCCGGGACTTGTTCCACCTGGTGCTGGTGATTCCCGACTACGCGCTGCCAACAGAGAAGGCCCGGGCGGCGCTGCCCACCCAGTATTCGCGCGCGGACGTCACCCACAACCTCCAGCGGGCGGCCGTTCTGGCAGCCCAGATGTTTTCTGGCAAAGTCGATTTCCACCGCAACCTGTTTGACGACCGCCTCCACCAGCCGTATCGCGCGCCCCTCATGCCGGGCCTCAGCGATGTCCTGGCGCTCAAGCTCCCCTGCCTGCTGGGCATATGCCTCAGCGGAGCCGGACCGTCCATTCTGGCATTCGTCAAAGGCAAAGCTCCCGAAGTGGGCGAGGCCATCTGCCAGACTCTGCGCGAAAAGGGTGTGGAAGCACAGTACTCCGTCCTCTCTCCCGACAATCGCGGCGCCAAAGGCTGGAGCCTCCCCGTCTGATAGCCCCCACCGCCCTTTTAAGCGATTGTAAAAAAAGACGTCCCCCTGTCATCCTGAGCGTAGCGAAGGACCCCCGCATTTATTTTTACGTAACTGCGGAGATAGTTCGCTCCGCCCAGCATTGCAAGTCAGCGTTTTTCAACAACCTATTAGTAGGACCCGACTTCAGCCCCGCCAAATCGTGCCACCCCCAAAAAGAATTAAAGCCCTCGCCCTTGGGGAGAGGGTGGCCACGCAGCGGCCGGGTGAGGGGTCACGTTAATGGAGCGATTGTGTGATTTGAGATTGAGCGATTTGAAGAACACCTTTTCGTAGGGGAGGGCTCCGCCCTCCCGTTTTCTTGCCTGGCCAAACTGCGCGGGAGCCCCCCCTACCACAATACCAGTGATGAGCAATGCGTGGAATTGCAGGAAGCGCGTCTGCTGAGCGGAGATACAAACTTGCAAATTCCAAGTCCCGGAGCCAAGGCGGAGGCATGGGCGTGGTGTACCGCGCCGAAGACACCACTCTGGGACGCCAGGTGGCGCTGAAGTTTCTGCCGCAGAAAGTGGCGAAAGATCCGGTGGCGCTGGAGCGTTTCCGCCGCGAAGCGCGTTCGGCATCGGCGCTGAATCATCCGGGGATTTGCACTGTCTACGAGATCGGTGAGCACAACGGCCAGCCGTTCATCGCCATGGAGCTGCTGGAAGGCTCGACGCTGAAGCACCGAATCGCGTCCGGCCCCATCGAAATGGAAGACCTGCTCGACTATTGCATTCAGTTTGCCGATGCGCTGGATGCCGCGCACTCGAAAGGCATCGTCCATCGCGACATCAAGCCCGCTAACCTTTTTATCACCACTCGCGGCCAGGCCAAGGTGCTGGATTTTGGTCTTGCCAAAAGCACCCCATCCGGCACGGAAGGCCTTTCCGCCGCGGTCAGGATTGATGCCGTCGAGGCCAACCTGACGAGCCCAGGCGCGGCCATTGGCACCGTGGCTTACATGAGCCCGGAGCAGGCGCTGGGCAAACCGCTCGATGCCCGCTCAGATCTGTTTTCCTTCGGCGTGGTGCTTTATGAAATGGCCACGCGCAGCCAGCCGTTCCCGGGCGAAACCACCGCGGCCATTTTCGATTTCATCCTGCGGCGCACGCCGGCATCGCCCTCGCGGGTGAATCCGAGGCTGCCGCGAAAGCTGGAAGAGATCATCACCAAGTCACTGGAAAAGGACCCCCGGCTGCGCTACCGGCACGCCTCCGGCCTGCTGAGCGATTTGCATCGCCTGAAGCGCGACATCACGTCCGGCAGGTCAGCCGTCACTGAAGTTGCAGAGCCCGGCGTTTTCGAACCCGGGGGTTCTAAATCGCGCACCACTATTCGCACCGAAGAGGGCTTCTGGGTTGCGGTACTGCCGTTCAAGTTTCGCGGGCATGATCCGTCGCTCGAAACATTGGCTGAAGGAATGACGGAGGAAATTATCACCGGACTGTCGCGCTTCTCTTATTTGCGTGTGATTGCCCGCGGCTCGGCGGCGAAATATTCCTCCTTTTCGGGTGACGTGCGGGTGGTCGGCAAAGAGCTCGGCGCCCGCTACGTGATGGAGGGAAACCCGCTTCAGGCGGGCACCAGGCTGCGAATTTCGGTTCAGCTTGTGGACGCAGCTTCCGGTTCCCATCTTTGGGCGGAAACATACGAGCGACCATTCAGTCCCGATGCAGTATTCGAAATTCAGGATGACGTTGTCCCGCGCATTGTTTCCACGTGCGCGGATCAATATGGTGTCCTGCCCCGCGGCATCGGAGATGCTGTCCGCGGCACGGATCCCAGCCGATGGTCGCCCGATGAGGCACTAGTTCGATTCTTTTGTTACCACCAACGGCTCACCGCTGCTGACCATCTGGAGGCGCGTAAGGGGCTCGAACACGCGGTGGAAATCGCTCCACGTAATGCAGACTGTTGGGCGGCTCTGTCCTGGGTCTACTCGCACGAATACGGGCACGGCTTCAACCCTCTGCCAAACTCATTGGAACGCGCTCTAAGTGCCGCCAAGCAAGCCATAGATCTTGCTCCTGGGAATCATACCGGGCATATGGCGATGTCAACCGTCCTGCTCCTACGGAAAGAGACATCCGCCTCAATTCATGAAGCGGAGCACGCGATTGAACTGAACCCGTTGGACGGCGGATGCATTGCCGCCATGGGGGCGAATATCGCCTTCGCCGGAGACTGGGATCGCGGTTGTGCCCTCATCGAGCGCGCGATGGGCCTCAACCCATTGCATCCCGTGTGGTACCGTGCGGTATTGTGTTGCAGGGAATACTGAAAATCCAATTACCGGGCCGTCGTGGACGAAATTGTAAAAATCAACGCACCGGATTCCTCTCACATTCAAGTCCTGCTCACTGCCGCCTACGGCCAACTGGGTGATCAGAAGGCGGCCAGGCGCGCCCTGCGAGCCCTCGATGCGCAGATCCCGAACTTGCCGGCACGCGCCGCAGACCTTCTTGGCATTTGGTTCCACCCAGAAATGGCGGAACACCTCCTCGACGGCCTTCGCAAAGCTGGGTTGGAGATTCCCGAGCCCGGCGCCAGCGAAAAGGCGCCCGCGGCGGAGGCGGCCAAGACGGAAACGCACGGCAACGGAAGCGGTTCGGGTTCTGCCCATGCTGTTTCGGCTGATTCCAGCTCTTCACAAGCGCTGGCACAGAGCCTCTGGATTGCAGTTCTGCCCTTCCGCAGCCCGAAGGGAAACGAGGAACTGGAAGCGCTGGCTGACAGCCTTACCGAAGACGTGACGGCCGGGATGTCGAGCTTCCCCTATCTACAGGTGGTGGCGCACAGCTCAGCGATGGCTTACAAAGGCCGAACGGGGGATGTGCGCACGCTGGCCCGCGAACTGGGCGCGCGCTTTGTGGTGGAAGGAAGCGTTCGCAAGCGGGGACGCGCTCTTCGGGTGAGCGCCGAACTGCTGGATGCTGCGACCGGCGCGCAACTTTGGGCGGAGTCGTATGACCGGGAGACCAGCGACGCGAGCGCATTCCAGATTCAGGACGACCTGACCGACCGCATCGTGAGTACAGTCGCCGATGGGCATGGAGTTCTGGTCCGGACCATGGCAGCTCCGCTGCGGGGACGGCCGGTGGAGGAATTGAGCGCCTCCGAACTCGGGCTACGCTCTTTTGCCTATAACCAGCAAATCGATCCGCAGGAGCACGCCCGGCTGCGCGCCGGATTAGAGCGGGCGCTCGAGCGCGAGCCCAACCATGCCAACGGCTGGGCAATGCTGTCCTTGTTGTATACCAACGAGTACAACCTCCGATTGAATCCGCTGGAAAGGCCGATGGAGCGCGCGCGGGAGGCCGCCTGGCGTGCTGTGAACCTGGATCAAGCCTGCCAAGCGGGCTGGCAACAACTAGCCTCATGCTATTTCTTTGGCCGCGATTTTTCTGCCTTTCGCCCGGCCGCAGAGCGGGCTATTTCACTCAATCCACGAAACGGCAACACCTGTGCGTTAATGGCAATGCTGATGGCGTACTCAGGCGACTGGGAGCGCGGCGTGGCACTCCTCCAAAAGCTCATGGATCTCAACCGCCATCACCCCGGCTGGTATTACTTCCCTTCGGCTTATGATCACTTCCGGAAAGGCGAGTACGAAGCGTCGCTCGAGGTCGCCAAGAAAATCAATATGCCGCAGCTCCGCAGTACAGCGCTCGCAACGGCGGCCACATGCGGCATGCTCGGTCGGCAAGCGGAGGCGCGCGCGGCCATCGATTCACTCCGCAAATACAACCCGATCTTCCTCGACCTCAATAATGTTCGCGAAGATTATGCGAAGTGGATCCCGGATGAAGAGCTTCGCGAGCGGTTGTTGCAGGGATTGCAGAAGGCGGGGCGGCAGTTCGGCTCGGTAACGCCAGAATAAGGTGCGCCCGAGGATTCGCGGGGTGGCGGCGGGGCGGCAATTCAAGATTCCAAAACAGGTGGTTTCGCAGACATCGCAGGAGACGCGACATCCGTGCCAGCGGACTGCCCGGCTAATATCGCATTTCGGTGATCCGGCCGGTATTCTCGCCGCGCAGCCAGACGTAGATGGGAGCGTCAGGGCTAGGTGGCGGCCAGGGCATTTCAATTTTCAGGGTCTGCTGCTGGCTGCTTCCGGGAACGGGAGTCGGTATGCCCTGCACCGGGTAGCCCGTGTTCGGGTTCCAGCCAGTTTTTTCAATCATCTGCAAATCCTGGCCGGTCAGCGTCCCCGCGTAGAGAGCGTCGCCAAGTTTCTGGTCGCTTAAGTTGAACTTTGTAATCTGCGGCAGGCGCGTCACACGGCCGAGGTCAAAAGGATTCGAACTGCCAGTCGTCTGGTCGGTGACGGTGGCGTCCAGCAGGCACCCCGACTGGCCCACCGTACCCGGATCAACCGAAAGAAACAGGACGCCGCTGCCTGCGAAATCAAGCTGGGCGGTTCCGCTGTTTTGGCCGGGATGCAAGGTGAGCGTCTGCCGGGTCTCGCTGTCATTATTACAGGCCAGGGTAAGAGCAGGGCTTGTTCCCATATGTTCGGCCTGGATGGCAAAGCTGACGGCCGACCCTGCCGGAATTTCGTCCTTGCCCAGCGCAACATTGGTTTCCTTTGGAAAGGACGCCCGCACATCCGTGATTTTCGGGCGCGGCCCCACCACGTGGATCACATCCGCCAACGCAAGCGGCTTGCTGATGCCATCCACATAAAGGCTGGCATTCAGGTATTCACCTTTATGAGCCTTTGGACTCAAGTGCACCGTGGCTTTGCGCTCCTTCGGTTGGCTGCTGCCCTTGGACGCGGGAGCCAACGTCCACTGGGCGCCTTCGCTGGTGATGCGGGCAATGCGGGCAAGTCCTGAACCCTGCAACGTGAGGGTCTGTTCCTTTTCACCCATGTTCGCGCGCAGGGGCAGGTTTGAAAGCTTAGGATTGGGCGGATGGATAATCAGCGGCACGTCCTGGATGGCTCCATTCAACTGGGTCAGCATCAGGAAGTAACGCCCGGCATCGAGGTTGGTGGTGTCAACTTCGGTCCGCAGGCTGCGCTGCTCGCCGTCCTGCATTTCCTTCCCAAGCTTGAAGGTGAGGTCCTTCGCCTTGGCGTTTTGGCTGCTCGACTTTACAAGCGCCAATTTATTCACAAACTCGAAATCGGGCCCGGTCAGATTCACCGTGACGGTACCGCTTCCTTGTACGAGACTATCTTCGGATTGCTGCGTGAGCTTTGCAGAGGAAAGGTCGGCAAACTTGTGAAGCTCCACCGTCCCGGTCACGTTAAACGGCGTCCAGTCCCACAGCGCGACCAGCTTGTATTTGCCGGGTGTAAGCGCGGCCTTCTTGAGATCCAGCGTCAGAGTGTCGGCAGAGGTACCCACATCCACTTTGACGGGTACCGTTGTATGGTGGTCATCAGAAACCAACTGCCAGTCACGCGCGCGCGTGAGGTTCCTCAACTGAACCCTAGTGGCGCAAGTCACCTTGATGGCAGATTTCCAGTCCAGCGGAACATGCGCCTTTGGGGAAAGCGAAGCTGCAGGTGGGCCGGTATCAGGTACGCGCCGTACCCACAGATAAGCCTTCCGTGTGCGCTTGGCCGTATCCCTCTGGGTGGTGCAGAGCTCCAGGTTGTGTGAAGCTGTCGGCTGCGCAAAGGCGGCGCGGAAGTCCGTGTCAGGAAACATCAGAGTCCGCATGTTTTGCAGTAACGATGCTCCACCAGCCGCCAGCCCCACCGGCGTGCTGCCCCAGAATAAGGCCGCTACCCATGCGGCGACCCCGGCGGATTGCTGGAGCGTCGAAGAACCTCCACTCTCCGCCAGCGGGTTATAGGAAGAAAGTGCAGGCACAACGGCGTGCAACAACTGCGAGGCCTGCTGGTCGGCAGGCGTCGTCGAATTGATGGACGGCAATGTGACTCCGTACTGCGAGGAAAAACCCTTCAGCACCGCGTCAAGGTCGTGGCTGGCCGGCGGCGATTTCTCATACTTGGAAAGTGTCTGGACCAGGGCTTCAACCGTCTGGGCCTTTTCGGCGTAATCCGCGAGCTGCGGAATCAGGTCCTGATTGTGCGCAACCAAGGAATTGAATTTCTTGACGTCGAGTCCGTGCGGGCCGTAGACCACCCCCACGATCGACGCGCGGAACGGGATTCGCCATTCTTCGATGGCATTGGCGGGTTCCGGCTTCAAAACTTCAATCTTGCCAGACTTCCCTTTGGAGGCTGGAACAAGGATGATGGTGATCTTGCCTTTGGGCGAGTTTTTCGGATCGGATGAGGTCGGCTGGTATTTCAGCTTCTCGCCGCGCAGAATTTCATTGACCGAGTTAATGGGAAGGGGAGGCCCTCCATGCTCCGGGACCAGCAGCAGCCGGAACTGAGTGACCGGAGTTCCTGCCGAACATGGACCGGAACTGACACCAAAACTTTGAAGCGCGGTGATCAGAAAAATTAGAGCGAAATAAATGGTAGTCCTCAAGTCAGTCCTTTCTTACCCCCCTCATCATGCTTGCAGAGTCTCCAGCTTCCAATAGTAAATTCCGAGTTCCCTTTTTTGCAATTGTCTAATCATTACCTGGCGATTCTTACTATTGGATGTCGAGTTCGGTGTCTCGGGATGGCAGGCGAAAACAGGTCCGCATCAATTTTCTGAAGCCAGCAAGGATTCTGCTCCAATTGATTGACGGAAAGACGGCTAAGAACAAGCTCGGATATGGGTTCAAGACAAACGAGCTATCACGAAAACACCCACAATGCAGTTTGCTAAATCTAAGAAACTAAGGCAAGTATCAGGCCCCGTGGCAGCCTAATCCGCTGGCAAGTCCCACCAGGCAAAGGAGTCATTCAGGAACCAGCCTAAACGAGACGAACTCGAATTGAACGCTTCTGCTGCGTGAATTCGATCTTATTTTCCCGGGCAAGCCAGCCGATGGCCCAGTCAAAGACTTGGGACTTGGCTTTGGTCTGTTTCTTAAGTTGAGAAAGGCTGAGCTCGCCTTTAGCGTGCAAAATGTTCCAGATAGCCCCGGCGGTGGCTCCAATTTCTTCCTGCATGTAACCTCCTTTCGGCGCAACTTTCGCAAGCGAATCTTCGGGTCCATTTTCAACTGAGGACGGGAAAACCAGAACCGACAGTATGCTTCCAATTCCCAGACCTGCCAGGAAATAGCCCAGTGTTGAAGCGCATTTTCTGATGCCAGCATCCATTTTTAAACAAGTCTATTTTCTCACGGACTAAAGCTAGTGAAAAGGGGGCTTCGTGAGGGGTCTGAGCAAGCTGGCTGAACGATTAAGAAAATGAATACTTAACCGCTATTCTTTCGGTGGAGATTACAAACCCTCTGCCGCCGTCGCCCTCAAAGGCGATTTTTGAACCGGCATTTTCCACTCCATAAAAGCAAATGGGGGAGCCGTGTGGCTCCCCCATCGTTTCTTTTTTCTCTGGCCGTCGCCCAGCAGCTGACCGCCGGGATCGGCCCGCACCGCAAGAGCGGTGTGATCAAGAAACCGATACTTCCGGTGGACTCTTCTTGTCCATGTACCAATAGATACCACCGACCTTGCCAAGATACAAGCTCATAATTTGCCTCTGAAATTTCCCCTGTGTAACCAGTCACCTCTGCGAGCTTCTGGGGAGATGCTTAAGTATCAGCCGCAGCACATCACGTCGGGTGACGATGCCGACTGGTTTTCTTTCCCGCACGACAGGCAAGCGGTGCAGCCCGCATCTAAGCATCTTCTCCAGAACCGTTTCGACCGTGTCAACCTCCGTCACGGTGATGACGTTTCGGCTCATGACCTCATGAACCTTTCTGCGACGAGCCGCTTGATAGAGGCGCTCGACATGCTCGTGCGGCATCCACTCCCCGAAGATCTGCGGAAACCGGTAGATCGTGAACGGGACTCCCTTCCCCTTCGCGACAAAGTCAGATTCGGTCACGATGCCGCTGAGCTCACCGCGATCATCCACTACAGGCAGCCCGCCAATGTTACGGTCCAACATGATATTTGCGGCCTCTTCAAGGGAACAGTCTTCATCAACCGTGATGACGGGTGTACACATTATTTGGCGAACGAACATTGCTATGGCTCCAGATCGAAAAGTTTGCAGCCTATTGAAGCTGCGTAAGCAGCAACCCTGCAGGCATGCAGATTCTTCGTGCAGCTGCCAACCGAACGAAACCAGGGCTCCTGGCACGCGAAACCTCGGCGGAGGCGCAACTTTAAATCCCCTTCCATCTCGTGTATTCTCATCCTAGAGCAGGCGCAATGCCTTGGACCCGCCATGACTGTAGCCCGCGACCCTTGCGGACCAGGACAGGTGCAGGAGTTGGAGCCTGCAAATCGCGCCAGACGCCTTGGCAAACCGGCCTGTGCAGCCCGCTATTCCTACGGCGGGTCCATCGCGGCCAACTGCGTTTCATGACCACCATGACCAAATGGTACCAGATCGAATCGCAGGCGGCAGTAAAAGAGCTGGGGAGTAACTCGGCCACTGGCCTGAGCGAGGCTGAAGCAGCCCGCAGGCTCACCGAGTTTGGCCGCAACGAGCTGATAGAAAGCGGGATCAAGAGTCCCTGGTTTATCCTCCTCGATCAAATGAAGGAACTGATGGTGGTCATCCTGATCATCGCCGCCATCATTTCTGCGCTTCTGGGAGATTACAGCGATGCCATCGCTATCGGGGCCATAGTGATCCTGAACGCCGTCCTCGGCTTTAGTCAGGAATACCGGGCGGAAAAGGCAATGGCCGCCCTGAAGAAGCTGGCCGTTCCATCCGTGAAGGTTCGACGGCAGGGAGAGGTCAGCGAAGTCCCAGCCGTGAACCTGGTCCCCGGCGACATTGTTCTGCTGGAGGCCGGGAGCTTTGTTGCTGCTGATTGCCGCGTGCTCAAGAGCGCTACCCTCCAAACCCAGGAAGCCACTCTGACGGGTGAGTCGCTCCCGGTCCGGAAAACCAGCGAAGCTATGGGACAGCCGGACCTGGCGCTGGCTGATCGCCGCAACATGGTTTACATGGGCACGCACATCACCGCGGGCCGCGGAGAAGCTGTTGTTGCAGAAACCGGCATGCGAACCGAATTAGGGCGGATTGCCGGGATGATCCAAACCGTGGAGCGAGAGTCAACGCCTCTGCAAAAACGCCTGACGCAACTTGGGAAAGTGCTGGCGGCCGCAGCTCTTTTTATTGTCCTGATCATTTTTGTGCTTGGCTGGCTGCGTGGTGAAGATCTCGAGGTCCTTTTCCTGACCGCCGTCAGCATCGCGGTTGCCGCCGTCCCGGAGGGCCTGCCCGCCGTCATGACCATCGCGTTGACGCTGGGCGCCCAGCGCATGTTGAAGCGGAAAGTGCTGATCCGAAAACTTTCCGCGGTTGAGACCCTGGGTTCCGTCACCGTGATCTGTTCCGACAAGACCGGAACGCTGACCGAGAATCAGATGGCCGCCACGATCTTCCAGGTTGCTGGCTGCAAGGTGGAATTGAATGATCGTACTTCTCACGACTACCGCAAGGAGTTTCCGGAACTCGAGAAGCCTGAATTCAGCCTGATGCTGGTGGGAGCCGCGTTGTGCAATGACGCCGTGATGAGGTCGAGTGGTGGTGAGCCAAACTCATCTGTTCCTCTGGGCGACCCCACTGAAACCGCTCTGGTTGTGGCCGCAGCACGATTAGGCCTTCTGAAACCTGAATTGGACCAACTCCTCCCGCGAGTTGCAGAGGTTCCCTTCACTTCTGAACGAAAACGCATGACGACGGTCCATCGTTATCCTGCCGCGCAAGGCCTGCTCCCGACGGGAATTCGAATAGCCTGCCAGGAAAATTCCTGCTCGCTCATTGCGTTCACCAAAGGCGCGGTTGATGTGCTCATGGGACTGTCGGATTCCATATGGGTCAACGACCGACGGGAGCCGTTGAACGACGCCTGGCGCGACCGGCTGTCTGCTGAAAATGACAAGCTGGCAGCCAATGGGATGCGCGTACTCGGGGTAGCGTTCCGGTGCCTTGGCTCAGGCCCGCCCAAGGCCAAAGCCGATGACCTGGAGCGCGAGCTTATCTTTATCGGTATGATTGGAATGATTGATCCGCCCCGGCCGGAAGCAGCTTCCGCGGTTGCTACCTGCAAGACGGCGGGCATCCGCCCGATGATGATCACGGGCGACCATCCCCTGACGGCCCGCTATATCGCCGCCCAGCTTGGAATTTACGATAACGGAGCCGTGGTGACCGGGCCGCAGCTCGAGCGGACTTCGCCGGCAGAGTTGGAGCAACTGACGGTATCGGCGCCTGTTTACGCCAGGGTCTCTCCGGAGCACAAACTGCGGATTGTGGAAGGCCTGCACCGGCGCGGCCAGATTGTTGCGATGACCGGCGACGGCGTCAACGATGCTCCCGCATTGAAAAAGGCTGACATCGGAGTGGCCATGGGGATCACCGGGACTGACGTCTCCAAGGAAGCTGCTGACATGGTGCTGCTGGACGACAACTTTGCCAGCATTGTCGCTGCCGTTGAAGAAGGCCGGGTAATCTATGACAACATCCGAAAGTTCATCCGTTACATCCTGGCAACGAACTCCGGCGAAATCTGGCTGATGCTGGTGGCCCCTCTTTTCGGAATGCCCTTGCCGCTGCTTCCACTCCAGATTCTGTGGATGAATCTTGTGACGGACGGACTGCCCGCGCTTGCCCTGGGCGTGGAGCCTCCGGAATCTGATGCCATGCGCCGCCCACCGCGTCCGCCAGGCGAGAGCATGTTCGCCCGCGGCATGGGAAGGCAGATTGTCTGGGTGGGGATGCTGATGGGGCTTCTTTCATTAGCGGTTGGGTATGGCTACTGGAACGCGAACGATGCGACATGGCAAACCATGGTGTTCACAACGCTCACGCTTTCGCAGATGGCGAATGTCATGGCCATCCGGTCGGAGCGCCGGTCATTATTTGAAATCGGCCTGACATCCAATCTACCCCTGCTTGGTGCGGTAGCCTTGACGGTGGTCTTTCAGCTTGCCCTGATCTATGTGCCATTCCTGCAGTCTATTTTCAAGACCGTGGCGCTGCCGGTTCCGGACTTGACTCTCACCGTTGTGGTCAGTTCGGTTATTTTCTGGGCTGTCGAGCTGGAGAAGTGGTTCCTGCGCCGGCAACCGGTGAACTTCTAGATGCTGATCTGGCTCCAGTTTGCGGTTTGCACTGTCGTGATTGTGTACGGAGGGTCGCGGCTCTCCCATTACGGGGACGTGATCGCTGAAAAAACGGGGATGGGCAGGACGTGGATCGGCGTCATTCTGATGGCCTCGGCAACTTCCCTGCCTGAGCTTTTCACGGGCATCAGTTCTGTGGCCATCTTCAACTCTCCCAACATTGCCGCAGGCGACGTGCTGGGAAGCTGCATGTTCAACCTGCTGATTCTGGCCATGCTGGACGTTGGGCGGAGGGTGGCTCCCATCTCAACCCTTGCACACCAGGGGCAGATCCTGACGGCATCCTTCGGTGTTCTGCTGCTGGGCTTGACCACACTCAGCCTGCTGGCCGGCCAAAGCATTCCAAGCCTGGGCTGGATTGGGTTCTACAGCCTGGTGATTCCCCTGGTTTACCTGGGAGCGATCCGTCTTATCTTCATTTATGAAAAGAGAAGGATCGCTGAATTCCTCAGTGATGTGAAGGAAGAAGCCCGTTACGATCAGGTATCGAAGACGGTCGCCTACCGGCGCTTTGCGGCTTTCGCCGGAATCATCGTGATTGCAGCCACCTATCTTCCTTACGTGGCCGACCAGCTTGCAACCATCACCGGCCTCGGCCGCACTTTCGTCGGGAGCATTCTGGTTGCGCTGTCAACTTCACTGCCGGAAATCGTTGTAGGGAGGACAGCCCTCAAAATGGGGGCCGTTGACCTGGCCGTCGGCAACGTGCTGGGGAGCAACCTCTTCAATCTGCTGATTCTGGCAATCGACGACCTGTTCTTCTTAAGGGGACCGCTGTTGAACTCTGTTTCGCCCACCCACGCCGTGACGGCGTGCGCCGCGATCGTCATGACGGCCATAACCATCATCGCATTGATGTATCGTTCGAAGAAAAGGGTCCTGTTTTGTTCCTGGGACTCGATCGGAGTCTTTCTCGTCTATGCTCTGACGGTTGTGATGCTCTACCTGAAACGCTAGAAACGATCCTCCGTCCTTGTGGCTGTAAGCTGCCCGGTTTCGCAGGTACAACTTGGGCAGGGTCTGCTTTGACGGTCGGAGTTGCCCGCGAATCTACAGACAAGCAGGATAAGACTCGTGGAAACTCAAAGGGCTGCGTCGCCTCGCTGGCTGTCGCGGATGCGAATCGCTTCACCGATGTCAGAAAGAAAGATCTTGCCGTCGCCAATCTTGCCGCTCCGGGCTGCCTTGACGATGGCGTCCACCGCCTGGTCGACAAGCGAATCCGCCAGCACAATCTCCACTTTGATTTTGGGGAGCAGGTCGACGGTATACTCGTGGCCGCGATATATTTCCGAGTGGCCTTTTTGCCGCCCGTGGCCTCGAACTTCGCTCACGGTCATCCCTTGAATGCCAACCTCGTGCAGCGCTTCCTTAACCGCATCCAGCTTCGATGGTTGAATTACGGCTTCCATTTTTTTCATAATCACCAGCCCTTTCTTCTGACTTTCTCGCAATATAAGTTTCAGTCCGGCTTGTCCCCTTTGGAATAACCCTCACTCGCCTCAATCTTCCGGGTTTCTATGACTCGGGTGAAATGTTCTCCAATCCTGCAGAGCCCGATGCGACTTCCATCGGTGCCCGCCCCCGATCAAAACAGAGGCTGAGCAATGGCGGAGTTACAAGCGTTGTGGCCAGGACCAGAACAATAACCAGTGAATAGATACCCGGCGAAACGATTCCCGCGGCCCAGCCGATGTTGGCTGTGATGAGGCCCACCTCGCCCCTGGGGATCATTCCCACACCAACGATCAGTCCATCCCGGCCTGAAAACCCGTTGAACCACGCGCCCATCCCGCAACCCAGGACCTTGCCAACCATCGCAATCAGCAGGATCAGAAAGAAAAAGCCGATGTGCCCGCCGAGAGCCCAGGCGTTGATCTCAAGCCCGATGGAGGCAAAAAACAGCGGGCCAAAAAAGGAGTTGGTCATGGAACGCAACTCGGATATGACCTCTGCATGGTCCGTCGGGCTGGCCGCGATGAAGAGGCCGGCCAGATAAGAACCGGTGATGGCCGCCATGCCCCCGCCATATTGCGCCAGGAAAGCGAACAGAAAGCCAATGGCCAGCGCTGCCGCCAGGGATGTATGTTCAACCTTAAAATGGCGTGCGGCCCTGAATGACCACCGAATCAAACGCGGACCTAGCAAAAAAGCAAAGACGAAAAACACGATCATGCGGACGACCGTCCAGCCAAAGGTCACCAGGGCAGAACCGCTTGCGTGGGGGCTTCCGACATTCCTCTCCGCGGCGATAACAAGCGAAAGGACCAGCAGTCCAAGGACATCGTCAATCACTGCTCCAGCAAGAATGGTAGACCCTGCCTTTGACCGGAGCTGTTTCAGGTTCATCAGGGTCTGGGCCGTGATGGAAACGCTTGTGGCCGTCAGGATGGTACCGATGAAAATGGACTCGCGCCACGCGAAACCCAGTTGATGGGCGATCACTGCGCTTCCTGCGAAAGGCAGGACAACTCCGCCG
>Ga0102953_1000388_pt1 | contig 31192 bp, 34 predicted proteins | sample SalPon2A_C_D2_MG_FD_78509 | JGI IMG/M metagenome (GOLD analysis project Ga0102953, IMG submission 78509) | Soil microbial communities from South San Francisco under conditions of wetland restoration - Salt Pond MetaG R2A_C_D2_MG | ecosystem: Environmental > Terrestrial > Soil > Wetlands | place... | reverse complement strand
TCTTGGCGAACATCACCTCGGCGGCGGGGTCGGTGCTGTAGCTCACCACGATGGGCCTGTCGCCGCCGTACTGGCTGAAGGAGCTGTTATAGGCCTCCTGCCAGCCGCTGGCGACCTCCACGCCGTTGTCGCGGAGCTTGGCCCAGAAGTCGAGCCAGTCCCCGCCCTTGCCCTGTCCGAAGTGCGCCACCGTCGCGAGCATGAAGTCCAGCCCCGGGCTGGAGGTGGCTGGGTTCTCCACCACCAGCATGTTCCGGTACTCGGGCCCGGTCAGGTCGGACAGGCGGGCCGGCGCGGGCACGCCCGCCTTGGCCAGCGCGGCCTTGTCGGCCACGAGGGTGACGTAGCCGACGTCGATCGGCGTGACCATGTGGTCGGGGTCGAAGCGGTACTGCGGCTCGACGTCGGCGAGCTTCGGACTCAGGTAGGCCTCGAAGATGCCGGCATCCTTGGCGCGCACCAGCAGGCTGTCGTCGACGCCGTAGAGGACGTCGGCGATGGGGTGATCCTTGGTGAGGATGGCACGGTTGACCACCTCGCCGGCGTCCCCGGCCTGCACGAACCTCACGTCGATGCCGGTCTGGTCCGTGAAGGCCTGGAGCACGTCCTTGGAGACGCTGAACGAGTTGTGCGTCAGCACGGTGAGCGTCTGGGCCGTTGCCGCGGAGAGCATCGCGAGCCCCAGGGAGACGCTCAGCAGGAGTGGCAGACGTAGCGAGCCTTTCATGACGGACGTCCTTTCCATCACCACGGATGGGCGCCCGGGGCGCCACGGTGCCGGTTGCGGTATCGAGAACTGGGGAGTGGAACGCGTCACGCTTCCTCCGCCCGCACGACCGGGATCAGGTTCAAGGGTTTCTCTCAGCCCCGAAGGGCACCCCTGGTGACGCTGCGAGGCTAGCGCGCGGCGGCGCCCATGTCAACGTGGCATCCGCCCCGCCGGCGGGAGCCGCGCCGGCAGGGGCCCGGCGGGCCCGCGTCCCGTGGCCGCCGCCCGGCCTAGACTGAGGAGGCAGTTGATCAGCGCCGGAACGGAGGCTCGTGATGCACACCAGACGGCTCGGCAAGACCGGCTTCCAGATCGGCGAGGTGGGGTTCGGGTCCTGGGCCATCGGCGGGAGCTGGGGAGAGGTCCCCGAGGACGTCGCCAGGGACACCCTGCGGGCGGCGCTCGACGCCGGCGTCACCTTCCTCGATACCGCCGACGTCTACGGCGACGGCCGGGCCGAACGCCTCGTGGGCGACGCGCTCGAGGAACGCGGTCGGCCCGACGGGATCAAGGTGGCGACGAAGGCGGGTCGCAGGCTCGACACGCAGGTCGCCGACGACTACGATTACGAGCACCTCTCGCGCTTCGCCCGCCGCAGCCTGGAGAACCTGGGCGTCGAGCGGCTCGACCTGCTCCAGCTGCACTGCCCGCCGACCGACGTGTACCGCCGCGACACCGCCTTCGAGGCCCTGGAGCGGATGAAGCGCGAGGGCATGCTCGAGCACTACGGCGTGAGCGTGGAGACCGTCGAGCAGGCCGACCTGGCGCTCGAGCACGAGGGCGTGGCCAGCGTACAGATCATCTACAACATGTTCCGCTTCAAGCCGGCGGAAGCCTCCTTCTCCAAGGCGCGCCAGCGCGATGTCGGTGTGATCGTGCGCGTGCCCCTGGCGAGCGGCCTCCTCTCCGGGAGCATGAGCCGCGACCGGCACTTCGGCGCGGACGACCACCGCGCCTTCAACCGCCACGGCGAGGCGTTCGACGTCGGCGAGACCTTCTCCGGGGTCGACTTCGAGACCGGGCTGGCCGCCGCCGAGGAGCTCGAGGCGCTGGTGCCCGAGGGGCACACGCTGGCACAGCTGGCGCTGCGCTGGGTGCTGATGCACCCCGCCGTGTCGGTGGTCATCCCCGGCGCGCGGCGCCCCGAGCAGGTGGTCGACAACGTCGGCGCCGCGGAGCTGCCGGCCCTCTCGCCCCGCGCCATGCAGCGGGTCCGCGAGGTGTACGACGCCCGCATCCGCGAGCAGGTGCACGACCGTTGGTGAGCGGCGGGCTCGCGGGTCGGGGGCGGGATCGCCCATGGCGCTGAGCGATGCGGAGGTCATCGCCCGCTGCCCGCTGTTCGCCGCGCTGCCCGACGAGGACGTGGTGGCGCTGGCGGGGGTGGCGATCCGGCGCCCGATGACGGCGGGGGAGACGCTGTTCCTGGCCGGCGAGCCACCCCGCGGCCTACCGCTGGTGGTGCGGGGTGCGGTGAAGATCTTCGTGCTGTCGCCGGCCAGTGGGCGTGAGGTGGTGCTGAGCGTGGAGCGCCCGTACAACGCCGTTGCGGAGCTGGTGGCCTTCGACGGCGGCGCCTACCCCGCCAGCGCCGCGGCGCTGGCGGACGGCGAGCTGCTGTGGCTGGAGCAGCAGGGGTTGCAGCAGCTGCTGGCGGCCCGCCCGGGGCTGGCGCTCCACCTGATGCGCACGCTCGGGCGCCGGCTGCGGCGGCTGGTGGCGCTGATCGAGCGCCTCTCGTTCCAGGAGGTCATCCAGCGGCTCGCCGCCGACGTGCTGTTCGCGGCGAAGGGGGGCCTGCCGTTCACCCTCGACACCAACGCCGCCATCGCCGCGCGCCTGGGCACGGTCCCGGAGCTGGTGAGCCGCAACCTCTCGCGCCTCCACCAGAGCGGGGTGCTGCACCTCGAGGGGCGGAGCGTGACCGCTCTGGACGAGGGCGCGTTGCGGGATCTGGCCACGCAGGCGGGCCGCTGAGGCGGAGCGCGGCCCGTTGAGGGCGCGCCTCGGCCCGCGCTGCGCGCGGCCCCTCGCCGGGCCTCGGGGCCGTGAGGCGCTCAGCCGAAGCCGAGGGCGCGGCGCGCCCGCTCGCTCATCGCGTCCGGCGTCCAGGGCGGGTCCCAGACCACGTTGACGTCCACCGACGCCACGCCCTCGACGCGCTCGAGGCTGGCCTGGACGGCCTCGGCGATGCTGCCGTGCAGAGGGCAGCCCGGGGTGGTCAGGGTCATCTCGACGGCCACCGCGCCGCCGGCGATGCGCACGTCGTAGACGAGCCCGAGATCGATCACGCCGATGGCCAGCTCGGGGTCGAGCACCTCACCCAGCGCCTGCATCACGGCGTCCGGGTCGGCGGCGGGGGCGAGGGTCTGCAGGTTCGGGGTCATGGCTCCTCCGGGAGGGGTCCGTCGCGTCGCCGTGCCGGGACCTCTGTGCGTGCCGGCCGCGACGCGGCGCCGCGCGCGGCGATGGCGACGTGGCGGCCGAAGACGATGTGGGCGGTCTGCAGCAGCTGCGCCCAGGCGCCCAGGGCGAGCAGGGCCGCGGCGGCCGCCGCGAGCGGCTGAGCGTGGAGCGCTACCGCCGCGGTCGCGAGCGCCGCGCCGGCGGCCAGGGCGGCGGTCGTCACGCTCTCGAGGCCCGGTACGAGCATGTCCCGCAGCAGCGGCGCACGGCCGCCGCCCGCCGCAGCGCGCCCGGCATAACGCGCCTGCCAGCTGAGGAAGGACGCGATCTTCACCTGCATGCCGCTCACCGACAGCACCACGAAGCCGAGCAGCAACGCGGTTCCGGCGGGCGCCTGGCGCCCCGCCAGCGCCAGCGCCGCGGCCGGCATCAGGAACGCGTGCGCCCACAGGTAGCGAGTCACGGACGGCTCGAGCTTGCGGCGCAGGCGCACGCGCAGCAAGGCGGCCACCTCCCACAGCTGCAGGCCGCCGGCCGCGAAGAGCAGGGCGGACGCCAGGCCGGCGGTGGGCAGGCCGGCGAAGGCGTGCAGGACCTCGGACAGGACCGCGCCGTGCACCAGCCAGGTGAGGGCCCGGATCCGCACGGGGCTCGCGCCCTTGGCCAGCACGAACATCGCCAGCAGGCGCTGGCCCGCTCCGGCGATGCCCAGCAGGAAGGCGCCGAAGAGGCCGATGGTGAGGTGGAGCTGCACCGGGTAGCCGATCAGGGCGGCGAGCGCCGGCGCGTGAGGCGCGGCGGCGAGCAGGAACCCCAGCGTCACCGTGAGGGCCAGATAGCCGGTCGCCGCCAGCAGAGCGCGGGCCGCGGCGTCCGCACGCGAGGCGTGGGCGTAGGTCAGCAGTCCCTGCACGAGCGTCGCCCACAGCGCTGCGGTCACCAGGGCGCCGCCGCCGGCCAGCGCCAGAGGCTGGTAGCCCAGGGCGAAGCCGGCCACCACGCCGGCCGTGCCCAGGGCCAGGGCGGCGAGGGCCGCCCGCCCCAGCCACGGCACCGCCAGGCGCGTGACCAGCAGCACCGGCGGCAGCTGCTGCAGCGTGCCGGCGAAGGCGAGCCCCACGTAGGCGAGGGTGACGGTGTGCGTCAGGGCGAGGAAGGCGGGCGTGGGGACGGCGAGCGCGAGGACGCCGGGGTGGAGCAGCAGCGCCACCGCGCCCGCCGCCAGGGCCGCCGATGCGGCCAGCAGCGACGCCAGAGGCGCGTGCGGGGCGGGCGCGTCGGCGCCGGTCAGGGGGGCCGTCAAGGGTCCCTCCCGTCGCCGGCGGACGCGCCGTTCTTGACGATGCGCACGCGCGCGCTGCGGTCCGGGAGCTCCTCGACCCGGTAGGTCGCCCCGATCTCCTCGAGCTGCGGCAGCAGGTACACGGGGACGCGGTCGTTGTGGATGGTGAGGACGTCGCCCGTCTCCATGCCCTCGAGGGCCTCGAGGGTCCGCACCATGGGCATGGGCGGTTCCAGACCGCGGTTGTCGAGCGCTCTCTCGGCCATGGAGCCAATGTAGGTCCGTCGGAGCCGGCCCGCCTTGACCTAGGTCATGGCCCGGTGCGGCGGGCGCGCGCCAAGCTGCGAGCGTGATGCCAGAGGACGACCGTCCCACCCTCGCCCCCTTGCGGCCCGGCGCGCAGCAGCGGCTCCGGACGCTGCTCGCCATGCGTGTCTCCGAGGTGCTGGATGCCGTTCCGGGATCGCTCGAGGTGCTCCGGGACCACGGTTTCACGCCGCTGGCGCAGCCGGCGATGCGCCGCATGCTGGCGCCCACCGTGACGCTCGAGCAGGCCATCCGCCTGCGTGCGCTGCCCGACTGGCGGCGCGAGGCGTTGCTGCGCCGGTTGGCGGAGATGGACGCCGTCGCCGCAGGGGGCGCGGTATGCCGCTGATGCGCACGTCGGAAGGTCGCCTGTTCTCGCAGGCGGGTCCGGTGCCGCGACCGCTGAGCGTCGGGGACGGCCTGGCCGCCATGCTGCTGTGCCTGCAGGACGGCCAGCGGCTGCAGGCGCCCGAGTCCGACGACGCGGAGACCGTGTTCACCGTCCTCGACGGCACGGGCTTCGTGACCGACGGCGACGAGCGCTTCGCCGTGGCCCAGGGGGACGTGGTCCACGTCCTTCCCGGGCGGAGCAAGGCGCTGGAGGCCGGCGCCGGCCGTTTCACCGTGCTGGGCGTGCGCCGTATGGGGGGCGGGCGCCGTGGCTGAGGGTCCCGCGCCGGCGCTGAAGCGGCCCGTGGCCATGCATATCGACCTCGAGGTCTGCATCGACTGCGGCGCCTGCGACGACCTCGCCCCAGGCATACGCGACCGATCGGAGCGCATCGCCGTGAGCTCAGGGACCTTGGAGGCGATGGCCGCCTGTCCGGTGGGCGCCATCCTCTGGTCGGAAGGAGACACCCATGAGCAAGACGCTTGACGTCCGCGAGATCGCGCCGCGCGAGCGGCACCCCCTCATCTTCGAGACCTTCGACGGGCTCGAGCCGGGGGCCGCGTTCGAGCTGGTGAACGATCACGACCCCAAGCCGCTGTACTACCAGTTCCAGGCCGAGCGGCCCGGTCAGGTGGTGTGGGAGTACCTCGAGCAGGGGCCCGAGCGCTGGCGCGTTCGCATCGCCCGGGCCGCGTGAGCGTGCCCGCAAGCGTCCCCGTGAGCGCCGGTGGCGCCGCCGCGGCCGAGGGTGGCTCGACGCGGCCGGCCGAGCCCGAGGCCTACGCGCTGCGCCGGGGCGCCTCGGGCGCCCCGGCGCCTGAGGCCGGCATCCTCAGCCAGACGCTCGCCAAGGTCGGCGGGGTGCGTGTCACCCGCTTCGCGTTCGCGGCCGGTGAGGAGCTCACCGAGCACACCTCCACCAGGCCGGCGCTGCTGCACTTCCTTCGCGGGCGCGCGCGGCTCACCCTGGGTGGCGACACCGTCGAGGTGGGCGCCGGGGACCACCTCCACATGCGCGCCGGACTCCGGCACGCGGTGGTGGCGTTGGAGCCGCTCGAGTTCGTGCTGACGCTCCTGCCGGGCGGCGACGAGGGGTAGCGTGCGGAGCGTGCAGGCGGCGAGACCGAAGGTCCGGTGGCGCACGCTGGCGCTGCCGAACGAGCACGGCGTGTGGGCGTTCCTGCTCGAGCCCGCCCTGCTCGGGCTGGGCCTGCGGCCGAGCGCCGCGGGCCTCGCCTTCGTGGCGGCGGCGCTCGGCGCGCTGCTCGCGCAGCACCCCCTGAGCCTGGCACTCGCCGACCTGCGGCGCGGCAAGCGCTTCCCCCGCACGATGCCGGCGCTGCTGCTCGCCTGCGCCTACGGGGTCGCCACGCTCGCGGCCCTGGCGGGGGCGCGGTTGCTGGGAAGCCCCTGGGCGGCCTTCGCGCCCCTGGGGCTGGCGGTGCCGGTGGCGCTGGTGCAGCTCGGACTCGATGCCCGCAACCGCAGCCGCGCCGCTTCCGCGGAGCTCGCCGGCGCGTTGGCGCTGGGCGCGGTGGCGGCGGTGGCCGTGCTCGCCGGGCACGGCGGCTGGGTGGCGGCGCTGGCGCTGTGGCTGGTGGCCGCGGGCCGCGACCTTCCCTCGATCCTCTACGTGCGTGCGCGCTTGCGGCGGCAACGCGGCCAGGCGGCGGGGCGCACCGGTCCCGTCGCAGCCCACGCCGTCGCCGTCCTGGCGGTGGCCGGGGTGGCCGCCGCCGGGGCGCTTCCGTGGCTGGCGGTGGGGGCGTTCGCCCTGCTGACGGTGCGCGCCGCCTGGGGCCTCGGCCCCAGGGCGCGCCCGCTGGCGGCCAAGCACGTCGGCATGCTCGAGCTGGCCTACGGGGTGGGCACGGTGGCGGCCGTCCTGGGCGGGATGTGGCTCGGATGGTGAGGCTCGCCGGCTCGCCCGGCGCGCCGGCCACGCCGGAGCGCCGGGCGTGAGCCGCTACGAGGCGTGGTTGCTGCGCGGCGCGGTTCTCTATCTGCTGGCGACCGGCGCCTTCGGGGTGCTCTTCACCGTGCGCCCCGGCCTCACGGCCGCGTTCGGCCCGACCCACGCCCATCTCGGGCTGGTCGGCTTCTTCCTGTCGACGGTGATGGGGGTGGCGTTCTGGATGCTGCCGCGGCCCGGCGGCATCCGGCAGGAGGCGTGGGAGGCGGCTTGCTTCTACAGCCTCAACGCCGGCATGGTGCTGCGCGCCGTGAGCGAGCCCTGGTGGCGCCTCACCGGCGCCGCGCTGCCGCACGGCCTGTTCGTGGCGGCCGGCGGCCTGTCGCTCACGGCGGTCGCGTGCTTCGCGTGGGCGATGCGCCGCCGCATCGTGACCGTCGAGGTGCTGCGGGCGCACAGCCGCGGCGCCCGGCGCGGCTCGTGACCCGCTAGGACTCCGTCTCGATCACGCGCGTGCCGGCCAGGCGGTCGCCCCAGCGCAGACCGTGGTCGTCGGTGAGGGCGAAATACCCTTCCAGAACGAGCAGGATCAGCCCCGCCACCCAGGCGAAGGGGATGAGGATCCAACCCAGGATGGGGAGCAGCACCAGGATGACGGCCAGCGAGGTGACCGCCAGCGGCCAGTTCCTGCGCGCCGACAACGCCAGCGTCATGGGCGAGCCGTCGTCGGCGACGGGGCGCAGGCGCATGAGCCGCTTGCCGATGGAGCGATGGTCCATGAACTCGTAGTCGAATCCGTCGCGCAGCAGGATGTAGAGGCCGGCGAGGATGCCGCCGATGAAAGGGATGCGGCTCAGCACGACCGCGATCACTCCGTCGATCACGAAGGCCAGGAAGCGCTTGGTGACGTCGGCCTTCTTCGCTACCTGGGTGCCGTCGGTGGCGGCCCAGGCCTGACGGCGGACCGTCGAGGGGTCGGCATCCGGAGCCGAGGGGGGCACGCCCCGCTCGGCGCTGGGATCGCTCATGTGGATCTCCCTTCTCCTCCGTGGCGGGGACGTCGCGGGCATGGACCGGGGTCCGCTCCCGCGCGCCAGCCGTTCGTACACTCTAGCGAGCCGCCCGGGCCGCCGTGGTGGCATTCCTTATGCTCCGCGACGGCCGTTGCGGTGCGGGCGAAGGCGGTGACGCCCGGCTCCGGGACGGGGCGCCCGTCCCTCGGGGGCGAGCGTGCCCCGCGGTAAGGTGGTCGCGGAGGCGCTCGACTGCCGGCAGGTTCGGACGCGAGCGAGGATCCATGGCTCAAACGCACGCCTTCTACGTGGTCCCTACCGGCCCCGGCGTCGGTCTGACGTCGGTCTGCCTGGGGCTCGTGCGCGCCCTCGACCGGGAGGGACTGCGCGTGGGCTTCTTCAAGCCCATCCGCCAGCCCGGCGCCGACGAGGGCGCCGAGCGCTCGACGCACTTCGTGCGGAGCACCACCACGCTCGAGCCCGCCGAGCCGCTGACGTTCCGCGAGGTCGAGGCGCTCCTGACGGCCGGCAAGCGCCCCGAGTTGCTGCAGGAGGTGGTGGCGCGCTACCAGCGCTCGGCCCTTGGCTCGGAGGTCGTCATCGTCGAGGGACTGGTGGCCACCGCCGACCAGCCCGGCCTCGATACCCTGAACTCGGACGTGGCCCAGGCGCTCGACGCCGAGCTGCTGCTGGTGGGGGCCGTCGGCCGCAGCACCCTGGCCGAGTTCAACGACCGGGTGGAGCTGGTCGCCGGCCAGTACGGCGGCGCCGGCAGCAGCAAGGTGCTGGGGCTCATCGTCAACAAGGTGAACGCTCCCCACCAGGAGGTCGTGGCCAGCACGCGGACCGAGCTCAGGCCGCCGGCCCGGCTGCTCACGCGCGAGCGGCTGGTGGAGGCCTGCGCCGTGTTCCGCAACGAGGGCTTCCGGCTCTACGGCACGGTGCCGTGGCAGCAGGCGATGGTGTCGCCGCGCACCGAGGACGTCGCGCAGTACCTGGGGGCGCGGCCACTCTTCGGTGGCGACATCGCCCACCGCCGGGTGGTGGACGTGTCGCTGGTAGCGCGGTCGGTGGCGAACATGACGCACCGCCTGCGGCCCGACGCCCTCATCGTGACCCCCGGCGACCGCGACGACATCATCCTGGCGACCTGCATGGCCGCGCTGAACGGCGTGCCCCTGGCGGGTCTGGTGCTGACCGGAGGCATAAGGCCCAACCAGCACGTCATGAAGCTGTGCGAGAAGGCGTTGGCCACGGGCCTGCCGTTGCTGCTGGTGGAGACCGACTCGTACGTCACCGCCGCCCACGCCGCGGCGATGAACCTCGAGGTCCCGGGCGACGACCTGGAGCGCATCGAGCGCGTCATGGACACGGTAGCCAGCTTCCTGGACGTCGAGCGGCTGAAGAACCGCATCGCGACCGACCGCGAGCCCAGGCTGTCCCCGCCCGCCTTCCTCTACCGCCTGGTCGAAGGGGCACGGCGGGCACGCAAGCGCATCGTGTTGCCGGAAGGGGAGGAGCCGCGGACGGTGCGGGCGGCCGCCGCCTGCGCCGAACGAGGAATCGCCCGCTGCGTGTTGATCGGCGACCCCGGGGAGGTCCGGCGCGTCGCCGAGGCCCAGGGCGTGCTGTTGGGGGACGACATCGAGATCCTCCAGCCCACCGACGCGGTGCGCGAACGCTACGTCGACGACATGCTCACCCGTCGCCGGCACAAGGGGCTCACCGCCGACGGCGCCCGCGAGCAGCTACGGGACAACGTCGTGCTCGGCACGATGATGCTCGCCCGCGGCGAGGTGGACGGCCTGGTTTCGGGCGCGCTCCACACCACCGCCAACACCGTGCGGCCCGCGCTGCAGCTCATCAAGACGCGCGAGGACGCGAAGCTGGTGTCGTCGATCTTCTTCATGTGCCTGCCCGAGCAGGTGCTCATCTACGGCGACTGCGCCGTCAACCCGGAGCCGACCGCCGAGGAGCTTGCGGACATCGCCGTCCAATCGGCCGAGAGCGCGCTGGCGTTCGGCATCGCGCCGCGCGTGGCGATGATCAGCTACTCGACCGGCCCGTCGGGCAGCGGCACCGAGGTCGAGAAGGTGCGCGAGGCGACCCGGCTCGCCCGCGAGCGGCGTCCCGACCTGGTGCTGGACGGACCCTTGCAGTACGACGCCGCCACGGTCGCCAGCGTGGCGCACTCGAAGGCTCCCGAAAGCCCCGTGGCGGGACGCGCCACCGTGCTCATCTTCCCGGATCTGAACACCGGCAACGCCACCTACAAGGCGGTCCAGCGAAGCGCCAACGTGGTCTCGGTCGGTCCCATGCTGCAGGGCCTGCGCCGGCCGGTCAACGACCTGTCGCGCGGCGCTCTGGTCGACGACATCATCTACACCATCGCCCTCACGGCGATCCAGGCGGAGCAGGCGGAGCGGCTCGAGCGTGCGGCCGTCGAGGCGTAGCCGCCGGCCGCCGCGCGCCCTCAGAAGCGCTCGATGACGCTCACGCCCTGTTGGGCGAAGGCGCCCATGGCGGCGAGCTCCGTGCCGGCGTCCTCGAGGCCCACCCGCCGGCCGATCAGCCTGGAGACGTCGAGGTGGCTGCCGTCGACGAAGGCCAGCAACGCCGGGTAGCGGCTGGCGGCCATGCCGTGTACCCCGTACACGGCCAGCTCCCGTTTGATGACCTCGAGCATGGGCATGGCCGGGGCCGCCTCGTCGGCGAGCAGCAGTCCCGCCTGCACGTGGCGCCCCCGCCGCCGCAGGCTGCGAACGCCCTGCGCGGCCGTGCCCGGGCTGCCCACCGCATCGAGGGCCACGTGCGCGCCGCCCGAGGTGAGCTCGCGCAGCGCCGCCACCGGGTCGACAGACGCCGCGTCGATCGCGTCGGAGGCGCCGAGCTCGCGTGCTCGACCGAGCTTGCCGGCATCGACGTCGACGGCGATGACGCGCGCCCCGATGGCGGCGCCGATCATCACGGCCGAGAGGCCCACGCCGCCGCAGCCGAAGACCGCCAGCGTCTCGCCCGGCGCCAACGCCGCCTTGTCGACCAGGGCCGCGAAGGACGTCATGAAGCGGCAGCCGAGGCTGGCCGCCTCGGCGAATCCGAGCGCGTCGGGCAGGCGCACCAGGTTGACGTCGGCGTGGGGCACGAAGACGTATCGCGCGAACGAGCCGGGGCCGTCGAACCCCGGCTGGTACTCGTGGTGACAGAGGTTCTGATGGCCGCTCCGGCACTCCTCGCAGCTGCCGCAACCGCAACAGAACGGGGCCGTGACGGGCTCCCCGACGGCGTGCCCCCGCACCTCCGGACCCAGCGCCGCCACCACCCCCGCGAACTCGTGGCCGGGCACGTGCGGCGGGGTCACCGACGGGTCGTGCCCCATATAGGCGTGCCAGTCGCTGCGGCAGACGCCCGTGGCGCGCACCTCGACCACCGCGCCGTCCGGCCCCGGCTCGGGGTCGGGCACCTCGGCGATGATCAGCGGTCCGCGGTAGGCCTGGTACTGCGCGGCTCTCATGGGCTCTCCTCCGGGCGCCTCGAGGCTCCGGCGGCGCCGGGCACAGCCTACGACACCATGCCGCGGTGACCGGACCGGGCACCGTCCCCGCCGTATACTGTGCCGCTGTGCAGGTCTCCGACGCCACCCTCGAGAAGCTGTCGTTCGGCCGCGTGCGTGCCGCGCTGGCCGAGCGGGCCGCCACGCATCTCGGCGCCGAGCGCGCCCGGGCCGTGGCGCCGACGCTCGCCGACGAGGCGGTCGAGACGGCGCTGACGCGGACGGCCGAAGTGGTGGCGGGCGGCGACCTGTCGCTCGGCGGCATCGAGGACATCCGGCCGCTCCTGGCGCGGGTGCGCGACGGGAGCCTGCTGGAGGGGCCGGAGATCCTGTCGATCGCTTACACCCTCGACGGCGCCTCCACGCTTCGGCGCGGGCTTCAGGCGGGCGAGCGCGCGGCGCTGGCCGCCCTGGCCGCGCGCATCGGCAGCTTCGACGGCGCGCTGCGCGTGATCCGGGAGCAGCTCGACACCGACGGCAACGTTCGAGACGACGCCACGCCCAAGCTCTCCGATATCCGCCGCCGGCTCAACCCGTTGCGGGGGCGCATCCGCGACCGCCTCACGCGGCTCCTGGAGAGCCACGCCGCCAGCGTCCAGGACCCCATCATCACGCTGCGGCGCGACCGCTACGTCATCCCCATCCGGGCGTCGGCGCAGAGCAGCGTGCCGGGCATCGCGGTGGACCGGAGCGACTCGGGGGCGACGGTCTTCGTGGAGCCCGCCTCGGTGGTGCCGCTCAACAACGAGCTGGCGCTCCTGCAGATGGAGGAGCGCGACGAGGTGCGGCGCATCCTGTTGGCGCTGGGTCGGCGCCTCGCCGACGAGCCGGGCGTGGACGAGACGCTCGAGGTGGTCGCGGAGCTCGACCTGGCGAACGCCAGCGCCAGGCTTGCACGCGACTGGCGCCTGGCGCGTCCGGTGGTGGGCGGGGACGACGTGGTTTCGCTGCCGTCGGGACGCCATCCGCTCATCGCGGATTGCGTCCCCAACACCATCGAGCTGGGCCCGGCGCGGCGGCTCCTGGTCATCACCGGGCCCAACGCGGGCGGCAAGACGGTGCTCCTGAAGACGCTGGGCCTGGCCGCCGTGATGGCCGCGAGCGGGCTCTTCGTGGCCGCCGGGGAGGGGGCGGAGGACGGCGATGCCCGGCGCCCGCCGACGCTGCCGCGCTTCGACGCGCTGCTGAGCGACATCGGCGACGAGCAGAGCATCGAAGCGAGCCTGAGCACCTACGCGGGCCACCTGCAGAACCTCAAGCGCATCGTCGAGCGTGCCGGCCCGCGCACCTTGGTGCTCGTCGACGAGCTCGGCTCCGGCACCGATCCCGACGAAGGGGCGGCGCTGTCGCAGGCCATCCTGGAGGCGGTGCTGGCGAGCCGCGCGCGGGGGCTGGTGACCACGCACCTGGCGCCCCTCAAGGTGTTCGCCTCGGAGGTCGAGGGGATCAGCAACGCCGCCATGCGTTTCGACGTCGATCGCCTGGAGCCGAGCTACGAGCTGGTGGTCGGGCAACCTGGGCGCTCGTACGCTCTGTCGATCGGCGAGCGTCTGGGGCTGGGCGCGGCCTTGCTGGACCGGGCTTCGGAGCTGCTCGGGCCCGCGGGCGAGCGCCTCGAGTCGCTGCTCGAGACGCTCGAGCAGCAGCGCGCGGCGCTGCGTGCGGAGCTCCAGGATGCCCGCGGAGCGGGTGAGCGGGCGCGCCAGGAGGCCGAGGTGCTGCGCCGCGAGATCGACCGGCTGCGGGAGCGGGAGGAGATCCTCCTGGCCGAGGCGGCCGACCGCGCCGACAGCATGTTGCAGGACACGCTCCAGGAGGCCGCACGGCTGCGCCGCACCGCGAAGCACGACCCGGAGCAGCGGTCCCAGGCGCTGGAGGCCATCCAGGCGTTGCGCCGCGAGGCCCGCAGCAAGGCCAGGCCGGCAGGGCCGAAGCCGGAGCAGGAGGGGCTGCAGCCGGGCGCGCAGGTGCACGTCGCGCAGTACGACGCCGAGGGCCCGATCCTCGAGGACCGCGGCGACAGCGTGGTCGTGCAGCTGGGGCTGCTCAAGGTGGAAGTGCCCCGCCGTGGGGTGCGGCCCGTGGCGCCGAAGCGGGCGCGACCCTCCACCTCCGCGGGCGGTGCGGACCACGGGCCGGCCGCGGTGGCCCCCGGAGGCCACTTCGAGAGCGAGCTCAACATCCGCGGCGAGCGCGTCGAGGCGGGCCTGGAGATGGTACGCGACTTCCTCGGGGAGGCGCACGCGCTCAAGGTGGGTACGGTGCGCATCCTCCACGGCAAGGGCACCGGCGCGCTCCGCGACGCGGTGCGCAGCTACCTCAAGGGCGACAAGCGCGTCGACCGCTTCGAGGACGCCGTCCCCTACGAAGGCGGACACGGCGTCACCGTCGCCTACCTGCGCGTCTGAGGGGGCGCCTCGCGAGGTGCCGACGTGGCATACTGCCGGTCGTGACGGCCCCCGACCCCTCCCAGATCCGTCCGCAAGGCGTAGCGCCGGTGGTGGTGTTCGACCTCGACGGCACGCTGGTCGACTCCCTCCCCGACATCGTGGCGAGCTTCCTGCAGGCCTTCGGCGCCGCCGGGTTGCGCGCCCCGTCCGAGGCGGAGGTGCGGGCCGCCATCGGCGAGCCGCTCGACGCCATGTACGCGCGGTTCGTCCCGGAGGCCGAGGTGGAGGGCATGTGCGCGCGCTACCGCGCGCACTACGCCGAGCACCTGGCGGACTCGACGCGCCCGTTCCCGGGCGTGAGCGCCGTGCTCCGGGAGCTGGGGCGGCGCGGCTACCGGCGCGCGATCGCCAGCACCAAGCGCACCGATACCGCCCGGCGAGTGGTCGAGCGCACCCGCCTGAGGGCACTTCTCGACCATGTCGAGGGCACCGATGCCGCGCCCTACAAGCCGGCGCCGGACGTCGTGTTGCGCGCGGTGGCTGCCGTGGGGGGGCGCGGCGCGTGGATGGTCGGCGACACGACCGGCGACGTGGAGGCGGGGCATGCCGCGGGCCTGGCGACCTACGCCGTCACCTGGGGAACGCACGATGCCGGGCGACTCGGGCGGGCGCGGCCCACCGAGCTGCAGCCCGATCTGGACCGCCTGTTGGAGCTGTGCCCTCCGCGCGCTTGAGGCGGCGGCGTTCCACGGCCGCGTTCGGCGCCTGCGCGTAGCATGGGACATGGACAACCTGGAGAAGCAGTACGTCATCGATGCGCTGGCAGAGGACTCCTGGCGCATGTTCCGCATCATGGGGGAGTTCGTGCAGGGCTTCGAGGAGATGGCGGACGTCGGCAAGGCGGTCACCATCTTCGGATCCGCGCGGGTCGGGGAGGACGGCGACACCTACGCCAAGGCGCGGGCGCTGGCCGCGGACCTGGCACGCTCGGGGTACGCCATCATCACCGGCGGCGGCCCCGGCATCATGGCGGCGGCGAACCGCGGCGCTTTCGAGGCCGATGCGCGCAGCATCGGCCTGAACATCGATCTTCCGCACGAGCAGGAGCCGAACCCCTTCCAGACCGACAGCCTGCAGTTCAAGTACTTCTTCGTGCGCAAGGTGATGCTCGTGAAGTACTCGACCGCGTTCGTGGTGTTCCCGGGGGGCTTCGGCACCATTGACGAGCTGTTCGAGGCGCTGACGCTCATCCAGACGCGCAAGATCAAGCCGTTCCCGGTCTATCTGATCGGAGTGGAGTACTGGCGCGGGCTGCTGCAGTGGCTGCAGGGGACCCTGCAACGCCTGGGGACCATCTCCGAGCACGATCTGCACCTGTTCAAGGTGGTGGACGACGTCAGCACCATCGCCAACGAGATCGACGACTACTACCGCAGCGAGCATCACGGGGGGTTCAACCTGCCGTGGTGACGCGCCGGGGATATGCGGCTGAGGCCACATAATACTTGACATCACCGCGCTCAGGTTTCTATACTTCGAGATGTGAGAGGGGCCGGCGCCCCGTGGTGGGATCGACCGGCACCGTGAAACCAGGCAAGGAGGAGATTCCATGGCGCTTGTTCGCAACACCCGAACGCTGCCGGTGCGACGCTTCGGTCTCGACCCCTTCGACGAGTTCGACCGCATGCTCGAGGAGTTCGGCGGCTCGCCGTTCCAGCGCGGCGGCGAATGGGTCAGCTACCCCATCGATCTGTATGAGACCGACAGCGACCTGGTTCTCGAGATGGCTGTCCCCGGCCTCCGCGCCGAGGATCTGGACATCAGCATCGAAGGGCGCCAGCTCAGCATCCGCGGCAAGCTGCCCGAGGCGGGCGAGGAGGAGCGTCGCTACTGGCTGCAGGGCATCCCACGCGGCGACATGAGCCGCACGGTGAAGCTGCCGGCCGCGGTCGAGGTCGACAGGATCGAGGCCCACGTCGCCGACGGCATGCTGAGGCTGAGCATGCCGAAGCTGGCCGAAGCGAAGGTGCACAAGATCGCCATCCGCTGAGGCGACCACGTGGCAGCCGGCGCGCGCCCGACGTGAGGTGCGCGGCTGCTGGGGCGGCCCCGAGGGCTCGGGGCCGCCCCAGCTTCGTCCGCCGCCGGGCCGGCACGCCCGCCGCGGGGCGGAGTATCGTGGGTGCTCATGGCTTCATGGCGGCGTGAACTGCGGGACCTGAGCCTCCTGGCCGCGCCGCTGGTCCTGGCGCAGCTGGCCCAGAACGGCATGAGCGTGGTGGACACGCTCATGGTCGGTCGGCTCGGTCCGCACGCGCTCGCCGGCATCGCCCTCGGCGGCACGCTGTTCACCCTCATGCTCATCCTCTGCATGGGTGTGCTCTTCGCCGTGGGACCGATGGTTTCGCACGCTTACGGCGGGCAGCGGCCGGAGGAAGCGGCGCGCGCGGCGCGGCAGGGGCTGTGGCTTGCGCTGGCGCTCTCCGTGCCCGGCGTGCTGGTGTTCGTCTTCGCCCGCCCGTTGCTGCTGCTCACGGGCCAGGAGCCGGGCGTGGCAGCAGCGAGCGGCGGCTACCTGCGGGCGATGGCCTGGGGCTTCCCGTTCGCGCTCGTCCTCACCTCGCTGCGCGGCTTCCTCGAGGGGCACGGCGACACCCGGCCGATCCTGGTGGTCGCCGCCCTCGGCGTCGGATTGAACGTGCTCGCCAACGACGTGCTCATGTACGGCAGGTTCGGCTTCCCCCGGCTGGGTCTGGTGGGCACCGGCTACGCCACGGCCGTGGTGTACGCCACCATGGCGCTGCTGGTGGCCGTCTACCTGCGCTGGCGCTACCGGCGCTACCGGGTATTCGCCGGCCTCCGGCGCCCGGACCCGGCGATGCTGGCGGAGCTGTTCCGGGTCGGCTGGCCGATCAGCCTGACGCTCGGTTTCGAGGTGGGGCTCTTCTCGCTGACGGCGCTCCTCATGGGGCGCTTCGGGGACGCTGCCCTGGCGGGGCACCAGATCGCTCTGCAGAGCGCTTCGACGACGTTCATGGTGCCGCTGGGCGTGAGCATCGCGGCGGGCGTGCGCGTGGGGCAGGCGGCCGGCCGCGGGGACGCCGCGGGCGTCACCCGCGCCGGTTTCACCGGCGTCGCCCTCAGCGCGCTCTTCATGGCGTTCGCCGGGACCCTGTTCAGGTTCGCGCCCGACGCCGTGATCGGCTTGTACCTGCGCGTGGGCGACCCGGCCAACGGAGCGGTGGTGACGTTCGCCCGCCGCTTCCTGGCCATCGCGGCCATCTTCCAGATCTTCGACGGAACGCAGGTGACGGCCTCCGGCGCGCTCCGGGGCCTGAAGGACACGCGCGTGCCGATGCTGCTCACGCTGGTGGCGTACTGGCTGGTGGCGGTGCCCGTCGGCGTGGCGCTCGCCTTCCCGGGCGGGGCCGGGCCGTCGGGCCTGTGGTTCGGGCTGGTCGTCGGCTTGGGCACGGCAGCGGTTCTGCTGGTCGGGCGGCTGGCCCTTCAGGTGCGCTGGCGTCGGCGGGCGGGGCGCCGGCCGGCGGCCGAGCTGCGGTAGACTGCGCCTCTGGAGCCGTCGGCCCCGGCGCCCGGTGCCTGGCGCCGCGGCGCGCCGCCGGCGCCACGCCCCCATGCGCTTCCCCGCCCTCGAACACTACCTGCGCGCCCCCACGCTCGACGCCCGCCGGGCGGCGGTGGTGCTCCGCATCGTCTACGCCGCGATGTTCCTCGGGCAGATGGTCGTCGCGCTGGGGCTGGCCGTGCTGGTCCGTCTGGCGAGCCACCTGCACACGAGCCCGAGCGCCCTGCTCGGCTGGGTGCTGGTCGCGCTCTCCTGTCTGGAGCTGCCGCTCGGGCTGGTGCTCGCCGGCCTGGCCGGCCGCGGCCAGGACCGGCGCCGCGCGCTGTCCGCAGCGCTGCTGGGCGCGGTGATCCTGTCCACGCCCGCGTGGTTCGCCGCGCTGGCGCTCGCCACGGGGCAGTCGGGCACACCGGTGATCGTGCTGTGGGGCCTGCTGGCGCTGTACTACGCCATCGGCGTCGCCGCGGCGGGGCGACTGGCGGCCCAGGCGTCGAAGGGGCCGTCCTCGGCCACGCCGCAGAGGTAGGCCGGGCGCCGTCGGGGGCGGCTGCCTCGTTCACTCGTTCGTGGCGTGCGTGCCCCGGGCAGCCCGGCCGCGCGAGCCCGCGGGGTTCCCGCCCGCGTCGTCCTCGCCCGCCTCGCCCTCGCTGAGCGCGAACCACTCGCGCCAATCCCAGGAGCTCTTCATGACCTCGGCGAGTTGGAAGGTCTCGGTGCTGGTGATGTCGGGGCACAAGCCCGGGAGCTCCTCGGTGACGAACGCGTGCAGCGCCTTGACGCTGCTGTGGACCGTCTGGATGACGATGTCGGCCTGCCCGAACGACGTACCCACGAAGCGCACGTAGGGCAGGCGGGCCAGCGTGCCTGCGGTACGGGAGACCGTGCCGGGGCGGACCCTCACCAGGATGATCGCCGCGGCGTCCACGCCGAGCTGCAGCGGGTCGCCCACGGCGGTGATGTGGATCAGCCGGCGCTCCTGCAAGCGCCCTACGCGGGAGCGAACCGTGCTCTCGGCGACACCCAGGTCGCGCGCGATGTCCCGGAAAGGCCGACGGCCGTCGTCCTCCAGCGCGACGATGATCGCTCTGTCCAGCCCGTCGAGCTGCATGCTTCCTCCTCATGCGCAGCATTTGCCCACCTTCGGGACGCATCCAGCATAATCGGGCCCGTCTCAGGTTGACAATGCGTACGATTCTAGCTTTACTTGTAGCACCATGCGCAATGTCCTCCCCGCGCGCGTCTGCGCTGGCGCGCGGCCGGTCGCATGGCGGCCATGGTGAGGACGCGGGAGGGAGGTCGACGCTCGGTAGTCGGCGATGCGCCGGAGAGGAGCACGTTCGGACGCCGCCCTGTGCGGTGTTGACGCGAAGGAGTCAGCAGTGGGCAAGGATCGAAAGGACCCGGGCGCCAAGGGTCGGGCGGACGCCGAGTGGGCGTCTGACGACCTGAGGGAGGGCGACCCCGAGGCGCTTGACCGCGACATCGAAGAAGCCAGGAAGTTCGACCCCGACGACCCGCTGTTCGGGTTGTCCGTCCAGGACCTGAGCGGCCCGCGTCTGAGCCGGCGCACCGTGCTGCGCCTGATGGCGGCGGCAGGGCTGCTGTCGACCGTGCGTCTGGCGCCGGGCCTCAGACAGATCGCCTACGCCCAGGGGGCGGCCGGCGGCCACCTCAAGGCGGGCTGGGCCGGCACCGGCGAGATCCGCACCCTCGACCCCGCCCAGATCAACCAGGTGCTCGAGTTCCAGATCGCCTCCAACGTCCTCAGCGGGCTCACCCACATCAATCCCGACCTCGTGGCCGAGGGCGACCTCGCAGAGAACTGGACCGTCTCGGACGACGGCCTGCACTACACGTTCAAGCTGCGTCAGGGCGTCACCTTCCACAACGGCGACCCGTTCACGGCGGACGACGTGGTGTACACCTACAACCGCTCCAAGGACCCCGACCAGTCGATCCAGGCGAGCGTCCTCGCGGGCGTGGACAGCCTCGACAAGGTCGACGACTACACGGTGCGGTTCAACCTCAAGGCCCCGCAGGCGTCGTTCCTGGTGAAGGTTCTCGAGCGCTCCAGCGGCCGCGCCATGGCCATCGTCAACCAGCGCGCGATCAAGGAGATGGGCGCCAGCAAGTACGGGCTCATGCCGGTCGGCACCGGCCCCTTCAAGGTCACCGGCCACCAGGTTGGTCAGGGCGTGGAGCTCGCCAAGTTCGAGAACTACTACGACCCCTCCCGACCCAAGCTCGACCGCGTGACCTTCATCCCCATCTCCGAGCCCGAGCCGCTGGCGGCCGCCATCGAGGCCGGGGACGTCCAGCTCATCGGCGGCAACCCGCCGGCGCCCGAGCTGATCGACCGCTTCGTCGCGAACCAGGATCTGGTCGTCAGCCAGGTGCCCGGCCCGGGCTTCCAGTCGCTGTGGATCAACCCCTGGCGCGAACCGTTCAAGGTGACCGACTTCAACAAGCCGTTCTCCGAGCTCGTCAAGGAGAAGGGCTTCATGGTCCGTCTCGCCATCGCCAAGGCCCTGGACCGGCAGGACCTGATCAAGCGGGCCGAGTTCGGCCGCGGCGTGCCGGCCTTCGGCACCATCAACCCCGCCATGGGCTACTTCTACGATGACGCCATCGACGCAACCAGCGAGCAGCGCTTCGACGCCGCCGCCGCCCAGAAGTTGCTGGCCGACGCCGGCTTCCCGGGCGGCAAGGGCTTCCCCACGCTGAAGCTGACGGTCACCCCGGCCGGCAAGCGCGAGGGGCTCATCATCGCCGACATCCTCAAGCGCAACCTGGGCATCGCCGTGGAGCTCGATACCAAGGACTTCCCGGTGCTCATCGACGACTTCGACGCCAACAACTACGACCTGTTGCGTGTCGGTTCCGGCGGGGACTACGATCCCGACGACGGGCTGGTCGACTGGATGCTGACCACCTCCAAGTTCAACGGCCCCAACCGCGACAAGGCGACCCAGGACTTCGGGTACTTCTCCGACTCCCAGGTGGACAGCCTCGTCGACCAGGAGCGCAAGGAGCCCGACCTGGCCAAGCGCAAGGCGCTCGTGCAGCAGGCCAACAAGCTGACCTCCGACAAGGTCGCCTCGGCGTTCCTGTTCCACCCGGCCGACATCCTGGTCTACCGGAAGGACGTCGTCTACCCGGCGGAGAGCCGGATCCCGGGTCTGGTCGACCTGGACCGGACGTACTTCGCCTAGGCTCGAGGCCTGACGGCGGGGTTGCTTCCCGGGCGCGGTCCCCGCGTGCCGCCTGCAACCCCGCCCCCACCCCCTTCGCCGGCGGCCGGAGCGCCGCCCGAGGTGCAACGTCGTGACGACCTATCTTCTCAAGCGCGTGGTGGCCGCGATCGTCGTGATGTGGGCCGTAGCCACGCTCGTGTTCTTCATGTTGCGGGCCGTGCCGGGCGACCCCCTGCAGGCCATGCTCTTCGATATCGGCGACCCCAGCGCGGTGGCGGTGTTGCGCCACAAATACGGCCTCGACCGGCCCGTCTACGTGCAGTACGGGCTGTGGATGTGGAACGTCGCCCACGGCGACTTCGGCGCCTCCATCTACGGCAGCCGCGTCCCGGTCGTAGTGATCATCCGCGAGGCGCTGCCGCGCACCATGTCGCTCGCCATGCTGGCCTTCGTCATCGCCATGGCCATCGCCGTCCCCGCCGGCATCATCTCCGCCGTGCGGAAGAACTCCGCCCTCGACCACGGCTTCACCTTCGCCGCGTTCCTGGGCCTGTCGATGCCCGACTTCTGGCTGGGCATCGTGCTCATCATCGTGTTCGCGGTGCATCTGCGGTGGCTCCCCGCCATCGGCTACGCGCCGCTCTCCGACGGCTTCTGGCCCTGGTTCAAGCACCTCATCTTGCCGGCCACCGCCATCGGCACCGCCTTCTCGGCCATCCTGGCGCGGATGATCCGCTCGTCCATGCTGGAGGTGATGAACATGGACTTCATCACCGTGGCGCGCTCCAAGGGCCTGATCGAGAACCGCGTGGTGATGAAGCACGCCTTCCGCAACGCCCTCATCCCGGTGGTCACCGTGACCGGCATCGCGTTCGCGTTGCTGATGGCCGGAGCCGTGGTGGTGGAGAACGTCTTCGCCATCAAGGGTCTGGGGCGCGTGCTCATCCAGGGCATCCTGAACCGCGACTACCCGGTCGTGCAGGGCGCCATCCTGGTGGTCTCGGCCATCTTCGTGGCCACGAACCTGGTGGTCGACGTGCTGTACACGTTCATCGACCCCCGCATCCGGTTGAGGTGAGCTAGCGTGGCAGAACCCGTACCCCTGTCCGACCTGTCGGCGCTGGCCGTCCCGCGTCGCCGCAAGCGTCCGCGCTGGTTGAAGCTGCTCCTCGTCGACCGCCGCGCGCTCATCGGTTTGATCGTGCTGGTGATCCTCGTGGTCGGTGCCTTGCTGGCGCCCTACGTGTCGCCGGCGAACCCCGACAGCATGATGTTCGACATGCTGAGCGCGCCGAGCTGGCACCACCCCTTCGGCACCGACGACCTCGGCCGCGACCTCCTCAGCCGCGTCATCTACGGCGCGCGCGTGTCGCTGTTCGTGGGCGTCGTGACGGTGCTGTCGTCGATGCTGCTGGGCGTGGTCATGGGCGTGCTGGCCGGCTACTACGGCGGCTGGCTCGACACCGTCATCATGCGCTACATCGACCTGCAGTGGGCGTTCCCCAACTTCATCATCGCCGTGTACCTGGTGGCGGTCTTCGGGGCCGGCCTCAGCAACGTGATCATCGCCGTGGCGCTCGCCTTCCTCGACGACTTCGCGCGCCTCGCGCGGAGCATGGTGCTCACCATCCGCGAGCGCGATTACGTCGAGGCCGCCCGGGCGCTCGGCGCGTCCGACCTGCGATTGATGCTGCGCCACATCCTCCCCAACTCGCTGGCGCCGCTCATCGTGCAGGCCACGGTGAGCGTGTCCTACGCCATCCTGGCCGAGGCCGGGCTCAGCTTCCTGGGCCTGGGGGTGAAGGCCTCCACGCCCACCTGGGGGCTCATCCTCTCGGACGCCCGCAGCTTCATCAGTCGCGCCTGGTGGCTCGGGATCTTCCCCGGCGTGGCGATCATGGTGACCGTGCTCAGCATCAACTTCTTCGGCGACTACCTCCGCGACCTCTTCGACGTGCGCGAGACCGCCGTCGCCGAGAAGAGCTGAGCGCGGTGCTCGGCACGCGAAGCAACCGGCAGGCTGCGGGCCCGCGCCCCGGAGGCGGCCCGCAGCGCCGGCCGGCGCTGGCCCCGGCCGGCGGCGCTCAGCGCCGCCGGGGACGGTAGACTCGGCACCATGCAGCTCCTCCAACTGCTCTGGTCGTTCACCAAGGTCGGCCTCTTCGGCTTCGGCGGCGGACCGTCCATGATCCCGCTCATCCAGGAGGAGGTCGTCGAGGTTCAACACTGGCTGACCAAGGACGAATTCCTCGACGCCTTCGCCTTCGGGAACTCGCTGCCGGGGCCCATCGCCACCAAGCTGGCGGGGTACGTCGGCTTCAAGGTGGCCGGCTGGTCGGGGGCGCTGATGGGCCTCATCGGCATCGCCGTGCCCACCATATTGGCGATGATCGCGCTGGGCGCGCTGTACATGCGCTACCGGAACAGCCCCGTGATCGAGCACTTCCTGCGCGGCGTACGGCCGGTGGTGGTGGCGCTGCTGGCCCTGGTCGTGTGGGAGTTCGCCCCCCGCGCCTTCGGCGTCCCCCCGCAGTGGCTGCGCAACTGGCCGCTGTGGCTTCTGGGCGCGGCTGCGTTCTTCCTCTCCATCCGCTTCAACGTCCATCCGGCGCTGTTGATCGTGGCGGGCGGGCTTCTCGGGATCTTCGTGATCCGCTGAGGGCTCGTCCGGCCGCGTGATGCAGGGAGCAGGCATCTTCCGCCACGGGACGGTACACTGCCCCACTGCGGCCGCCGGCCGCTGCCGACGGTAGTGGGCTGGGTCGCTTTGAGGAGGCCGCCATGGCATCAGTGAAGAGTGGCAACAAGGTACGCGTGCACTACACCGGCCGCCTGGACGACGGGACGGTGTTCGACTCCTCCGAGGGGCGCGAGCCGTTGGAGTTCACCGTCGGAGCGGGTGAGGTCATCAAGGGCTTCGAGGAGGCCGTCGAAGGCATGGAGGTGGGCGAAGCCCGCGAGGCGCGGGTCGTGGCCGACGAGGCGTACGGCGAGCGTCGTGACGATCTGATGCTCGACTTGCCCAAGGAGCAGGTCCCCGACGGTCTCGACGTCGCCCCGGGGATGCGCCTCGAGCTGCGGCAGCCCGACGGTCAGGCGGTGCCGGTCACCGTCGCCGACGTGGGCGACGAGAGCGTCAAGCTCGACGCCAACCACCCGCTGGCGGGGCAGGACCTGAACTTCGAGCTCGAGCTCGTGGAGATCGCGGGCTGAGGCCCGGCCTTCAATAGCGTAGGACGGTGCTGCGCGCGTCCTGGAGTACGTGGGACATGTCCAGCGCCTTGGCGGTGCCGAGGACCACGCAGTCCTCGGGCGCCTCGGCCACGGCCACGGGGATGTTGGTGACGCGCCTCAAGTAGGCGTCGAGGTTGCGCAGCTTCGCGCCCCCGCCCGTCATCACGATGCCGCGCTCGATCACGTCGGACACCAGCTCGGGCGGTGCCTGCTCGAGCACCTTGCGCACGCCCGCCGCGATCTTGTCCAGCGAGCCGCCGAGGCTGCGCACCACGTCCTCGGTGGTGATGGTGATGCTCTTGGGCATGCCGTCGATGAGGTCGCGGCCGCGCACCTCCATGCTGCGGTCGTCGTCCTCGTTCGCCACCACGGCGGCCCCGACGGTCCGTTTGATCTCCTCGGAGGTGCGATCGCCGATGAGCAGGTTGTGCTGGGCCTTGACGAAGGCCATGAGGTCGCGGTCGAACGTGTTGCCGGCGATGCGCAGGCTCTCCGAGACGACGATGCCGCCCATGCTGATGATGGCGATGTCGGTGGTGCCGCCGCCGATGTCGATGACCATCGACCCGACGGGGTCGGCGATGTTGATGCCCGCGCCGATCGCGCCTGCCACCGGCTCCTCGATGAGGAACGCCCTGCGCGCGCCGATCTCGTTCACCGCCTGCAGGACGGCGCGCTTCTCGACCTCGGTGATGCCGCTCGGGATGCAGACCATGATGTTCGGCCTGAGCAGCCGGTTGGCGCCGGTCAACACCTTGGAGATGAAGGCCTTGAGCATCTTCTCGGTGAGGGTGTAGTCGGCGATCACGCCGTCGGCCATCGGCCGCACGGCGGTGATGTTGCCCGGCGTGCGGCCGAGCATGCGGTAGGCGTCCTCGCCGACCGCCTTGACGTCGGTGGTGCCCTTCACGACCGCGATCACGGCGGGCTCCCGGAGCATCACGCCCCGGCCCTTGACGTGGATGCGGACGTTGGTGGTCCCCAGATCAACCCCGATCATGCGCTACGCTATCAGGTCTGTCGGCGCCGTGTTGCGAGCGAACTCGCACTTCGGGAGCCCCGGCCGGGCGCGTGCGCGTCGGGCGGAGAGCGAACCCCGTTACGGTCGCGGCGAACGCCCTCCGGCGGCGCGTTAGCATTGACCGCGAGGAGGCCCGCATGAAGGCGATCGTGGTTGGCGCATCGGGCGAGCTGTCGTGGGGCGACGTGGCGGATCCCCGCCTCCGCGCTGGGGAGGTCATGGTGAACGTCCACGCGACGGCGCTGAACCGGGCCGACCTGTCGCAGCGGGCCGGCCACTACCCGCCGCCGCCGGGGGAGAGCGAGCTCCTCGGGCTGGAGATGGCGGGCGTGGTCAGCGAGGTGCCGACTGGCGTGCGGGGCGTGCGAGCGGGGGACCGGGTGTGCGCCCTGCTTCCGGGCGGAGGCTACGCCGAGCGCGTAGCGGTGAGCGCGGGCATGCTCATGCCGGTGCCGGAGGGGTGGAGCTTCGCCCAGGCGGCCGCGCTGCCGGAGGCCGCCTTCACCGCCTTCCTGAGCCTGTTCCTGGAGTGCGGGCTCCGCGCCGGCGAGCGCGTGCTCATCCACGGCGGCGCCAGCGGCGTCGGCACCGCCGCCATCAGCCAGGCCGTCCTGGCGGGTGCATCGGTGTACGCCACCGCCGGCACCGAGGAGAAGGTGGCGGCCTGCCGGCGGCTCGGCGCGGAGCTGGCGGTCGACTACCGCGAGCGGGACTTCGCCGAGGCGGTGCGGGAGCACACCGGCGGGCACGGCGTGGACGTGATCCTGGACATGGTGGGGGAGGCGTACTTCGGCCGCAACTTCGACCTGCTCGAGGCGGGCGGGCGCATGGTGTTCATCGCCGCCCTGAGCGGCCGCAGCGCCACCTTCGACATCCGCAAGCTGATGGCCAAGCGGGCGACCCTCAAGGGATCGACCTTGCGGGCCCGGCCGCTGGAGGAGAAGGTGCGCATCCGGGAGGCGTTCGAGGAGCGCTTCGGCCAGGCGCTCTCCGAGGGCCGCCTCGACCCCGTCATCGACCGCGTGATGGACATCCGCGAGGCGGAGGCCGCCCACGCGCGCATGGCCGGGAACCGGAACGTGGGGAAGATCGTGCTGCTGGTGCGTGAAGGCGCCGACCGCTCCGAGTGAGGGGTCCGGCGAAAAGCCCCTGAAGGTCGCCTCGCCGGGGGGCATCGGTACCGAGGCGACCCTCAAGGTGCGAACTCACGCTAGCAGGGCGGCCGGCGTCCCGGCCGGGCGGCCGTCACCGGCCCCTAGGCGAAGTCGGCAGGTGCCCGGGCGCGGCCGCCCTTATACTGTGCGCGCATGCAGCCCAAGCCCTTCACGGCGCTGGCGCAGGTCTACGACGCCATCATGGCCGACGTCGAGTACGACGACTGGGCGGCGTTCATCCTTCGGCTCGCGCAGGAGCGCGGCTGGCCGGGAGGGCGGCTCCTGGACCTGGGGTGCGGCACCGGCAACGCCACCGCGCCGATGGCGCGGCGCGGGCTGGAGGTGGTGGGGGTCGATGCCTCCGAGGCGATGCTGGCCGTGGCGCGGCGCAAGCTGCCGGGCGTGCGCTTCCGTCGCGGCGACTTCCGCAGGCTGCGCGCGCCGGGACGCTTCGGTCTGGTCTACTCGGTCTTCGATGCCCTGAACAACCTGCTCGAGCCCGCGGACTTCACGGTCATGGCCCGGCGTGTCTTCCGGCAGCTGGCGCCCGGTGGGCTGTTCATCTTCGACATGAACACCACCGTTGGCCTGCGCGACCTGTGGGAGGGGGGGCGCGTGGAGGGGTGGGCGGGCGAGGTCTACTACCGCTGGGTGCACAGCTACGAGGACGACACGGGCCTCGCCAAGGTGGAGGCCTTCTGCGAGACCGAGGACGGAGCCTTCACCGAGGTGCACCTGGAGCGCCCCTACGACCCGCCGGAGCTACGCGCGTTGCTCGGCTGCGCCGGCTTCGACGCGGTGGAGGTGGTCAGCTACCCGAGCGGCCGGCCGGCGCCGGAGGACGCCGCCAGGGTGTGGGTGGTGGCCAGAAGGCCGGCCGGCTGAGGAGGCGCCCGGGCCCGCGGCGCTCAGGCCTCCTCGGCCAGTCCCGCCTGCTCGCGCACGATGCGCGCGATGTTGGACACGTCCTCGTCACCGAAGCCGCGCTTGAGCAGGCTGGTCTCGAGCTGCTCCACGTAGGCCGCCACGGGGATGGGCACGCCCAGGTCGCGGGCCGACTCCAGGGCGATTCCCAGGTCCTTGCGGTGGAGGCGCGTGCGGAACCCCAGCGGGTAGTGGTTGTGGATCATGTTGGGACCCCGATGGGTGAGGCCCCAGGAGCCGGCGGCGCCCCCGGAGACGGCGGCGTGGGCCGCCTCGACGTCGATGCCGGCGGCGAGGGCCAACGCGAGCCCCTCGGCCACCGCGGCGTAGGTGCCGGCGATGATCACCTGGTTCACCGCCTTGGTCACCTGGCCGCTGCCGATCGGGCCGACATGCGTGATGCTGCGGCCGAGCACGTCCAGAACGGGGCGCACGCGTTCGAGCACGCCTCCGTCCCCGCCCACCATGATGGCGAGGCTTCCCTGCTCGGCGCCCTCGCTGCCGCCCGACACGGGCGCGTCCAGCATGGCCACGCCGTGGTCGGCCAGCGCGGCCGCGATCAGGCGGGTGGTGGAGGGGCTGATGGTGCTCATGTCGACGAGGACGCTGCCCTCGCGCATGCCCTCCACCGCTCCCTCCTCGCCCAGCACCACCGCCTGGACGTCGGGCGTGTCGCTCACCATGGTGATGACGAGGTCGCGGTCGCGCGCGCACTCCCGCGGCGTCGCCGCCCGGCGCGCCCCCAGCGCCTCCAGCGGCTCCTCGCGCTCGCGCGTGCGGTTGTGCACGCTCAGCTCGTGGCCCGCCTCCAGCAAACGCCTGGCCATGCGAGCGCCCATGGTGCCCAGCCCGATGAAACCGATCCTCATGTGCGTTCCTCCCCGTCGCTGTCGTAGGTTCCCGGCGCGGCGCCGCTCCAGATCGTCTCCATGACCTCCATGAGGCGCTCCGCCACCACGCGGTTGTGCGAGCTTATCGTGTCGCGGCGCGGGACCGGTTCCCACGCCGACGGATCGTCGACCATCCGCTCCGGCAGCGTCACCGGGCTCGCCTCCGCCCACCGCTGCCGCCAGGCCTCCGGCACCGCTTCGGGCAGCTCCGCGCCCGTCAACGCAGCCCAGGCCAGGGCCCAGGCGCGCGGCGCGGTGCGGAAGGGGTCGTAGCCGCCCCCGCCGGTCGCCACCAGCCGGCCGCCGCTGAAGCGTTCGCTCAGGTCGGCGACGCGCCGGTACGCCGCGCCCATGGCCGCCAGGCTGAGCGACAGGTCGGCGAGCGGGTCGTTACGGTGCATGTCGGCACCCGCCTGCAGCACGATGAGGTCCGGTTGGAAGGCCTGCAGCGCCCGCGGAACGACGATGTCGAACGCCTCCAGGAAGGAGGCGTCCTCGGTGAACGGCTCGAGCGGCATGTTGACGGCGTGGCCCCTGCCCGGCCCCCGCCCCGTCTCGTAGGTGTGACCGGTGCCGGGGAAGAGGTAGCGGCCCGACTCGTGCAGGCTGACGGTCATGACGTTGGGGGAGTCGTAGAACAGCCACTGCACGCCGTCGCCGTGGTGCACGTCGAGGTCGACGTAGGCCACCCGCATGTCGTGTTCGTCCACGGCCCGGTGGATACCCAGGGCAAGGTCGTTGTATACGCAGAAGCCGGACGCCTTGGCGCGCTGGGCGTGGTGCAGCCCGCCGCCGAAGTTCGCCGCCCGCAGCGCCCGTCCGCTCGCGACCAGCTCCACGGCCGTGACCGTGGCGGCGCAGACGCGCAACACGGCCTCGTGCATGCCCGCGAAGACGGGGTTGTCGCCGGTGCCCAGGCCGAAGGCGTACGCCTCCTCGAGCCCTTCGCCGCGCGAGGCGCGCTTCACCGCGTCGATGTAGCGGGTGGCGTGCACGCGCGCCAGCTCGCGTGCGGGGAGGGTCTCGACGGCGGCGTAGGCGTCCTCCGGGAGGGCGCCGCAAGCCTCCAGCAGGGTGCGGGTGAGCTCGAGCCGTTCCGGCCTGAACGGGTGCTCGGGGGAGAGCTCGTAGTCGGCCAGCGCCGGGTCGTACACGAAGCGCACGGCCCCCGTCGCGCGCTCCGCCTCGCGCGCCTCCGCCCCGCCCGCCTCGCGCCTGTCGCCCGTCACGACTCCGTGGGCTTCTCCACCGGCCACAGCACCACGAAACCGGACTTGCGCAGGTGGTTGGCCAGGCCGCGCCCGTCGACGGTGTTCACGCGTAGCACGAAGGTGACGCTCTCGGCGTCGCTGCGCGAGGTCATGACGCTCGAGACGTTGTGGTTGCGGGCGGCGATGGCGGCCAGCACGGACGCGAGCTCGCCCGGCCGGTTGGCGACCTCGACCTCGAGGCGCGTCGCCGCCTCGTACACCCCCGACATCTGCACGAGCGCGTCCAGCATATCGATGCCGGTGACGATGCCGACCAGCCGCGGTCCGTCCATCACCGGCATGGCCCCGATCTTGTGCTCCCGCAGGACCTTGGCGGTCTCCTCGATGGGGTCCAGCGGGTGCGCCGTCAAGACGGGGGCGGCCATCACCTTCCGTACCGGATCGGTGGCGTACACGCCCCGCGGGGCCAGCGGGTGGTCGGCCCCCACGAGCCTGAGGTCGCGGTCGGAGACGATGCCGACGAGATGGTCGGCCTCGCCCTGCGCGGAGCCTCTGGCGCCGGCGTCGGCGGACCCCTTGCCGGCGCTCTCCACGATGGGGAAGTGGCGGATGTTGCGCTGCTCCATGAGCGCGTTCACGTCTCGGATCGGCATGTCCGGGCCGATGGCGACCACCTTGCGCGTCATGATGTCTTGAACCAGCATGGTGCCCTCCGGGTGTGGTTGCGCGCACGGCGCACCGCTCCGAGTCGATGGTACCGCCGCGGGGCGCGCTGCAGGTCGGGCGCCCCGCGCAGGCTCACCCGAAGAAGCGCGGCCGGGTGCGCAGGCGGTGGAACTCCTCCACCACGGCGGGATCTGCCCGGGAGCCGACGCGCGCCATGAGCTGGTTGGCGGCGCTGCTGCGGACCTCGGCGTCGGCAGTCGGGAAGGGCACGAAGCCGGCGCTGCGGTAGAGGCGTTCGAGCAGGCGTTTGTAGGCGAAGTCGTTGAGGCCCGTGCGCTTGAGATCGTAGTGCCACACGTACATGGTCGCGAACACCACGGTGTCTTCGAAGCGGCCGTGCCCGAAGCTGGCGGCGAGCAGGCGCTCGGCCAGGTGCTGGCCCCGGTAGGGCGGCGCCACCTCGACGGCGCCCAGCTCGATGATGCGGCCGGTGCGGTCCTCGCCCCAGGACTCCACGTCCGACGGCGGATGGAAGGCGGCATAGGCCACCATGCTGCCGGCGTCGACCCCGACGCTCACACACGATTGCGGATCGCGCGCGATGCCCACCAGGGCCTGGTGCTGCTTGGCGGAAGGGCGGAACATGTCGATGCCCGGGTGCGGCGCGAGCGCGGCGAGGTCGTCGCCGGACAGGCACGGCTCGATGCGCGCCTCGCCGGTCGGCGGGACGGCCGCCGGATCCGCCGGCCCGCTCGCGGCCGACGTCATCGGTCGGCTGGGCTCGGCTCAGGCCGGCGCGCGGCGCGCCGCCTCACGTCGTGACCGGCAGCCGTCTGCTGCGCCACCGGGCGACCAGCGCGTCGGGGAGGCGGGCGGCCCCCACGTCGAGGCGTTCCTCCAGGCCCAGCAACGCTCCCAGCCGCACGTGCGCGCGCCACGCACCGTCGGTCGCCGGCATGCGCTCGGCGCCTTCGCCGAACGCGCGCAGGAGGCCCTCGTGATACGCGGAGAGGTCGCCGTCCTCGAGGGCCAGCGCCAGGCCCTCCGCCGCGTCCGCCGACGAGCCCAGCTGCAGCTGCGTCGCGGCGGCGAGCGCCACGTACTGGGAGCGCAGGCCCAGGTCGCCGCGCTCGCGCGCGCCGTTGGCGGGCAGCGCGAGCCGCAGGGCCTTCTCGCCGGCCTCGAGCGCGCTCGCCGCGCCGTCGGCGTTGCCGCACCTCAGCTGGGCGGCGGCCTTCGCCGCCAGCGCCTGCGCGCGCTGGTAGTCGAAACGCGATGAGGCGAGCGCCCGTT
>Ga0102953_1000387_pt1 | contig 31201 bp, 27 predicted proteins | sample SalPon2A_C_D2_MG_FD_78509 | JGI IMG/M metagenome (GOLD analysis project Ga0102953, IMG submission 78509) | Soil microbial communities from South San Francisco under conditions of wetland restoration - Salt Pond MetaG R2A_C_D2_MG | ecosystem: Environmental > Terrestrial > Soil > Wetlands | place... | reverse complement strand
CGGTAAATCGAACTGACTTGAAAGAGATTTATATGAATTCATCAGTTTATATTCAGTTGTCGCGGGTTGAGGGTTTACCAAATGTTATGTGCGAATCGATGTTATGCGGATGTATACCGGTTGGGAGCCCGGTATTTGGGATTCCCGATATAGTCGGTGATACAGGTTATATCATTGAATCCCCTGATCCGAAGCACATTGCAGAGATCACCAGGAAAGCGTTATCGGATGGACCGGAATCACGTATCAAGGCAAGAGATCAAATCATAAATAATTTCAGCTCAAAGAAAAGGTATGAGATGCTGGTTGAGGTTATTGAGGAATTTATAAAATCGCGATAAGCAGCTTGATTCGGAGTAAAGCATCATAAAGATTACCAAAAGTAGCTGATTCCCGGGTTATCTCTCATAGTGCATGGAGTGCATAGATAGTACTATCGGTGCTGCCAAAATAAATGACGCCATTGTCAATCCAGGGAGTAGATACAATAGATCCTACTGAATAAATCTTATTCATTTCGGCAGGCGTGTCGGATGCATTTCGACTGAAAAAGATATTTGGGTTGTAATAACCTTCGTCGTTCAGAGCGTCCTGTTTATCCATTTTTGCAGCCTTTGTTTGCCAGGTCCATACAAGCTTAGCATTTTTAGCGTCAAATGCCATGAGAGAACCTCCAAAAGTGGGCACATATACAAGTCCCTGGGTTGTTACCGGCGAACCAAAAACGTAAGTCTTAGTATCATTTTCTGATAAAACCTTGCCGGAAAGTGGATCCAGAATCAAAAAGCGATGGCTGTCCGATGTGGCTGCATATAACTTGTTGTCCAGCAAAGTAGGGGTAACGATCACCCATGACCCTTTTGCATCAAAGCTCCATCGCTCACGTCCGGTATACTTGTTCAGACAGTAAATGTGGGAATCTCGGCATCCAAAATACAACAGGCTATCGGAAATAAGCGGTGATCCCTGGATTCCGATTTGATTGTAGTAAACAGTGTCGTTGCCAGTAGTAAAATTCCATATTTTTTTACCTGTGCTGAGATCAAGGGCGTACATGTTACGATCCCAACTGCCAATAAAAACCATTCCATCGTTTACAGCCGGGCTGCTATGCACGACATTACCCGTTTTGAAATGCCACAACTCTTCACCGTTCGTGGCATCCAGCGCGTATACATTACCGTTGCCGCTTCCAAAATAGATATGACCATGAGCTATAGCCGGTGATGATTGATAAATGTCCCAATCATCAGTAATTAACTGATTGGCAGGCAGCAAACCGTGTATACCGGGTGCTTTATATTGCCCCTCCCCAGCTGTCTTAAATGTCCATTTCTTTGTGCCTGTCAGAGCGTCAACTGCGTAGAAGATGCCATCGTAGCTCGAAAAGAAGATCGTATTATTGTAAAATGCTGGCGTGGATCTTACCCGCCCGCGTGTGAAAAATTTCCAAATAAGGCTGCCGTTTTTCATATTAAGAGCGTACAGATTGCCATCATCAGCACCAACGTAAATCGTCCCTCGGTTAGCGATTGGGGATGAAAATACACGCCCATCCGTTTTGAATTTCCACTTTACCGAAGGATGTATTACGATATTCTGTCCCAGGAAAACTCCACTGTGATTTGTATCTCTCTTAAATTGTGGGTCATGTTCAGATGGCGGTGAACCACAAGCTGCTAACAAGGATAGAAAAATTACAATCCATCCCCGTGATGATTTTCTCCACATATATTCCTCCAATAAGGGTAAAAGAACTGGTTTAGCTTTTGGCTATGAAATTTTTCAGATGTTCAGCTATCCGTTCGGCCGCTTTCCCATCCCAATATTCCGGAATATTACCTTTTTTTGCATTCCCTTCCAGAACTGTTTTAATGCTATCGATGATCTTGTCTTTTTTGACACCGACAAGGTAGTTGGTGCCTTCAGTGATGGTAATGGGACGTTCTGTGTTTTCCCGTAATGTCAGGCATGGAATACCCAAAACCGTGCTTTCTTCCTGAAGACCCCCGGAATCGGTTATGACCATGGCGGCATTTTTCATGAGATTCACAAAGTCCAGATAGCCCAGTGGCTCGATATCCATAAACTGTTGCATGGATTCAAACCGGTCCTGGTAGCCGAATTCCCTGATATTTTTGCGAGTGCGTGGATGAATAGGGCAAATGATGGGCATATGTGCATCCAGATAAGAGAGTGCCTCAAGGATACCGCCCAGTACTTTTGGGTCATCAACATTGCTTGGACGATGAAGAGTCATCAATGCATATTCCCCGGTTTTGACCTTAAACTTTTCTTTTATCGTCGATTGATCTACTTGTGGTTGCAGTGCAAGCAACGTATCGATCATGCAGTTTCCGACAAACACAATCCCGCTATCCGGGTGTCCTTCTTTTGCTAACTGCTCGTCGGCATCGCGGCTGGTTGTATAAAGGAAATCGGAAATCGCGTCTGTAACCAACCGGTTGATCTCTTCCGGCATCTTCCGATCGAACGACCGAAGTCCCGCTTCAACATGAGCGAGCATGACGTGACATTTCTTTGCAACCATGGCACAGGCTGCCGTCGAATTCACATCACCCACCACAAGCACGAGATCCGGCTGTTGTTCCACCACGACTTCCTCAAAGGAGGTCATAATTCGGGCCGTTTGTTCGGCATGTGTTCCTGAGCCAACATTCAGGAAGATTTCAGGTGGATCGATCTGAAGTTCATCAAAAAAGATCTGAGACATTTTATAGTCATAGTGCTGACCGGTATGCACGAGAACAGGATCAAAATACGATGGCTCTTTTTTCAGCGCCTTCATTATAGGTCCTATTTTCATAAAATTCGGCCTGGCACCGGCCACACACATGATTTTAAACGGCATCGGCATTGTTGTTTTAATTTGTGAGTTTGATGAACTGATTAAAACCTAAAATCTATGATTTTGTCGTAGAATATCATAAGGACTTTCATTCGTTAACATTCAGGTTACCCCGGTCAACCGCCTGTCTATTATCGGATAAGGATAGCTTTACCATGTCCTTGTTCAGTTTTATAAGTAAAGATGATCTCACAGTCCGGTATTTTTCCCGGAAACGGTGGAAATTATTTTGCTGAGAGCTCATCCAGAATATGTGATAATTGTTCTGTTAGTGATTTGCGTGAGTATTCACTGGCCGATGTGGATGCAATGCCCAACTTATCCGACTTATGGGCAGTGTACAATTTCCGTAGTACGGATTTCATGCTATGAACATCTTCATATTTGACCAGGTATCCGAGCTTCTTTTCCCGGATGATAATGGCGATATCACTCTCCTCCGGTCCGATGCATAAAATGGGTCTTCTGGCAGCGATATATTCGAAAAACTTACCGGGCAATATACCTTTTGCATTTTTTGAGCGGTTCACAATCATCAGTAACACCGAAGCGCGATATTGTTCGAGGATAACCTCGTCATGAGGTATATAATCAATCTTGTCCACGCAATCTTCGATCTTCTTTTCGCGAACCGAATTAAAAACAGAGATATCAACGGATCCAACCAGCCTTACTTTAAGTTCTTGGGTTAGTTCGGGCTCCTCATCTTTTAGTTCGCTTATGGCATTCCATAAAACCTCAGGGTTTCGGGATGGCGGTATACTTCCGATATGAGAAATGGTAAAACCGGGGCCCGGTTCAGGTTGTGCTGCGGAAAAATCATCATCATCATAGCCGTTGGTAAGCAGATCTACTTTTGTTTTTGTCTGGGACTGAAAATCATCGCGCCATGTTGGACTGACCAACGTGACACGGTCCGCTTCATTCAGTACGGAAGTTTCGAGTTGATGATGTTTTCTATCGGCCCACCGGCTTAGCTTCAGATCCTCGTAGAAGTCTATATCTGTCCACGGATCTCTGAAATCGGCCAGCCACGGAATTTTGAGTTTTCGATGCACTCCGCGGGCAATGATATGCATTGAATGGGGGGGGCCAGTCGATACGATGACGTCAACAGGATGGTCATGTAAGTAATTAGCCAGAAATCTGGCCGATGGTCGGATCCAATAGCGTTTGGCATCGGGAATAAACAGGTTTCCCCTGATCCATACAGACAATGTTTCAGTGAGTTTCGGCTTGCTCTCTTCGGACAGGAACCCGGCCCCAATCCGCATGTCTTTATCTGCTCCGATGAACTTCTTGTAGATACTATAGGGTTCCCAAATCCTTGTTTTAATTATTTCAAGGTTATCAGGTACATCTTTACTCAGACCCGGATCGAGTGCCGGTGGTTCCGGGTTTTCGGGAGTGTATATCACAGGTTCCCATCCGAATTCACGCAGGTATTTTGAGAACTTCACCCATCGCTGAACGCCCGACCCTCCGCTGGGTGGCCAGTAGTACGTAATAATCAGAACGCGTTTACGACTCATCCTCTGAGGGTTGTTCTCCAACAGGGTTTATTCGGTAGTACTGCACCACGCCTATGATTCCAATGAGATATATTAGTATTGTCGCTATCCAGGCACTTGTGGTTCCGATCGTATAGGTTGAAGGATTGAATGTAAGAGTAATGGTATGATTACCAGCGGGAACCGAAAGGCCACGAAGTACATAATTGGTTTTTATGATCGGGATCTGCCTGCCATCAATAGATGCCTTCCAACCGGCGGGGTAATAGATTTCACTTAAGACAAGGAATCCGTCCGTCTTTCGGGTTGTTTTCAGTTCAATCTTACGAGGCCTGTAAGTTGTCACGGTAACTGTTGCGGTGCTGTCTGGATTATCTTTTAGATTATGAGCCCCCTGTACAACCGCATATTTGTGAGGATCAAAAGGTGATTTAATGTCATCCATCGCTTGCTGAGCAGAATTCGCATATACGAGCGAATCAACATAAAATGCCTTCGGCAGAACCCGTTCATTCTCGAAGACGATTCCATCCTTGCCACTGTATACTTTCTTGAAGCCCTGTAAGGAAATTTCCCGGTTCAGTGTAATGTAGCGGGTGTTTAGCATATCCATCACGCCCGTGTTGATTCCTTTAGGTCCATCAAACATGGCATGATTGATCAGATCCTGGTAATTCGACAGCTTTGCTCCGGTATAACCACCCAAAGAGGGATAGAAATATGCAGGAACAGCATTGTTAAAAGGATTCTCATTCATGGGCAGCACACGCCAAGACCAGAGTGAATCCGTCTTTACATGATTCTCAAGGTAGGTATCTATTGGTTTCTGCATCCGTTCAATGACCTGTTGCACGTCAAATGAGTCGGGAACCAGACTGCTGTCATCATAATAATGATTATCAATAGTCAACAGGTCAGCGGCTGTGATCAAAACTAAAAGAAGCGCAGCCAGGCTCACAGATATTCGGTTTGTATACGCTGCAATTATGAGAACGGCACCGATGATCACAAATAATAGGAACCGCAGGCTATCATGGATTGCAAGGGTCTTTCGATTCGGGATAACCCGTTGCTCAAGGTACCGGCTAACTGCTTGCTGAACCTGCGGATTGTCGGGTAAAACCTGGTTTTGCTGAGCAACTTGCTGGGCGAGTGCCTCACGTTCTCCGGGTTTTTGGTAAGACAGAAACGAGTTGCTTGCTGTCAGCAATATGATGGCTAAAGCGATAACTATTCCAAGAGGCACCGCCAACTGGCGGGTTGTTCCATATTTTTTTGATGTTACTTGTTCAATTAGCCAGTCAAGTCCATAGACAGCAACAATAGAGAAGCTAAATTCCGTAACCATAAGCCACATCTCCGGTGCACGGAATTTGCTGAATAATGGTACATAGTCGAACATAAATCGGTTAAGGAACATGAGATGCTTGCCCAAGGCAAAAAGAATGGCAACAGCACCGGAAATAACAAAGACCCACTTTAACCGTCGCTCTGATTTAGCTATTCCCAGGATCACAAGCAGCAGGGTGATGGCTCCAAGATAATGTGGGCCACTGGTAAATGATTTAGGACCCCAATAGGTACCCGCAGATGATGATCCCCCCAGAAGACCGGGTACGGCATAGGTAAACAATTCACCCCATCCCTGGGACCACTGGAAGGCATATCCTAAACCAAGACCGGACGTTTTGTCTATGGCAGATCCGCCACGAATAGTATAATGAGCGAATTCACTAATGCTCAGATAAGGCTGTAAATTAGCAAGAACGGCAATGATGCCGGCGCCAACAATCAAGCCCGTAACTTTACCGATTTCAGGGAGATTCTGGTTTTTATATGCCTGGTAAAGATCATACAACCACCAAATGCTCATCAGATATACAAAATCGTAGGTCACCTGTGGGTGGCTTGCTCTCAGCTCGAGGGTCAACGCAAGGGCAAACACAAAAAAGGCCAGCCATCGGTTAACTTTTGAGCGTGTCAGCAGCCAATAGCCTATCAATACCCAGGGCATGATCATATAGGCATAGAACTGAGTGTTATGTCCCGCTCCAATAAGGATAGGTATATAGGTTGTAAAGCCGATAATTATAGCTCCCAGGGTTGCAGAAAGCGGCTTTATGTCCTGCAGGATCAGGAAAAGATAGACTCCGGCAAGAAGGATCCAAAACTGTGCGGCAGGAAAAATACCCCCGAAGAAAAGGAATACAAGAGTATCAAGATTGGGAACGGCTTTCTTAAAGCTGATGAGAAAGGCCGGCATCCCGGAAAACATGTTGGCATCCCACAACGGTTCATTGTGGTACTGTTGCCTGGCCTGGATGATAGCCTGTGACCCGGCGCGCCACTGCACGATGTCGCTGCCAACGATCGTCTTATTCCCGATCACCGTTTGATGGAAAAGGATGGCCGGCAGGATAAAAAGAAAAAGCAGACAAATGATATGTCGTGTCTTAAGTGGCAGCCGATCCCAAAAAAAAGATTTCGGGGCAGGTTTTTGGCGTGCTTTGGACATAATTTACTCGATGACTTTGGGAACTCTGAAGTAGTCTGTGTCTGCATCGGGTGCGTTTCGCAGGGCATCTTCATGATCTAACGGGGCCCCCGCCTTGTCCACCCGGAATTCGGTTTGCAGCTCGGTAATATGATCTAATGGAGGTACATCCGAAGTATCCACTTCATTTAACTGATTGATATACTCCAGAATCTTGCTCAGCTCGCCGGAGAGTTTTTCCTGCTCTTCGTCGGTAAAAATAAGCCGCGCAAGATTAGCTATATATGCTACTTCTTCTTTAGATACAGCCATAAGGTTAAATCGGTTGAAAATTGAGAACTGTGGCCTTGAATTTAACAAAGATTTAGCTAAACACTAAAACGAGTTGCAGGTTGTCGGTTGCGAGTTTCGGGTTAACCAGCAACCCTGATTCCTCAAAATCCTTATTACCTTATTTCCAAATCTTGCTTGTTTTGGTTTGACGATTATGCTCCCTGTTCGTATTGTATATCAAGTTGTAACAGGAATGTTATTATGTTGCATGATACGCAAAAAAGTTGCTGTCAAAAATTCATCCGGAATACACGCGCGGCCAGCCTCTAAACTGGTCAAGCTGGCTTCAAAGTTTAAGTCGGATTTTTTTATATATATGTATGGATATAAAATAAATGGTAAGAGTATTTTGGGAGTTATGACGCTTGCCGCTGAACAAGGTGCCGAGCTGGAACTCGAGACATCCGGACCTGATGAAAAAGAAGCGATGGGTGCCATTGAAGATCTGATAAACAGCGGATTTGATGAAGAATAACAGACTTTCGTTTTAAGGCTGGAAGCCTATGGAATCAACAGATAATGATATTCGGGAATCGATAATCGAGGGGTTGGCTGCCTCACCTGGTGTTGCAATAGGTTCGGCTATTGTGATCCAGCGCCGTGCTGTACAGGTGAAACCCGAAAAAGTCGAGGTCAGGCAGGTGGATGACGAACTGACGGCCTTTAACACTGTTAGGGATGGCACGATACGTGATCTGAAATCGTATGATATCTCCGACACAAGCAGAAATTACGGCGATGCGACAGAGATACTTGAGGCGCAGATTGAAATTGTTAAAGATCCGGATCTTCATCGGTCGGTTTGCAAGTATATAGAAAAAGATCATTACAAGGCAGATTATGCGGTCTGCCTTGCGTTCGACCAATATCTGAAGGTCATAGAGAAGTCGGGGAATCAACTGTTGATTGAACGGCTTGTTGATGTCCGGGATATTCGGGACCGACTGATCAAGCGTATTCAACGCCACCGGCCCGGGTTGCACCTGGCGGGAAATACGGTTGTGGTTAGTGAAGAGATCAGCGCAACAGAAGTGATTGAATATGCTCGTGACGGGGTTCGGGCAATTGTCTCAGACAGAGGCGGTTTGACGTCACACGCAGTAATCATTGCAAATTCACTAGGTGTTCCGGCCGTTGTAGGAACACGAAGTGCATCGCGTCAAATAGCGACTGGAGACCCTCTGATTGTTGATGGCAAGCGTGGAAAAGTCATTCTCAATCCCGAAGTGGAGACGCTTGAGCGGTACAAACGGCTTCTAAGTCGGATCAGACGGGAAGAAGAAGAGATGACGCGTATCATTGAGGTGCCGTCAAAAACCTTATCCGGCGAGTCGTTTCGGCTTCAGGCAAATGTCGAGTTTGCAGAAGAACTGGGTAATGTTGTAAGATATAAAGCTATGGGCATTGGACTGTTGCGAACAGAAGCATTGCTGCTGGCTGATCGGTATCACGATGGACTGGAAGAGATGCAGCGTCAGCTTTATAAAAAGAGTATCGACTCAGTAAGCAATGATATCGTGACAATTCGTCTGTTCGATATCGGTGGGGATAAGTTCATTGAGGATGCCAGCAATGAAGTCAATCCATTTCTTGGGTGGCGTGGCGTCCGGTATTTACTCGACAATAAACGCCTTTTGGACGTCCAGCTAAAGGCTATTCTTGAGATGGCGGGACAGAATCCCGGGAAGGTTCGGATTCTGGTTCCCATGGTCAGTACAATAGAAGAATTGCAGCAAGTAAGTCTGGATATTGATGATATTCAGAATCAGTTGGAAGGGGATGGTAAACCGATCGATAAGGATGTCAGGGTCGGTATCATGCTGGAAGTACCAAGTATGGTGCTGCTTGCTGATCGGGTGGCAAAATATGTGGATTTCTTCAGTATCGGGACCAATGACCTCACGCAATATACCCTGGCGGTCGACCGTGGCAACACGCGCATCTCAAAGCTATATCAGCAGATGCATCCATCACTCTGGAGTCTCATTCATATGGCAACTGAGGCGGCAAGAAAGAATGGAGTGGGTATTTCCGTCTGCGGGGAACTTGCTGGCAAACCTTTTGCAGCATCCGTTCTTTTGGGGCTCGGGATTACGGAATTAAGTATGGCCCCGGCGGCAATACCAGCCGTAAAAAAAGTGTTAGTTAATCAGACGATGTCCTCAATGCAGGAGTTGGCGCAAAAAGTGCTGAAGGCTGCTACGATGGACGATATAACACAAATAATGAACGGTTGGGAACAGGAATTTAAGAATATGGAATAGCAAGTTTAATGGTCTCACTAACACAAAAGAAGATAGCTGCGGTCGATTCGGAAAATATGTTTAAGCTGGTCCGGGATTTTCCAAACCACTGGCAGAAAGCAATGTCTTATTCCAAAGATCAGGGAATAAAAGTGGATATTTCGAGGGTGCGGAATATTATGATTTCCGGGATGGGGGGGTCCGCAATTAGTGGTGATCTTATCGGTGCTTATGTCGAGGATCGTTTACCAATTCCACTAATTGTCAACCGGCATTACAGACTGGCTAATTGGGTGAGGGAGGATACATTGTTTATTGGATGCAGTTATTCCGGAAATACGGAAGAGACCTTAACGGCAACAAATGAAGCCCTTGGCCGGGGCGCCCAGGTGATTGTGATGACCTCTGGCGGTGCGTTACTGGACCTGGCGCAAAAACGTGATCTGCAGTATATAAAGATTCCCGGCGGGCTGCCACCCAGGGCAGCTTTGGCTTATAAATTTATTCCCCTGTACCAATTTTTCCGTAATGTCGGGTTTATTGAAGAAGACGACAACCCGTTTTCGGAGACCTTAAACCTGTTGCTTGAACAAAACCAAAGCTATCAAAACTTCGAAGAGAATGAGGCCCTTTCTCTGGCTGAAACAGTGAAAGATACCTTATGTGTCATTTATTCCGACGGTAAATTGATGGCCCCGGTAAATGTACGATGGCGAACACAGTTTGAAGAAAATGCCAAAACATTATGTTATGGTGGTGTGTTGCCCGAAATGAATCACAATGAGATTGTCGGATGGGAAAATGTCGCCCATCTGACAGGTCGGCTTAGCGTTATTTTTCTTCGGGATAAGGAAGACGATCCCAGGGTTACAAAACGAATCAATGTAACAAGGGAAATTATCGAAGAGAGCGCGGCCTCGGTCCATACCTTTCGCAGCCGGGGTGAGTCAAGAATGGCAAGGATGTTTTCTTTAATCCAGTTTGGTGACTGGGTGAGTCTTTATCTTGCTCTCATAACAAATACCGATCCGACCCCAATTGTCCGCATCGATCTGTTAAAACGGAAACTTGCCGAAGTTTGAAAGGACGGGGTAACGGTTCTGCATTAAATGTGATATAATTTCATTACCACCTGAAGTCGCAATACTATAAGATAATATTTTAAAAAAATTTAACCTTAAATTCCCTTATGTATAACAATTTAAACTTGGAACCGTTTACAACTTGATTTTATTTTTTGTATTAATTCTTTTTGTGTAACTATTTAAGTTTTTTAAATAGATTTATCTAAATAAATTTAGGCATATGTTGTTTTGTATTAAAAATATAAATATTATATTTCGGATAATAATAACTCAAAACCAACCTATTTACCATGATCAGCAAAGTCTTCACCCCTAAACGTACGGTCTGTAAAGTGACCTTTAATGTTCCTGCAGAATGGGCCAAAAAGGAAGTGGCTGTTGTAGGCGATTTCAACGATTGGGATCCAAAAGCAGACAAATTAAAGAAGAAAAACGGGGCATGGGAAGGTACTGTTCGTCTTCAGCCTAATAGCGAAGTTCGGTTCCGTTATTTTATTGATGGCAATAACTGGGCCAATGACGATAAGGCCGATGATTATGTACCCAACAGCTATGGAAGCGAAGATTCCGTAATTAAAATTGGAGAGTAACACGCGCTCTTTTTTTACTTCGCTGAAATGTGTATGATAAAGGTCTCAACATGAGACCTTTTTTATTATGAAGAACGGCCTGATCAAAAAGTTGGGCAACAAGGAGCTGTTCCAGGTTGCCACCTTTCGGACGTTGTGGATGTGCGAATGGCTTGGACAAGATTTCCGGTATTTTGGTGAAATCGACTCCACGAATTCGTATATCAAACGTTTGAAGTCAGATGATGTCTCCCACGGGCTGGTTTGTCTGGCGGAATATCAAACCGGGGGGCGCGGACAGTATAATCGTCCTTGGATTTCGGAGGCGGGTAAAAATCTTATGTTCACTATGGTCTTTAAGCCCGCCACTAAATACCGTCTTTTTTCGCTTTCCATGGTAACTGCCCACGCTATCGCGGAAGTGATCGAACCGAAGATAATGAAACCTGTCCGTATCAAATGGCCCAATGACTTATACGTTGAAGACAGAAAACTTGGCGGAGTTCTGACGGAAAGTATTTTCAATGGCAACGTGCTGGATCGCCTTATTATAGGTGTCGGATTGAATATTAACCAGGGATCATTCCCGATGACGGCAGGAGCTAATCCAATTTCTTTAGCTGAGACTACGGGGAGTTTGTTTAACCGGGAATCCTTATTGGCACAGATTCTCCAAAATATGGAGCGTTGTTACCTGTCATGGGAAAGAAATGATTCTGAATTGATTAAAAGCGTCAACCGCCGCCTGATTGGTTATGGCCGGCAGGTAAAGCTGACTATAGATGGAAAGCTCACTGAAGCTCCCTACAAATTACTCGGAATGGATGAAAACGGCCATCTGGTAGTTCTTGATGAAGAGATGGATGTGATCACATTTACCTGGCAACAAGTTCGTGTGGTCGATGGTACGTGAGAGAGTGCAACAGATCCTCGATGAATGTGATATTTCTGGTGAAGAACGTTTGGTCGTCGGGGTGAGTGGTGGTGTTGATTCAATGGTTTTACTGCATTTGCTGCATAGCCTCGGACAGCCGTTAGTCATCGCCCATGTCAACTATCATAGAAGGGGAGCCGAATCTGATGCGGATGAGGTATTGGTCCGCCAATCGGCCGAACAGATGGGTATCCCATACCACATACGTTCGGTATACTACCAGGATGGTGACGGAAACTTCCAGGACTGGGCAAGGCAGATGAGATATCGGTTTTTCGAGGAGATTCGGGAAGAGACCGGCGCTGTCGGTGTGGCTACCGCGCATCAAAGAGATGACCAGGTCGAAACAATTCTAATGAAGCTTTTGAGAGGGTCAGGTCCCCTTTCATGGGCTGGAATGGACTACTGGGATGGTAATTACCTGCGCCCTTTACTCGATATTACCCGTAATAAAATCGAAGAATATGCCCATGAGTACGAAATCCCCTACAGAGAAGATGCATCCAATCTGGAATCTGTTTATGCGAGAAATTTTTTGAGGAATGAATGGACTTCGGAACTGGATGAACGGTTACCCGGCTGGCAGCAAAATATTCTCAGGCTGCGCGACTGGAGTCAGCAGACTGGCCAGGCCCTTGAGATGATCATGAAACAGCTGGAAAATGACCGGGATACCTGGGATTGGGTGCGGTTTTGCAACCTTTCAGAAGGATTACAGAAAGCTTTAATCAGGTATTGGATAAAAAAGAACCATACAAATGAATTTATTGTCACTCATGGAAGCCTTGGAGAAGTGAGTAACATTTGTCAAATGCAAAGCGGGCAGTACATCTTCATAGGGCCCGGAATTCAGGCTTGGCGCGACCGGGACCTGCTGGTGTTTAAAACCGAGAAGGAGAGCCGCGTTGAAGCAAAAGCGTCTCTCCTTACTAAAGATGATCTGAAAGTCGGCCCAAAGGTGATCGAATTTGTGCGATTTTCGCTGTCAGATGAATATCCCCGGGCGTATGGAAAAAAACTCTATTGTAGTCTGAAAGCCTCAGACTGGCCCATAACGGTAAGGCCATGGGAGAACGGCGACCGATTTCATCCCCTGGGTATGAAAGGTCATCAGTTGGTTTCGGATTTTTTGACAAACAGGAAGATTCCATCACACAGGAAAAAAGAAGCGCTGGTTGTGGTTTCTTTTGATCAAAAAGTTTGTGCCGTTATCTTTCCATCTTCGCCCGCCATATCCCCAAAAGGTTCGGGAGAAGATGGGCCACATCAAGCATCCATTGTTTCAGGATACCCAAGTAACTCAATAAAACAGATGGGCTATGGCAAACAAAGTTCACCTTTTTATCAGGAGCCGGGTGGGATCGCCGAATCGGTGCGCTGTCCGGATAATCCAGTTGAAGTACTGACCATTGAACCGATTTTGTAATTATTTATTATGTCATTTTATACACCGGAAAAAGTAATATGCAACGGTGATACATTCCGCGAGATGATCACCAAAGAAGAACTGCAAAGCAGAATAGCAGAACTAGGAGATGAGTTGAGTCGTGATTTTGAAGATAAAAAACCCATATTTATTGGGGTGTTAAACGGTGCCTTCATCTTTCTTGCCGATTTGATGCGCTACGTAAGAATTCCCTGTGAGGTTGATTTTTTGAAATTAAGCAGTTACGGAGACGATAAGGTCTCATCGGGACAGGTAACCGAGAAAAAGAAATTAGACGCGGATATTGAAGACCGTCATGTCATATTGGTCGAAGACATTGTGGATACTGGCCTATCAATCAATTATCTGTTGAATCTGATGAAGTTGCATCGACCGGCATCGGTTTCTGTTGTAACCTTGTTGCATAAAAATAAAGCCACCCGTCATGAAGTAAAGATTGATTATGTGGGTTTCAGAATACCCACCAAATTTGTTCTTGGTTATGGATTGGATTTTGCACAGGAAGGACGAAATCTGGCCCAGGTATACGTCCTGGATGAAAATTCTGCGGATAAGGATTGATCGGCAGTAGAAACTCCTGTATTTTTAGAATCTTGATTTGAGATCAACCGACCGGAGAGGTGGCTGAGTGGTTGAAAGCGGCACCCTGCTAAGGTGTTGAGCCGGTTACCCGGCTCCGAGGGTTCGAATCCCTCCCTCTCCGCTGTTGCCCGCCAAAGCATTAAGCTTGGCGGGCTTTTTTATTGTCTTTCAATCGCATCTGATGGCGCAGGCACATACGGTACGCCTGGTTCATTACGACTCTGATCCCTGCAGGGTGATAACCAGGTTCCTGCGATGGGGGCGGTTTCGATATTCACAGAGATATAAACCCTGCCAGGTTCCCAGGTTCAGTCTTCCCCTCGTTATTGGGATAGTTACAGAGCTTCCCAGCAAAGATGATTTAATATGAGAAGTCATGTCATCCGGACCCTCCAGGGTATGCTGATACATCGACATATCCTCGGGGACCAGCCTTGTGAAGAAGGTTTCAAAGTCAGAACGAACTGTCGGATCGACATTCTCATTTAACGTAAGACCGGCGCTGGTGTGCTGGATGAAAAAATGTGCCATGCCAATACCAATATTTGCTAATTCCGGTATTTGCTCCAGAACTTCATCAGTAATCAGATAAAATCCTCGTGAACGGGTTCTCAGGGTTATGGTTCGCTGGTACCAGGGCATAATGATCGTTTTTGGTTTTGTTGAAAAAAAAGATTGTGTGCGAGAGTATAGTCTCCGGTAAAAAAGAGCAACTATTTCCTCTTCTCTGACATATAGAAAGAAAGAAATCTAATGGACACTAAAAAACGTAACTGTGCGTTATTGTATATACAATAATTTGATATTAAATTATATGCATGGATTTAGAACATGAAATACATATGACACACTTCACCAGTCCCAGACAAAGGGCCTGGCTGAATTTGCTTGTTACAACAAGCCGGTCGACTTCGGCAGTTGGAGCCATTTTCCGGCAAAGTGGTCTGACGGAACAGCAATACAATGTCTTGCGCATATTGAGAGGCCGGTCTCCCGAACCTGTTAATCTATCCGAGATACAGGAAAGGATGATCGATAAGAGTTCCAACGCCACACGACTTGTCGAAAAGTTGAAGCAAAAAGGATTAGCAGACCGTCATACGTGCAAGGAAAACAGGCGGAAAGTTGACATCACGATAACCGACAAGGGGCTGAAGCTACTTTCGGACCTGGATCCAAAAATCGAAGGAAAGATTGACGATTTATTCCGAAATCTGAATGATGACGAAATCCGGAGTCTGGATAGTCTGCTGGAGAAATTCAGAGGTTAAATAAGGTTAAATAGAACGGATTTTAAATATGAGCACAGAACAAACACTTATACAGGAATCAAATTTAGGTGAACTTGCCAAAAGACGCTGGAGTCCAAGGGCTTTCGATTCTCGCCCGGTTGAGCAGGAAAAACTGGAGCAGTTGTTTGAAACAGCGCGCTGGGCACCGTCAAGCATGAATGCTCAGCCGTGGCGGTTTGTATACGCTACAAGGGATAATGGTGAAGCCTTTAGGGGTTTTTTGGATAGCCTTATGGATGGCAATAAAATATGGGCACAAAATGCACCGGTTTTACTGGCCGTTTTTGCGCGCAAAACGTACGAACACAACGGACAGGTCTATAAGCATTCCTGGTACGATACCGGTCAGGCGATGGGCATGCTGAACCTGCAGGCAACAGAACTGGATCTGCACATTCATCAGATGGGTGGTTTCTTCGGCGACAAGATCAGCGAGGTAGTTGGTATTTCTGACGAATACGAACCTGTTGTAATGGCAGCCGTTGGCTATGTGGGTAAGAAGGATCAGTTGCCGGAGCATCTTAGAAAAAGGGAAGCAGGACCCAGGAATCGAAAAGATATCAGGGAATTGGTTCATGTCCATCAATGGAATTCTAATAACTAATGAGAAGGAGTAACGGTCATGAAAACGGTACTGCACAAGGCTGATACACGAGGGCATGCCAACCACGGATGGCTGGATACGCACCATAGTTTTAGTTTTGCATCATGGTATAATCCCGAACGGCTTCATTTTGGTGAGCTTAGGGTTCTTAATGATGATATCGTGGCTGCAGGCAAGGGATTCGGCCTGCATCCTCACGACAACATGGAGATTGTGACCATCATGCTTGATGGTACGCTTGAACACCGTGACAGTATGGGACATACCGAACAATTGCATCCGAATGAAGTGCAGGCGATGTCGGCCGGTACGGGTATTCAGCACGCTGAATACAATGCATCCAAAACCGATTCGTTAAATTTGCTTCAAATATGGGTGTTCCCGGATACGCATAATGTCGAACCCCGTTACAATCAGCGCAAATTCGATCCAAAGGGCAGACAAGGGAAATGGCAGTTCCTGGTAGCACCAAAACAGGCAGAAGAGGAAACCACATTATGGTTGCATCAAAATACCTGGTTTGCACGCGCAGAGCTGAATGCGGGCGGAAATATGGATTACAAACTCCACGATCAGACGAACGGTGCTTATCTGTTCGTGATCGGCGGATCCATAAAAGTCGGAGATAAACAACTTAACAGGCGTGACGGGCTCGGGATATCCGATCTGGACGTTGTTAAGATCGAAGCATCGGAAGATTCGGATGTTCTTTTGATTGAAGTGCCGATGTAATTATCCATTAATCATTCAAAATTCCCGGGTGAATCACTTGGGAATTTTGAGTTTATTCTCTTTTCATTGTGGTCGGGTGAACGCAGCTGAGACCTCCGGATTACGTACCCTTCGATGTTGCTGGGTGCGTATTAGTGCAACATTAGTGGTCAGGAAAAAGCTGGTAAGGCTTGCTGCGGCAATTACAGGAAGCATTGCCATACCCGATAGGGTTGTGAGTAAAATACTTGTGCTTACGGGTGTTTTGGTAACAGCCACATTTATCGCCGCCATCATGCACAACATGGATAGAGGTGCAGGGATTGTCTGGTGAGAGATTAGCGATACGGCCAGTCCGAGTGAAGCGCCAATGAAAAACATTGGAAAGATGAAACCACCCTTAAACCCGGAATGTAGCGTACAACCAACAGATATCATTTTTGCCAAAGCTAATAATACCAGTAGTCCAACTGCAAGTATAATACCATAGTGGTTCGCTAAATAACCTTGGTTAGTAATGACATCCTTTATCTGGTATTCGCTCCAAAATAGTGGTGTAATTGGGAAACCGGAAGGAAATAGCGTGGGGATTATCCCAATACTCAATCCTCCCATGACAGCCAGTAAAATCGTATGGTTTTTTATATGTTCCGAGATATTTTCAATCGCTCTGAACACATAAATGAAAAAGGTGGCTGCTAATCCCCCAATCAAACCTATGCAGATACTCTCAAGAAAATGGGTAAATGTAAGTGCAGGTAGAAAAGAAAAATGATACGGGGTGAATTCAGCACCTGTGAGCGCATCGAAGATGGAATAGCTCAAGACAGCGGCAACAAGCGAGGGGATCAATGCCTCGTAATATTCAAGTCCTCGACGATGCGGGATCTCCAGAGCAAATAAAGCACCACCGAGAGGGGCACTAAATAAGGCTCCAAGAGCTGCTCCCATTCCGCTAAATGTGAGTGTGCGGATGATATCTCCGTGGAGCCTGAGTTTTTCCCCAATTCTGCTGCCCAGACTGCCGATGATTTGCACGAGTGGCGCCTCCGGTCCGGCACTCCCGCCAAAACTAATGGATATGAGTGAGGTTATTGTCATTGACGGGGTTTGCCGAATATCAATACTTCCTTTTTTCATATTGATATTGTTGACCACGGCTGAAATTTCACCGCACTGACCCAGAACCTTAAGGGAAATACCGACAAACAATCCACCTAATGCTGTTATGATCCATATCGGATTGATTGACCGTAGCCAGACAGGCAGGATACTGTACAATGCCGGTTTGCCCACATCCCACACCAAATGGAGGATTTCCTTTAGCACGAGGATATAAGCCGATGACAAAAGGCCACCTAGAATACCTACGATAGCAGAAAGAATGATCAGTTTATTAAAGGGGATCCGTCTATTACGCTTTTTCTGCGTTTCCGGAAGAATCTTTTTAAGGAGATTTTGGATCATGGGCATTGTATTATTGCTAAAGTACCTGTGTCCCGACAATCAACCCATAATTATACGGCTGTTCTACAACAATCTCAGGTTTAATTGCGAAGTGTGGCCCGTAAACGATCTGGCTTCAGCAACAAATCGAGGGCATCATTGATGCTCGTACAGATCACATCAGAGACCATAAAAGACGGAGTAGCGATTCCTTCTTCCTGGATCACAAGCAATCCCAGTTTTGACTCCTTCAGCATTAAGCGGTCATTTAAGCCATTGCCGATACAAATAGTTTTATCAGCACCCAGTTTTTTGATAAAACCGGCTTTTTCCTCGTCCTGTTTGTCTGGCCGAATTACATGGACCTCGCAAGGCATGCTATCCATCTCGTGGTGAACCGAACCGTGAGTGTCAGCGGTTAATACATAAATCCTCAGGTATTCGGATAGTTCTTTGAGTCTGGGAGGAACGCCTTGTTTCAGGTAGCCATCAAGTGCAAGGGTTCCGTTAAAATCAAGAACCAGATACTGGAATTCGAGTTTTTCCCGTCCAGGGATATTGATTTGAAGCATAATTATATCACCCAAAAACAAAATTAATATTTCCGCCATCATGACTGATGGTCTGTCCTGTAACAAAACCTGCATGGGGAGAAAGAATCCATGCCGCGAGGGATGCCAGTTCTTCCGGTTTGCCCATTCTGCCAACCGGAATGGCTTTTGATATCGTTTCTTTGGCTTCCGATATAGATTGTTTATTTCGCTCAGCAATACTTTTGACAACGCGCTCAATAGCAGGGCTGTCATGCGAACCGGGAGCAATAATGTTCACAGTTACACCGCTTGAGGCGATCTCATGTGATAACGTTTTTGCGAAACCGACGACAGCCATTCGCATCGCATTGCTGAGCACCAGATCTTCAACCGGCTGTTTCACCGACTGACTTTCAATAAAGAGTACACGCCCGTATTTACGAGAAACGAGACGGGGAACGAGCCTAAGGGCCAGATCAATCTTCCAGCGGAGAACCAAATGATAGGCTTTGTCCCATTGCTTCATAGTTGTTGAAAGTGCAGATCCCGTTGGCGGACCACCGGCATTAAATACGATGCCGTGCAATGGGTTTGATCCAATCATGTGTTCAATCTGGTTGTGAACAGTAGCCTTTTGCAGATCGCCCGTTATACAAACCATTGTCTGGGGATACTTTCTGGCCAATTCATTCAACTTCGACTGTCGCCGTGCAATGGCGATAACCTTAGCTCCTTCCTCAAGAAGTTGTTCTGCGATGGCACGCCCGAATCCCCCGCTTGCCCCACATACAACGAAACGCTGATTAGCTAATTCTAAATCCATATCAGTGAGTTTATGCTTTGAAGTTGTTACAGACAAGATAAAAGATTCAACGAATTGGGAAATAAGGAAATAAGCGGTCAGACAGCATCTAACGACTGAAACTCCATCCAATAACAAATGCAGGTAAACGTTGTCATCATATTCTAATAGGATGCTATTTCTTTTTATCTCTGTTATAATCAGTAAAAAAATCGTAATATATAAAGCTGTACCCATTCATCAATTTTTCTAAAGTGAATATTCGGAACGTTGCTATCATTGCCCACGTAGACCACGGTAAAACCACACTTGTTGATCAGATGCTGCGACAAAGCGGCACCTTTCGCGAGAATCAACAAGTGGTGGATCGTGTGATGGATTCTATTGACCTGGAGCGTGAAAAAGGAATCACGATCATGGCCAAAAATACGGCCGTACTCTGGAATGATCTTAAAATCAATATCGTCGATACTCCGGGCCACGCCGATTTTGGTGGTGAAGTGGAGCGTATTCTCAAGATGGTCAATGGAGTGATCCTGCTGGTGGATGCCGCTGAGGGGCCCCTTCCACAAACACGCTTTGTCCTGCGCAAATCCCTGAATCTGGGCTATCGCCCGATTGTAGTCATCAATAAGATCGATCGCAAGGATGCTCGTCCGGATGCCGTGTTGAATGAGATATTTGACTTGTTCGTGGATCTGAATGCCACAGATGAGCAACTGGATTTCCCGGTTCTTTATGCTGTGGGAAAGGAAGGTACATGCAAGCGTGAACTCGAAGATCCTGATTCCGATCTGACCCTGTTGTTCGATCTGATCCGGAAACACGTTCCAGAACCGGAAGTGGAAGTGGATAGCCCTTTTAAAATGCTTGTCAGCCAGGTGGACTGGAATGATTATGTAGGAAGAATCGCCATCGGGCGCGTCGAACGAGGCAAGATCCGGGTTAACCAGGAAGTAACATTGCTTAGCCGGACAGGTGAGACCCGTGAAAAGGGCAAGGCTACCAAGCTGTTCACGTTTATGGGATTGAAGCGGGTACCGGTCGATGAGGTTGAGGCAGGTGACATCATTGCTCTTGCCGGTTATAATGAAGTGATGGTGGGTGATACCCTTACCGACAGCATAGATCTGACCTCGATTCCCTATTATGATATCGACGAACCGACACTGGCTATGTTTTTCCGGGTCAACGATTCGCCGTTTGTGGGCCGTGAGGGAGAATTTGTTACGTCTAACATGCTGAGTGACCGGTTGATGAAAGAAGCACGGACGAATGTGTCCATCTGGGTTCAGCCAACCGAAAGTCCGGACGTCTACCGTGTTTCCGGCCGCGGCGAGCTGCAATTGGCCATATTGATTGAAACCATGCGTCGTGAAGGATATGAATTCGCTGTTTCTCGTCCTGAAGTGATCATTAAGGAAATCGATGGCAAGCGAATGGAGCCGGTCGAAGAGGTTATTGTTGATGTTCCGGAAGACTACAGCAATAAAGTGATCGACAAGTTGCAGCAGCGCAAGGGATTGATGCAGTCGATGATTCCGGAAGGAGATCATATCCGGTTGACATTCCAGGTTCCAACCCGTGGTTTGATTGGTTTGCGGGGCGAGTTGCTTACCGACACCAGGGGCACAGCTCAGATACACCAGCAATTCTATGCTTACGAACCGTATAAAGGTGATATCCCGGGCCGGAATCGTGGGGCGTTGGTCGCTCTCGAAAATGGCATGACAACCGGCTATGCGCTGGAGAATGCACAGGACAGAGGTGAGTTTTTAGTCGAACCGGGTGATCCGGTTTACATGGGGCAGGTAATCGGTCTGAATACCAGGAGCGGAGATCTTGTTATCAATATCGCCAAGAAGAAAAGCCTGACAAACCACCGTGCTTCTCAGTCGCAGGATGCGGTCAAAATTGCAGTGGCAAGAAAGTTGAGCCTCGAAGAGCACATCGAATTTATCGATCGTGACGAGCTCGTGGAGGTGACCCCGAAAAACCTGCGAATCCGCAAAGTTTACCTCGATCACAACGCGCGGAAGCGTAAAGAGAAATAACATTTTGGCCACGGATAAACACGGATTCTGTACCATTTTATTAATATTAATCCACGAAGATCCGCGGCTAAAAACCCCATCAGTTATGTCCAAACCCGTTTAATACCAACGCAGATATTTTGTGGCGAAGCGGATTGAGGTTAAAGTAATAGCCCTCTTTGCTTACGCCGGCATTCTCACGGTTTGTCAGCAGGATGTAGAAAAGGTGATAATCGGGGATGACCACGACATTGGTTCCGGTGAAGCCGGTATGCCCGTAGGCGTCGTTGGGCGCACCGTCAGCCATGATGACATCAGGCGCCATATCCCAGCCCAGTCCGTTTCCGTAGCGGTCCTTTGTGGTAAACTCCCGGATGACGGACGCCTTGATGTATCTGCGACCTTTATAAACACCCTCATTCAGCATCAACTCGACCAGCTTCTGAAGGTCGCTGATCGTAGAAAAGAGTCCCGCATGACCCGCAATGCCCTGGTTGGCATACCAGGCATTTCCGTCACTCACCCGGCCCTTCAGGGTATAGCGGCGCCAGCCGTTCCATGAATGGGGATCAACATCACATTTATAGCCAAAATGATCATCATACACCATCTTCTTTTCGAACGGATTGCCGTGTGAGGTGGCCGCAATGTTTGTAAATCCCTCCTTCAGCGGGTTATATGTTGTGTGATGCAGTCCGAGCGGCTTGTAAAGGTGTTCTTCCAGGTATTGATTGATTGGCTGACCGGTGATGTGATGTATAAGATACCCAAGCATCATAAAGCCAAGATCGCTGTAATGTCGTGCTGCACCGACCGCGTATTTCAACGGCATATGACATATTTCCCGGTAGGTTTCTTTTGAATTGGATGCCTCATAATAGAGTGGCTGCCATTCGTTCAACCCCGAAGTGTGGTTAAGCAACTGTCGAACCGTTACTGAGTCCTTGTGCGGGCCATGAAATTCAGGAAGATATTCGTGAACAGGGGTGTCCAGATGAATTTTTCCCTCACCAACCAACTGCATGATACCGAAAGTTGTAGCAAAGACTTTTGTCAGTGATGCCAGGTCAAACATTGTATTGACCTGCATATTAACCGGATGTTTCAGCCGCTTCATGTGGTAGTCGAATTCATACGCGTATCCGAATGCCTTGCGATGAAGAACTTTTCCATCCTTCTCAATAAGAATCACCGCTCCGGGAATGTGTTTTTGATTTACTTCAGATTGGATGAGACTATCAATTTTAGAAATAATAGGGCCATGGCTTCCGGATTGTGCATAGGTTTGATATACCGGAAGGAAAAGGAGAAGCAGAACTGTGGCAAATAAAGGATTTTTATACTGGAAGTTCATTCTGGGTCACACTTAATGTCCAGTGGTGCATTTAAAGAGTTGCCACGGAAACGCAGAAAAACTCTGCGGCTCTCCGTGGCAATAAAACTAAACTTTCAACGCTCGCCCAAGCCTACACGCCTGGGCAAGGCATCGCAGCAGGAGTTCCGGCGAGGTCGCCGAAACCAGCCTTAGAATCTCACGAAAGATGGCAATTCATGTTCGAAAAGCGGCTTATATACTGTCGCCGGGCCGCTAACAACGGTGGCAGGCAGCCAGTATGAATCATCAAAACCCGGCTTTGTCCACCCCTTTTCTTCGGAAACATGCGATTTCCAGTACTGATCGGTGAGAATGGTCTGCGTGTTGCCATCGGCGTATTCTATTTTGAGATAGATATTGGCCGAACCCGGACGATCTTTGGAATATACGCTCGTCTTTTTCTCACTTTCCGGGATCTGCATGTAACTGGTAGCTCTTGCCGCAATCACATTCTCAGATTTATCAGTAAGCAGTTTTGTGACATCCCAGTATTTAGAACGTCTCAGGTCGATCCCGAGCGATCCCTCCCGTTTGGCATAGATTCTGCCAAGTTTATGTCCGTTCAGCCACACGGTCACATAAGAATCGCCAACAACCTGTAGCCATGCATGCTTGATTTTGCCGTTATCCGTCAGGGGGAATGATTTTCTCAGGCAAACAGACGGGATGGCATTCGAATCAGAGGCGTCGTTGGCGGCAATGAACCGGCTGGGTATTTCGTATGAGGTATCCCAAATATTCTGTTTCAACGAATCTACGATCTGGTCAAGGTAGAGTTTCTGATATTCAAACAGGGTATCCAGTTTGGCCAGGTTATCCTTTTTATTGGTTCGCAGCCAGAGTTCATCAAACTTTTTTTGGAGTCCTGCAATTTGGTCGCCAAGCTTGCTTCCCCACTTAATTCCCCTGGCCGTAAACGGTTCCCGGTCTGCACTATAGATGTTATCCTGTGATATGCGTTGCATCCACCGGGAGAATTCCAGTGACTCTCCAACCCAGTGGGCAAGCTCGGCTGCAAAAGCATCATAATCCATCTCATAGGCATTCCTTTTCAGTTTGGGTTTGATGCTTGCAGTCAGGCGTTCTACAGCGATGCTGCTACGTTTGATGTCCAGTGTGGTATTCAACAAAGGAAGATGCCGGTTATTTTCAAAGTCGTTCAGCCTGTCGAAAGGTTGCCGCCAAACCTCCGGATAGTAGATGTCTTCACTGAGACCATTAAGCAGATTTTGTATCGCAGCAAGTTGCGGGCTGTTGCTTCCAAAGAACAGGTTATCAAACCGGGTGTCAATCGTGGATTGATCCGCGTTTAAAGGGTTCCATGCGCATTCGGCATCATACGCATATCCCCTGTAATTCAATTCACGGAAGTTGGGTCCACCCATATCGCCCCAACTGGTCGTTATGGAACCGAGAGCCCCGTTTTTATATCCTTCCAAAGTAAAGTTGTACGTGTTTACCCAGGCGGCGCTCTGATTGGGATAGAGGCGCGACCAGTTTGAGATACCGGGCGAGGCAACAAACGGCTGATGCGCGCGTGCAAAGACTTCGGTTGAAGGGAACTCATCACTGGCGCCATAGTGCCAGTCGAAAATGATGATGTCTTTCGGGAGCTGGCTAAGCACGTCCGGATTACGAAGCAGCATATCGCCGTACATCATCACTTTTTTCCCGTGGCTTTTTACATAATCGTACACCTTGCGATAGTATCGGGCATTTACGGTAGCCAATCCGTAACGGTTGACGGCTTTCTTGCTGGCGCCAAGACCGACGTCAAAAGACTCGTCCCCGCCGATATGGAAATATTGTGAATGGAACATAGGGATGGTTTCGCCAAGGAGATGCTTCAGAAAGCCAATTGCAGAACTGTCCTGTGTATTGAAGGAGGCGGCTCCCGGATATTCGGCGTATTTCAAAAATTTCGGCATGTTCAACATGTTTTCCTGATGCCCGAGCGATTCAAATATCGGGATGATCTGTACGTGATATTTGTTGGCATAATCCTGAAGCTCCTGAATTTCTCTTTCGGTGAAGGCACCCCGGTTCTTTCCAATGCCGGGATAATCTCTGAAATGAATGAGATCTTCGATATATGGCATGTAGGTGTTCATCTTGTACAATGCCATGAAGCGGATGATCCTTTTGATGTTATCCTCGGTCGAGACCTGTCCGCGACTCATATCATCCGAGAGGCCTCTGAATTTCATAGCCGGATAATCAGAAATCGAAATATTCCGAAGGTTGCCGGACCCATTGGCTTCCAGTAATTGAATGAGCGACATGGCTCCATAGAAACGACCGGTCACCGATTTGCCGGCAATGACAGCTGAATTATTTTCGATTTTAAGTATATAACCTGCGGTATCCATCTTTGATGTTAATTCAGCAGCCTTAACAGTACGATCTACCAAATCAGAGTTGTTGGGATTACCAATGATGATGGAATTATTACCATTTGTGACAGTACGCTCGGTTTTTATATCAGCTTTGATATGGTAATACTCAGAAAGGTCCGCCTGAATTTGTTGGGCGGTAAAACGGTCCTGTTCGTTAGTGCCGTTGCCAAGGACAATGGTTGTCAATTGGCTGATATTTGTTGATCCGTTTTGCCACTCCCAGTGTTGCGGCAGAGGAATGATGTTGGGTTTATTGTTTTGTGCACTTGCTATGACAGCCATGCACAAGAAGATGAGTAAAACGACAGACTTTCTCAGCATATTCATGGCACTAAGAATTTGAGGTTGCAGGGGTGATTCATGAAATGGCAGTAGTTTTGCCATAAGCAATATTAAATAGTCAATTATTTGCGAGGACACAAGATGCGGGGCAACGGAAATGCAATTGTGGAGCGGGACAAGCGAGGATGCTTGTCCCAATCGTTGGAATAAACGCCGTCGTTTCTGAGTTTCCCTCCAGAAACAAACATAACTAATTGCAGCCTAGCTAATCCCGAAAAATTGTGCCTTCTCTTTTAAATATGGTTCAAAAGCATGTTTTAGAGGTTGGTTTTCAGGATGTGATAAATCAGGGTCGGAATCCATTAAGCGTTGCGCCTCTTCTTTTGCAATAGCAAGCACTTCCTGATCCTCGACAATGCTGGCGACCTTGAAATCCGGCAGTCCGCTTTGGCGGGTGCCCAGAAAATCACCCGGTCCCCTTAACTGCAGGTCGACTTCCGCAATTTTGAATCCGTCATTCGTCGAAGCCATCGTTTTTAACCGTGTCTTGGCTTCCTTACTCTGTTTATAGTCTGCCATAAGAATGCAATAACTTTGCCGCGTGCCACGTCCGATCCGGCCACGCAGCTGGTGCAGTTGAGAGAGGCCAAAACGTTCGGCATGTTCGACGATCATCAGGGAAGCATTCGGCACATCCACTCCAACCTCGATAACGGTGGTTGAGACGAGAATCTGAATTCTGTTAGCCAGGAAATCGCGCATCACCCGGTCTTTCTCGTCCGATGACATCCGGCCATGAAGCAAGCCTACCTGGCATTGTGGGAACCGTTCGCGAATATGGTCGTATCCCATAGTGGCATCCTTCAGATCCAGCGCTTCCGATTCCTCAACGAGCGGATATACGATGTAGGCCTGCCCTCCCTCCTGAAGCACTGTTGAAACAAATTTATACACATCATCCCGGTTAGACTCACCGCGGACAGCCGTGCGCACCGGTTTACGTCCCGCAGGCAGTTCCCTGATGACCGACACATCCAGATCACCATAGAGTGTCATGGCCAGTGACCGGGGGATGGGCGTGGCCGACATGACGAGCAGGTGGGGCCGTTGTCCTTTCTGCTGTAACTCTGCCCGTTGCATCACGCCAAACCGATGCTGTTCATCGATAACGGCCATTCCAAGCCGTGCATATTGAACTTCTTTTTGAATGATGGCATGGGTTCCTACCGTTATCCGGCAGGTTCCGGCTGAGATATCCGTTAAAATGTCCCGACGCAAACTTGTCTTCTGATTGCCCACCAGCAGACGCACGTTGATATCCATCGTCGAAAGATATTTATCCAGGGTACGGTAATGCTGTTCGGCCAATATCTCCGTGGGGGCCATGAATGCCGCCTGATATCCGTTATCCAAGGCCATCAGCATGGCGCCGATGGCCACAATCGTCTTGCCGGCACCGACGTCGCCCTGCAGCAGGCGGTTCATTACATATCCGGATTTTAAATCTGATTTTATAGCGGACAGGGCAGATCGTTGTCCTTCTGTCAGTTCAAATGGAAGAATTTCCTTAAAAAATTGATGCGTATACTTCCCGGTTTGATTCATCAGGATACCATCATGTCGCCTCTGACTCTGCGAGTGCAAATGGGCAAGTCCCAGTTGGAAGAGAAAAAGTTCTTCAAATTTGAATCGTCGCAGGGCAGAAAAGAAAGCAGGCATGGAATCGGGGCGGTGTATCATATATAACGCCTGCTGACGCTCAGGGAATCGATGGCGTTTCCTGATGTCGTCAGGTAAGAATTCCTGGAAACGATGACGTTGTAGCAGTTCCAGGTTCCATTTTTGCAGAAGCGGACTTGTGATATACGCTTTCTTCAATTCCTGTGACCCGGGATACACCGGTACAAGTGTAGCCACTTCGGAAGGGTCATCAGGATCTGATAGTCGTTCAAGATCAGGATGGGCAATGGAAAGATACCGGCCGTATCTCTTCACCGTGCCAAAGAGGGAAACCAGTTGACCGGGATGCAGTGATTTCTTGAAGTAACCGATGCCACGGAACCAAACAGCTTTGATCATGCCGGTTTGGTCTTGTATGATAGCCTCAAGCCGTTTCCGGCGTCCGTATCCCGCTTCATCGACTGAGCGGATGACACCCGTAACCGTTGCCTCTTCTCCATTTCCGGATAATCTGTTGATGGGCAACAGGTTTGACCGGTCTATAATTCGTCTGGGGAATAAATACATCAAATCAGCAGGAGATTGTATTCCCTCCTTATTCAATGCCTTAAGACGCTTTTCACTGAGGCCATTGAGATCCGTCAGTTTCATTAATTGTTATATTGATATATATCAGTTATAAAATATTAGTTCCCAAAAACCGGCTAAATCCATTTGTTTTTAAATGCTCAAAGCAGCACGGAAGAATTCTTGTAATAAAACCGACAAATAATTTGCACATCCACGGTTAGTTTTTCTATATTTGTCAGCTCAATTGCAAAAGACAACTAAATAGTTACATCCGTGCCAACGATTCAGCAACTTGTACGAAAAGGTAGGAAAAGTAAAGTCAGTAAGACAGCGGCACCTGCGCTGCAGAACTGCCCGCAACGTCGCGGTGTTTGTACAAGGGTGTACACAACGACACCTAAGAAACCAAACTCAGCCTTGCGGAAAGTAGCTCGTGTACGTCTTACGAATGGAATAGAAGTAACGGCGTATATCCCCGGTGAGGGGCACAATCTGCAGGAGCACAGTATTGTGCTGATTCGTGGTGGCCGTGTAAAAGACTTGCCCGGTGTGCGCTATCACATCATCCGCGGTACATTGGATACCGCAGGAGTCGAAGAACGTAAGCAAGGCAGAAGCCTCTACGGTACCAAACGCCCCAAAAAGTAATTGTTAACCTGGTTCAGAGTTTCGAATGCGTAAAAGAAAAGCTGAAAATCGGATCGTTAAGCCTGATGGAACATATCAGGATGTACAAGTATCCCGTTTCGTGAATTATCTGATGAAAGACGGGAAGAAGAATGTCGCTCGCAAGATTATTTATCAGGCATTCGGAATCATTGAAGAGCGTACAGGACAGCCGGGTATCGATATTTTCCGGTCGGCGCTCAATAATGCGGCTCCTGTAGTCGAAGTTCGCAGTCGTCGGGTGGGTGGTTCTACCTATCAGGTGCCGGTTGAAGTGCGGCCAGACCGCAGTATGGCACTCGGCATGCGTTGGATAATAAATGCCGCTAAAAGTCGTAATGACAAATCCATGGCGCTCCGCCTTTCCCGGGAGCTGATTGATGCGTCGAATAATGAAGGTGGCGCTGTGCGCAAGAAAGATGAAACGCATCGTATGGCTGAGGCGAATAAGGCTTTTGCCCACTTCCGGTTTTAGCATATAAAAGATTTTTGTAGTAATGGCAGAAACCAAGACAAAAACGTTAGATCAACTTACCCGAACTCGTAATATCGGCATCATGGCTCACATTGATGCTGGTAAGACGACGACGACCGAGCGGATACTTTATTATACTGGTATTAACTACCGGATAGGTGAGGTTCATGAAGGCGGTGCCACCATGGACTGGATGGAACAGGAAAAAGAACGTGGTATCACCATCACTTCCGCTGCGACTACCTGTTTCTGGAAGGATCATCGTATCAATATCATTGATACCCCGGGTCACGTAGATTTTACGGTTGAAGTAGAACGTTCCCTGCGTGTACTCGACGGAGCCGTGGGTGTATTTTGTTCGGTAGGTGCTGTTCAGCCGCAGTCTGAAACAGTGTGGCGTCAGGCAAACAAATATAAAGTCCCGCGGATCGCTTTTGTTAACAAGATGGACCGGATCGGCGCCGACTTCTATAATGTCATCGATAAGATGGACAGTCGCTTAAAAGCCAATCCGATTCCAATTCAGATTCCAATAGGTGCGGAAGATAAATTCCGTGGCGTTGTGGATCTGATCCGTATGAAAAGCATCGTATGGGATGATGAATCACTCGGTGCGAAATACGAAGTCGAAGACATCCCGGAAGATCTGCTTGAAAAGGCGGAAGAATACCGCAAGATCATGATTGAGGCTATTGCTGATCATGACGAGGGTCTGATGGAAAAATATTTGATGGATGAGGAGATCACCGAAGAAGAGATTCATGAAGCCCTCCGGACCGCTACACTGAAACTGGAAGTTACTCCTGTGCTTTGCGGTACGGCATTCAAGAACAAAGGGGTTCAGACCCTGCTCGATGCTATCGTTCAGTATCTCCCTTCTCCTATGGATGTCCCTCCTGTCAAGGGGTCTGACGTTGATGATCCTGAAAAGGAAATTTTACGCCATCCGGATTATGACGAGCCGTTTACAGCTCTTGCATTTAAGATCGCAACCGATCCATATGTAGGTAAGTTGACGTTCATTCGTGTGTATTCCGGACAGCTTTCGGCAGGTTCATATGTGTTGAATACGTCAACCGGGAGAAAGGAGCGTATTGGCCGTCTGCTGAAAATGCATGCAAACAGTAAGGAAGATATCAAAATAGTTCGTGCCGGTGATATCGCCGCTGCGGTTGGAATCAAGGAAGTGCGTACTGGTGACACATTAAGTGCAGAGAACAGCCCGATTGTTCTTGAACAAATGGTGTTCCCTGAGCCTGTGATCAAACTGGCTGTCGAACCAAAGACGAAGGCCGACAACGATAAGTTGACTGAAGGTTTGGTGAAACTCGCAGAAGAAGACCCGACATTCCGTGTAAGTCTGGATGAAGAAACGGGGCAAACGACCATTGAAGGCATGGGTGAGTTGCACTTAGAGATTATTGTGGATCGCCTGAAACGTGAATTCAAGGTTGAAGCAAACGTTGGTGCGCCGCAAGTATCTTATCGTGAGTCGATTACCAAGTCGGTTGAACACCGTGAAGTGTACAAGAAGCAAACAGGTGGCCGTGGTAAGTTTGCCGATATGACATTTGAACTTAGCCCGATCGAGGGGCACACCGGTTTTGAATTTATCGATGAAATAAAAGGTGGTTCAATTCCACGTGAATTCATCAATCCGGTTGAGAAAGGTATGAAACAAAGTATGTCAAATGGTGTCCTGGCCGGCTATAAGGCTGAAGGTTTCAGGGTCCGTTTGTTTGACGGTTCTTACCACGATGTCGACTCGGATGCATTGAGTTTCGAGTTGTGTGCGCGAACGGGTCTTCGTGAGGCCGCGCGTAAGGCTGGACCTATCCTACTCGAACCCGTTATGTCGGTTGAAGTGATCACCCCCGAAGAATATATGGGTGATATTATAGGTGACCTGAACAGTCGGCGGGGGATCATCGAGAAAATGGAAAACAACACCGAAGGATCTGTTGTCAAAGCACAAGTGCCTCTTTCGGAGATGTTCGGATATTCAACACAGCTTCGGTCCATATCGCAGGGCCGTGCCGTGTACTCGATGGAATTCAGCAAGTATGTTCCTGTACCGGAACAGATTGCCCAGAAGATCATAGAAGAAACCGTTTAATCGATCATTATTTCATAAGGAACAGGAATCATGGCAAAGGAAACGTTTGAACGCAAGAAACCGCACGTAAATGTGGGAACGATCGGTCACGTGGACCATGGGAAGACGACCCTGACCGCGGCGATCACGAAAGTGTTGTCGGGCAAGTTTGGG
>Ga0102953_1000386_pt1 | contig 31225 bp, 23 predicted proteins | sample SalPon2A_C_D2_MG_FD_78509 | JGI IMG/M metagenome (GOLD analysis project Ga0102953, IMG submission 78509) | Soil microbial communities from South San Francisco under conditions of wetland restoration - Salt Pond MetaG R2A_C_D2_MG | ecosystem: Environmental > Terrestrial > Soil > Wetlands | place... | reverse complement strand
CCTGACCCTCAAGCGAATCCCATGCTACGCAGCGCATTCCTGTGGCTGAGCGAACGCCGCGGCGTGTTCAACTTCGTGAAGCGCAACGGGCTGGCCCGGCGTTTCGCCTCCCGGTTCGTGGCCGGCGAAACCCTGGATACCGCGATCGCGGCGGCCCGCGATCTCAATCAGCGCGACATCACGGTCACGCTCGATCTGCTCGGCGAAAGCGTGACGAGTCGGGAAGAGGCGCGTGAGGCATCGAATCAGGCCGTCGAGATCCTGAATCGCATTCATGCCTCCGGCGTTCGCGGCAACGTGTCGGTGAAGCTCACGCAGATGGGGCTCGACATCGATCGCACGGTCGCCCTCGAGAACATGACGCGGATCCTGGACCGGGCCCGCGAGCTGCAGTCGTTCGCCCGCATCGACATGGAGGCGTCGGCGTACGTCGAGCCCACCCTCGATCTCTTCCGGAATGGACTCCATGAGCGTTTCGGGGATACGACGGGCGTGGTCATTCAGTCCATGCTGCGACGCTCGGCGGACGACGTCGCCGACCTCATCGCGCGGCACGCCCGCGTGCGATTGGTGAAGGGCGCGTACTCGGAGCCGGCGTCCATCGCGTTTCCGGATAAGCGCGACGTCGATCGGAGCTTTGCGACGCTCGCCGAGCGCCTCCTCGCCGAAGGCAACTACCCGGCGATCGCGACGCACGACGAACGGCTGATCCGTCACGTGACCGAGTTCGTCGCGCACGAGGGCATCGCCAATTCGCGTTTCGAGTTCCAGATGCTCTACGGCGTGCGACGGGATCTGCAGGACCGGCTCCGCCGCGAGGGCTACAACGTGCGCGTCTACGTGCCGTTCGGCACCCAGTGGTATCCGTATCTGATGCGCCGGCTCGGGGAACGGCCGGCGAACGTCGCCTTCATCGTCGGCAATCTGTTGAAGGAGACCGTCTCGCGACGCTGATGGACGACGCGACCCTCGCCGGGTATCTGAAGCGCCACGATCGAGCGCCTGCCTTCGAAGGTTCGGACGGGCGCGCCTACTCCGTGGCCGTGTTCTCGGACGCCGTGCCGGAGGAAGGCGGATACGGTGCGGCGTTGCTGTTTGTTCGCTGGTCGCCGCCGGGGAACGCGCCGGACGGTCACGTGGAGACGGACTATCTCGCCTTCGCGCCCACCGCCGCCGCCGCCGAAGCCGCCCTCGGTGAGCTGTCACTCCACGACGTCAAGGCGGCACTCGACCACGCCATCGAGCGGGCGCGGGAGATTCCCGACTGGTGACGCGGGTCGAAGGGGTGGTCGTGGCGCGCGCGGGTGGAGCGTACCGCGTGCGGACCGACGCGGGAGTGCGCGACGCCACCTTGCGCGGCCGGATGAAACAGGAAGACGCCGATCGCGTGCTCGTGGGCGATCGCGTGACACTCCAGCTCCACGACGACGGCGCGATCACGATCGAAGACGTGCTCCCACGCCGATCGGTGCTCCGGCGTCGCAACCCCGGCGGCCGCGGCCGCGGCGTACGCCACGTGGCGGCAAACATCGATCAACTCGTCGTGGTCGGTGCGGCACGCGATCCCGTCTGGGACCCCCAACTGATCGATCGGTTCACGGCCGTCGCGGAAGCGAACGGGCTCCCCGTCGCCGTCGTCATCAACAAGTCCGATCTCGATCCCGACGCCGGGAGCATGGGGACCCCGTACCGCGCGGCCGGCTACCCTGTCCTCGTCACCAGCGCGAAGACCGGCGAGGGGCTCGATGCGCTCCAACGTCAACTCGAAGGCCACGTGACGGTCTTCACCGGCCCCACCGGCGTCGGGAAGTCGAGCCTGCTGAACGCGCTTGTTCCGGGGCTCACGTTGCGCACCGGAGCCGTGAGCCGGCGTGCCCGGGCCGGGCGCCACACGACGGTATCAGCCGAAATGCATCCCTTCGGGGAGGACGGATATGTCGTTGACACGCCGGGACTTCGCGACATCGGCCTCTGGGGGCTCGAGCCGCTCGAGGTAGGGCAGGCGTTCCCGGAGTTCCAGCGGGTCCGGGGCCACTGCCGTTTTGACAACTGTCGGCACGTGGCGGAGCCGGGATGCGCGGTGGTGGAGGCCGCGGTGGCTGGAGAGATCGCTGCCAGCCGGCTCGAGTCGTATCGCCGCCTCCTGGCTGAGGCGGAACGGGCGGCCCGCCCCTGGGCCTAGCGCGTCAGCCGATCCGGCAGCCGTTGGGTGCCGTCTCGTCGGGCCGGAGCAGTATCACGTCGTCCGCCGCGGGCATGCCGCCGAGAACGAGGACCTCGGAGGTGTAGTCCGCCACCCGGCGCGGCGGAAAGTTCACCACTGCAACGATCTGACGCCCCACGAGCTGCTCCGGCACATAGCGTTTGGTGAGCTGGGCGCTCGACTGCTTGATGCCGAGCGGGCCGAAGTCGATCTTGAGCTGCATCGAGGGCTTACGGGCCGTGGGGTGCGGCTGCGCCTCGAGCACCGTCCCGATCCGAATGTCGAATTCGAGAAACTCCTGAAAGGTCGCCATGGCCGAGCCGCCACTCCTTCCCCTGGTCGAGCCGTTTTCCGGTGAACGTTTCGCCGCGTCCGCCGCACTGAGCGCGCGGATCGCGCCGCCCTATGACGTGATCGCTGGTGCGACCCGTGAGGAGCTCGTCGCGCGCGACCCATACAACATCGTACAGTTGATTCTCCCGGTCGGGAACACGGACCGCTACGCGAAGGCCGCGAAGACCCTGGCCACATGGCGGAGCAAGGAGATTCTGGTGCGCGACCCCGAGCCGGCGGTGTACGTCGTCCAGCAGGAATTCCCGCTTCCGGACGAGACGCTGCGCGTGCGGACGGGGGTGATCGGTGCGCTGCTCGCCGAACCGTACGCCTGCGGACGGGTGAAGCCGCACGAGCACACCCACGCGGAGCCCAAGGCCGATCGGTTGGCCCTCACCCGCGCGCTCCATGCCACCTTCGAGGCCATCTTCCTCCTCGCGCGCGACGGGCACGGCCATCTCCGGCGGCGCCTCGACGGCGTGACGCGGCACAAGCCGCATGCCGTCGCCGATCTCGATGGCGTCACGGTCGGCCTCTGGCGGGTCGGGGGTGTCCAGGGGCGCGAGATCGCGCGTGCGGCGTCTGAAGGGTCGCTCTACATCGCCGACGGGCATCACCGCTTCGAGACGGCGATCGCGTACCATGCGGAGAACCCGTCGGCGGACCGACTGCCGGCCCTCATCGTCCCCGCGGATGATCCGGGGATCGTGGCGCTGCCCACGCATCGCGTGATTCGGGGGAAGCCGGTCGATTGGGACCATGTGCTCGACCAGTGGCGGGCGGATTTCACGGTCACCGAGGGAGCGTTGCCCGAGGACCTCGGCGCGCTTCCCGCCGGTGGGCCGCAGGAGATCGTGTGCACGGTCGTCCGACCCGGTGGACGGCAGGTGACGCTCCGCCGTGCGCGGGCCGATGGGGCCGAGCCCGTTCCGGACATCGCCGTGATCGAGCGCGACGTCGTGACGCCGCTCGCGGCGGGTCGGGAGCTCGCCTACACGCCGTCCGCGGCGGCGGCGGTGGCAGCGGTGGGATCGGACGCGGCGGCGGCGGTGCTCGTGCGCGGGACGCCGGTCACCATGATGATGGCGGTCGCCGACGCCGGCGGCGTCATGCCGCCCAAGAGCACGTACTTCTCACCGAAAGTGCCGAGCGGACTCGTGGGCATGGCCTACGCCGACTGATCGATCGCGTCATCGTGGGCCGCCTCCTCGACGGCCCGTCGCAGGCGGGACCACACGTGCGTCGCATACCGCAGAAAGTTGTTGCGTTCCTGCGGGCGATTTCGCAGAAACTCCCATGCCGCTCTCCCGCCCTTCTGCCTGTTGCACGCGGTGCAGGCGGTGACGAGATTTCCCGCGGAGTGGTCGCCGCGTTTGACGCGCGGCTCGACGTGATCCACGGACAGGTGCCGCGGATCGAAGACGCGACCGCAGTACACACAGCGATACCCGTCGCGATGGAAGATGGCGCGCCGTCGTGCGCGATGCCGCCAGGAGTCGGCCAACTTTTCCCCGCTTTCCCTCTGGAGAACGTGCCGTGAGTCCCCGTCCCCGCACGCGCATTCTCGACAACCTCGAAGGCATCTACCGAGAGGCCTACGAGAAGTCCAAGACCCTGGGCGACGACGCCCGGATGGCCGAGCTCGATGCCGCCTATCAGCGGGAGCAGCTACTGCTCGAGGTCCTCTTGGACATTCGGGACGGCCTCTATACGATCGCTGAAGCACCGTCCTCGCAGTCGGCACTCGAGAAGATCGAGGCATTGCGCGCGCTGACGAAGCTCCGTTAGGCGGCCGCCCCCCGCACCTCAGTATACCGGGACGAATGTCCCAAGTTCGCACCGGTTTGCCCTTCCGGTCGCCACGTCCCCACCGCATCTTGGCGCCGTACCTCTGTTCCGGGGTTGGCTGCCATGTGCCGTATCGTAGCTCGGACGCTCATGCTGGTCCTCGTGCTCCTGCCCCTGCGACCGCTCATCGCGCAGGATATCGCTCTTCCCGCAAGTCGGAAGGACCTCGAAGCGGCCGCCGCGAAGGATTCGAACGACGCGGCAGCGCATTTCAACGCCGCGCTCGCCGAGTGGAACGACCATGATTGGGACGCCGCCGCACGGCAGCTGAAGACGGCCATCGAGATCGAACCACGCTTTGCACAGGCATACCTCGCCCGCTCCGCCCTGCTCTACGCGCGCCACGGCAATCTCTTCAACCTGATGATCCTCGGGAGCTTGCCCGTGGATCTCCAGGATTCGGTCAGCCAATCCGATCGCGACTACCGGCACGCCTTCCTGCTCGATCCGCTGTGCGACCTTCGTGTATTGGGGGCGATGGAACGGACGACCGGCGTACTCCTGCGCGGCGAGTACGGGTGGATCGGTGATTTCGTCAATGGTATGCAGATGCTGCTGCATGGTGATTACGCGGGCGCCTACGATCGATTCGACCACGCGGCGCGCGACTACTATTGGAAGCTGCATCCGAAGCGCAGACCGATCGAGCTCTTCTGGTTCCGTGGACTCGCGGCGGCACACGCGCAGAAGTGGGATGAGGCCAAAGACGATTTCCGCCTGCTGCTCGACACGACCGCGGCGCTCGAGCACTCCGACAGCCTGATCCACGTCCCACTCCGGACCAACGACTATCGCTACGTGCTTGCGGTGATCGAACAGAAGTCCGGTCAGCTCGACTCGGCGACCGCGCTGTACGAAGACGCGCTCGATCACGACCTCGGCCTCTACATGGCGCACGTGCACCTCGCGGAGATCGCCGAAGCCCAACACCGATGGGGGGATGCCCTCGCGGAGCGGGAACGAGCGCTCGCGACCAACCCTGACGATCCGAGCCTCCTCTTCGACCTGGGCTACTTGGAGGGCGAAGTGGGGCAACTCGATTCGTCGGTCACGAATCTGACCCGTGCCGCGAAGCTCGACCCACGCGATTCGCGGATCGTGTACTACCTCGGCCGGGTGGAGGAGATCGCGCACGACACGGCGGACGCCCGTGCCGCCTACGCGCGCTTCGTCAGCCTCGCGCCGAGCCGATACACCCGCTGGATCGACGACGCCCAGAAACGATTGGCTGTGCTGCACTGAACCTCGTGCGCACGAGCCCGAGATGACCCCGGGCCACCGGGGAGGGGTATCGCCCGGGCCGCCGCGGCGAGGGTGTTCCGGAACGAATGTCCCAAATGCGCACCGAACGGACCTTCCGCTTTAGAATCGGGGGCTGCAACTTGGCCTCGATCCGCCTCACGGAGACGTCCCATGTCTCGCATTGCCGTCCTCGCCCTCGGCGCCGCGTTGCTGTTGCCCGGTGCGGCCATCGCGCAGCACATCGATCTTCCCGCGAGCCGCCAGGATCTGGAACGCGCGGCGAAGAAGGATTCGAACGACGCCGCCGCGCACTACAACCTCGCGCTCGCCTACTGGAACGAGAAGCGATGGGATGATGCCGAACGCGAGCTCCACACCGCGGTCACGATCGAACCCCAGTTCGCCGAGGCGTACCTCGCGCTCTCCTACGTCCCGTATGCGCGGCGGTCCGACCTCTTCGACGAGGTGAGCGAAGACAAGGTACCGGCGGAGTGGCAGGACTCGGTGGCACAGTCCGACCGCGATTACCGGCACGCCTTTCTCCTAGATCCGCTGTGCGACCTCAAGATCGCCGGCGCCGTGCTGCCCACCCGGCAGATGTTCCTCGGCGGCGACTACGAGTGGCTTGGCGACTTCATCTCCGGGTTGGGCCTGCTGCGCCAGGGGAAGTATGAAGAAGCCTATCAGCGGTTCGAGCGCGTAACCTACGCGGTCAACTGGGACCATCATCCCGAGCGCACCCCGACCGAATTGCGCTGGTATCGCGGGCTCGCCGCCGCCCACGCCGGCCACTACGAGGCGGCGGAGCGCGACTTCACGGCCCTGCTCGACACCGCGGCGGCCAAGGAGCAGAGTGGGTCACTGATCCACATTCCGCTCGAGACCAACGATTACCGCTACATGCTGGCCACCATCGAGCAGCGGAAGGGCGACGCGGACAGTGCGATCGCGCTCTACCAGACGGCGCTCGAGCACGATCTCGGGCTGTACATGGCGCACGTGCAGATCGCCAGGCTCGACCAGGCCGCCCGCCGCTCGGCGGAGGCGCTGACCGAGTATCACCGTGCCGTGGATGCCAACCCCGGTGACGCCAGCCTGCTCTTCGATCTCGGGCTCGCCGAAGCCGAGACCGGTAAGCTCCAGGAGGCGCTCACCCCGCTCGAACAGGCGGCGCAGCTCGATCCCCGGGACTCGCGCATCCCGTACTACATCGGCCGCGTGGACGAAGCCCGCCATGACACCGAGGGCGCACGTGCCGCCTATCAGCGATTCCTCGGCTTGGCCCCGAGCCGCTACGCGCGGCAGATTGCCGATGCGAAGCAGCGTCTCGCGCGTCTGCCGTAGCTCAACATGACCGGCGCGCACGGGAGGTTCGGTCTGTGGGCGGCTGTGTTCCTCGCGCTTGTGGTCTCGACGAGCGGCGGCTGTGTCTCCACGCCGACGCCGGCGGTGGCACCGCAACGGTTCGCGGGGGACTCGCTCGACGCGGCCCTACACGTCGAGCTCGCGATGGAGGACATGCACGAACTGTTGCTCGACGCCGCGGACAGCGAACTCTCGCTGGCGACGCAGATCGAATACCGGTTTGCGAGGGCATGGTCGGCGCGCGGCTGGTTGGTGCTCCTGCGGTTCGTGGATTCCACGTACCACAGGCGGCGCGACCCGACGGAAGCCGAGGTCGACAGTGTGGCGGCCGAACGGATGAGCTTCGTGCGGCGCGCGACTCTCTTCGATCCGTGGTCCGACTTCGCGCTCGGGACCGACGACCCGGGGTTCTCGCTCCCGAATACTCTCCCGACCCGGGTGTTCGTGCTGATCGATCAGCCGAAGGAGTACGAGCGCGCGGTCGACGAATTCGTCCACGGACGGTACGACTCGGCCTATGCACACTTCACGCTGGCCATCAAACAGTACAGGGGGCCCGCTGATTCGGTGCCCGCGGCCTATTTCTGGTATGGTGCCATGTCGGCGGCGCGGGGGCGCCATCCGGCGGACGCGATCGGCGACCTGCGGGTGCTCCTCGATCGGGCCGTCCGAGTCCAGACGACCGGTACGGCGCACGTGGATGTCGGCGCAAACGCGTATCGGTATCTGATCGGCGTGGCGAGCGAGCGTGCCGGGCGGTACGCGACCGCCGATTCGGTCTTTCACGACGTCCTGGCACACGACCTCGGGCTGTACATGGCGCACGCACACCTCGCGACCATCTACGAGAAGGAGGGACGCTGGGCGGACGCCGTGCACGAGCGAAAGGTGACGATCGAACTCAATCCCGACGACCCCACGTCGCTCCTGGACCTTGGCGCGACGTTCGCGCGCTCCCGGCGGTACGCTGCGGCGGACTCGGTGCTCGCCGAGGCGGAGAAGCGCGCGCCACGGGATACCCGCATCTGGCTCGATCGCGGCGAGGTCGAGATCAATCTCGGCCGCACGGATTCGGGCAGCGCCGAATTGCGGCGCTTCATCGCGGGCGCGCCGAGCGAATACTCGAGCCTGATCGCCGCCGCCAAGAGGATCCTCTATGAAACACACTAGAGTTGTTGCCGTCCTCTTCACCACGAGCATCGCGATCGCGACCCCCTTCCGGTCGGTGGGTGCCCAGCAGCGCTCGAACTACGAGGAACTCCAGACCTTCAGCGGCGCCTTGAACTACATCCGGCTGAATTACGTCGACTCGGTCTCCTACCACCAACTGGTGCGCGCCGCGATCAACGGAATGCTGCACGCGCTCGATCCCCATAGTCGCTTCGAGTCGGCGGAGGGCTGGCAGCAAAGCCAACAGATCGAGAGCGGCGATCTCGCGACGGTGGGGGTGGGTCTCGAGGACGTCGACGGGGTGGCGACGGTACTCGACGTCGCGCCGGGCAGCCCGGCGGAGGACAAGGGAATTCGGTCGGGTGATCGCCTCATCGCGATCGACGACACCATCGTGACGGGTGGAGACGTGGACTCCCTGATGCTGCGTCTGGCGGGTCAGAAGGGCTCGAAGGTGCGCTTGACGCTCGAGCGTGGCTCGCGGATCGAGCCCGACTCGTTCCGTGTCACCGTGAAGCGCGACTACCTGCTCTCCCACTCCGTGACCCTCACCCGTGAGGTCGCGCCGGGGATCGGTTACATCCGACTTGCGGAATTCGGTGCGGAAGCGGCTGGCGAGGTGAAGCACGCGCTCGGTGAGGTCGAGCACCATGGCGCCAAGCAGGTGATTCTCGATCTGCGGCACAACCCCGGGGGCGTCGTGGAGTCCTCGGTCGAGGTGGCCTCGCTCTTCTTCCCGAAAAATACGCTTGTCTTCCGGACGCGTGGCCGGAAATCGGAGGTGGATCAGGACTTCGTCACCAAGCGAGATGGCGACTTCCGGAAGCTCCCTCTGATCGTCCTGGTGGACCAGGGGAGCGCGAGCGCCGCGGAAGCGCTCGCCGCCTCGCTTCAGGATCACGATCGAGCCCTCCTCGTCGGCCGTCGTACCTTCGGCAAGGCGCTGGAGCAGTCGGCCTTCCTGCTCCCTAGCGGTGACCGCGTGTGGCTCACGGTGGGGCGCGTGCTCACCCCCAGCGGCCGGTTCATCCAGCGGCGGTACGAGGGGGTCGGGATGCTCCAGTACTTGAGCTTTGCCGGCCGCTCGGGAGCGGCCCAAGACACTCTCCAGGTCTATCACACCGATCATGGTCGCGTCGTCAGAGGCGGTGGGGGCATTGAGCCCGACGTGGTCCTCGCGCCGCTTCCCGACCCGCCCGTGTGGTGGACGGTCGCGTCCGACAGTGGCCTCCAGCAAGCCGTGGCCGACAGCGTGGCCTACACGCTCGCGGCGAGCGACTCGGCACGAAACCTGTGGGAGGCCACGCCAGCGCGCTGGCAAACCGAGGCGCTCGTCCCGTTCCTCGCGCGCGTGCGGAGCAGGTGGGGCATTCCCGCCTCGGCCGATAGCTCGATGGACGCGATGATGGCCCTCACGCTTGCCGCGCGCGTCGTCGGGATACGCTGGGGTGAGGAGGCCCGGATCGACTTCCTGCTGGGGCACGACCGCGGTGTGCGCGCGGCGATCGCCCGATTCCCCGACCTCCCCCGATTGCTGGCCTCCGGCCTGAACTGAGATATTTTTCTAGTATGGCCACCAACACACGCTCGAAGACCAAGGCGCCGCCTCGGCGCGCCCCCGCCAATCGGCTCGATAAGAGCGACCTCCTCGACTTCTACCGGCTGATGCTGCTCTCCCGTCGCCTCGACGACAAGGAGATCCAGCTCAAGCGACAGAACAAGATCTTCTTTCAGATCTCGGGAGCCGGCCACGAAGCCGTGCTCGTTGCCGCGGGGAAGGTGCTCAAGCCCGCCTACGACTGGTTCTATCCCTATTACCGGGATCGCGCGCTCTGCCTGACGCTCGGCATGACCCCCACGGAGATGCTGCTCGAAGCCGTGGCCGCCGCCGACGATCCCAACTCCGGCGGGCGCCAGATGCCCTCCCACTGGGGCCACAAGGATCTCAATATCGTGAGCTCCTCGAGTCCCACCGGCACGCAGTTCCTGAATTCGGTCGGATGCGCGGAGGCGTGGTACCGGTACAGCCGGCTCGATGCGATCCCCGATCGCGACGAGAAGATCAAGGGCGACGAAGTCACCTTCTGCTCGGCAGGCGACGGTACCACCAGCGAAGGCGAGTTCTGGGAAGCGCTCAACACGGCGTGCAATCTCAAACTGCCCGTGCTGTTCCTGATCGAAGACAACGGGTACGCGATCTCCGTTCCGATCGAGGTGCAAACGGCCGGCGGCTCGGTGTCGAAGCTCGTCGAGAACTTCCCGAACCTGCTGGTACAGGAAGCCGACGGGTGCGACCCGGTTGCGTCGTACGACGCGCTCCACAGCGCGGCGGCGCATTGCCGCGCGCGCAAGGGGCCCGCCCTGGTACACGCCAAGGTGATCCGGCCGTACTCGCACTCGCTCTCCGACGACGAGGTGATGTACAAGCCCAAGGCGGAGCGCGAAGCCGAGGCCGCGCGGGATCCGGTGTTTACGTTCCCGGCACGTCTGCTGGAAGAAGGGATCGCGACCGAGGCGGAGATCGAGGCCGTCAAGGCGAAGGTCGAGGAGGACGTGAATCTCGCCGCCGACGTGGCGCTCGCGTCGCCGCAGCCGTCGCCCGATACCCTCTATCATCACGTCTACTCGAGCGACGTCGACCCGACGGGCGAGCCGTTCGATACCGAAGACGATCCGCAGTCCTCGGGCGATCCGACCACGATGGTCGATCTCCTGAACAAGTGTCTCGAAGACGAGATGCGGCGCGACCCGCGGATCGTGGTCTTCGGCGAGGACGTGGCCGACGTCTCGCGCGCAGAGCATCTCGACGACGTCAAGGGGAAGGGCGGCGTCTTCAAGGTGACCTGGGGGCTCCAGAAGAAGTTCGGCGGTGATCGGGTGTTCAACTCACCACTCGCCGAGGCGAACATCGTGGGTCGCGCGATCGGGATGGCCACGCGTGGGCTCAAGCCGGTCGTGGAGGTGCAGTTCTTCGACTACATCTGGCCGGCGTACCATCAGATTCGAAACGAGCTCGCCACCATTCGCTGGCGCAGCAACGGCGCGTTCAGTGCGCCCGTCGTGGTACGGGTGACGTACGGCGGCTATCTGAAGGGCGGAGCGATCTATCACTCCCAGACGGGCGCCGCAGTGTACACGGCGATTCCCGGGCTCCGGGTGATCTGTCCCGCCACGGCGCTCGATGCCAACGGGCTCCTCAGAACGGCGATCCGCTGCGAGGATCCCGTCATCTTCCTCGAGCACAAACACCTCTATCGCCAGACGTACAACAAGGGCGCGTATCCGGGACCGAACTTCTCCATTCCGTTCGGCAAGGCCAAGGTCGTCCGAGAAGGAACCGATCTCACGGTCGTGACCTACGGCGCGGTGGTCCAGCGAACGATTCAGGCGGCGAACCAGGTGGCCGAGGCGGATGGCGTCAGCGCGGAAGTGATCGACCTCCGCTCACTCAATCCGGTGGATTGGGAGACGATCGGCGAATCGGTTCGCAAGACCAACAAGGTGATCGTGGCCTACGAAGACTCGTTGTCGTGGGGTTACGGAGCGGAAATCGCGGCGCGAATCGCCGACGATCACTTCGCGTGGCTGGATGCGCCGGTCAAACGCGTGGCCTCGACCGACACGTTCGTCGCGTACTCACCGGAGCTGGAGGATGTCATTCTGCCGCAGACGCCAGGGATCGCCGCGGCGATCCGCGAGCTCGCGGGCTTCTAACGACCTAGTTCGCGCTTGATCTCGCCGGCCGCGTCGATCGCGGCCTCGACGTCGAACGAGAGCGCGCGCGCCTGCTGCGTGGCGGAGGTGAGGTCGTCGAGCACGGCGGCGACCCCCGCCGACCGGAGCCGGAGCAGATCGAACCGCACGTTCTGCACGGCGAGCACGCACGATTCGAATTGCGCTTCGACGCTGCGGCGCCGCTCGAGTAGCTCCACCAGCGTCTGGCGCTGCCGCTCGAGGAGGTCGATCCGGCGATCCGGCTCCCCCGCCCCGCTCTCGTCCTTGAGCTCTCCAATCCGACGATCGAGGCGCTCGAGCTGCTTCCCGTCCACCTCGTCTGACATCTGCACGAGCGTGCGGCCGAGCTCGGTGGCGCGTTTGGCGAGCGCATCCACGGTCTGCACGACGTCGGGCAGCAGTTGACGCTCCGATTCCGGCAGCTTGGCGACGATGCTCTGGACGGCCGTGCGGTCCGCATTCATCCGGCGAATTTGCTCCTGATACTGACCGAAGCTCTCCGCATCCCCGGCGGGCACCTGGCGGGCCGGCGCCCCGCGTGGGACCGCGCCCGGCGCCGACGGCTGGTCGTTCCGCGCGTCGACGGAGTCGTGCGCCGCGGGCCGGTGAAACACGTCACGCCAGCTGTAGCCTGCATGCCAGAGGCGCGTGAACTTGTTTCCGATCGCGAAGCCCCAGCCCGCAACGACGAAGAGCGACCACGGCTCTCTGATGCCCGTGGCGACGTTCAGGAGCACCAGCCCGCCGCACACGACGGCGTACCTGGCAAATTCGGCTCGAAACCGTCGCACCATGGGAGACTCGTTGCTCCCGCCGGGATACTCTCGCACCCCCCGCTCGCCGGCGCGCCGAGCCGCACGCCGCTCCCAGCCGCGGTCGAGCGCCGACTCTTGCCGGCTCCACCCACGATCGAGCGCCGCCTGACTGCGCTCCCCTGCACGCTCGAGCCCTCGACTCGCCGGCACGCCGCGCGAGCGCATGCCCCGGCGCGCGGCGCTCCCGCCCGGCCGATACGGCACCGACTTCCGGCTCTCGAGTGCGCGGCGTAGGGAGTCGGCGGTCGGCCAGCGGCTCGACGGGTCCTTCTCGAGGCAGCGGTTGATGGTCGCGGCCAGATCCTCCGAGACCTCGGGCCGCATCATCTTCACGTCCGGGGCGGGCTCCGTCACGTGCTTCATGAGGATTCCCGGCACGGTCGGCGCCTGAAACGGCAGCTCGCCCGTGACCATCTCGAACGCAACCACGCCGAGCGAGTAGAGGTCGCTCCGCGCATCGATCTCACCGCCCCCGGCCGCCTGCTCCGGACTCATGTAGTGCGGCGTGCCGATCGCCACGCCGGTGCCGGTGAGTGTACCGCCGGGTCCGCCCACGTCGGAGAGCGCCTTGGCGATCCCGAAGTCCGTCACCATAACGCGGCGCCGCGTGCCTTCGAGGAGAATGTTGTCGGGTTTGATGTCCCGATGGACGATGCCCATCGCGTGCGCGAGGCCGAGGGCATCGGCCGTCTCCTTCATGATGCGTCGCACCTCTTCGACGGGGAGCTGGTGGCGTCGACGCAGCCGCGCGCCGAGCGACTCGCCGTCCACGTAGCCCATCACGAAGTAGACGAGCCCCCCCTCATCGCCGACCGCGTGGATCGGAACGATGTTGGGGTGCGAGAGGCGGGCCGCCGTCTGCGCCTCGCGGAGGAAGCGCTTGCGGATCTCGTCGCGGAAGGCGAGCTCCGGAGGGAGCACCTTGATGGCCACGCGACGCTTGAGCTTGAGGTCGCGAGCGGCGAAGACGACACCCATGCCGCCTCGACCGATTTCGCCCTCAAGTTCGTACGCGCCCTCGAGAATGTGGCTCAGGCGCTCGGCCAGCGGGTTATTGAGCAGCTGCGCTTCGTCCATATGGCACAGGTTGACGTTGGGGCATACATTAGTCCTGCTCCGACACGCTGGCAACCACGAGTTTGCCCAGAACCTCGGAGTAGGTCGTAGATGGGGAGGTGACAATGCGCTGGATCATCGATGATACCGGGCGACGGTGGCTCGCCGAACGCGTGGGCCGCACCTCCGGGATGGTCCCTACGAAGCGTGCTAGCGGGGGTTTCCCTGAACCCACGGACATCGTGCGGTTCACCTGCGAAGGCGACCGCAGCGAGCCAGCGCGCGAGGTGCCCACACGAGCCGGCCTCCTCGAACAGCTCACCGACAGCGACCTCAAGGCCCTGCTCAACATCGCCCCCAAAGCTCCAGGCGCCTGAATTCCAGCTCTGTCAATTTGACATGACGACGTGTAGCTGCTCGACTGCGCCGGCTGGAACGGCAGGCGTGGTGCGGCTGTTTGCATGATATGGCGGGATTGGGGCTGGCACGGGAGGTGCTTCGTAGGGCTTATCCGCTGGAGCCGCTGGGGCCCTGGCCGAAGAATCGAATGTGAGCGGTCATGACTGAATCCAAAAATACAGAATCCACCAGCATTCCTGAGCGTTTGCGTCTTCCCGTCCTTCCCCTGCGGGAGATGGTCCTGTTCCCGGGCGTCACGACCCCGATCGGTGCCGGCAGGCCAGGCACCCTGAGGGCTATCGAGGCGTCCCTGAAACGTGAAGATCGGCTGATCTTCGCCGTCTCACAGCGGGAGAACGCGGAAGCGGTGCGTCCGGATATGCTGTATACGACGGGCACGGTCGCACGGATCGGCCAGGTTCAGCGCGGGCTCTCGGGCGTGCAGCTGCTGCTGCACGGCGAGATGCGCGCCACGGTTTTGCACTATTCCGAGACTGATGGGTTCATCGAGGCGACCGTTTCGCAGGCGCCCGATCTCCCGCCGATCGATCCGGAAGACGCGGCCTTCGTCGCGCTGCACAAGGAAGTGCGCGAGCGGGCGGCGGAGCTCGGGCAGCGCTCCGGCTTGGCGGAAGACGTGGTGGATCAGGTCCTCGCAGGTGTCAGCGAGCCCGGACGGTTTGCGGATCTGGTGGCCGGCTACATCGACATCGCGCCCAGCGAGCGTCAGGCGCTGCTCGAGACCTACGGGGTCGAGGAACGGCTCCGCCGGATCCTCCTCCACGTGCAACGCCAGCTTCAGTTGCTCGAGGCACAGGACGAGATCAAATCGAAGGTTCAAGAGGAAATCGGCGAACGCCAGCGCGAGATCTTTTTGCGCGAGCAGCTCAAGGCCATTCGCAAGGAGCTCGGTGAGGAAGAGGAGGAGCATGAGGCGGACGAGCTCCGGGAACGACTCGAAGCGCTCGAGCTTCCCGAGGAAGCGCGCAAGGAAGTGAAGCGCGAGCTCGCGCGACTCGGCCGTGCGTCCCGCGAGTCCATGGAGGCGCAGGTCATTCGCACCTACCTCGAGACGATCGCCGAGTTGCCGTGGAACGAACGGAGCGAGGAAGATCTCGACCTCAAGCGCGCGGCGGAAATTCTCGACGAGGATCACTTCGGACTGCATGACGTGAAGGATCGTGTGCTCGAGTTCCTCGCCGTCCGTCAGCTGCGCGCACAGCGGCACAAGGCACATCCCGCCGCCACCGAGGGCGTCGAGACGCAGGCGGAGGCCAAGGATACGGCGCAGGCCAATGACGACGACCGCGGTGCCAAGGGATCGATTCTGCTCTTCGTCGGCCCGCCGGGGGTCGGCAAGACGTCCATCGCGCAGTCCATCGCCCGCGCGACGGGACGGGAATACGTCCGGATCTCTCTGGGGGGCGCGCGCGACGAAGCCGACATTCGCGGCCACCGGCGTACGTACGTCGGCGCGATGCCGGGCCGGATCCTTCAGGGCATGAAGCGCGCGGGGAAGAAGAACCCCGTCTTCCTGCTCGACGAAGTGGACAAGCTCGGCGTGTCGTTTCAGGGCGATCCCGCGGCCGCGCTGCTCGAGGTGCTCGACCCGGCACAGAACGATTCATTCACCGATCACTACCTCGGCGTGCCGTTCGACTTGTCGGAGGTGATGTTCATCGCCACGGCGAACTTCATCGAGAATATCCCGGTCCCCCTGTTGGACCGGATGGAGATCGTCGAGTTCTCGGGTTACACCGAGGCCGAGAAGCTCAACATTGCGCGGCGTTACCTGATTCCGCGCCAACTCGAAGACGCCGGGCTCGGCACGGAGCAACTCTCGATTTCTGATGATGCGCTGCGCACCGTGATCTCGGGGTATACGCGGGAGGCGGGTGTCCGCCGCCTAGAGCGGGAGCTCGGGAAGCTCGCGCGGAAGGTCGCGCGGCAGATCGCCGCGGGCGAGACCACCGTCGTATCTGTCGAGACCGACGACGAGGTCGCGGAGCTGCTCGGCCGCCCGCGGGTGCACCCGGAACGGGCCGCCCGCGAAGACCAGGTCGGTATCGCTACCGGCATGTACTACACGCCGGTGGGCGGCGACATCATGTTCGTCGAGGTCTCGGTGACGCGCGGCCGCGGCGAGCTGGTGCTCACCGGCCAGCTCGGCGACGTCATGAAGGAGTCCGCGCGCGCCGCGCTCACGTTCGCGAAGACGCACGCCGAGGAGTTGGGAATTCCCGACTCCGCGTTCGTCAAGCGAGACGTGCACATTCACGTGCCGGCCGGCGCCATTCCCAAGGATGGACCTTCAGCCGGTGTCACCATGGCGACGGCGCTCGTGAGTGCCTTGGCGCGCATCCCGGCTCGCCACGACATCGCGATGACCGGTGAGATCACGCTCTCCGGGCGTGTGCTGCCGATCGGCGGTGTGAAGGAGAAGGTGTTGGGCGCGCTCCGCGCCGGCATCACGAAGATCGTGCTGCCCCGCGAGAACCTGCCCGACCTCGAGGACATTCGGGAGGAAGACCGAAAGCGGCTGACCCTTTACCCGGCCGAGGAGCTGAGTGAGGCGCTTGCCGTGACGCTGAATCGGCCGCGCGAGCCGCGGGGAGAGGATCTTCGGAGCGACGCGCTCACTCCGGCGAGCTCGACGTAAGGCGTCGCCGGCGGACTGACGCAGCAGGATGAGTGGACGGCGGGATGGATCGATGATCCGTCCCGCCGTTCGTCGTCGTCACCTACCAGGCGAGGCCCTTCGTGAGCAGGTCGCTCACCGACTCGGCCCATTGGGCATGGCGCGCATCGTCGCGCGTGTCTCCGAGGGCGCTGCCGACGCCCAGGAACCCGGCGCAGAGGATCAGCGCCTGCAATGCACCCAGATCGGGGTCAACGTCGTCGCGAAAGTAGCCCAGCCCCTGCCCGTCCGAGATCACGCGTCGCACTTCACGCATGAGCGATCGGGCCGCCTCGGCGGCGCCGCGGGAGCGGGCGCCGGGAGGCTCGAATAGCAGGGCGACGAGCTCGGGGTGAGATTCGAGCGCCTGGAACGTGCGTTGAACCGCGGCGCGAAGGAGGTCCGTCGCGGGGCCGGACTGTCCGGGTGGGCGCTCCGGGATTGCCGTGGCCCCAGCCACGACCGCCTTGTAGAGCAGTTCCTTCGATCCGAAGTAGTAGTACAGCAACTGCTTGTTCACGCCGGCCCGACGCGCGATGCGTTGCACCCGAGCGCCAGTAAACCCTGATGAGGCAAACTCTTCCCGGGCCGCGGCGAGGATGCGTTCCTTGCTTGAAGATCTGTTGGCGCTCATGTGGTATCCAACCGGTTGGTTGAATCAAACTAGGAAGAAATTCTATCCACGCAACCTGGAGCCGTCAGCCCGTGAGCTCCGCAATGGCCGCACCGACGCAGCCGACGAGCGATGGATCGCTGGTCCAGTGGCCGCTCGGCTCCTCCGGGCCAACGGTGGCGCTGATGGCTGAGTCAGGCGCGTGGAGCAGAATGACGGGCTGGTCGAAATGCCCGCTGACCCGCTCGACGTCGATCTCGCCCGCGAGCTCGAGCGGAAAGTCATCGGCCGCACCGAGTGCCCAGACCTCCGCGGCCGCTCCGTCGGCGAGTCGCTTGCGCCACCCCGGTGTGGTGCCGTGGAGAAATGGGCCGGGGGCGATGCATCGGATCACTCCCTCCGACCGGGCGATGAGGCGGACCGCGACGTCGATCAACGCCCGCATCCCGACGATCGGCACGATGGCGTCGGCGCCATCCGCGGGCTCGCTGCGGATCTGCTGTTCCAGCGCGTCCAGGCGCCGGGCCGAATCATCGGTGACGCGGGCCAGAATGGCGTCTCCCCGCACCGCGCGGAACCGCAGTGGCGCGGTTGCGATCGTTACGGCTGCGCCTTTCGCCACGAGGCCGTTCAGCGCCTGGTATGCGTTCGCGCGAGCGATCCCCGCCGCTTTGGCCACGGCATAGCCGCTCGCCGGGCCGAGCCCGGTGAGTGCGTCGTAGACGAGGTTCTCGGTCTGGGTGAAACCGAACGGTGTCAAATCAATCGGCGGCATAGGAGTAGCAAATACTGCTCCTATGCCGCCGTGAGTCAAGCCCGTGAAATCAGCTGTAGTCGAGTGTCCAGCCGGCGAGCTTCGCGATCAGCGCCAGGCGGAAGGTCACGTCGGCCTGCCGGCGCTCGAGCGTCTTGGCATCCACCTCCAGCGGGAGGTAGAACTCGACGAGCTTGGACGGGCTGCGCGGGACGCTCCGCAGGTTCTTCGGCGACCAGACGCCCTGGACATCGCAGTCGTGCAGCAGCCGAGCGAGCACCTTCTGTGCGATCTCCGACGTGCCGAGCATGCCGAGCCGCACGAGGCACTCGATCCAGTGGAGCGCGAGCGGAATGTCCTTGGCATTGCCCGACCGATCGGCCTCGATGGGGTTGCCGAGGAGTTGGATCGTGGGTTTGATGACCTTGCGTCCGATGACGATGGCGTAGGTCTTCTTCGGCTGCGGCTGCGCGAGAAAGTGGCAGAGCCGCTCGATGAATCCGGCGCGCTCGCGCTGGAGGTTCGGCATATAGGCCAGCATCGCGACCGAGTAGATCGTTGGCGGATACGCCTCGGGGTGCAGGATGTTGCGCGACCCCTTCCGGATGATGGGCTTCTCGGCGACGTCGCTTCGGAGGAACTGGGATACGTCACTGGCGATGCGATGCGCGGCGCCGCGGACGCGCGGATCATCCTTCGAGCCCGCGTGGGCGAGCGAGACGGCCGCTCCCTCGCGCAACAACGCCCGCGCCCAGATGGCCAGGGGCGCGTTCTTCTTGGACGCCGCCTTGTACTCGAAGAGCAGATCGGGGCTTTCGTCTCGGGATAAGAGACGGAAGAACTCGCGATCGGCCAGGCGGAATGTCCGCTCCCCCCGTGGCAGACCGAGCTCCACGAGATGCCGGTACTGTGGAACCGTTCCGACGTCCTTGATGCCCTGCGCCTTGTTCGGCGCGAGGCCCAGCATGTTGTCTCCCCAGAGCCCCGACTTCCGCTGCTTCCGAATGGTCTGGGTCACGCCCTTGTAGGCCAACAACTCCTGGCGGAGAGCTTCATAATCCGCCTCCGTGGCCGCTCCAGGCGGCAGGATGTCGTTGACAGTACGCCACTTAATCGGCGCCGAGGCGTGAGCCCGGAGCCAGCTGATCGGAACGCGGTGGGAGGTGGGGAGGTCCAGAACAACTCCTTATGGTGCGGCCGGTACGGCATGGGCCAGGAAAATCGGGCGCAACTTAGCGTTTTTGCGGTGTTGGGGCCAGTCCCGATTTCCCGGGTCTGGGGCACCTGAGCATGCTGATCGAGCCGTCTCCGGCGCCGCCGGATTCACTGGTGAGCACCTCCGTAGAGTCGTCCAGGAAGTCGATACCCTCGCCCTGAGCTTCCCTCGGGCCCAGCCAGCAGGGTGGGCCATCGGCGCTCCAGCTCCCCGACACCCCGCGGCGGAAGAAATACACCTCCGTGTACGTGCGCACCGCAATGCGGGTGGCGTCAGGCGAGATCGCGGCCCCCGTCACCCACCGGCCCAGCATGCGCATCGGCACGATCGCGCTCAGGGTGTCGAACGGCACCGTCGCGATCGACTCTGCGAGGAGCTGGGCCCGCTGCAGCCGATAGCGCAGGATGGGTCCGCTCCGTCCCTTCGTGATGATCCAGGCCGTGGTGTCCGGTGTCACCAGGAGCGCCTCGGCGTCGTGCGCGCCGTCGAGATACTTCACGTGGAGCGCGAGAGCGGGAGCGGTCGCCTGCGCCGAGTCGGATGGTACGCGTCCCGGGGCTGGATCCGGCTCGGGGAAGACGTAGAGCGCCACCGATCTGCGTCGCTCGGCGTTGTCGCCGATGTCGCCGACGTAGAGACAACTCCCGGCCCAGATCCCCGGGCAGGGACCGAGCGCGATGTCCTCCCAGTCGATGGCGCGTGCGCCGGTTACGCGGAAGGTGGCAAGCCGAGCGCCCGTCGAGTCCACGGCATAAATGAAGGGGCCGTCGCCTGAATCGTTGTGTGTCCAGAGCACGCCGGCGTGACGCCGACTCACGGCCACACCAGAGCTTTCGGTGATCCCCGAGGGAACGAGGCGCCCCGTCTGGCGAAAGGTGGTGGGCGTCAGGTCCTGACCGGCGGCGAGAGCCGGCCAGATGGCAGAGGCGGCCAGGGCCGCACAGGCGATCACGCGCGACATGTCGAAAACTATGCTCCAACTTGCTAGAGATGGGAGCGACCCGGCACATTTCATTAACTATGATAGAATCTCTGAAACGCCGGCCGGTCGAGAAGCGCCCGGATCAGGTTCGCCTGTCGGGCCGGGTGCTCTTCCTGGTCGACGACGCCGACCTCATTCGCCGGCAGCTCGCCGGCGAGGATCTCCCCAATCCGCCGGATGCGCCGCTCCGCGACAACATCTCCACCGACGAGATCACCCCGGCCTACATCTGCTACTACTACGATGAGACGCTCGGGGAATTCCCCTATCTCGGGCTCAAGGCGGGCAACGAATTCCCGATCACGCGCGGGAGCGTGAAGCAGGGCGGGTTCGTCTGCTCGGTGAGCGGCAAGCGCCGCGGCAAGGGATCGTCTCGGGAGCAGTCGCCGTACGCGGAGATGTGTGCGGGGATCCGGCTCGTGATCGCCGAGAACATCGAGCGAATCTACGGGGAGAACTGTCAGAACCTCGGGGTTCTGACCAGCACCGATTTCGGGTTGATCGACAAGGTGCGCGCGGGCGAGGCGATTCCTCTCGCGGTGTTCACAGAGGGCGTCGGTGACATCACGCGCGGTATCATCGAGTACGGCGGGCTCTTCCAGTACAACGTCGCGCGGCTGCAAGGGAAGGTGACGGTGCCCGCCGTCACGACGCCCAAGCGCCCGATGACGATCGGCGAGAAGATCCTCGCGCGCCATTGGGTGACCGATCTGGCCTCGAACGCCGTGGGCGTGCCCTACGTGCGTCCCGGTGACGAGGGCTTCGTCCGCACCGACATCCGCTTCAGCCATGAATACGTGACGCCGATGTCCGCGATCTTCTGGCGCGACAACGTGGGCGAGCACGAGAAGGTGGTCGATCCGGAATCCATCTTCTTCTTCCGCGACCATCTCACCTTCCTCGAGCTGGCAATGACCGACGAGCGGAAGGCCGCCGGGCTGCTCGACGTCGCGCTCGAGCTCAAGAAGAAGCAGGAAGACTTCGCGGAACAGCAGGGGATTCGCCTCTACGGTGAGCTGCGACGCCTGCAGGGGCGCATGGGCCTGCCCTCGGGCTCCGAAGCGATCTGCCATTCGAAGATTCTCGAGTCACACGCGCTCCCGGGGCAGTTAATCATCGGCAGCGATTCGCACACGCCGCACGCGGGCGCGCTCGGCACCGTCGCCTTCGGTGTCGGGACGACGGCGATCTTCAATTCGTGGCTCACGAAGGACGTTCGCCTCAAGGTCCCGCCGACGGTGCTGATCAAGGTGAACGGTCCGAAGCCCGCCGGGATCACCGCCAAGGACTTCATGCTGCACATCCTCCGCCAGCCGTATGTGCGGGACGGCCGTGCCATCGGGAAGATCGTCGAGTACGCGGGCGAAGCGGTGGAAGCGCTCTCGATCGACGAGCGTGCGACGATGACCAACATGGCGGCGGAGGTCGGCGCGTTCACCGGACTCATCGCGCCGGACGAGAAGGCGGTCGAATATCTCGTGCGCGAGCGGGGGGCCGATCCCGCGGAGATGCGTCGTCTGCTCGATGGACTCTTCTCCGATCCCGGTGCCGAGTACGAAGAGGTGATCGAGCTCGACGCGTCCGAGCTCGAACCGCTCGTGGCTCTGCCGGGTGATCCGGGCAACGGCGTCGCGATCGGCGAGCTCGGGCGTCAGGTGAAGATCGACATCGCGTACGCGGGGTCGTGCACCGCCGGCAAGAAATCGGACATGGACATGTACGCGGCGGTCTTCAAGAGCGCGCTCGAGCGCGGCGAGCACGTTCATTCCGATGTGCAGTGCTTCGTACAATGCGGCTCGCAGGAGGTGAAGCGCTACTGCGAGGAGATGGGGTATCTCGACGTCTTCAAGCAGGTGGGCGCGGTGTTCATCGAGCCGAGCTGCGGGGCGTGCATCAACGCGGGTCCGGGCGTGTCGTATGACAAGGACACGGTGACGATCAGCGCCATCAATCGGAACTTCCCCGGCCGCTCGGGACCCGGGCAGCTCTACCTCGCGAGTCCGTACACGACGGCGGCGAGCGCGATCGCCGGCTACATCACCGCCTGGGAGCCGGACTCGGTGCCCGCGGGCGTCTCGTAGGCGAAGTCCGGGAGTCGGCGGGAGACACGCGGGGCGGCCTGAGGGCCGCCCTGTATCGCTTTGCCGTGGAGCTTACGGCTGGTCCGGCGGTTGGCCGCCCGGAGTCGCCGCGACCGGCTCGGCGGCGGCGGTGGCCGGAGCCAGAGGGCGGAACGAGCCGGCGGGATAGACGCCGCGCGCGTCCCAAACGAGCCAGTCGGTGAGTCCCAGATCCTCGACGGCGCGAATCTGTTCGCGGACCTCCGCGCCCGAGTAGCGCACCCGGTAGATGGTGAATCCCTGGAGATACGGCCGGATCTTCGCGGCGTGCGGGATCTTCGCGTTGCGCTCGATCGCGTCCTGGATCGCCTCGTGGACGACGGCGTACGGCTTGGTGTTGGGATTGCGGAAGCCGAACGATCCGCGGCGATAGTGACTCGGATATACCATCGGCTGGATGACGTCGGCCTCGCGGACGAGATCGTCCCATGACTGGCCGATGCCCAAGTCGCCGTCGCTGCTCGTGGTGAGTCCGAAGACGTCGAGCGTGAACGGCACGCCGAGCGGCTCCACGCGCGAGCGCAGCAGCCTCACCTGGCGGCGGATCGCGGTGCGCTTGGTCTCGTCGCCGCGGCGGCAGAGGTAGACGGTGCGCGCGAGCCGCGCGGGCGGCTCGTCGGGGAATCGCACGTAGTCGAACTGCACTTCCTGGAACCCCAGAAGCGTCGCTTCGGCCGCGAGGTTCGCCGCGTAGATCCAGACCGAATCGCAGTACGCGTCCACCCACGCCGTCCCGAGCCCGTCGTGCCAGAGCCCGCCGGCGGGGTTGTGAATGGCCCATCCCGGCTTCCCACGCGCCAGGAGCGGGTCGTGCGCCACCACGATCCGGGCGATCGCGTGGATATGATGCGCGTGGAGCACGGCCAGGCGGTCGCGGACGTCCCGCGCGCTCGGCTCGGCGTTGGCGCCGATGGCGATGGCGGTCGGGACGTTCGAGGGATAGGTGATGAATCCGGTCGCGTCCTTCACGTCGATCACGAAGGAATTGATCTCCGTCGTGTCGGCGAGGCGTACGAGACCGTAGAAGCGGCTCGAGCCGAACACCCACTTGTTGAGATAGATCCCCCGCACGACGGCGGGTGCCTCACCGGGTGGTGGGGCCGGAAGCGGGATGGCCGCCGGTGACGGCGGGAGCACCGCCGCCATGTAGTCGGGGCGCCGGGCGTCTTGATACGGGACGACGCCCGCCGGCTGTTGCGCCACCGCGGTCGCGGCGATGACGAGCGACGCCACGCCGAACGTGACGGAGACGACGCGTGGCATCGGCGTCACGGCGTCTGAATGAGCTGGAGCTCGACGCGCCGGTTCTGCGCGCGGCCCGCGGCGGTGCGATTCGTGGCGATCGGCCGGTCGGGTCCGTAGCCCTTGGCCACCATGCGGCCGGGCGCGACGCCCTTGCTCGCCAGGTAGGTGCGCACGGAGATCGCCCGCGCGAGCGAGAGCTCCATGTTGTGCTTGTGCGAGCCCGTCGCGTCCGTGTGGCCCGAGATCTGGATGCGCACCTCGGGGTGCGCCACGAGCGATGCCGCGACCTGATCGAGCACGGCGTACGACGCCGGCGTGAGCCGCGAGCTATTGGTCTTGAAGTTCACGCCCTTGAGGATCAGCGGTGCGACCGGTTTGCCCGCTTCGACTTTGAAGAGGATCGGACAACCGACCGCGTCCACCTGCTGACCCGGCCGCGTATTCGGGCACTTGTCCATTGAATCCGGGACACCGTCGTTGTCCTGGTCGTGATGGACCACGCACCCGCGGGCGTCCACCTGGGCACCGGCCGGGGTGCCGGGGCATTGATCGATCCCGTCGAAGACTCCGTCCTTGTCGCTGTCCGTGGGGCACCCTTTGGCGTCGACCGTCGCGCCCGCCGGGGTATTGGGACACTGATCGATCCCGTCGAGGACCCCGTCCTTGTCGCTGTCGGTCGGGCACCCCTTGGCGTCGACCGTGGCGCCGGCCGGCGTATTCGGGCACTGATCGATTCCGTCGACGACACCATCGTGGTCCGCATCGCTGGGACAGCCCTTGGCATCCACCGTGGCGCCGGCGGGCGTATTCGGGCACTGGTCGAGGCCGTCGTAGACGTGGTCGCCGTCGGCATCGGTCGGGCAGCCGTTCCGGTCCACGGACGCCCCAAGTGGCGTCGCGGGACAGCGGTCGCGGCTGTCGGGCACGCCGTCTCCATCGGCGTCTCGCGGCGGACCGCCGAAGGCGAAGATCGAGATGCCGGCGCGTACGGAGAGGTTGAGCGCTTTCTGCGAGACGCCGCGGAGCATCGACTTCGGCGTGTACGCGGCCCGGCCCTCGATCCGCAGGGCCGCCCGGCCACCGAGCGGCAGGCGATCGCCCAGAATGCCGACGCCGGCGTTCTCGTCACCCACGAGTGCGCTGCGATAGAAATTCCGCTGGTATCCCGCGCCGATGTAGAGCGCGTTGTCGCCGCTGAGGGGCACGTTGTAGAGCAGGGCGCCGCTCACACTCGCCACGTTCACCTGATTGGTGGCGACCGTGTCCTTCGTCTGCAGATAGTTGCCGGAAAATTCGAGCGAGAACGCGCGGCTCAGGTGGAACCCGAGCCAGCCGCCGCCGCCGAAGGCCGCGTCGATCCCGATATGCGTGGGATCGAAGCGGGTGTACGAGCCGAAGGCACCGAGCTCCACCTGACCGCCGTGCCCGATCTGCGCGAGGAGGGCGGTAGGAGCCGTCAGGACGAGGGCGAGCGTCAGCGCAGAGCGGCGCATGATTCGTGGCGACATGGGGCCCAATCTAGCATGAACGGGGTTAGTGCCACCACACCGCCGCGGCGGGGGCGCCCGCGAGCGTGCGTCCGCCTACGAGCGTGGGATGGGGGAGCGCCCCCTGATCGGCGGTGACGACGCCGGCGACGTGTCCGATCGCATCGCCGCCGAGAGCGGTGAGCGTCGGTCCGGTGACGTCGGTGAATGTCCCGAGCGAATCGCCGACGAACGGTGCGAACTCGGACTCACCGGCGCCGGGTGCTCCGGGGTAGATCCCGCCCGTGACGAGGATTCCCTGGTCGAGCGCGAAGGCCGCATGTCGGGAGCGCGGCCGGCCGAGCGCGGCCGGCAGAGTGCGCCACGTCGAGTCCACGAAGAATCCGCTCCGGGGGCTCAGTGTGATGGCATAGACGGTGGATACCTGTGCCGTGGTGTCCGGCGCGTCGACGTCGACGTGTCCCGTTTCTCCTCCGATGACGTAGATCGTCGTGTCGTGCACGACCATGGTGGTGAAGGCCAGCGGCACCGGCAGTGGCGGCCCCGCGAACCAGCCGTTCAGCGTCCCGTTCGGGTTGATGGTGGCCGAATAGACGGCGGCCGACGCCGATGAATCGCCGGCCACGCCCCCCGCGACGATCATGAGGCCCCGTGTCACCACGACCGCCGCCCCGGCAAGCGGCTCCGGGAGTGCCGAGAGTTCCGTCCATGGTACATGCTGACCCGTCGCCGAGACTGCGAGCCCGATCACATCCGGGAGAAATCGGTCGGTGGAATCGATCCCGCCGACGGCGTACGCCATGCCGTCCACGAGGGTGAGGTTGCCGTGGCTGCGGTCGGCGCCGGCCCCGGTGGCGAACCGGCGGGGGGCCGGCAGGGTCGAGTCCTCGAGGGTGGTCCAGGTGCCCAGGGAGCCGTCGGTGCCGGCGAGTGCGAGATAGGTGCTGTCGCTCAGCGTGCCGTCCGGTGCGGTTCCTCCCGTGACCACGACCGCGGAGCCGGTGGCGGATCCCGGGAAGATCAGGGCCGCGGTCGCGGCATCGGCGCGCGCGCCGGGAAGGGCCGGGCCCTTCGCCCAGACGGCCTTGGTCGGATCGAAGGGGGCGTCGTCGCGGACCAGCAGGGCGACCGGCCCGAGGGTGTCAGTCCCGACCGCGACGACCAGACGCCCCGTGGCCGCGCCGCTCGGGAGCGTCGCCTCGATCTGGACGTCATCCCATGCCGCGACGTCGCACGGCACGAACGCACCCGATGCGTCGGTCACCAGCACCGCGTTGTTGCCCTGGGTGGCGCCGAACCCCTGTCCGTCCACCGTGACCGCCCCGCCGGCACGGAGGATCGGAAAGTTGACGCCGTTCACGGCATTGATCTGGGGGGTCGTGGCGGAGGGCTGGGTCACGCCGCCACATGCGGCAGCCAGCGTGAGCGCGACGAGCGTCGCGGCGCGGGCGGGGAAGCGCATCGTGTGACCCATCGGAAGAGGTACCCCGGAGTGGCGGTGCCGCTCCCGTTCAGCGCGCCGAATCGGCGTCGGCCCCTTGCACGAACCGCACGGACGCTGCGAGCCGCTCGGCGATGTCGGCGAGCTCCTGCGTCCCGCGGGTGAGCTCCTCGATGGCGCGCCGCTGCTGGGCGGCCTCGGCGGCGACGGCGCCCGCTTCCTGAGCGGAGCGGCCCGCGGCATCGCGCGCCGCGTGCAGCGTTTGGCTCGCCGCATCGGCCAGCTTCAGGTTCGCGCGCGGCACCTCGGCGATCCGCTCGCCCGCGCGGCGCGTCTCCTCGGCCGAATGGACGATGGCATCCAATTCGGCGCGCCACCGCTCGGAGGCCGCCGCGAGCTCGTCGAGACGCGCCCCGATCCCCTCGAGGGTCGTTGCGGCTTGATCGAGCACGCGGCGGGTTGTCTCCGCACTGCGGCTCATGTTGTGTGCGGCCGCGCCGCTCTCTTCGGCGAGCTTCCGCACCTCGTCGGCCACCACGGCGAATCCCCGGCCGTGGACGCCGGCACGTGCGGCCTCGATCGTGGCGTTGAGCGCGAGCAAGTTGGTCTGGTTCGCGATTCCCGCGATCATGTCCACGAAGCGCTCGACCTCCTGCGCGGCATCACGCAGCTCCCCGACCTGCGCCCTGCCCTCCCCGAGCGTGCGGCTCAGCGCGGTCATCTGCTGCGCCGCGCCCGCCGTGGCGGTCCGGACCTCGAGCGCGCGGTCGGCCACCGCGCGGGTGGTGCGCTGCGTGGCGTCGGCGGTCTCGCTGGTCTCCTGAATGCTCTCGACGAGCCGCGCGAGGCCCTCGGTTGCTTCGGCGACGTATTCGGATGCGCGCTGCGCTTCGGCTTCCCCGCGCCCGGCGCTGGCGGCGACCTGCTCGGAGGCCGTGCGCAGCGCTACGGTCGTGCCGGCGAGGCTGCGCACGTAGGCCGTGGTGTTGTCGGCCGCCGCGGCGACCGGACGCACCATCGAGCTCAAGGCGAGCGAGAGGGCGAGCTGGGGCGCGAGCAGATTCAGGAGATCCCCGTCGGCGTGGCGGTACATCCCGCGGTCGTGATGGCGCACGCTCCAGACCCCGACCAGGTTGCTGCCCTGAAAGAGCGGGACGAGCACCTCGGAGCCGACGCGCGCCACCCCCGGCAGCATGGCGTCCTCGTCGGTGAGATCGGCGACCACGGGACGATGTGTGCGGATGGCGAGCGCAGTGGCGCCCGCGCCGGGACTGAACGTCCGGTGCTCGCGGACTTCCGTGTCGGCGACGAGCTCCATCTGGTGCCGGTCGACGTCGTACCGCGCGAAGCCCATCGCCGTCCACGGGACGAGATGGTGCGTCAGTTGCTGGATGCGCTCGAAGCTCCGCTCGATGGACACCTCGGCCGCGACCGCGCCGGCGAGTCCCTGCACCATGCGCAGCTCGTCGGCGCGCACACCCGCGTCAATGATGTAGATGGCCAACGCGAACGCCGCGACGAGCACGAGGGCGATGATGGTGAAGCGGACGGGCGTCACGTGCGCGTTGACGAGCTGCGTCCACCCGTAGGCGAGGGCGGCGGACGCGGCGTAGACGACGGACTCCCAGCGCATCGTGAGCCGCGCGTCGCTCCACGCAAAGATGCCGCGAAGGGCCAGGTCCAGGTAGAAGGTGCCGTTGACGATCAACGGCAGGGCGATGGTGACGACGAAGAGCGGGCCGAGGTTGTTCGCACGGAGTGCGCCGGCACCGACCGCGCCACCGGCGACTTGGTACAGAACGCCGGCGAGCGCCGTGCCGAAGACGAGATGGCCGGCGACGGTGAGGCTGTCCCGCAGGCGGACGTGGCGCAGCAGGGTGTCGCCGAGCGTGAGCCCGATCGCGGAGATGAAGATCGCAAGCGGCCACCCCTCGAGGAGGATGGCGACGAGCACGACCCCGAGGACGAACGATGCGAATCCCTTGCCGGGGAGCGCGACACCGAGCTTGCGCGTCGCGATGACCGCGACGGTGAGCGCGAGGGCGGCGAGCGCCACTCCACCGAGACGCGCGTTCGGCGTGTGCGACAACACGACGCCTCCCCAGATGAGGAAGGCGACCGCGGCGCTCTCAATCACGAGTCGCGCGCGTTCTGCAACCTGGCGTCGGGTTGTCATGGGAGGGTCGGCGACGTCCTCTCGGGCGGGGACGGCGTGAATGTCGTCCCCGCAGCCGAAAACTGCAAGCGCATCGCGACGTTGGCGCGCTCCTCCATGCACGTTAAGTTCGGTGCAGAACCCGTCGTGAGGATGGAATGCGCGTCGCGATTCAATATTGCGGAGTCTGAAACTATCTCGCCCGGGCCTCCAGGTTGGAGGCCGAGATCCGGCAGGAGTATCCCGAGGCCGACGTACGTCTCATCGAGGCGTCGGGCGGCGTGTTCGAAGTGTCGGTGGACGGTCAGTTGGTGTTCTCGAAAGCGAACCTGGGGCGGCACGCCCAACCGGGCGAGGTCGTGCGGCTCATCTCGGAGCGCCGGAGCACCTAGAGGGATCCGATCATGCGGATCGCAATCTCGACCGGCGGCGGCGATGCACCGGGGCTGAATGCGGTGATTCGGGCGGTGGTCGTCGCGGCGGTGGGGCGTGGTTGGGAGGTGTTGGGCGTCGGGCGGGGCTTCGGTGGCCTGCTGGGCGAGGACGAGATCGTGGCGCTCGACCGGCGCAGCGTGCGGGGCCTCACGTCCGTGGGCGGCACCATCCTCGGAACCACCAATCGCGGCAATCCTTTCGCCTGGCCGGTTCGCGCCGCGGACGGAGCGGTCACGACCGTCGACCGCTCGGACGAGGTGATGCGGGCATTCCGCCGGCACGCGCTCGATGCGCTGGTGCTGGTGGGTGGCGACGGGACCCTCCGCATCGGCTACGACTTCTGGCAGAAGGGCATGCCGGTGATCGGCGTGCCGAAAACCATCGACAACGACGTCGGCGGGACGGTGATCTCGTTCGGGTTCGACACCGCGGTCAATACCGCCACCGACGCGATCGACAAGATTCACTCCACCGCCGCGAGTCACGACCGCGTGTTGGTGGTGGAGGTGATGGGGCGGCACGCCGGGTGGATCGCCCTGCACTCCGGGCTGGCGGGCAGCGCCCACGCCATTCTCATTCCCGAAATTCCCTACGACATCGAGCGCGTGTGCGCGGCGATCCGCGCGCGCGAGTCCCGCGGCCGGCACTTCAGCATCGTGGTCGTGGCCGAAGGGGCGATGCCGCGCGGAGGCACCGTGACCCTGCGGACGTCCGGCGGCGCCGGTGCGGCCGAGCGCCTCGGTGGCATCGCCGAGCGCGTCGCCACGGAGATCGCCGAGCGGACGGGAAAGGAAACGCGGACGGTGACGCTCGGCCATCTGCAGCGTGGCGGGTCGCCGACCACGTTCGACCGATTGCTCGGATTGCGGTTCGGCGCCGCTGCGGTACGTGCCGTCGCCGCGGAGGCCTTCGGCCAGATGGTGGTGCTCCAGCCGCCGACCATCGCGACGGCGCCGCTCGAGTGCGCGGTCGCCGGACCTCGCACGGTTCCCCTCGACAGCGACAGCCTGCTGACGGCGCGCGAGCTCGACGTCGCGCTCGGCGATTGAGCGCGACGCGTTGACGGGGTCTCGCCCCATCCGCGATCACTATCTCCCGCCGGATCGGGATGCCTTCCGGCGGGCCGAACCGCCGGGCGGCCGGATCATCGTGATCGCGCCGACGCGCGCCGCCTGCGAAACCATCGAGCTCGCACTCGGCCTCTCACTCGAGACCGTGCTGGAGCGCGAGCACGGCGACCAGATTCGGGGGCTGGCCGGGCGCGGGGCCGGATTCGGGATCGTCGCGGGCACGGGAACCGGCAAGACCCTCTCGATCCGGCCGATCGCGGAGCAGATCGTGGGTGCGCCGCTGCGCGTGGGCGTGGTGAACCGCGAGCGTGAGGCGACTCCGGAGACGCCGTCCTGGAACGTCGTCATCGTGACCACCGGGATCGCGCGCCGCTGGTTTCAGAGCGATCTGATCGATCGCCACGATACGATCGTCGTGGACGAGATCCATCAGACGTCGGCCGAGCTCGAGCTCTGCCTCGCGCTCGCCAAGCGCATCGGGTGCCGCTTCATCTGGCTCTCGGCCACCGTGGATCCGGCGTTCTACGCGCGGTACCTCGAGTCGGCCGAAGTGCTCGAGACCTCCGCCTTCGATCCGCGACTCGCCGCGCAGGTTCAGACCCGCACCCAGAAGCCGCTCCAGTTTCTCGACGATCGTTTCATCCGACGCGTGGTCCGCGAGCGTCGCGGCGTCGCGGTCTTCCTGCCGACGCGCGCCGAGGTGGAGGAGGTCGCGACGGAGCTCGGCGAACGGTGGGGACGTCTCAATACCGCCTTCTATCACGGTGGCGAGCCGATTCGCGTGATCCGCCCCTTCCTCGAGGGGACGGCGGAGAAGCCGTACGTGCTCGCGATGACGGCGGCGGGACAGTCCGCGCTCAACAT
>Ga0102953_1000385_pt1 | contig 31232 bp, 35 predicted proteins | sample SalPon2A_C_D2_MG_FD_78509 | JGI IMG/M metagenome (GOLD analysis project Ga0102953, IMG submission 78509) | Soil microbial communities from South San Francisco under conditions of wetland restoration - Salt Pond MetaG R2A_C_D2_MG | ecosystem: Environmental > Terrestrial > Soil > Wetlands | place... | reverse complement strand
GGCCGCAGGTGGACACCAGCTTTCCCGAGATCGAGAAATTCGACAACCTGCCGGCTGCGCAGACGAGCGCCGGGACCGCATTCGTTTCCATCATGGAAGGCTGCAGCAAGTACTGTACCTTCTGCGTGGTGCCGTATACCCGCGGTGACGAGGTGTCGCGCCCGTTTGACGATGTGATGCGCGAAGTGGAAGGGCTGGCAGCGCAGGGCGTACGCGAGATCACGCTGCTGGGGCAGAACGTGAATGCCTACCGCGGCGAGATGGAGGACGGCGATGTGGCCGATCTGGCATTCCTGCTGCAGGCCATTGCCGCACTCGACGGCGTGGAACGGCTGCGCTACACCACATCGCATCCGCGCGAAGTCACCCAGCGCCTGATCGATGTGTACGCGACTACGCCCAAGCTGGTCAGCCACTTGCACCTGCCGGTGCAGTCCGGTTCCGACCGTATCCTGGCGGCGATGAAGCGCGGTTACACCGTGCTGGAATACAAGTCGATCATTCGCAGGCTGCGCATGGCACGTCCCGATATTTCGATTTCCTCCGACTTCATCGTCGGCTTTCCCGGCGAGACCGATGAGGATTTCGAGGCGACCATGAAGCTGATCGACGAAGTCGGTTTCGATGCCAGCTTCAGCTTCATCTACAGTCCGCGTCCCGGCACGCCGGCCGCCGACATGGCTGACGACGTGCCGCAGCAGGTGAAGTCCGCACGCCTGAAGCGGCTGCAGGACCGGATTGCGCAACAGGAAGCCGCGATCAGCGAGACGATGGTCGGTGGCGTGCAGCGCGTGCTGGTGGAAAACGTGTCGAAAAAGAATGCGCAGGAACTGGCGGCGCGCACCGACAACAACCGCGTCGTGAATTTCGCCGGCTCGCCCGGCATGCTCGGGCGCTTCGTCGACGTGAAAATACTTTCGGTGTCGGTGCACACGCTGCGCGGCGAAGCGGTGGGCACATGAACACACCGACTATCCGGTTTTCTCTCGAGCCGGTGGACAACACGCTGCTGGCCAATTTGTGCGGTGCGTTCGACGAAAACCTGCGCCAGATCGAGACTGCGCTGGAGGTGACTGTCTCGCGCCGTGGCGAGCACTTCAGCGTGCAGGGCGCGCAGGCTGCGCTGGCGCGCGAGGTAATCGAAAAATTCTACCGCGAGGCGAAGCACGACATCTCGCTGGAACATTTGCAGCTCGGCCTGATCGAGGCGATGAAAGGCGTGGTTCCGGACGGCGATAGTGAATTCGTGCCGCTGCTGATGACGCGCAAGGCCGAGATACACGGTCGCACACCGCGCCAGAACGATTACCTGCAGGCGATCCAGCAGCACGACATCACTTTCGGCGTCGGCCCGGCCGGCACCGGCAAGACCTATCTTGCGGTTGCCTGCGCGGTGGATGCGCTGCAGCGCGAATCGGTGCGTCGGCTGGTGCTGGTGCGTCCGGCGGTGGAAGCGGGCGAGCGGCTGGGTTTTCTGCCGGGTGATCTGACGCAGAAGGTCGATCCCTATCTGCGTCCCCTGTACGATGCGCTATACGACCTGATGGGCCTGGACAAGGTGAGCAAGGCATTCGAGCGCGGGGTGATCGAGATCGCGCCGCTGGCCTACATGCGCGGCCGTACGCTGAACCATTCCTTCATCATTCTGGACGAGGCGCAGAACACCACGCCGGAGCAGATGAAGATGTTCCTCACGCGGATCGGCTTCGGCAGCAAGGCGGTGGTCACCGGCGACGTGACCCAGATCGACCTGGCGCGCGGCCAGAAGAGCGGCCTGAACGAGGCGCGCACCGTGCTCAGGGACGTGCGCGGCATCGCCTTCCAGGATTTCCTGGCCGAGGACGTGGTGCGCCATCCGCTGGTGCAGAAGATCGTCTCCGCCTATGAGAAGCACGAGCAGCAGCACAAGCCGCAATGAGTGACGCGTACAAATTGTCGCTGTCGGTGCAATATGCGAGCGCAGCGCAAAATATGCCGACGCGTGCGCAGTTCCGGCGCTGGGCAAAACTTGCGCTGTTGCAGGATGTGCAAGTCGCGCTGCGCATCGTGGACGAGGCCGAAGGGCGCGAGTTGAACAGGCACTATCGCGGCAAGGACTACGCCACCAACGTGCTGACGTTCACTTATGACGAGGCTGCGCAGCAGCCCCTGTATGGTGATGTGGTGATCTGTGCGCCGGTGGTGGAGCGCGAGGCGCGCGAACAGCATAAGGATTTGCTGGCGCATTACGCACATCTGGTGATCCATGCCGTGCTGCATCTGCAGGGCTTTGAGCATGACGACGAGCAGCATGCGGCCGAGATGGAAAAACTGGAGACTGCAATCTTGGCGAAATTGGGTTATGCTGATCCCTACGTTGTGATTTCTTGAATACATAAATGGACGTCCCCCCGAGTAACAAGCCCGGCCTGCTGGAGCGGCTTTCTGCGCTGATCCTGCGTGAACCGGGCGACCGTGAGCAGCTGGTCGAACTGCTGCACTCTTCCTACGAACGCGATTTGCTGGATGCCGACGCGCTTTCCATGATGGAAGGCGTGCTGCAGGTGTCCGAACGGCAGGTGCGCGAAATCATGATTCCGCGCGCGCAAATGGATGTGATCGACATCAGTTTGCCGCCGGAGCAGTTCCTTCCCTTCGTGATCGAGACCGCACACTCGCGCTTTCCGGTAATCGACGGCGACAAGGACAACATCGTCGGCATCCTGCTGGCGAAAGACCTGCTGCGCTATTACGCAGGCGAGGAATCCGATGTGCGCAGCATGCTGCGCCCGGCGGTGTTCGTGCCGGAGACCAAACGCCTCAACGTGCTGCTGCGCGACTTCCGCAGCAACCGCAACCACATCGCGCTGGTGGTGAACGAGTACGGCGGCGTGTGTGGCATGGTCACCATCGAGGATGTGCTGGAGCAGATCGTCGGCGAGATCGAGGACGAATACGATTTTGACGAGGACGAGGACAACATCATCCGCGCCGATGCGGCACACTGGCGCGTCAAGGCGGCGACCGAGATCGAGGATTTCAACGAGGAACTCGGCTCATCGTTCAGCGACGAGGAATTCGATACCGTCGGCGGTCTGGTGCTGAAAGCCGCAGGCCGGTTGCCGCGGCGCGGCGATTATTTCGAGATTGGCGGATTCAAGTTTACCGTGCTGCATGCGGACAGTCGTCGGTTATATGCGCTGCTGGTCGAGCGTCTTGTGGAAGCGCCGGAATCCGAAGAAATCGATAACTAAAAGTTCTCGTCCGGGTGTAGATAGCGCCACTGTCCTTCGGGCAGATTGCCGAGCCTGATGCGTCCGATGCGCACGCGCTTCAACCCCGTCACCCGCAATCCCACTAATTCGCACATGCGCCGGATCTGGCGCTTTCTGCCTTCGCGCAATACGAAGCGCAATTGATCCTCGTTCTGCCAGCTTACCTTGGCAGGTTTCAGTTTCTTGCCGTCCAGCGTCAGGCCGTGATTGAGCAGCGCCAAGTCGTCGGGCGCGAGTTTGCCCTGCACCCGCACCAGGTATTCCTTGTCGATCCGTGAATTCTCGCCGATCAGCTGTTTGGCGATGCGACCGTCCTGGGTCAGTACCAGCAGGCCGGTCGAGTCGATGTCCAATCGCCCGGCGGGAACCAGGCTTTTCAGATGGCTCCGCGCGAAGCACTGTGGCGAAGTGTCCTCCGGCCAGTGCGTGTCCGGCTTGATCAGCACGACGGCGGGCCGGTAGCCGTCCTCGGCCTGTCCCGAGACGTAGCCGACCGGCTTGTGCAGCAGCACCGTGACGCGTTCCTGTTGCCGGCTTTGCGCGGCGCGGTTCAGCGTGATTTTCTGGTGGGGAAGTATTTTTGTGCCGAGTTCGCTCACCACCTGGCCGTCGACCAGAACCCAGCCTTTGGCGATGTAGTCGTCGGCTTCGCGGCGCGAACACAGTCCCTGTTCGGACATCAGTTTGGACAGGCGGATTTTTTCCATGCGATTCGTGGTGCGCACATACATGCGCTGCAGTGTCAGCTGCCGTAGAGTTTGTTTTTCAGGCCGCGGGTAAAACGCCAGGCCAGCCAGCCGCGCTGCGCCCATTTGAAGATGCGGCGTGGTCGCAGCACCAGCATCAGCACTGCGCTTCCGGCCAGCCATTCCGGATGCAGCTTGAGATAGTTAATGCCGGCCAGTCCGCGGTCTGCCAGCGCCAGCGGCACGCGCAACGGCACGGCTGCCTGACTCAGCGCATTGCGCTGGTTTTCCGCTTTGGCGATCAGCGTGGCGCGGCGTTCGGCAAGCTGGATCAGTCTTTCGCTCATGGTGTTATGACGGCGGATTGAGCCGCTCGTGGTCCTTGGCCAGTTCCGTCAGGCTGGCCGAAAACAGCTTGGGCTTGGCCTGCGCCTTGGCTGCGGCCACGCGCGAGGCGGCAAAAGCGGCAAGCAGAAATGCGGCAGCCGGAACGCCTACCGCCAGCAAGCGGTGGTCGTCCCACAGCGCCAGCACGAACAGCAGCGTAACGAAAATTACGCCGAGACCGGCGCAGAACAGCGTAACGAACCCCCATGCCAGCATCGAGGTGAGACGGATGCGCTCTTCCTCGAGCTCGGTGGAAAGTAATTCGGCGCGGGTCTGCACGATGGCAAGCAGCGTGCTCACCATCGTCTTGACCGAATTGAACAGACCCCCGCCTGTTTCTGGCTGGCTGCCGCTTTCTTCAGCGGACATGAGGCAATCAGCGACGCGAGATCAGCGCGCCCAGCAACAGGCCGGCAACCCCTGCAACGCCCACGGCACGCCACGGGTTCTCATGCACGTAGTCGTCGGTGGCCTTGGCCGCGGCCTTGGTGCTGGCTACTGCCGAAGCTTGTGCATCGGCAAGCCGGACCTTGGCTACCTTCAACGATTCTTCAGCCTTGGCGCGTGCTGCGGTGATGCGCTCGCCCGTCTGGCTCGCTGTGGCCTTGAGTAATTCCTCTGCGTCGGCCACAACGACCTTCAGGTCAGCTACCAGTTTGTCTCTGCCTGCGCGATCGGTATCGGTCGCTACTGGTTCGGTGGTACCCATGATTCAACTCCTTTCGTTATGATGTAGATGAAACAACAAAACTGTTCCTGTTTTCTATCCTAACAATCTGTTGTTGCCGGCGCCATACGTATCGTTCCCGTCGTTTCGCCGTTGGTCCGGCATGCGGCAGGGCGCGACGATAAAGGCTGCACGAAGCGCATCCATTCATCGGATTTGCGGGAGTGCGTGAGGGCGGTTTTCATGGCGCTAGGGGATGTTTCGTTAGCATGATTGAAGTCTGTCAGATTCCATTCACAAGTTACACCGTATAATTGGCACAAGCAACTAAATTACCCGCCTTGTGACTTTTTTATCAGCCAACAAACCGCTCCTGCTTGTTGCATCCGGCCTGCTTGCCGTTTTAGGGTTTGCGCCGTTCGGGATTTATCCGATGACCGTGCTGGCGCTGACGGTGCTATTCCTGCTGTGGCAGGATGCACGCAGTCCGCGCGCGGCAGCAATGATGGGCTTCCAGTTCGGCTTCGGTCTGTTCGCGGCAGGCATCGGTTGGATCTATGTGGCGCTGCACGACTACGGCGGCATGAATGCCCCGCTGGCGCTGCTTGCCACCGCCCTGTTTGCGGCATTTCTTGCGCTGTTCCCGGCGCTGGCGGGTTATGTGCAGGCCAGGATAGGCGGTGGTCGTTTGCGCATGTTGCTGGCCATGCCTGTCTGCTGGGTGCTGGCCGAATGGCTGCGCGGCCTGATTTTCACCGGCTTCCCGTGGCTGGTATTCGGCTATTCCCAGGCGGCGGACAGTCCGCTTGCCGGCTATGCGCCGCTGCTTGGCGTGTATGGCGTGTCGCTGGGGGTGGCGCTGAGCGCCGGCGTAGCGGCACTGTTCTTTAAATGGCGACGCTGGGATGGTTTCGGCAAGCTGGCTCTCGCTGCGTTCCTGCTGCTGTGGGTGGCAGGAACTGCATTGCGTGGTATCGAATGGACGCAGCCACAGGGGGAGCCGCTTGAGGTCAGTCTGCTGCAGGGCAATGTTCCGCAGGAAATGAAATTCGACGAAGCGCGCTACGAGGACACGCTGAACCTGTATCGCCGCATGATTGCGCAAAGCGATGCCCGGCTGGTCGTGCTGCCCGAGACTGCGCTGCCGCAATTGCGCCAGGATTTGCCCAGAGATTTTGTCGATTTTGTGCGCCAGAGTGCGCGGGCAAACGATGGCGATGTGCTGATCGGTGCTTTCGAGCGCGATGAGAACCGCCGGTACTACAACAGCGTGTTCTCGTTGGGTGAGGCAAAAAGCCAGAGCTACCGCAAGAACCACTTGGTGCCGTTCGGCGAATTCATCCCGCTGCGCCCGCTGCTGGGCTGGTTCATCAACGACGTGCTGAACATCCCGATGGGCGATCTGGCCAGCGGCGGACCAATGCAGCCGCCGCTGGCAGTGGCCGGGCAGAAAGTCGCAGTGAACATCTGCTACGAGGACGTATTCGGCGAGGAGATCATCCGTGCGCTGCCGCGCGCCACGCTACTGGTCAACGTCACCAACGACGCCTGGTACGGCCATTCCCATGCCGCCATCCAGCATGACCAGATCGCCCAGATGCGCGCGCTGGAAACCGGGCGCATGATGCTGCGCGCAACCAATACCGGCGTCACCTCGGTGATCGGTGTCGACGGACGCGTCCGCCGGCAATTGCCGCAGCACGTGCAGGCTGCGCTCACCGCCGAGGTGCAGGGCTACAGCGGCAGCACGCCTTATGTGCGCTTCGGCAATTCGCTGGTACTGGCGCTGCTGGCGCTGTTGCTGGCCGTGGCGTGGCGCTGGCGCGGCTTGTGAACTGGGTCTGTTACCTGCTCGAATGCGCCGACGGCACGCTGTACTGCGGCATTACCAATGATCTCGACAAGCGCCTCGCCGCGCACAATGCGGGCGAAGGTGCGAAATACACGCGCAGCCGGCGGCCGCTAAAGCTGGCCCATGTTGAGACCTGCGCCAACAAATCGGACGCACTGAAACGCGAAAGGGCGGTCAAGGCGTTGGGACGGCAGGAGAAACTGGCTTTATGTACTCGGCGCGCAAATATTGAGGATAGCCCCGGGTAAACCCGGAGCCTGCAGTACGATTAGTGACGCGTGTAGATGATGCGTTTGGTGTCGCCTTCGCAGCTGCCGACAACCTTGCCGGGTTTCGCAGTCGGGGAAGTGGCCTTTTTGGCTGCCTCGGCCGAGGCAGCGAGGGCCGCATCCAGGTTTTCAGCCTGGACGATGTCCAGCGAGTAGGATTTCACCCCCTTGGCTTGCAATTTGCTGTCGATCTGGGCCTTGAGATCTTCACAGGACGCCATGGCAGAAAAGGAAACCAGGGACAGGCATACCATCAGAATCAATTTATACATAACCCCCCCATTGATGATTGAGATTGGTTGCATGCCGTTCGTGTGGATGAACGGCTTGGGCAGTTTGCCCGTTATTCCGACGCCGGACAAGCTTTGTCGTGCAAGGGTGACGCCGGCCGCCGAAAACCCGTAAAATGGCGCCTTTGCAAAATTCGGCAGGATATAACAACTACATGAGCACTTCTGGTTCCGGCGTTGCGGCGGCAAGCGGGGGGGACTCCCCGACATTCCAACAGATCATCCTGAGACTGCAGAACTTTTGGGATCAGCGCGGCTGTGCGTTGCTGCAGCCCTACGACATCGAGGTTGGTGCGGGCACTTTCCATACTGCGACCTTTTTGCGCGCCATCGGCCCGGAGCCGTGGCGTGCCGCCTACGTGCAGCCGTCGCGCCGCCCCAAGGATGGACGCTATGGCGAGAATCCGAACCGCCTGCAGCATTACTACCAGTACCAGGTGGTGCTGAAGCCGTCGCCGGCCAATATCCAGGAACTGTATATCGAGAGCTTGCGCGCGCTCGGCATCGACACCAGTGAGCACGACATCCGCTTCGTCGAGGACGACTGGGAATCGCCCACGCTGGGCGCCTGGGGGTTAGGCTGGGAAGTATGGCTGGATGGCATGGAGGTTACCCAGTTCACCTATTTCCAGGAAGTCGGTTCGCTGGTGTGCAAGCCGGTGCTGGGCGAAATCACCTACGGCCTGGAGCGGCTGGCGATGTATCTGCAGGGCGTGGAAAACGTGTTCGACCTGGTCTGGGCAAAGAACGGCGATACCGTGGTGACCTACGGCGACGTCTACCATCAGAACGAGGTCGAGCAATCGAAATACAACTTCGAGTATTCCGATGTCGACATGCTGTTCCGCCATTTCAACGAATACGAGACTGAGGCCAAGCGGCTGATCGAGGCCGGGTTGCCGTTGCCGGGCTTCGAGATGGTGATGAAGTGCTCGCATACCTTCAACCTGCTGGATGCGCGCGGTGCGATCTCGGTGACCGAGCGTGCCGCCTATATCGGCCGCGTGCGCGCGCTGGCGCGCCTGGTGGCGCAGGCCTATTACGATTCGCGCGAGGCGCTGGGCTTCCCGATGTGCAAGGAGGCCAAATAAATGAAAAAAACGTTACTGGTCGAATTGCTCACCGAAGAATTGCCACCTAAGTCATTGCGTCTGATATCTGAAGCATTCATGGAATATCTTCTCGATGGCTTGATGGGTGCGGATTTTGTAGAGAGCAACCAAGGAGTTCGTGCGTTCGCTACCCCACGCCGACTTGCTGTGCTGTTCCCTGATGTTGTAGCAGCTACTCCTGATAAGCCGGAAGAGCGTAAAGGGCCGTCGATAGCTGCCGGGTTGGATGCGGATGGCAAGCCGACCAAGGCGCTGGAAGGTTTCATGCGCTCAGTCGGAGTGCAGTTCGACCAATTGAAGCGACTTCAAGATAAGAAGGGCGAATATTTTGTTGCCCTAGTAGACAAGAAAGGCAATACGCTGGATTCGATGCTTGCATCACTGGTCGAGGCGGCGCTGAAAAAGTTGCCCATCCCGAAATTGATGCGTTGGGGCGATTCCGAACACCAGTTTGTGCGTCCGGTGCACCATCTGGTAATGCTGCACGGTGGTGACGTGGTACCGGGTGAAGTGCTGGGTCTGCACAGTGGCAACACTACGCGCGGTCACCGCTTCCTGCACGGCAACGAGATTAAGATCACTAGTGCGGACGCTTATGAGGAAGCACTGCTGGCTCACGGCAAGATCATCCCATCGTTAGAAGAGCGTCGCACGAAGATTTCCGAGCAACTGGAAGCAAAGGCAAAGGCGCTTAATGCCCGTATCAATCCGGCCGAAGGTCTGCTCGACGAAGTGACTGCACTGGTGGAGTGGCCGGTAGTCTATGTCGGTGAATTCGAGCCGGAATTCCTCGAGGTGCCGCAGGAGTGTCTGATCCTCACCATGCAACAGAATCAGAAATATTTTCCGCTACTGGATGCGCAGGGCAAGCTGTTGAACAAGTTCCTGATCGTGTCCAATATGGAGACGGCGGACCCGAAACACATCATTGGTGGCAACCAGCGCGTCGTGCGTCCGCGCCTGGCCGATGCGCGCTTCTTCTATAACCAGGACCGCAAGCAGCCGCTGGAGTCGCGCGTCGAGAAACTGGGCAACGTGGTTTACCACAACAAACTGGGCAGCCAGTTGCAGCGTGTCGAGCGTCTGGCCACATTGTCCGGCACCATCGCGCGCCTGCTCGGTGCGGACAAGGCAGATGCCGAACTGGCTGCGCGCCTGGCCAAGGCTGACCTGCTCACCGACATGGTCGGCGAGTTCCCGGAACTGCAGGGCGTGATGGGGCGTTATTACGCGCTGCACGACGGTGAGAAGCCGGAAGTGGCGGACGCCATCGAGGCGCATTACCATCCGCGCTTCGCCGGCGACACACTACCGCAGGGGCCGCTGGCCTGCGCTGTGGCACTGGCCGACAAACTGGAAACACTGGTCGGTATCTACGGCATTGGCCAGGTGCCGACCGGCGACAAGGATCCGTTCGGCTTGCGTCGCCATGCGCTGGGCGTGCTGCGCATCCTGATCGAAACACCGCTCGACCTGCCTTTACATGCATTGCTCAAGACGGCAGCGGGCAATTTCCCGGCCGGCGCGCTGAGTGAAAGCGTGGCCGCCGATGTGGAAAATTTCATGTTCGACCGCCTGCGCGGCTATCTGCGCGAGCGCGGTTTCGAAGCGACTCACATCGAGGCGGTGCTGCCCATGCTGGACGGCCATCTGCACCAGGCATTGCCGCGTCTGGAAGGCGTGTGTGAATTTGCTGCGTTGGCTGCGGCGGCCGATCTCGCTGCAGCCAACAAGCGTGTGCAGAACATCATGCGCAAGAACCACGAGGAACTGGGGGCGGGACTGGCGAATGCAACGATTCAGCCAGCGCTGTTTCAGGAGGATCAGGAGCGCGATCTGTATCAGGCGATGGTTGGCATCGAGCCGCTGGCGAAGAAATACCTGGACAGCGGCAATTACGGCCAGAACCTGAAGGCGCTGGTTACGCTGAAACCGTTCATCGACGATTTTTTCGACAAGGTGATGGTGATGTGCGAGGACCAGGCATTGCGCAAGAACCGCGCTGTGCTGCTGCAGCACCTGGGGCGCCTGATGAACCAGGTGGCGGACATTTCCAGGCTCGCTAGCTAATATGAAACTGATCATTCTCGACCGCGACGGCGTCATCAATCACGACTCCGACCAATTCATCAAGAGCCCGGATGAATGGCAGCCGCTGCCCGGCAGTCTGGAGGCGATCGCGCGGCTGTCGCAGGCGGACTATCACATAGTGGTGGCGACCAACCAGTCCGGCATCGGACGCGGCCTGTTCGACATGCCCACGCTGAATGCCATTCACGACAAGATGCTGAAATCGGTGACGCATGCCGGTGGGCGCATCGATGCAATATTTTTCTGTCCGCACACAGCGGAGGCGGGCTGCAATTGCCGCAAGCCGCGTAGCGGCATGGTCGAGGAGATTGCCACGCGCTACAACACCGATCTCAAGGACGTGCCTGCAGTGGGAGACTCGCTGCGCGACCTGGAGGCCGCGGCCCGGCTCGGCGCGCAGCCTATCCTGGTGCTGACCGGCAAGGGCAAGAAGACCCAGGCCAAGGGGGGGCTGCCGGAGGGGACGCAAACTTATGCCGACCTGGCGGAGGCCGTTGCGTCACTGGTTTGACATGATCTTTATCCGCTCGCTTATTTTCCTGCTGCTGCAGCTCGCTATCACCCCGATATATGGACTGCTGGCGATCCTGACCTTTCCGTTTCACCCGATCACGCGCTACCGCATCATATCCGGCTGGGCCAATATCATGCTGTGGCTGCTGCGTGTGGTGTGCGGCATCCGCATGGAAGTGCGCGGTGCGGAAAACATCCCCGCGGAGCCGTGCATCATCCTGTGCAAACACCAGTCGGCATGGGAAACCATTGCGTTGCAGAAAGTGTTCCCGCCGCAGGTGTGGGTGCTCAAGCGCGAGCTGTTGCGCATCCCGTTTTTCGGTTGGGGGCTGGCGATGACCAGCCCGATTGCCATCGACCGCAGCGACGGCAAGGGTGCGATGAAGCAGTTGCTTATACAGGGCAAGGAAAGGCTGGAAACGGGATTCTGTGTGGTGATTTTCCCGGAGGGCACGCGCATTCCCTATGGTCAGCGCGGCAAGTACAAGATCGGCGGTGCGATGCTTGGCGCATCCAGCGGGGCGCCCGTGGTGCCGGTGGCGCACAACGCCGGCAAGCTGTGGGGGCGCAACGCGTTCCACAAACGTCCGGGCACGATCACCATGAGCATAGGCGAGCCGATCGACCCGGCAGGCCTCAAGGCGGAAGAGATCAATCATCGTGCAGAGGAATGGATCGAGGCGGAAGTGGAGCGGTTGCACTGATGTTCAAGGCGACGCGTGCGGACCTGCCGACCATCGAGCAGCGCAACATCAAGCTGGCAGGTAAATCCGTCAGCTATACCCTCAGGCGCAGTGGCAAGCGCCGCCGCAGCATCGGTCTGAGCATCGACGACCGCGGGCTGATCGTCAGCATGCCGCAGCGTGCACCGGAAAGATGGTTGCACAGCGTGCTGCAGGACAAGGCGCAATGGATAGTGCGTCAGCTGGCGGAGTGGGAAGCGCGCAAGCCATCAGCGCTGCAGTGGGTCGACGGGCAATTCATCAGGTTCATGGGCGAGCCGCTCACGCTGCGCGTGGTCGCCAGCCTGTTCGATGCGCAGCCGCTGCTGCGCGGCAGGCAACTGTTGGTGCACGTGACCGATACGGCAAACCGGCACGTGGTCGAGCAGGCCGTGACGCAGTGGTACCAGCGCGAAGCGGAAGTGTTGTTCAAGCAGCGAGTGGAACTTTTTGCGCCGCTGATGCGAGTATCGCCCGGCGCGGTGGCTCTTTCGTCGGCGCGCACCCAGTGGGGTAGTTGCACCGCACGCGGGAAGGTGCGCCTGAACTGGCATCTGGTGAAGATGCCGCTGCGTCTGATCGATTACGTGGTGGTGCATGAACTGGCGCACCTGGTCGAAATGAATCATTCTCCTGCGTTCTGGGAAGTGGTGGCTGCCGTGTTGCCGGATTACCGGCGACGGCGCAGCGAATTGCGGCGGCGCGAGGTGTTGGTCGGTTAGTGTTCTGAAGTGTGGCGTTGCTTCAACAAGGTTTCTAGCTGTTCCGGCGGCAATGGTTTGCCGAGCAGCAAACCCTGGAAACTGGTGCAGCCATAGCGTTGCAGCAGCTGGAGCTGTTCTGGAGTTTCCACGCCCTCGGCCACGACATCCAGTTCGAAATTCATGCCGAGATCCACTATGGTCCTGACCATTACGACATCTCCCGTGTCGGTGGCGATGTCGCGCACGAAAGACTGGTCGATCTTGAGTTGGTCCACCGGTAGTCGCTTCAGATAGGCCAGGGAAGAGTAGCCTGTGCCGAAATCATCCAGTGCAATGCGTACGCCAAATTCCTTCAGTACGAGCATTTTGCTGATGGCGTCCTCGATGTTTTCCAATACTGCACTTTCTGTCAGCTCCAGTTTCAGGTGTAGCGGGTTGATGCCATGGCGTTGTACCGTGGCCTTGACCTGGGTGGCGAAGTGGGGCTGGCGAAACTGCCTGCCGCTGACATTGACCGAAATTGCCAGTTTGCCCATCAGCGGGTCGTCCTGCCACTTCTTGATCTGGGCGCAGGCGGTATCAAGCACCCACTGGCCGAGCAGCAGGATGAGCCCGGTTTCTTCGGCCAGTCGGATAAAGCGCAACGGCGACATCAGTCCGTGATGCGGGTGTTCCCAGCGTAACAATGCCTCAGCCCCCTGGGGTTCGCGCCTGCCATCAACCTGAACCTGGTAGTGCAGTCGGAACTGCTGCAATTCATAGGCGGTACGCAAGTCCTGCTCGAGCATGACATGTGCTTCGATAGCCGCCTGCATGGTGGCATCGAAGAAGCGAATAACGTTGCGGCCGGCGGCTTTGGCCTGGTACATGGCCGCGTCTGCCCATCTGAACAGTTCCTCGATATTGTCGCCACTGCTGAACAACGTGACCCCGATGCTGGAGGTGCAGTAATGCTCGATGGTCTCGGCATTGCTGGATGTCAGCGTGCGTTTCAGGTAATACGGCCGGGATAGCGCGCCGCGGATTTTTTCCGCAACCATGTCGGCCTGACGTGCCGCCTCCTGCGTGTCGGTACTGAGATCCTCGAGCATGACTACATATTCGTCCCCACCCAGCCTGGCGGCGCTATCCTGCTCGCGGATACACCGACTAATGCGCTGTGCCACTTCGACCAGCAGCAGGTCGCCGACCTCATGACCATGTATATCGTTGAGCTTCTTGAAATGATCCAGGTCGATCAGCATCAGTGCGCCATGATGTTTGCTGCGGCTGCAGGTGGACAGAGCCTTGCCCAGTCGATCCAGCAGCAGACGGCGATTGGGCAGATTGGTCAGCGGGTCGTAATAAGCCAGTTGCTGTATGTTCTGCTCGGCCTGTTTGCGTTCGGTGATGTCCTCGGTAAGTCCCATCAGTTTGATCACCTGACCGGTGGTATCCCGGATCGGGATGAAGCTCGACTTGAAATGCAACGGCCAGTCGCCGGCGGTGGTGAATTCGAAATGGCAGACGTTCCCGTCCAGTGCTTCCCGGAACAATATCTGGATGTGCGGTTGGTCCTGTTTGCTGACCGCTTCCAGGAAGTGCATGCCGCAGATCTGCTCCTCGTTTTGCTGGTTCAGCATATCCAGTCCGGCACGGTTCATGGAAAGAAACCGTCCGTCCAGGCTTATTTCGTGAATACATAACGGGGAATTTTCGAACAGCATGCGAAAACGGCGCTCCGAATTGCGCAGTAATTGCCGGGTTCCATAGGACAACGCTGCGCTCATGAGGATTGCCATCAGCGGGAGGCTGTACGGGCCGAGTTCGATAAAGGGAAGGATGGACAGGCGAACGAGCAGGCCTTCGATTGTGGTGAGCAGGAACAGGCCCACGGCGATTATCATGGCCAGATCCATGCCGCGACGATGACGACGATAGGTGCTGCCCAGAACGTATAGCGCATATCCGAATGCCGTCATGATCCCGGCGATGGCAAGGTAGATCGGAGCGCCATTATGGCCATTACCGCGGGTGACGGTTTCCCCCCAGGGCAATTGCAGCGTGCTCAGCCCATCCAGACGGTCATACAACAGGCTGTAGGGTTGCGCCAGATTGACAATGCACAGCACGGCGAACAACAGGCTCAGCCCTGTCAGTAAGGGGCGGAAGGATCTTCCGGTGTGCCAAGCGATGAACCAGGGGAACAGCAGGAAAAAAAGCAGGGCGGCACTAGCATTCCATTTGAGCGCACGCACATAATCTTCGGTGCTGCTTGCCTGCAGTGTCTGGATGTCGGTCAGTATGTATGCAACTGCCAGCAGACACATGAAGGCGAAGGTCAGGTGTACACGGTCATGCGGTGGTTTCAGGGCAACAACGAAGTGGTGGGTCGTGGCATAAACCATGACGCCCGTCAACAAATACAAACTGGGGATTACGATTTCATGCATTAATCCCTCACCGGCCTCTGTGTCCGATGAGTATAGCGAAAAACCTGAGGGCGCCGCGCAGGTATTTTATCGAGCGCCGGACAGTAGATATTAGAGCGTTATGGTTTTTCCCGAACCCAGGCTGACCAGTTCGACCAGTTTGGAAAAAAGTTCGCTGTCATCCCGTTTGCTGAGCCACTGGCCATTGTCGTAGGCATAATGAAATCCGCCGGAACGTGCGGCCAGCCAGATTTCCTGATTCGGGCCATGGCGGTTGACGATGATTTGCGAACCATCGTCGAACTCCAGTTCCAGTACTGCGCCGTTGAGGCTGCACTCGATGTCCGCCTCACTGTTGTCGATGCCCTGCTCGATACGATCGAATACTGCATCGGCCAATTCGTTGAATTCGCTTTCCGTCATATAATCCTGCTTTCGACTCGTTAATTTACTTAAGGATGCGACCATGCGTGATTCTGTTGCCGTCGCGACCGGCATTATGTTGCTGATAGTCTTGTTGCTGCAAGGCTGCGGCCACAAAGGGCCGTTATTCATGCCGTCCCCGCCGCCGGCACAGCAGCAGTCCACCACGGGCCAATGACCATGAACAATTATTTCCATTACCGCGAGGATCGGCTGTATGCGGAGGATGTGCCGCTGGACGATATTGCGCAGCGTTTCGGCACGCCGTGCTATGTGTACTCGTACCGTGCGCTGGAAGAGACATACCGCCAGTTTTCCGACGCGCTGGCAGGGCGCGAGCATCTGGTTTGCTATGCAGTGAAGGCGAATTCCAATCTGGCCGTCCTGCATTTGCTGGCACAGCTTGGCGCCGGCTTCGACATTGTTTCCGGCGGTGAGCTGCAGCGCGTGCTGGCAGCTGGGGGCGATGCCGGCAAGGTCGTGTTCTCGGGTGTCGGCAAAACGGCAACTGAAATGCAGCAGGCCATCGAGAGCGGCATCCTGTGTTTCAACGTGGAATCGGAAGCGGAACTGGAACGACTCAATGAGGTGGCCGGACAAATGGGTGCGGCTGCTCCGGTGAGCCTGCGTGTGAATCCGGACGTCGATGCAAAGACCCATCCGTACATTTCCACCGGTCTGAAGCAGAACAAATTCGGTGTGGCCTATGCCGAGGCTTTCGATCTGTACCGCAAGGCGGCGGCTATGCCGCACTTGCGCGTTACAGGCATGGACTGTCACATCGGTTCGCAACTGACCGAGACCAGCCCGTTCCTTGCCGCGGTGGAAAAAGTACTTGTGCTTGTCGACCGCCTGGCGACGGAGGGAATTCGCCTGGAGCATCTCGATCTCGGCGGCGGTCTGGGTATTCGCTACGCTGACGAAACGCCACCGGCGATTGCCGAGTATGCGGGCGTGCTATTGCAGGCATTGCAGGGGCGCAGCGAAAAGCTCATTGTCGAGCCGGGCCGTGCGCTGGTCGGCAACGCCGGTGTGTTGCTTACGCGCGTGGAATATCTCAAGCATGGCGAAGAAAAGAACTTTGCCATCGTCGATGCTGCCATGAACGACTTGATGCGCCCTGCGCTTTACGATGCCTATCACCATATTCAGCCGGTACGGCAGCACGATGTCGCATCGCAACGGTATGAAGTGGTGGGGCCGGTATGCGAAACCGGTGATTTTCTTGGCCATGAGCGCGAGTTGGTCATTGCTCCAAACGACCTGCTGGCAGTGATGTCGGCGGGTGCATACGGGATGAGCATGAGCTCGAATTACAACTCCAGACCGCGTGCTGCGGAAGTGATGGTGCATGGTGAAAAAGTGCAATTGGTGCGCGAACGGGAAACTGTTCAGCAGTTATTTTCAGGAGAACATCTTTTTTCGTGATGCAAAAAATGTTGCGCTAATGTGCACAAAGCTATTGCGCTTGAATTTTATTCATGCGTAGAATGCGACCACCAAACGTTGTTAATGGTTTCGTAGTAAGGGAGAGAGGCGTTTGGGAGTGCAGTGGTTGCACGATGCAGTGCCTGGGTTGAGTCAGACTAATTTTTTAAGGAATGAAAATGGCTACAAGAACCAAAGCAGCAAGCACCACCAAAAAGCCCGCCGCGAAGAAACCTGCGGCGAAATCCAGCAAGAAGCCGGCAGCCAAGAAAAAACCTGCAGTGAAGAAGACAGCAGCCCGGAAACCGGCAGCCAAGAAAACTGTTGCCCGTAAGCCGGCAGCCAAGAAAAAACCTGCAGCTAAGAAGACGGTAGCCCGGAAACCGGCAGCCAAGAAAACTGTTGCCCGGAAACCGGCAGCCAAGAAAAAACCTGCAGCTAAGCGACCGGCAGCCAAGAAAAAACCTGCAGCTAAGCGACCGGCAGCCAAGAAAAAGCCTGCAGCTAAGCGACCGGCAGCCAAGAAAAAGCCTGCAGCTAAGCGACCGGCAGCCAAGAAAAAGCCTGCAGCTAAGCGACCGGCAGCCAAGAAAAAGCCGGCAACCAAGGGCAAAGGCATACTCGGCGCCTGATTGGCGGTGCTGTTGTAACGGGCAGGTTCACCCTGTCCTTGATTGCTTGGCGTGATTCCGTGCGAGACGACGCACGGACGGCGTCGTGTCCCTTCCTGTCTGGATAACAGGCATTCTGCTTTCCCGGGTTTTAAGGGAGCGGGTTGTACCCGTTCCCTCCTTGTTTTGCGTTCTTTTCTTGATTATTGATCTTGCGGCGGTGAGTGCCGGGCTCGCAGTGTGGTGGTTGCCGGAGCTGCTAGTGGATCAGGAACAGCGTTGCCAGCCCGAGGAAAATGAAGAAGCCGCCGCTGTCGGTGATGGCAGTGAGCATCACGCTGGAGCCGATTGCCGGATCGCGCCCCATCTTTTGCATGGCGAGAGGAATCAGCATGCCGACCATGGCGCCTAGTAGCAAATTGAGCAGCATGGCGCTGGTCATTATCACGCCGAGCAATACATCCTTGTACAGCCAATAAGCGAACAGTCCGGCCACGCCACCCCATACCACTCCGTTCAGTCCGCTGATCGCCAGCTCCTTGGCCAGCAGGCGGCGTGCGTTGGCCGGGCTGATCTGGCTCAATGCCAGCGCGCGAATGATGATGGTGGTGGTCTGGTTGGCCGAGTTGCCGGCGATGCCGGCGACGATCGGCATCAGCGTGGCGAGCGCTACATACTTGGCGATGGTTTCCGAAAAGATGCCGATCACGCGCGAAGCAAAAAACGCGGTGCACAGGTTCAGCGCCAGCCACAGCCAGCGGTTCTGCGCAGATTTCCATACCGAGGCGAAAATGTCCTCCTCTTCGCGCAGGCCGGCCAGGTTCAGCACATCGGCTTCCGACTCTTCGCGGATGAAGTCAACCACCGTGTTCACGGTAACGCGTCCCACCAGCCTGTCATTGTCGTCTACCACCGGTGCGGAAACCAGGTCGTAGCGCTCGAATGCCTGCGCGGCCTGTTCCGCCTTGTCGTCCGGGTGCAGGGTGACGGTTTCGTGGACTACCAGCGGGGCGACTTCCATGTCCGGGTCGTTGATCAACAGCACATGCAGCGGCAGCACGCCGCGGAACTGCTCGTCGCGATCGATCACGAACAACTGGTCGGTGTGATCCGGCAGTTCATCGAAACGACGCAGGTAACGCGACACCACTTCCAGCGTCACATCGTCGCGGATGGTTACCATGTCGAAATCCATCAGCGCACCCACCGCGTTTTCCGGATAGGACATCGCCTCGCGCACCTGCTCGCGCTCTTCGATGGCCAGCGACTGGAACAGGTCGAGCATCACCGACTGCGGCAAATCCGGTGCCAGGTCGGCGATTTCGTCGGTATCGAGCTGTTCCGCAGCTTCGCGCAGCTCGTCGCGGCTCATGGTGGCGATCAGCGATTCGCGCACCGCATCGGAAACCTCGATCAGGATTTCGCCGTCGCGGTCGGCCCTGACCAGATCCCACACCAGAAGACGCTGCTCTATGGGCAGTGCTTCGAGAATATAGGCAATGTCGGCGGAGTGCAGGGTATCGAGTTTTTCCCGCAGCGTACGCAGATGCTGTTTGTGCAGCAGCGACTCGACCAGTTCATGCCGTTCGTCGCGCGGCATCTCCTGACGATGGGCGAGCGACTCCACCAGAGCATGCTTTTCCAGCAAGCTTTGCACTTTCTGCAGGTGTTCCTGCACGTTCTCGGTGTAATGAGACTCGTGGTCGGTTTCGTTCATGGCACGCCCCGTAATCGGCATTCATTGTAAAGAAATTGAATGGCCGACGTACGGAAAAATCTGGTAGATTCGCCGCATGATCCATTCGAAAAAGCATTGCATGAGCAGTATTCGAAGTTTTTCAGCAGTTCTGGCGATGGTTGTTGTTGCCGGTTTGGCCGGCTGCGCGACGAGCCTGTCAGACGGTTCCCGTGATGCAGCCACGGTATATATTTTCCGTTTGCCGGGAGCCCCTCCCGGCGTCTACAAGCCGATCCTGATTGATGGAATATCGCTCGGCTCGCTGGACGACGGCGGTTATTTCATGGTCCGGCTATCTCCCGGTATGCATATCATTACATCGCCTTCGGCAAATCAGAAAAAACTGAAATTGGAAGTGGCGAAAGGCGCCGATTACTACGTGTCGCAGGAGATCATTCCGGCCAATCCCCCCTTCGTGCTGCTCAACCGGGTGGGAGAAAAATTCGGTAAGCCTTACGTCGAACACAGCAGACGGGTGTACTGAATCCTGTTTCAGGGTATGTCTGCTGCATCCATGCGGCGCAGGACGATCGCAGTCTTGCGCATCAGGCCTGGCGCCTGGCGGTGCGCATCGTAGTAGCGCGGGTTGGGTACCATTGCCGCCAGTTTTGCCGCCTGCCAGGGTGTGAGCCGTGCTGCGCTGACATGGAAGTAATGCCGTGCTGCCGCTTCCGCACCGAAAATGCCGTTGCCCCATTCGATCACGTTCAGATAGATCTCGAAAATGCGCCGCTTGTCCATGGTGTGTTCCAGCATCACCGTGATCAGCGCCTCCTCCGCCTTGCGCCATGGTGTGCGCCGGGTGGACAAAAACAGGTTCTTTGCCAGTTGCTGGCTGATGGTCGAACCGCCAGCGACGATGCGTCCTTTTTTCAGGTTCTTTTCGTAGGCTTTCTCGATGCCGTCCCAGTCGAAACCCTCGTGGTCGACGAACTTGGCATCCTCGGCCGCGATCAGCGCGTGTTTCAGGTTGCCGGAAATCCACGCATATGGCACCCATTTGTGGTGCAGTCCAGCCTTGGGATTTTTGTCCTGCATGATTTGCAGGCGGTGCTGCATGAACGAACTGGAGGAAGGGTTATGATTTGTCCACCACCAGATGTGTGCGGCGAACCACAACTGGTAGAGCAGCAACAGGCCGAACAAGACGGCCAGTACGCGCCAGGCGAGAGACCACAGGAAGCGCCGCATGTTTGAACCTGTCTCAGGACTGGCGCAGGTTTTCGAGTACCGGCCGGGTGTCCGGGCGCACGCCGCGCCAGATGAAGAATGCTTCTGCCGCCTGTTCCACCAGCATGCCGAGGCCGTCGGCGACCCGCGCGCCATGTTCGCGCGCAAATTTCATGAACGGCGTTTCGCGTCCGTACATCATGTCGTAGGCCAGCGCACCGGGCGCAAAAATGCCGTCAGGCAGCGGCGGCATTTTGTCGGACAGGCCAGAAGAGGTGGCGTTGATGACGAGGTCGAATTGCTTGCCCGACAAATCTGGATAACTGCTGGCGGTAGTTGATGTGACAGGAAACTGCGCGGTTCCCCTAATTATTTTTTCGAATTTGATTGCTTTGTCCAGCGTTCTATTTGCAATCACCAATTCAAGTGGCTGCCGATTGAGAAGTGGATACGCTACTCCATATGCGGCCCCTCCAGCACCCATTAACAGGACTCGTTTACCAAGAATTTGAACATCAAGGTTGTTCTCAATGTCCCTAACCAAGCCGGTTCCATCTGTGTTGTATCCCGTTATTTCATTATTGCGAAAATCGAGAGTATTGATGGCATCGGCGCTTTCGCCAGAATCGAAAGCATCTATGACGTCAGTGCTGACCCCATTAACAATATGGCAAGCCTCGAGCTTGAACGGCACCGTCACGTTACAACCCTTGTAGCCTTCCGTGCGCAGCTGCTCGACGGTGGCGGCGAAGCCATCCAGCGGCGCCTCGATTTTCTCGTAGCTGATGTCCTGCCCGGTCTGCTTGGCGAACATGGCATGGATCAGCGGCGACTTGCTGTGCGCGATGGGATTGCCGATAACGGCGTATTTGTCGGTCATGTGATTCGGTTGTGGCAAAACAGGCGTAATTATAGCGCGGTGTAGATTGCTTTATTACCGGCCGGCAAGTGGTAGCACGACATGGGCCTCCAGTCCGCCGCCCCGGCGGTTGGTCAGCAGCAGTTGCCCGTGGTGCTGCTCGACGATGTTGCGGGCGATGCTCAGGCCGAGGCCGCTGCCGCCGGTTTCGCGCGAGCGCGAATGCTCCACGCGGCAGAACGGCGTGAACACGGTTTCCAGCATGTCGTGCGGAATGCCCGGCCCGCTGTCGGTGATGCGGATGTGGCAGTCGTGCGTGTCGCAACTCAGTGCGACATCGGCATTGCCGCCGTATTTCACCGCATTGTCGATCAGGTTGGTGAGTGCGCGCCTGAGCGCGATGGGGCGCGCCATCACTTCGGCGGCGCAATGTTCGCCGTACTGTACCGGTTGGCCGCCGTCGACCGCATCGGCGCACAGACTGGCCAGCAGCGAATCAATGTCCAGCCGTTGCAGCGGCTCGCTGGCATCGCGGCTGCGCGCGAATTCCAGGCCTTCCTGCAGCATCTGCTGCATCGCGTTCATGTCGTGGACAAGCTTGTCGCGCAGTTCGGCATCCTGCACTTTTTCCAGCCGCAGCCGCAGCCGGGTGAGCGGCGTCTGCAGATCGTGGGTGATCGCAGCCAGCATACCGGTGCGTTCACGCAGGTCCTCGTGGATGCGCTGCTGCATGCGGTTGAAGGCGCGCGCTGCGCTGCGCACCTCGCTGCTACCTTCGGCTTCCGGTAACAGGGCGGTTTCACTGGACAGATCCAGCGTGTCGGCCGCGTTGGCCAGGTGTTGCAACGGGCGCGTGGTCATGCGCGCCACCAGCCAGGCCAGCACTGCAATGCAGGCCAGGAACAGCAGCAGCCCCCACCACACCGGGCGCAGGGGGCGCATCGGAAATGGCGGCGGTGCGTGGACCACCAGCTCCAGCGGCGTTCCGTCCAGCAGTGTAAAACGCACCAACTGGCACAGCGACGCGCGTCTCCGCATGTGCCTCGGTGCTGCAAATTCGCGGCATGGTTCGGCCCGGCCGGTATAAAGATTGCGGTTCGGCCCCAATTGCTCGCGCAATGCATCGAGCAATATTTCGTCTCCGCTTTGCGGAGTCGCCTGTCCTGCAGTGCCGCGCTGGATACCCAGACCGCGCACCGTACGCAGGATCAGCCAGCGCTCCTGCGGCGAAGCTGCATCCAGCGTATGCACCAGTCCGGCCAGCTGGCCGGCGACGCGTTGCGCGCGATCGCGCGCGATTATCTCCGCTTGGTGGTGACGGGTAATCAGCAGCGTGAATACGGCGGAGGCCATGGTGCCCGCGATCAGCAGCAGGAACACCCGTCCGCGCATCGATTGCAGGAAATGCATCATGATGGGCGCGCCACCGTGGCGCACAGCATGTAGCCTTCGTTGCGCAATGTCTTGATCAGTTGCGGCGCACGCGCGTCGTCACCCAGCTTCTGGCGCAGGCGGCTGATGTGCAGGTCGACCGAGCGGTCGAACGGTTCAGCTTCGCGGCCCTGCGTCAGACTCAGCAACTGGTCGCGGCTGAGTACGCGGTTGGGGCGCTCTAGCAACGCCTTGAGCAATCGGAATTCGCCGGCGGAGAGAGCGACGACCACTCCGTCCGCACGCTGCAGTTGCCGTGCCGCCATGTCCAGCATCCAACCGGCGAACTGCAGTTGCTGGGCATGTTCGGCGTCTGTGCCGACACCCCCTTCGCTGCGCCGCAGCACGTTGCGGATGCGTGCCAGCAGCTCGCGCGGTTCGAATGGTTTGCACAGGTAGTCGTCGGCGCCCATCTCCAACCCGATGATGCGATGCAGTGACGAGCTGCGCGCAGTCAGCATGACCACCGGCAATGCGGAATGCGCACGCAGGTTGCGGCATAGCGCCAGGCCGTCGGTGCCGGGCAGGGTGAGGTCGAGCACCACCAGGTCCACCGGGTCATTGTCCAGCACCTGTTGCATCTCCTTGCCGTCGGCCGCGGTCAGCACATGCAGGCCCTGCTGGCTGAGGTAGTCGGCCAGCAGGTCGCGGATGTCCGCGTCGTCGTCGACGATCAGGATGTTGGGTGCGTGTGCCGTCATGTGGAGAACCTTACAACAAAACAGTTGCATGTGTAGCGGGGATACAAAACTGTACAAAATCGCCCGCTTTCGACAAATGCCGGATACATATGCCTGTTCAAATGGGCACCGTGCAATACAGGCACGTCCTTAATCGACTAGGAGAACGAACATGAAACAATTGATCAACCGGGTGTTATTGCCGGGAATTACCGTGGCCATGCTGGGGCTGACCACCAGCGCCGTGGCGCAATGGAATAATTCGCCGGACGGTGGCCAGGGAATGGGCCGCGATAGCGGGCGCATGGAGCAGATGCGTGAGAAGCGCCAGACGGCATTGCATGACAAGCTGAAACTGAGTGCAAGCCAGGGAAAGGCTTGGCAGACATTCGTTGCTACGGGCAAGGAACTGCGTTCGAAGAAGAAGCGCCCCGACCCGCTGGAGTTTGCCGGACTGACTGCGCCGCAGCGTATGGAAAAAATGCTTGACCGGATGCACGATCACGAAGCGCGCATGGAAAAAATGTTGGGCGCGTTGAAAACTTTCTATGCCGTACTGACTCCGCAGCAGCAGAAAATATTCGACGATTCCATGCCGCGTCCAGGTGAGCATCGTCGCATGCGCCGCGACTGAGCTGTCAATTTCATCATTTCTCCCCCTGCGCCATACCGCCCATTCGGGCGGCATGGCGCTTTGACGTTTCCGGGATCTGGCACGATAAAATGCGCCGCCGTGCTTTGGGGTAATAGATATCGTGTACTTTTGTCGAGAAATCAACGGTTGACAATCAATACCCGCAATCTCATCATGAATATTATAAAAATAATCAAACCGGCGATTTTCCCAAGAATTGCCGGGAGGAGAGAGGCGGAATGGTATGCCAAACAAGCTAATCCATATTCTTGCGGGTCTTTTTTGTGCCAGCATTGCCGGGTGGCTTGCGTCCGTTATCTGACCATGGACAGCCCGGTCGACGAACTGCGCATCCTGCACCTGGAAGATGTTGCCACCGACGCAAAGCTGGTGGCGCGCAGTCTTGTTGACGAAGGGATGGCGTACAAATCGTTGTGGGTGGCAACCGAGCTGGAATTCAAAAAAGCACTGCAGAACTTTTCTCCCCAGATTGTTCTCTGCGATTACCGTATGCCGACATATAGCGGCCGTGATGCGCTGGAATTTACGGTTCACAACTATCCCGACATCCCGGTAGTCATGCTGACCGGGCCGCTGGGAGATGAGGAGGCCGTGGATTTACTCAAGCTTGGCGCACGGGACTATGTGCTGAAAAAACATCTTTCCCGTTTGCCGGTTGTCATCAAGCATGTGCTCCACGAAGAGCAGGAAATCATCAAGCGCAAGCAAGTCGAAGACAAGCTGAAATTGTTCCGCGCATTGCTGGATCAGTCCGATGATGCTATCGAAATTATCGATCCTGCTACCTCTCGTTTTATAGACGTGAACGAAGGGGCATGCCGGGAACTTGGCTATTCCAGGGAAGAGTTGCTGTCAATGAGAATTCATGACATTGATCCGGAATTTGCCCATGATCCCGAAAAGATACGGAAGCTTGTGGAAAAATCAGGGCAGGCCCGGGTTGAAACGATTCACCGGCGCAAGGATGGTTCCATCTTGCCTGTGGAAGTCAATTTAAAGCGTATCACGCTCGACAAGACATATGGTCTCGCCATTACGAGAGATATCACCGAGCGCAAGCAGGCCGAGCAGGAGCGTTTGAAGCTGCTGCTGGATAGCAAGCGCAAAGCTTCCCAGCTGGAGACGATATTTTCCACCCAGAAGGATGTCATCCTGCTGTATGACCTGGACATGAAGGTCAGCCGGAGCACGCCGCAATTCAAAAAAGAGTACGGGTTTGACCCGGTCGGTTCCCACGTCAGCGACATCATCCGGAGTGTTTCCTGCCGCGATCTGGACGATAGTCCGGTTGAATTTAATGAAACCCAGCCTACTCCGTGTGCATTGCGTGGGGAAGAAGTTGTCGGCACGCCTTTCAAGGTCACCCGGTCCGGTGGTGCGGAGGCGATAGTCGAAGTGTATGCGCGGCCTTTTTATGTGGATGGAGAGATCCATGGTGCGGTTACCGTCTGGCGCGATATTACCGAGCTCAAGAAAGCCGCAGATGACATTGCCGCCTATGCCGGGCAACTGGAAGGCGCGATGCGGGGAACGTTGCTGGCTATTTCCAACATGGTGGAGGCAAGGGATCCATATACCGCCGGTCACGAGCGGCGCGTCGGCATCATTGCAGCGGACATCGCCCGGGAAATGGGCTGGTCCGAACAGAAATGCAAGGAACTGGAACTGATCGGCCTGGTGCACGACATCGGCAAAATTGGCATGCCTGCCGAAATTCTTTCCAAGCCGAGCAAGCTTTCCGTTCTTGAATATGAAATAGTCAAAGCCCATGCGGAAAAAGGTTATGAAATCCTCAAGGGAGTGGAATTTCCCATGCCTGTTGCGGAAATCATCCGCCAGCACCATGAGCGCATGAATGGCAGCGGCTACCCCCAGAATTTGAAGGGAGATCAGATTCTTCCCGAGGCACGAATTCTGGCAGTGGCCGATGTGCTGGAGTCGATGGCTTCGCATCGACCATATCGGCCCGCATTGGGGATGGATGCCGCACTTGATGAACTGATGAAAAATCGCGGGACTTTATACGATCCTGATGTCGTTGATGCACTGCTGAGACTGGTTCAGGAAAAAGGATATCAATTGCCGGATTGAGCAGCAGCAGATGCATTGCTGTGTCTTGCACTGCAATATGGGGAGCGAACCATGGAAAATCAGATATGGCGTCTGGAATGGAGCGACGATTTGAGCGTTGGCATACCGGATATCGATGAACAACACCGAGACTTCATCGATCTGGTCAATGGTTTGAACCAAGCCATCATTGACCGGGCGGATTTGCCGGATATCCGGAGCAAGCTGAAGGCGATCCGGGAGCAGGCGAGGGAGGATTTTGCCGACGAAGAAGAATTTTTCAGGCAGCTGGGTTATCCCGATACCGCGCACCACATGCAGGAACATGAGGCGATAATCAATAGTCTGAGCGAAATGGTGGATACGCTCAGTGATGAATCTACCATGTACGAATGGATCGAAGTCGGCCTCAAATTGAAGGAAACGCTGATCGAGCATCTGCTGAACGAAGATATGAGGTACCGCGACTACTACCGCTCCCTGCAACACTGAGTTGTCTGGTACGTTGTATGAATGAATAGAAAAGGCCCGGCTGAAGTCGGGCCTTTGAAATTTTGCGGTTTATTATTTTAACGTCTTTGGATTTATGGCTTGCCAGGAAAAACTATCATGAAAGATTCCACGATAAATGGCAGAAAGACAAACAGTAATACCCAGTAGTGTTCGGACATACAATACCTCCCCTCGAGTTGGATTGAGACAAGTTATGCACTCCTAAACAACATGCTCCCGAGGCAGGCAGGCGACAAGCGCCTGGAAACCGCATTGAAAGCTGGACCGGTATAGATTACTTTTTGACCTGTCGGGGCCAATAATTTTATACGATATATTCAATGCTCTAAGTAGAAGCGGTGATTTATTCCGCCTAGGCCCTGGCTGCCATATCCTCCATCATGCCGTCCATCTGGACGGCATGATCCATTGCAATGCCAGCGCAACCGCTGTCATCGCCCATACAATGGCGGCACCGGTCGGCAGGTCAAGCCACATAGATAGCAGCAGTCCCAATGCATAGCCGGCGATACCAACGGCAAATGCCATTACGTTGCGGTGTTGCTGCACACGGTAAGTCGCCAGTGCCGGCAGAATCAGGCTGGTGAACACCAGATACACACCGACCAGTTGTACCGAGGCGGTGACTGCTAGTGCGAACAGCGCATAGAAGCCGAAGCCAGCGAGCCGTTGCCGAAATGCTCCCCACAGTGCCAGCAGCACGGCAGTCAGAATCGCGGTGGCAATAAGCTGGCTGGTACTTACCCACAATATCTGCCCCACCAGCAAATCTTTCAGGTGTTCGCTTGCGTGCACGTCGCGGCTCATCAACAGGATGCCGCCGCTGGCGGCCAGTACGAACAGCAGGCCGATTGTGGCTTCCTGAACCTGTGGCAGCTTGCGTTCGGTCCACGCCAGCAATGCTGCACCGAGCAATGCGCTGGCCGCGGCCATGCCCTGCACGGCGAACATGTTGTGTTCCAGTCCCAGCAGTCCGGCGACGATCACGCCCAGCCCGGCGACTTGCGCTACCGCCAGGTCGACGAAAATGATGCCGCGCGCCAGCACCTTCATGCCGAGCGGTACGTGGGTGGACAGTACCAGCAGGCCCGCAATGAATGCGGGCAGCATGATGCCGAGATCGGTGGCGTTCATTTCAGCCCCGCCAGCAGGCGCGCGATGGTATCGTCGAACAACCCGAACAGGTCCTTGGCATGGTCGTCACCGCCGACGCTGAACGGCAGCTCGACGGCCGGGATGTTGGCGCGCCCGGCAAGCCATTCCGATGGATCGGGGCTCTGATAGGCGGCGCGGATCACCATGCGTGCCGGTTGCCGTTGCAATTGCTGCAGCACTTGCGACATGTGCGCGACACTGGGTTGCATGCCGGGCTTGGGCTCAAGCTCGGCGACTTCCCTCAGGCCCAGCCAGTTATCGAGATAGGCATAAGCCTTGTGGTGGACCACGATGGGCTGTCCTTTTAGCGGCGCGGCCTGCTTTTCCCAGCGCGCGATGGCGGCCTGCCAGCGCAAGTCGAAATTCTTCAGACGTTCGCGGTAGAAGGCAGTGCTGTCCGGGTCGAGCTGGATCAGCCGCTTCGTCAGCGCCTGTGCAATCGGCAGGTAGTTGCGTGCATCGAGCTGGATGTGCGGATTGCCTTCCGGGTGTACATCACCCTCGCTGCGGCTGATCACCGTCGGCACTTCCAGCATGGCGACATATCGAGAAGCCTCGAAATTGCCGGGCTTACCGGGTGCGATATCCGGGTTGCCGGATTCGCGCAGGATCACCGGCAGCCAGCCGATTTCCAGTTCCGCGCCAGTGCACACCACCAGTTGCGCGCGGCGCGCATGGGCGATCAGGCTGGGACGCGCCTGCACGTGATGCGGATCCTGCAGTGCGGAAGTGGCAGCATAGACATTGGCCTTGTCTCCGGCCAGCTCCTGCGACAGCGCCGCCCATTCCGGCTCGCAGGCGAAAATGTTGAGCGCGGAAGCGGGCGCGGCGAGTGTGGCCAGCAAGGCTGCCAACAGCAATGTAAAATTATTTTTCATGGTGTGCTCCTTAAAACTGATGGGCACCATGAGCGCCCAGACTCATGATGTATTGCACGAACAGCTGGTTGTCGGTCAGCCCCTGGCGTGACTTGTCCTGTGCCAGTTGCAGACGCAGGCGCGAGAATTCGCTTGGGCTGTAGTCCAGCATCACCGTGCTGCGTTTCGGGGTGTAGCCATAGTTGCTGATCACATTAGCCGCATTGAGCGCACCGACCTGCGCGGTACCTGGGTCGAGCTGGTCGTAGCGCAGGCCTGCGCGCCACATCGGCATGAACTGGTATATGCCCTGCACATACCAGCCGGACTGGGTGACTGCGTAGCTGTCGATAACGTTGGCAGCGGCGATGTCATAAGCTAGCATGCCGCTTTCCCGGCGGCGGAAATACTCGCCCTGCAGTTTGAAATTGGTCAGCGTGGTGTCGCCATTCGGTGCATGCTTCCACACGAAATCCAGGCCGGTGGTTCTGGTGTTGCCGGTGAAGCTGTCGCTGACCCCGCCCGGCGTTCCGGCCAGGTCTGGTACGCCGGTGCTGACGGCGTTCACCTGCTTGGTCTGGTGCAGTGAAACGCCGGCGCGCCAACTGTCGCTGTAGCCGATGTCGTCACCGACGTGGGCGAACAGTACCGCAGCACCCGGCCCGTTGTGGTTTTGCCGGTCGCTGCCGGGAAAACCGCGGCCGCGGCCGAGTTCAGCGCCGAGTTCGATGAAAGTATCGGTCGGCGCCAGCCACTTCAGTTGCACACCGTCCTCGCCCAGCTGGTTGTCCCACATGCTGACGTATACCAGCGGCTGGTCGACGAAATCCCAGGTGTGCGAGTGCTGGTCGTTGAGGTAGCCCAGGCCGGAAAAGAAGCGCCCGAACTTGAGGTTGAATCCATGGCCCAGTGTAGTGGTCTGGATGAACGCGTTTTCCGCGCTCAATCCGCCGCCAGGGGCCAGCGACAACGTGGCCACGCCGCGGAACTGCGGATCGATGTCAGCCATGATACCCAGCTCCGACTCCTTCAGGCTGAAACTGCGGGTGTGGGCATTGTTGTTCGGCGACATGGCAAAGCCGGTTGCCGGAATGGCCGGGTCCTGTTGAAATTGCCCGTAAGTGCCGGACAGGATCATCGAGATGGCCGGGTTAAAAGCATTGGCTGCGGCGGGCGGACGGCTGGCTTGATTTGCCGTGGCTTGGGCCTGTGCAGCCGTGTTTTCCGCACGCCTGCTGTCGGTCTCGGCCTGCTGCAGCCGTTGCTCCAGTTGTGAAATGCGCTGTTCGTAACTCTTCTTCAGCTGTTCGATCTGTGCGCGAATGTCGCGCAAGTCGGCCTCGGTTGCGGCCTGCGCACACACCGGCGTGAGCAGCACCGTACATAACAATACATGCTTGAACATGGTGTTCCTTCCCAAAAACGGTTGCTACGAAAACCCGCACACAGCAAGGCTGCAGCCGGCTATCGGCAACAACCGCGCTTAACGGCGGGCGAATCAGGCGAAGTTCTGGAAGGAAACCGGCGGACCGCGCGCGACGGCGGTCAGAGTGTGGGTGGAGCGGAAGCGGACGGCGAAATGCCGTATGGTTTCGGCAGCAACAGGCGGCGGCGCAAAATCGAGCGTGGCGACATTAAGCGCACTGCATAGTTGCACATAGTGTTCGCACTTTTCGCAGGCTTGATGCGGCAGTTGCTTGTTCTGCTGCGATTGTTCCTGCAGCGTGTGGCGCAGCACGTGCGCTGCCCCGGCCTGCTGTGCAAACAGCAGGGACAGTGCGAACAGCAGTGGCGTGAACAGTCGTGACAGCTTCATGGCGTCGGGCACATTAGCAAACTAGTTTGTGCCCCGCAAGACCGGGGGTTAGTTGATGTTTTTTGCATTCGACAACATCATCTTGTCCGCCACAAAATTGATGTTGATGTGCTTCTGCTCATCTCCCCAGGTACATTTCTTTACACCCAAAGTCTCACTGCATTTGTCCGGGTTGCCCAGGATGGCAGTGACCTCGTCGTACTTCATGCCGGTTTCCAGCTTGGCATAGTTTTCCTGGGTCAGTTTGCTGCAGCCGGCGGCAAGCAGCGCAAGCAGCGCGATGGCGGGCAGTTTGTACTTCATGGTTTCTCCTGTTAGTCGATTATGCCGGAATTATCCGCCATGCAACTGGTTGTTCGGGGTGAACACCCAAGTGCGGGTAATGCTAAGTATATCGGTATCCTTGCGAATGTCGGGCGGCAATGGCGCAAACGGAGCAGACAGCTTGACGATGCGGACTGCCGCCGCGTCGAGTACGGGCTGACCGGACGACCGGTTTATTTCCACGCTTTCCACGCTGCCATTGGCACGGATCGACACGGTCAGCACCAGGCTGCCGAAGATACGGTTACGTCTTGCGTCTTCCGGGTAGTTCATGTTGCCGATACGCTCGATCTTGATGCGCCAGTCCTCGACATACTGCGCAAAGCGGTATTCACGGGTGCGCGCGCCGATATGGGTGCGCCGCGGCAGTTTTTGATAGGCGCTGTAGTCCTTGTCGATCTGCGCTTCCAGCCGCGCGATCTCCAGGCTGCGCTGTACCAGGTCGTCAGCGTTATCGTTCGACGCCTGCTTTCTCTTGCGTACCTGTTCCTGCCGGACGCTGTGCGAGCTTTTGAGCTGCGTCATCATGCGCTTGGCCTCCTGC
>Ga0102953_1000384_pt1 | contig 31256 bp, 24 predicted proteins | sample SalPon2A_C_D2_MG_FD_78509 | JGI IMG/M metagenome (GOLD analysis project Ga0102953, IMG submission 78509) | Soil microbial communities from South San Francisco under conditions of wetland restoration - Salt Pond MetaG R2A_C_D2_MG | ecosystem: Environmental > Terrestrial > Soil > Wetlands | place... | reverse complement strand
ATAGCCGTCAGGCGACGGCGGGTCCGTTGCTTGCCCGCCATAGCCGTCAGGCGACGGCGGGTCAGTTGTCAGTCCCGATCCCCGATCTCCGACTTCAATCTTCCGTCGGAACGCGGAGAAGATCCAATGCTGGTTCCGGCTTTTCCTCTACGCGTCTCGTCCCGCCTGTCCGCCGTGTGCTTTTTCCCAGTCGGAGCGAATTGGCGATGACGCAGACCGAGCTCATTGCCATCGCTCCGGCGGCGTGGACGGGAGCCAGCATGCCGCCGATGGCCAGGGGGATGGCCAGCACGTTGTAGGCGAAGGCCCAGAAGAGGTTCTGACGGATGATGCGCAGGGTGCGGCGGGAGATCTCCAGAGCCTCTGCGAGTCGTTCCAGGTCGGGCCGGGTTAAAACCAGGTCGGAGCTCTCCAGGGCAACGTCGGTGCCGCCGGCCATAGCGCAGCCGACGGCGGCGGTGGAGAGGGCAGGGGCATCGTTGATGCCGTCGCCCACCATCAGTACGCTTTCGCCCCCCTGCTGCGCCGTGGCGACCCATTCGGCCTTGTCCTCCGGACTCTCCCCGGCCCGCAGGGCCATGAGGCCGAGCCGGCGGGCCACCCGTCTTCCGGCCTCTTCCCGGTCCCCGGTGAGCAAGGCGGTCTTCATTCCACGCCGGTGCAGGCGGATGATCGTTTCCTTCGCCCGGGGCCGCAGGCGATCTTCGAGCAGGAGACGCCCCTGGTAGTCGGCGCCGAGGGCGACATGGACTTCGGTCAAGTGGTCCGGAGCCGCTTCGAGGGATGATGGGATGCCGTGCTCCTGGAGAAAAAGCCGGCTGCCGACCCTCAGCAGCCCCTCTTCAGTCTCCACGGTCACGCCACGGCCCGCGACCGCCCGGCTCGCCTCGCCGCCGGCGGGGTGAAGGCCGCGGCGACGGGCCTCGTCGAGTACGCCCCGGGCCAGGGGATGGGCGGAGCCGCTCTCGGCCCTGGCGGCCAGGGCCAGAAGGCGCGAGCCGTCTGCCCGAACCGGTTCGGTCGCCACCACCTTGGGGCGTCCTTCGGTGAGAGTGCCGGTTTTGTCGAAGGCGACAGTGGTGAGGCGGCTGCAGGCTTCCAGGACGTCGCCGCCGCGAAAGAGAACACCCCGGCCGGCCGCCGCGCCGCTGGCCATCAGGACTGCCATCGGCGTGGCCAGCCCGAGGGCGCAGGGGCAGGCGACCACCAGCACCGCCACGGCGTGCAGCAGCGCTGTCACCGGGTCGCCCGAGCGCCAGAGCCAGAACCCCCAGGTGCCGGCAGCGCAGGCAGCCACCAGGGGCACGAAGAAGGCAGCCACCCGATCGGCGACGCGCTGGACCGGTGCCCGGCGCGCCTGGGCTTCTTCCACCACCCGGGCGATGCGGGCCACGAAGGACTCGGCGGCCACCTGGGTGACCCGGACGGTAATCGCCGTGGTCAGGTTCATGGTGCCTGATACCAGCCGAGATCCGGGCCGGTGCAGAACCGGCAGCGGTTCGCCGGTGACCGCCGATTCGTCGATCTCGCTCTCCCCCTCCAGCAGCCGGCCATCGACCGGAAGACGCTCGCCGGGCCGGACCTGGATCAGATCGTCCACTTTCAGCTGGCCGCTCGCCACCTCGCTCACGACGCCTTCGTCCAGGCGGCGGGCGTTATCGGGGGCGAGGCGAAGAAGACGGTCGACCCCCGCCGAGGCCTTGCGGCGGGCGGACGATTCGAAAAGCCTTCCGGCCAGGATCAGGGTCACGATCATGGCGGCGGAGTCGAAATAGACCTCGGCGCCGACAGCCAGGGCGTAAAGGCTGTAGCCGTAGGCGGCGAGCACTCCGAGGGAGATCAGCAGGTCCATCCCGGGGGCGCGGTTTCGCAGACTGCGCCAGCCCCCGGCGAGAAAGGGCCAGCCGGCGTAAAAAACGACCGGAGTGGTCACCAGGGCCGCCAGCGTCTGGATCAGGCGGTGGGAGGTCGGATCCATCCCCTGGAAATAACCGGCGTAAAGCGCCAGCGAGTACCCCATCAACTGCATGGAGAGAAAAGCGGCGGTGCCGAAGCGGATCAACAGGTTCCTCCGCTCATTTTCCGCCGCCTCCTGGACGGTGTCCAGGGTATGGGGGCGCGGGACGTAGCCCAGGCGTGACACGGCGGCAAACAGCTCTGCCGGGCCGATGCGGCCGGGATCGAAACGGACCCGGGCACGATGGGTCCCGTAGTTCAAGCGCGCCTCGAGAACGCCGGGGATGCCGGCGAGGATCTTTTCGTTGAGCCAGACGCAGCTGGCGCAGCGGATACCTTCGACCAGAAAGGAGAGCTCGTCGCTTCCGTCTCCCTTGACGACGAAACGCTGCAGAAAGTCGGCCTTGAAGCGGTCCTCGAAGGCTCCATCGGGCAGCCCGGCCTCCTGCCAATCGCGGCGCCGGTAGAAATCCGCCATGCCGGTGCCGGTGATGATGTGGAAGGCTCCCCGGCACCCCTGGCAGCAGAACCGATGTTCTTCTTCGTCGATGCGATCGGTAATCAGATCGGCCGGCGGAATCGGCAGTCGGCAATGGTCGCAGTTTAAGGGGGCGTCGGTCATAGTGAGCTCGGCTCGTTTCAATCCGATGAATCGATCGTTAAATGATCGGTAAATGCCGGGTAACTCCGTTTGTCCGCCTCGCTATATATCAGGGGTTGAGCAGCAGCGAGCGGGTCATGCCGGCGCCCTCACGCCTCAGAGCCAGGCGGGCGGGGGTCTGTCGGACAAGGCCCCGGGGGAGATCGGTGCCGTAGCGGCCGGGGCCTGTTTCGGTCAATTCGAGCGTCCGGCCGCGATTGTCCTCGGTGCCGAACAGGGTCAGCCGGGCCTGGACGCCCGGAACGTCGTGTCCGTCGCCGTCACGAAGGCGAAACGACAGATGCCGTCCTTGCAGAAAGGTTTCGATGTGCCAGCCGAGGGCGGCCGCCGCCTCCTTTTCGACCAGGGTGTGGTTGTATTTCAGCCCGTAACTGTAGTACTTGGGGTTGGTCACGGCACTGACGTCGGTAATGGCCCGGTGAACGGACCACCCGGTCAGGAGGAGAAAAAAGAGGAATAGGCAGACAATGGCTCCGGGCCAGAGCCCGGCAGGGCGTTCAATGTTCATCAGGGGCGTCCTTTGCGGCAATGGGAAAGGCCCGGGCGGTCGCCAGGCGATTACCCTCAGTATCGTACAGGGAAAGGTTCAGCGGCAACCTCTTTTCCCCGGCCCCGGACGGGTGGATGGCGGCGAAGTCGATCCGCCGCCTCTCGCCGGCCGCAAGCTCCAGGGCTCTCGTCTGGCCGCGCAGTTCCACCGGGGTTCCATCGTCCAGGCGGGCACGAAGATCCAGGCGGAGAGAGCGGTTGCTCCGGTTGGCGACGTAGGCGGTGAAAAAGGCGGCCGAGCCGCCTTCGGGCAGAGCCCGGATGGCGGCGGTCGACCTCCGTATCTTCAGGGTAGCGGGGGCGTGGCGGGCGGTGCTGACCGCGATCGTCGTCGCCAGGCCGAGAAAGACGGTGGCGAGAAGAAGGGCGCGCACGTTCAGCAGCGCACGCAAGCCTCGGCCCTCGAGACCGAAACTGTAGCGGATGATCCCCGCTTGCCGGCGCATGGCCATCACCTCCCGGCAGGCATCGAGACAGCGACCGCAATTGATGCACTCGACCTGGTATCCGCGGCGGATGTCGATGCCCGTCGGGCAGGCCCGAACGCAGGCGCCGCAACGGATGCATCGATCGGCTTCGTCGGGGTCGAAGCGCAGGGTCAGGGTGCCCGGGTCGACGAGGGCCGTCTGGAAGCGTCCGTAGGGGCAGAACTCGCGGCAGAGCAGGCGCCGGACAAAGGCGAGGTCGACGTAGACCGTGGCGGCGACCACGATCAGCGCGATCGTCCCCTCCGCTCCCAGCGCGCCCCGCATGAGCCGGGGGAAAAACTCGACGGGGGGGATGAAAAACCAAACCAGATTGGCTGCCACCAGGGCGGCCAGGGCCAGGCAGAAGAGGTGGAAAAGGATCCTCTGTCCGGGCGAGCCCGACAGGCCCCTGGGTGTGACGGCCAGGCCGATGCGTCGGCCGCCCCATTCGGCCAGGTCGGAAAGGGTCGTCTGCGGGCAGGCCCAGCCGCACCAGACCCGGCCCAGCACCAGGGTGGCCAGGAGGAAGAAAAAGACCAGGGCCAGGGTTGCCGGCAAGAGCAGATAGAGGTCTTCCAGCGGAAGGAGTCTCCCGAAGGCTTCCAGCGTCCTCCCCTGCAGATCGATGCGCAGTAGGCCATGCGAACCGATGCGGACAAACGGGACCAGCAGCACGAGAAAGGAGATGATCCACTGGCTGCCCCGTCGCCAGGGAGCCAGGAGTCTGGGTGGGGTCGAAGTCATGGCAAGGGACGATGGCTCCGACGGCGGCGGAAGGGAAGGGAGGGGCGAGCGTTCCCTTCCGCCGCCGTCGATCATTCGCTCAAGCTCAGGACGAAAGCGGCGAGGCTGTCGATTTCATCCTTGGAGAACCGGTTGCCGAAAGCGGGCATGCCGCCAGGACGTCCCTGTCTGATAGTCGTCGAGATACCATCCAGGTTGTGGCCGTACTCGAAGTTTTCGTCCGTAAGGTCGGGCCCGATGCCTCCTTCGCCGGTGGCGCCGTGGCAGGCCGCGCAGTTGGCGGCAAAGAGAGCCTTGCCCTGTGCGGAAGGCTCCGGCTTCTTCTTTTCCTCTCCTTTGGCCGCCACTGCCGGGGCTATTCCCTTCGGCGGCTCGGTCGTCCGATGTTCGCCGACCTCCTTCTTGAGCCCGGCCATTTCCTGCCTGAATTCGGCCTCGGAGCTCCAGCCGGAAAGAAGGAAATAGGCGCAGAAGGCGACGCCCCAGACGATCAGGACGTAGAAAAGCACGGTGAAATAGACCGGCGGGCTTTGCATCCGGTCTTCGATGATGCCGTCAAAATCGTGGGTGGGGCGTTTATGTTCGTGCTGTTCCAGCATGGCCATGATGTGATCCCTCCTTCAAGATCAGTCGTCTTCAAGCATCCGGTGTTTGGGCTCTTCGAGCTTCTTCTTGCGTTTGCGGCTGCAGGTGCGCAGCACGATGAACGCGAAGAGGGCGAAGAGGCCGATGGTGACGCCCAGATAGAATACCGAGGCCCAGTCCATCAGTGCCTCTTCTGGTATTTGAGGTAGTTGACGACCTTCCAGACCCGGTCGGGTCCGAGCCGGGAGAAGGCCGGCATTCCCCCGTCGGTAATTCCGTTGTAGAGGATCTCGTAAAGGTCGGAATCCGGCATGTCGACATCGTGGATGTCGGGACCGATGCCGCCGGCGAGGTCCTTGCCGTGGCAGGCGGCGCAGTGCTCGGCATAGAGAGCCTCGCCCTGGGGGATGATCGACGAGTCGTCCTGGTAGGGGTTCTGCAACTCGCCCACGATCGCCGCCCTGGAGGCTTCGCGCCAGGGAATGTCGCTGCCGAGCTTCTGCAGGTAGGCGACCACGGCGTCCATCTCGGTCTGGCCAGCCAGATCCCGGATCCGGCTCTCGCTATAGGGAAAGTCGAGCACCTCCATCTTCCTGCGGGTGTAGTCGGGATCGACGGCATTCTTTTTCAGGAAGGCATAGGCCGGCATGTTGGAACGCGGAACCATCGACTGCGGATTTTCCATATGCTGGAAGTGCCAGGCATCCGGGTATTTGCCGCCGATGCGGGCCAGATCGGGGCCGACCCGGCGAGATCCCCAGAGGAAGGGGCGATCGTAGCGGAATTCCCCCGACTTGGAATAGTCCCCGTAGCGCAGCACTTCGGCCACCAGGGGTCGTACCGTCTGGGTGTGGCAGTTGTTGCATCCCTCGCGGATGTAAACGTCGCGGCCGGCAAGTTCGAGCGGCGCGTAGGGTTTGACCGATTCGATCCGGTCCGCCTCGGTGTTGACCCAGGCGAAAGGAAGAACCATGGTGATGATGGTGCCGACCAGGATGGCGCCGGTGGCCATCAGGAGAAAAACAACCGGTTTCTTTTCCCAGAAAATCATTTTCGTCCCTCCCCTAAACGCCCGTCACGGCATCGTCGGCGGCGACGGGTCGTCCCCTGCGCGCCGTCATGGCCAGGTTGTAGATGAAGATCGCGATTCCGGCCAGATAGATCACCCCGCTGAAGGCGCGTATCCACCAATAGGGATACATTTCGATCAGCGTCTCCATGAAGGAGTAGGAGAGACTGCCGTCGGGATCGATCGAATGCCACATGCCCGCCTGCTGAACGCCGGCGATCCACAGGCTGATGGAATAGATCAGTTGACCGGTCAGGACCAGCCAGAAATGCAGGTTGGCCAGCGGGATGCTGTAGAGTTCCCGGCCGTAGATGCGCGGCGCCAGGTAGTAGATGGCGGCGAAGAGCACCAGGGAGACCCACCCCAGGACCCCCATGTGTACGTGCCCCGGCACCCACTCCGTGTAGTGAATGAAGCCGCTGAAGGAGCGGATCGCCTGCAGCGGCCCCTGCAGGGTCTGCAGGCCGTAGAAGGTGATGCCGAGAATGAGGAACTTGACGAGGTAGTTCTCCCGCATCTGGTGCCACTGGCCGCTCATGGAGAGGTAGCCGTTGAAGACCGAGGCCCAGGACGGGGCGATGAGCATCACCGAAAAGGCCATCGCCAGGGTCTGCACCCAGTCGGGCACCGGGGTCCAGAGCAAATGGTGGGCGCCGGTCCAGAGGTACATGAAGACAATCCCCCAGAAAGCGATGATCCCGAGGCGGTGGCTGTAGATGGGAACCCCCGTCGACTTCGGCAGAAAATAGTAGAAGACCGCCAGCGGCGGTGTGGTGAGCACCAGGGCGACAGCGTTGTGACCGTACCACCACTGGACGTTGGCGTCGTTGGTGCCGGCATAGGCCGAGTAGGACTTGAAGAGCGAGACCGGCACCTCGGCGGCGTTGACCAGGTAGAGTATCGCCACCCCGACGATGGTGGCGAGCATGAACCAGAGCGAGATGTACATCTGCTCCTCGCGGCGCTTGATGATCGTCATGATGATATTGATCGCGAAGACGACCCAGAGAATCACCACCATGATGTCGATCGGCCACTCCAATTCATGGTACTCCTTGCTGGTGTTGTAACCGAGCAGCAGGGTGACGGCGGCGGCGATGATGGTGGCGTTGAAGAACCACAGCTGGAAACGGGCCAGCCTCGGACTCCAGAGGGGCGAGCGGGTCAGCCTCTGCACCATGTAGAGGAAGGTGGCGAAAAAGCTGCCGATGGCCCAGCCGAAGATGCCGGCGTTGGTATGGATGGGACGCAGTCGGCCATAGGTAAAGAGGGGGGGGAAGTTGAGCCCCGGCTCCACCATCTGGAAGGAGATGAGTATCCCCACCAGAATGGCCACCACTCCCCACAGGATGCTCCAGTGGACGAAGCTCTTGACGATGGCCGTATCGTATTTCGATTGCTCCATAAAACCTCCTTGATTCATTGGAGTTTTTTGAAAAAAACCAAACTCAATTCTAGACGCCTTTGCGGGCAAGTCAAATGGACGAGCCCAATTGATGACCCAATGGGTCATGATTTTAGACGCTTGATGAGAGCCTGTCAACCCTGAAGATGAATTTTTCCCGAAACGCCGGCGAGGCCCCTTTGGCAAAGGACCGGAGAGAGAAGGATTTTTTCGGAACCTGATCCCTGCGACCCGGGCGAGGGGTTCCGGAGCGATTCCCCGGAACGGGCCAAAAAAGACTTTGACAAAAGTACAGTCGATTCTTTAGGATAGGCCTGTTTTTTATCCCCTTTCAGGATGGCGATAGGTTCATGGAAAAAGCCCTGTCACTACTGAACGACGACCTGAGCGCAGTCGAGGTCCAGTTCAAGAAATATCTCGACTCCGATGTGACCCTGATCCGCAAGGTTGGCGAATACGTTCTCACCAGTGGTGGCAAGCGCATTCGTCCGATGCTGCTGCTGCTGAGTTCCCGCCTGGCCGGCTACAGCGGCGACAAGCATATCAGTCTGGCGAGCGTGGTGGAATTCATTCATACCGCCACCCTGCTGCACGACGATGTCGTCGACGGCGCCTCCCTGCGGCGGGGCAATGCTTCGGCCAACTCCGTCTGGGGCAACGAGGCTTCGGTGCTGGTGGGGGACTATCTCTTCGCCAAGTCGTTTTCCATCATGGTCGGCGCGGGCGACCTCAAGGTTCTGGATGTTCTCTCCGAGGCCACCACCATGATGGCCGAGGGGGAGGTGCTGCAGCTCATCAGTACCTGCGATCTGGACCTGGAAGAGGAACGGTATATCTCCGTCGTGCGCAACAAGACGGCGGTACTCATCGCCGCCGCCTGCCGCTGCGGCGGCATTCTGGGCGGGGTGTCCGAGGAAAAGCAAAAGGCCCTGCACGAGTTCGGCATGGAGCTGGGCATCGCCTTTCAGTTCATGGACGACGCCCTCGATTACGTGGCCGATCAGTCCGAATTCGGCAAGGCCAAGGGGCACGACCTGGCCGAGGGGAAAATGACCCTTCCCCTTATCCATGCCCTGCGCCATTGCGGCGACGACGATCGGCAGAGGGTGACCACCATCGTCGAAAATGAGGAGCTGAGCGAGGAGGACCTCGAGTATGTCGTCTCCCTTATCGAGCATCATGGCGGGATCGACTACACCCGTCGCCGGGCCGCCGAGCTGGTGGAAAAGGCCGGAAAACATCTCGCCGTATTTCCCGACGGGGAGGTTCGCCGGGCGCTCTGCGAGCTGGCCACTTACGTGGTGAGCCGCCGCAAGTAGAAGAAGAGATACTTCGCGGCAAGCTACGAGGAATCAGGAATCAGACTCCCGGATTCCTTCCAGCTCAACGCAGCGAGCTGGAGAAAAGTTCGATGCAAAGAGATTAAAACTTGTTATTTGACTTAGGTCTCCCTGTAAAATCGCCTCCCGCGGGTCCGCCGCGGGAGGCGATTTTTTTTATTTTGGCCCCGATAGGCGCATTTGCGGGCTTTTCCCATCGGCCATTTCGTTGGCGTGGAATTTGCTGGTCTTCCCCCAAACGATCTCGACACCAATCCGGATCGAGACAGATGATGCTTTCGCAAGAAAGCAAGGAGTGGGTGGCTAAGCAAAAAACGCCAAATGCAAGGCGCGCAATTGTCGAGGAATGAGGCGTACTTACGTACGCCGCAGTGACGAGAGCAATTGTAGCAACGTAGCAGTTGGTGAGCTTTTGCGACGCCATCAGATCATTCATTCAAATAAAATTACCCGGTGGTTCGCATTTGTCATGAAAATTGAAAAACTGGTTCATACGTGTTTTTTTGAGATCGCCGACCAGAGCTACGAGGTGCTGGTCTACAGCCGGCCCGATGGCGGCCATCTTGCCAAAACTTCTTTCGCGCCGGACGATGTGATCATCAACGACGGCCTGTCCCTGAAAGAGGTTCTGGACAAACACCGGCACCTTCTGCCCCTGGCCGTCAACTCCCGGGAGATTTTGCGCCAACTGCGCGGTCCCCTCGATTGATCCCGCCCCGCAACTTGCCCCTTTCCCCGCAGATCCTTTTGTTGCTATAATCGGCACATGCTGCGTCTGAATCTCAACAGGAAGGTGCTCTATGCTTTCCTGGCACTTTCCCTTCTCCCCCTGATCCTGCTTGCCGTCAACTCCAGCCACAGCCTGCGCTCCGTCGAAACTCTCCTGCGGGACAATACCACCGATGCCCTTGATTCGCAGGCGGCCGCCGCCCTTGAGTTGCGTGCCCAGATCGTCGCGCGCGAGGTGGGGGACTTTCTCGATTCGGTCAAGGGCGACCTGGAGGATCTCGCCCTTCTGCCGCCCCGCCCCGAAACCTATGTGGATTTCTGGCGGCAGCATCGCAAGGAAGTCTGGTATCGCGCGGGCACCAACGAGGATCCGGTCGAGGTCCGCGACCAGGTGCCCCTTTATGCCGAACTCGCCTTTATCGGACCGGACGGGCATGAGCGGGTGAGGGTGACCGGGGGACGGGTGGTTTCCGATCTGCGCGACGTCTCCGATCCGGCCAATACGACCTACCGGTCCGAGACCTACTTCCTGATCGGGAAAAATCTGCCTCCCGGCGCCGTCTATATGTCGCATGTGACCGGCTGGCACCTGAACAAGGAAGAACAGCTGGCCGGCGCCCCTGCACCGGAGGCGGCCGTGGAGGGCGAGCGCTACCGCGGGGTCATTCGCCTGACCAAGGCGGTTTACGGGGACGACGGAAGTTTTGCCGGCGTCGTGGTCCTCTCCCTCGATCACCGCCACCTGATGGAATTCACCCAGCACATCACCTCCTCCGAAGAGCGGTATGTCGTATTTCCCCACTATGAAAGCGGCAACTTCTCCTTCATGTTCGATAACGAAGGGTGGATCATCACCCATCCCAAAAACTGGGATATCCGCGGTCTCGACGAGCAGGGACAGCTGGTGGCTCCCTACACCGCCGAGACCTCTCCCGAACTGGTGGAAAAGGGGATCATTCCCATCAACCTCTACTATGCCGGATTCGTCCACCCCAACTACTCGGTGGTGGCTCGCGAGGTGCTGGAGGGCCGTTCCGGCGTGGTCAACGTCACCAACGAGGACGGCATAGAAAAGATCATGGCCTACGCGCCGGTTTTCTATTTCGGCGCCGGACTGGGAGAGCGGTGGGTTTTCGGTGGCATCACCATCGGTGCGGAAGTCCGCCAGTTCCACCAGCCGGCCCTGGCCGCCGCCGAGGTCATCAGGCGGGAAATTACCCATTTTCTCGGGGAGACCTTCGCGGTGATCGCCCTGACCGGCTTCCTGGTCCTGCTCGCGGCTATGCAGCTATCCCGGGGGATCACCGGGCCGATCCTGGCCCTGATCGAGGGCACCAAGACCATGGCCCGGGGACATCTCGGCACGCGGGTCATGGTCAAATCGCGGGATGAGGTGGGCGAGCTGGCCTCCTCGTTCAATGCCATGGCCCGGGAGTTGGCGGTGCGGCGGGAGCGCCTGCTCAAGACCCTGATGGCGCTGCGCAGGTCCCGCAAGGAGATCCTGCGCGAACGCAATTTCAAGGAAACCATTTTTGAAAACGTCGAAAGCGGCATCCTGACCCTGGACGATGAGGGCCGGGTGACTTCCGCCAATGGGCCGGCCCGGCGGATTCTCCGGCTGGCGGGCGGGGTGGACGATCGGTCCCTGCCCGAACTCTTGCGCGACTGGCCGGAAATCGCCGTGGTCCTGGAGGCCGAGGGAACGGGCGGCGAGACGAAACACTGGAGCCGCTATATCGATGCCGATCGCGAGGGCAAGACGCTGACCTTCCGTCTGACCCTGCTGCCGATGCACCTCAACGAGTCGGGCGGGTCCGGGCGGATTCTGACCGTCGAGGATCTGACCGAACGGGTTCTCATGCGCAAGCAGATGGCGCGGATGGAACGGCTTGCCTCCCTCGGACGGCTTTCCGCCGGGATCGCCCACGAGGTTCGTAATCCGCTGACCGGCATCAGTCTTCTGCTCGATGAATTGCATGATCGCATGCTCAGCAATCCCGGCGACCAGAAGCTGATCTTCCAGGCCCTGCAGGAAATCGAACGTCTCGAGGCCCTGGTCAACGAGTTGCTCAATTTCGCCTCCCAGCCGAGGCGCCGCCTCGAACCGGGCGATGTCGGCACCGTTCTGGAAGAGACCCTCTTTCTGGTCAAGAAACAGTGCCAGAAAGCCGGCATCGAGCTGCGGGAGGACTTTTCGGGACCCTTTCCCCCCTTTCCACTCGACCGGGACAAGCTCAAGCAGGCCTTTCTCAATCTCCTGACAAACGCCATGGAGGCCATGCCCGACGGAGGGGCTCTCACCGTTTCCGGCCGGGTCGTCGATAATCACGTCCTGGTTTCGGTGAAAGATTCCGGCGAGGGAATTAGCGCCGATCAGTTGCCCCTGATCTTCGAGCCCTTCTACACCAGCAAGGGAGAGGGGACCGGTCTCGGCCTCTCCGTCACCCACACCATCATCTCCGACCACGGCGGGCGCATCGAGGTCGAAAGCTCGCCCGGCAGGGGAAGCGTCTTTTCGGTCTGGCTGCCTCTGGGCCATCCCGAATCCTTTCAGCCCGCCGCCGGCTCGCCCGCCAGCCAACCCGAATAAACATTTTCCCGCTCATTCATCCCTGAACCGGCGGGTTTCCCACGTGGCGATTAAACGCCATTTTTTTCTCCGTCCATCTTCTCACGTCTCCTGAAGCGCATCTTTTACCTTAAATGTGGCGAAAATTCACCATTTTTGAGTTGCTTTTTGGTACTTGACCGACCTAATATGGTATACGGTTTGGTTCTGGAAGGCGGACCGTAGAACGTAGAACTTGGAATCCAGAATCCAGAATCCAGAATCCCGAAGACGGAAGACGGAAGACGGAAGACGGAAGACGGAAGTCGAGAGCAGGGGACCGGGGACTTTTGACTTTTGACTTTTGACTTTTGACTTTTGACTTTTGACTTTTGACTTTTGACTTTTGACTTTTGACTTTTGACTTTTGACTTTTGACTTTTGACTTTTGACTCGGGCCAACTGGCGACTGACCCGCCTTCGCCCTTGGCTTCGGCGGGCGAACAACGGACGGTTTCAAGGAATAAACCATGGAAAAAATTCTGATTGTCGATGACGAGGCTTTTATCCGGGAAAATCTTGAAAGGATTATGGTCGAGGACGGATATCGCCCCTTTTCCATCGATAACGGGGAGGAGGCGATCAAGCGGGTCGCCGAAGAGGAGTTCGACCTGGTTCTGCTCGACCTCAATCTCGGCGCCACCAGCGGGCTCGACGTGCTGCGCGAGCTCAAGGAGGTCGATCCCGGCGTCCTGGTGATCATCATCACCGGTTACGGGACGGTGGAGAGTGCCGTCGAAGCCCTCAAGATGGGGGCCTACGACTATATCAAGAAGCCGTTCAAGGCCGATGCCATCCGCCTGATCGTCAAGCTCGCCCTCGAAACCCAGAACCTGCGCCGGGAAGTGCTGCACCTGCGCCGGGAAAGCAAGGAGATGCTCGGGTCGGCCGACATGGTCGGCTCCAGTCCCGACCTTCTCCAGATCTACCGCCAGATCCGCGAAGTGGCCAAGCACCAAACGGCGACAGTGCTGGTGACCGGCGAGTCCGGCACCGGGAAGGAACTGGTGGCCCGGGCCATCCATAACCTCTCGCCCCGCAAGGACCGGCCCTTTGTCGAGATCAACTGCGGCTCACTGCCCTTCAACCTGCTCGAAACCGAACTCTTCGGCCATGAGCGGGGGGCCTTCACCGATGCCAAGACGCGCAAGATCGGCCTGTTCGAGGAGTCCAACGGCGGCACCGTTTTTCTCGACGAGATCGGAGAGATGGATCTCAATCTCCAGGTCAAACTTCTGCGTGTCCTCGAGGACCGGAAAATAAGGCGCCTCGGGGGCAACCGCAACATCGATATCGACGTGCGCGTGGTGGCCGCCACCAATCGCAACCTCAAGGAGGCCATCGAGGAGAAGACCTTTCGCGAGGATCTCTTCTATCGCCTCAACGTCTTTCCCATCCATGTTGCGCCCCTGCGCGAGCGGCGGGAGGACATCCCCCATTTGCTCGATTATTTCATCAAGCGCTTCAGCCGGGATTTCAACAAGCAGGTACGCGAGGTCTCACGCGAGGCCCTCGACCTGCTGATGCGTTACCATTGGCCCGGCAACGTCCGCGAGCTGCGCAACGTGGTGGAGCGCATCTGCATCATGTCCAATGCCGAGGTCATCACGCCCGACTCGCTGCCGGGAGAGATCTGGGGGGATACGCCGCGCAAGGAAGCTCCCTTCTCCTACGAGATCCCGCCCGAGGGCATTTATCTCGAGGAGATGGTCGGGCAGGTCGAAAAGGAGCTCGTTGCCAAGGCCTACGGCATCACCGGCGGCAACGTCGCCAAGACGGCCCGGCTGCTCAACGTCCCGCGCGGCACTTTGCGTTACAAGCTGGAGAAATACGAACTCGCATCCGAATAGATCGGAAGGCTTTCGACCCGGGAAGTGGTCGCGATGATCGACCGGATTCAACGGCCTCCGGCGGTGGCGAATATTCACCTTTCGAGGCGGTCGTCGAGGGCCGAAAATAAAACAAGGGACGAAAAAGCGGCCAAATTTGGCCGCTTTTTCTTGTTCGGGTCTCCCGGGGCAGAGGGAAATTTTATAACGATATTTCGAAAAATATGCGTGAAATCCACTGCTAATTTATTGAAATCAGGGATAAAAAACTCTCACTCTTGTTCTGCCTCTTTCTTGTGGGATGCCTTTGGCATCGGCGTTGCTAAATATCAAATACCGTGTCGCGATACATGAAGCGATGCCAGCCAAACCATACCGTAGAAGGAGAGAAGAGAGAGATGATTGCATCCGTCTGGAACCGCATGTGGCAAATGCATGACGATACCAAGGCCCTTTTCCTGTTCAACCCCCGGAACGTGCTCAAGCGACTCCGAAATGATCACCTGCATTTCAGCAACGGCCGGCAGGAGCACGACGTCGATCTGGCCGACGAGCTGGAGGAATCCCCGGCAGAGCATACCCGCCGCATTCAGTCGGGTCCCGGCGGCATCGAGGAGGGAGAGCCGCGCGAATATACGACCCGCCAGAAGATCGGTCTCTTCCTGGGCCCCATTCTCTTCGTTCTCATGCTGCTCATCCCCACTCCGGCCGGCATGGAGCCCGCGGCCCAGAAGATGGCCTCGGTGGCCCTGCTGATGGCCACCTGGTGGATGTGCGAGTCGATTCCGATTCCGGCCACCAGCCTGTTGCCGATCGCTCTCTTCCCGTTTCTGGGGATCATGCACACCAAGCAGGCCACGGGTCCCTACGCCAGCCACCTGATCTTCCTCTTCATGGGCGGTTTCATTATCGCCCTGTCCATGCAGCGCTGGAACCTGCACCGGCGCATCGCGATGAACATCGTCAAGACGGTCGGGTTCTCGCCGGCGCGACTGATCTTCGGCTTCATGGTGGCGACGGCGGCCCTTTCCGCCTTCGTCTCCAATACGGCGACGACGGTGATGATGATGCCGATCGGTCTGGCGATCATCACCCATGTCATCGAGGAGGGGCGCAAAGAGGGTCTCGACCGGGAGATCGATTTCTCCCCCGACAAGTTCGCCTTCGGTCTCAACCTGATGCTCGGCATCGCCTACGCCGCTTCGATCGGCGGCATCGCCACCCTGATCGGCACCCCGCCCAACACGGTGCTCGCAGGCTACCTGCAGAAGACCTACGGCTACGAGATCACCTTTGCCAGCTGGCTCAAGGTCGGCGTGCCCCTGGTGCTGGTTTTTCTGCCCCTTTGCTGGATCTGGCTGATCAAGGTCGCCAACCCGATGAAACTCAAGAAGGTCCCCGGCGGCCGCGACCTGATCAGCGACGAGCTGCGGGCCATGGGGTCGATGAGCGCCGGCGAGCGCTGGACGGCCGCCGTCTTCCTGCTCACCGCCCTGGGCTGGATCTTCCGCAAGAATCTCGGGTTCCTCTTCCCCGATCCGAAGCTGATCACCGACGCCGCCATCGCCATGACGGGGGCCATTCTGCTCTTCCTTATCCCGGTCAACATGAAGAAGAACGAATTCGTGATGAACTGGCACTGGGCCTCGAAGATGCCCTGGGGGGTTCTGATCCTCTTCGGCGGCGGTCTCGCGATGGCCGCCGGCTTCAAGGCCACCAGGCTGGCCGGCTGGATCGGCTCCCGCGTCGGCCTGCTGGAGAACGCGCCGGTACTGCTGCTGGTGATCGCCGTCGCCACCCTGATAATTTTCCTGACGGAGATGACCTCCAACACCGCCACCTCCGCCATGGTCATGCCGATCCTCTCGGCGGTCGCCATCGGCCTCGGGCAGAACCCCCTGCTGCTCGTCGTCCCGGCCGCCATCGCCGCTTCCTGCGCCTTCATGCTGCCGGTGGCCACGCCGCCCAATGCGATTGTCTTCGGCTCGGGTTACGTCACCATCCCGCAGATGGCCAGGAGCGGTCTGGGCCTCAATATCGTCGGCATCGTCATTACCCTGCTGGTCACCTACATCCTGGTCATTCCCGTATTCGACGTCGTCATCAACGAGGTGCCCGTCTGGGCCCAGGTGATCGCCAAGTAAGACTTTCTCTTTCCCCAAAGAGCCCTCTCTTCCCCCTCCGGAGGGCTCTCTTCGCCCCGTTCCCGGCCTCCTCCGGAACGGGGCATTTTTTAAGGCGGATTACATTCTGCTTTTGTTAAAGTTGCCCTGAACCGACCGGCAATGGTAAAAAAGAGATTCCGGTTATTCAAATTACTTTAGGGGAGAACCCAACCAAAAGTTGTCTCACCACTCGTTCGCTTCGCTCTCTAGAGGGCACAGAGATCACTGAGGAAATCCGGAGGATTGGTTTTTAGCCTTCTCTCTGTGTCCTCGGTGCTCTCAGTGGTGAAAAATTTTGTTAGTTCAATGACTTGGGGTTGGTGGATACTCAGGACAGGGATAGGTTCCTTCTCCAGAGAAGGACGGACTGACCACTTTGCAACGAGTACGCATCGAAATCGAGGGAATCGTCCAGGGGGTCGGCTTTCGCCCCTTCGTCTATCAGCTCGCCCGTCGCCTGGGCGTCGCTGGCTGGGTATGCAACGACAGTCGCGGGGTGCTGATCGAGGTGCAGGCCGAACCGGACAGGGTGGCTGAATTCCTGCGCGGCCTGCGTGAGGAACACCCGCCGCTGGCGAGTATCTCGCGGTTCGAGGTCGGCGAACTGCGGCCCCTGGCCGAGGAGGGTTTCGCGATCCGCGGCAGCGAGAGCGGCCGGCGGAAGACAGCGCAGATCGCCCCCGATACCTACGTCTGCGACGACTGCCTCGAAGAGCTGTTCGATCCCGGGGACCGGCGCTACCGCTATCCCTTCATCAACTGCACAAACTGCGGCCCCCGCTACACCATCGTCACCGGCATTCCCTACGACCGGCCGAAAACAACGATGGTCGACTTCCCCATGTGCGCCGTCTGTCGCGAGGAATACGAGAATCCCGCCTCGCGCCGCTTTCATGCCCAGCCCAACGCCTGCCCCGACTGCGGGCCGCGTCTCGCACTGACCGACGCCGAGGGACGGTCCCTGACAGGGGATCCCGTCGACACCGCCGTGCGCCTGCTCGCCGAAGGACGGATCGTGGCGGTCAAGGGGCTGGGCGGCTACCACCTGGCCGTCGATGCCGCCAGCGATGTCGCCGTCGCCGAGCTGCGGCGGCGCAAGGCGCGCGACGAAAAACCCTTCGCCCTGATGGCCCGTTCCGTGGAGGAGATCGAACGTTTTGCCTGGGTCGACGAGGCCGAACGGCGCCTGCTCGTCGGCGTCGAGCGTCCCATCGTGCTGCTGCACAAAAAACCTGGGCAGACTCTCTCCGGGCTGGTGGCGCCGAACAACCGCTATCTCGGCTTCATGCTTCCCTACACCCCGCTGCACTACCTGCTCCTGGAGCGCTTCCCCGCCCTGGTGATGACCAGCGCCAACCTCAGCGACGAGCCGATCAGCTACGAGGATGACGATGCACTCCGGCGCCTGGGGGGCATCGCCGACCTTTTTCTCCGGCACGACCGACGCATCCACATCCGCACGGACGACTCGATCGCCCGGGTGATGGCCGGCAGCCCAGTGCTGTTGCGACGCTCCCGCGGCTTTGTGCCGCGCGGTGTTGTCTTGCCGCGCGCGCAGGAGCCGGTGCTGGCCCTTGGCGCCGAGCTCAAGAACACCATCTGCCTCACCCGGCAGGACCGTGCCTACCTGAGCCAGCACGTCGGCGACCTGCGGAACGCCGAGGTCTTCGTCTCCTTCGAGAAGACCGTCGCCCTCCTGCGGGAGATCCTCGAACTGAGGCCCCGGATCGTCGCCCACGACCTTCACCCCGACTACTATTCGAGCCGTTACGCCGAGGGTCTCGACGGGGTGCGGCGGGTCGCGGTCCAGCACCATCACGCCCATCTGGCCGCCTGTCTGGCGGAAAACGGCGTGGAGGAGGAGACGATCGGAGTGATCTTCGACGGTCTCGGCTACGGCGCCGACGGCCTCATCTGGGGCGGGGAGTTTCTGGTCGGCAACGCGGAAGGGTACCGGCGGGTGGGCCACTTCGCCTACGTGCCGATGCCCGGCGGCGACGCGGCGACCCGCGAGCCCCGCCGCATGGCGCTGAGCTATCTCGTCCACGCCCTCGGAGACGACCTGCCGGCGCTGCCCCTGCTGAAGGATTTCTCGCCCGTGGAGCTGACGCTTCTGCGGCAGATGATCGACAAGGGGATCAATTCGCCCCTCACCTCGAGCTGCGGGCGCCTCTTTGACGGCGTCGCCGCCCTCGTCGGTCTGCGCGGCCGGGTGAGCTACGAAGGCCAGGCCGCCCTTGAGCTGGAGATGGCCATCGAGGGGGAAGGGGAGGAGGGCGAATATCCCTTCGCCGTCGATTTGACGGACGGCCTTCTCATCTTCGACCCCGCCTCCCTGATTCGGGCCCTGGTCGAAGACCTCCAGCGGGGCGCGACGGCGTCCGCGGTCAGCGCCCGGTTTCACAACACCCTGGCGCGGATGGTGGTCGAGATCTGCCGCAGGGTGCGGCAACGGACGGGGCTGAACGGCGTCGCCCTCTCCGGCGGGGTCTTCCAGAACCGTTACCTGACGGAAAGGTCCGTCGCTCTCCTCCAGGAGGACGGCTTCCGCGTCCTCACCCATTCCCTCGTCCCGCCCAACGACGGCGGACTCGCCCTCGGGCAGGCGGTGGTCGCGGGGGCCGCCGGTCTTCATAGTCAGGGACGTTGACCGGCTGTAGGGGCACCCCTTGTGGGTGCCCGATATCAGATCATCCAAAAAATCCGGCAGGCGAAACTGGGCAGGCACAAGGCCTGCCCCTACGGTCGGGGAAATTGCCGGCTCGGTTAATTTCCAGATCACGATGGAACCTTCCGCCTCGGGGACTGAAAGACCCGTAGGGGCATCCCTTGTGGGTGCCCTGCATTTATTCGGAGCATAATTTCGCCCTGATCCTGAATATTTGACAGACGCCCGTCTTTGCAGGTATTAATGCAGGGGGCGTCCGGTGGTTGGACGGGTACCAGATATCGGTTTGGATGAGAAGAGGGTTCGCGCACAGGGGATGAGGTAGGGAACGGACGACAATCTTTTCATCGGAGGGGGAACGATGGGCGAAAACAATTCGATAACACGCAGCGAGGCGCCACGACCGAACAAAGGTCGTGGCGCCTCTTTGTTTTTTCGGGGGGCATTGGGGACGGACAATCATGGAAAACAGGGCGCCCACAAGGGGCGCCCCTACCGCGAATCATGAAATTCGATCCGGAGATTCACCGTCGTCGTTCGATCCGCCTGCGGGATTTTGATTATACGCGGAAAGGGGCTTATTTCGTGACGGTCTGCGTGCAGCACAGGGAATGCCTGTTCGGCAATGTTGAGGACAGTCGGATGGCTTTTAATGACGCGGGGGAAATGGTGCGGTCCATCTGGGAAGAATTGCCCGAACGGTTTCCAAATCTGGTCTTGGATCAATCCATGGTGATGCCGAATCATTTCCATGGGATTCTGTTTCTGACCGATTCGTTCCCTGTAGGGGCATCCCTTGTGGGTGCCCTGAATCGTGCTGACCGAACATGTCGGGCGGCCACAAACAGGGCAGGCACAAGGCCTGCCCCTACATTGGGGGAAATTGTCGGCGCATTCAAAGCCCTGTCAACGGTCGAATATGTCCGCGCCGTCAACCACCAAAATTGGCCCCCGTTCCCGGGTCGCCTGTGGCAACGAAATTATTTCGAACGCGTCATCCGCAACGACGACGAATTGCACCAGGCGCGGGAATACATTGCGGCCAATCCGGCAAAATGGGCTTGGGACGCAGAGAACCCGAACCATACCTCGCCGTAGGGGCAGGCCCCCGTGCTTGCCTGGTGGTCATGTGTGACGTATTCTGTCGCGGCAAACAATTATGATTAAGGTAAGGGCATTGAAGGTTTGAATGGCCGGATGATCGGCGTTAAGGTTTGTGGTGCTTAAATTCCAACAGACTATTTGACCAGCTATGAACGGACGAAGATATGACTGCCGTGGTTTTTGACATCGAGACGACTGGCCTATCGCCGCTGTACGGGCACCGGATCATCGAGATCGGGGCAGTGCTCCTTGAGCGCGGCGAGATCGTGGATGAATTCACATCGCTAATCGATGTCGGCCAGCCGATTCCCCGGCAGGCACAGCGGATTCACGGTATCAGCGACAGGATGCTCCGGGGGCAGCCCCGTCAGGAGAATGTGGTGCAGGATTTCCGACGCTTCATCGGCGAGAAGACCCTTGTCGCTCACAACGTTTCGTTCGACAGCCACTTTCTGCGCGCCGAGTTCGGGCGTCTCGGTTTCGATCTGCCGAACCGGCTCGAATGCACCTTGCGCTTGAGCCGACGCCACCTGCCCCGGCTGTCGAACCACCGCCTGGAGACGGTGTACCGACACCTCGGGGGCGTGATGGATGATTCGATCCGGCGGCACCGGGCGTTGGATGATGCGCGGATGGCGGCTTTTGTCTGGAGGGTGTTGCAGGCCCTGCCCGGGCAGGACTAATCTGTAGGTGCGATTCTTGTGATCGCCCGGGCTTCATGTTTTTCGACAAGCGATCAGGGACTGTTGAGAGGGAGTTGAAATGATCGGAAGGCATCTTGTTAAAAAAGAAAAAGATGAATTACATCAAGTGCTTGAACTGAATCTTTGTCTTGCAAAGACTTATAAAAGTTCGCAAGGCGTCGTATTGCCCAGTCGAAAGGTCATTGAACATTGTCAAATTGTCGGCGAAGTCGCGCGAGCGCTGTTGCTGCGGTTGCCGGATTGGTTGCGCAACGCCCTGTTTCCGGAAGGCTCCGAGCTGATTGCCGCCGCGCATGATGTCGGCAAGGTCAGCCCGACATTCCAGAAAAAAATCTATACCGCGCTGTCGGTGAGAAATGAAGCTGTGCTGTCAGCGCTGAAAGGGTTCAACCCGGAAATTGAAAGGCAATGGGGCGGTCATTCCGGGGTCAGTCAGGCAGCGGTGGCGGCGCACAACGTCGGGGAGTATATCCCGCAAATTCTGGGTCAGCATCATGGTTTTTCGCCCAATCTGTCTTTACGCCAGGCAAACAGTGAGGTGTTCGGTGGGCCAAACTGGCAGGAACAGCGTAGCGAATTGCTATCGCATCTCAAGCAACTCCTGGCGACGGAATTTCCCGACGTTCAGGATGCTCTCCAGGCAAGGGTCCTGGCGGGTTTGACGACGGTGACCGACTGGATCGGTTCGGGGGCCCTGTTCGAAGATCCACGGGAGGATTGGCAACAAAAAATCGAAACGGCGCTCGATTTGGCCGGCTTCATTCCCCCGCGGATGAAACCTGGCTTGGGTTTTTCCGAGGTTTTCCCATTCCGCCCCAAAACGACGCAGCTCAGCCTGATTGAAGTCGCAACCCAACCGGGGGTGTACGTGCTCGAAGCCCCGATGGGCCTGGGAAAGACCGAGGCGGCGCTCTACGCGGCCTATCAATTGCTGGTCAGAGAGATGGCAACAGGTATCTATTTTGCGCTCCCCACCCAGTTGACGAGCGACAAGATTCATGAGCGGGTCAACGAATTTCTAAAACTCGTTCTGGATGATGATTCACCTCACAAAGAAGCTTTGCTGGTTCACGGCAACGCCTGGCTGAAGCAATTCGAGATGGGGGAGGATGCCAATCCGGGTGGGGCCTGGTTTTCTCAGGGCAAGCGCGGCATTCTGGCGCCTTTTGCCGTCGGCACGATCGACCAGGCGCTGATGGCGGTGTTGAATGTCAAACACGGCTTTGTCCGTACCTTTGGCCTGGCCGGCAAGGTCGTCATTCTCGATGAAGTCCATTCCTACGACAGCTTCACCGGCACGATTCTCGACGCACTGATCAAAGCGCTACGGCAATTGCACTGCACGGTCATTATCCTCAGCGCCACCCTCACCCGGGAGCGACGCTCTAGCTTGCTCGAAGTATCCCCCAAGGCAAACGGCTATCCGCTGGTCACCGCTCAGCCCAACCAAGGCGAGGTTCAGGAAATTGCGGCGGAAAAAATCACCGACCTTCCGGTTTTTATTGGCCACCCGTCAGAAGCCGACGCCGCTGAAGAAGTCCTGCGGCGGGCAGAGGAAGGGCAGCAGATTCTGTGGATCGAAAACACGGTCAACGAAGCCCAGGACATTTACCGGCAGTTGGCCGCCCGTGCAAGCGAAATGGGTGTGGCTTGCGGCTTGCTGCATTCGCGGTTTCTCAAAACCGATCGCAGTGGCAACGAGGACGCCTGGGTCAGGCATTTCGGCAAAGACGGAGCCAAAAGCCGAGCGCAGCAAGGGCGCATCCTTGTCGGCACCCAGGTATTGGAACAGTCGCTAGATATCGATGCCGATTTTGTTGTCAGCCGCATGGCCCCGACCGACATGCTTCTGCAAAGGTTGGGGCGACTGTGGCGGCATGAAGAAACCTGTCGTCCGCCAGCGGCCCGCCGCGAGGCATGGATTCTTGCGCCTGAATTAGCGGCGGCGGTCAGCGCTCCGGAAAAAAACTTTGGCTCAACGGCAAAGGTGTATGCGCCTTACGTGCTTTGCCGCAGTCTCGAAGTTTGGGAGAACATCACCCAGATTCGCCTGCCTGGCCAGATGCGTGATCTGATCGAAGCAACCTATCGCCCAAGAAAAGATGAAGGCGAAGAGCTGAGCAAATTTCTGTGCCTGTTGGAGAAAGAGCGCGACAAGCTGCGGCGCCTGGCGCTGCTCGGACTGTCGCAGGCCGGCACAACGTTGCCTGAAGAAAAAGCCCAGACCCGCCATAGTGACCAGGAGACGACCGAAGTTCTGCTGATTCGGGCTTACCAGCACGATCAGAAGAAACAGGGCACCTCGGTGACCTTACTCAGCGGCGAGCGGCACTTCGTTCCTTACAATGGCCGCTCATTGTCTCGCCGAGAATGGCGGGAAATAACGGCCACCCTGATGCAGAACACGGTCAGGGTCACCGACTACCTTGCCCCCAGGGCGATCAGCAAAATCCATATCCAGTGGCTGGGTGATTATTTCTATCTGGGACGGCCGGAATACGATGAAAGTGTCCTGCTGCGTGTCGCCCTGGTCGATGAGAGCGGTGCGCTGAGAGCCGTGGATCAGAGCGTTGTCAATGACAATTACCGCCTGAGCTACGACGCCACGCTTGGCTATCGGGCCATTAAGCAATAACCAAGGAGGGAATACGATGCCAGAAAACCGCTTCAATCTGATTGACGAACCCTGGATTCCGGTTGTGGATGTGGGGCGCGTCAGTCTGCGGCAGCTCTTCAGCCGCCCGGACTTTCGCGCCCTGGGCGGCAACCCGGTGCAGAAAATCGCCCTGACCAAGCTTCTGCTGGCGATTGCCCAGTCGGCCTGCACCCCGGCCGATGATCGGGAATGGGCCGACTTGCAGCCATCCGGACTGGCCGAAAAATGTCTGGCGTATCTCGATCAATGGCATGACCGGTTTTTTCTGTACGGCGATAAACCTTTTTTGCAGATGCCCGCCATCAAGGCAGCTGCCATCCAGCCTTTCGGTGCCGTGCTGCCCGAGGTGTCGACCGGCAACACCACCGTGCTGACCCAGGGGCAGATCGAACGAACCATGACTGATGCCGACAAAGCTCTGCTGGTTGTGCAGTTGATGGGCTTTGGGCTGGGGGGCAAAAAGACGGACAATTCAGTGGTTCTTACGTCCGGCTACCAAGGTAAATCCAAAACGGGCAAACCCGGGCCATCGATGGGTTTTCTCGGCTTTTTACACAATTTTTTACAGGGTGACAGCCTGCAGGGAACGCTTTGGCTCAATTTGCTGACGAAAGATCAAACTTCCATGCTGAGTTTTTATTCGCATGGCATGGGAACTGCGCCCTGGGAACAGATGTCGGCGGGTGAGGGGTGTGCGCGTGCGGAAGATCTTAAATCTAGCCTGATCGGCAGATTGTTGCCGCTTTCACGCTTTTGTTTGCTAGCCGAAAACGGTGTGCATTACTCCGAAGGGGTTTCTCATCCGGGGTACAAGGAAGGGGTTGCCGACCCCAGTGTCTCGGTCGATTTCTCCAGCAGTGCCCCAAAAGCCATCTGGGTTGATCCGGGAAAGCGCCCCTGGCGGGTTCTGACGGCCCTGCTGAGCTTTTTGTCTCAAAACAGCAACAGCAAATTTGACTGCCATCAGCTGCGCCTGTGCATGCCGCGTGCGATGCGCTGTATGCAGGCAATTGGCATCTGGTCCGGTGGTTTAAGGGTCAGCAGTAACGCGGGGGAACAGTATGTGGCCGGTTCGGATGATTTTGTTGAATCGGTGGTTCAACTCAACAGTGCCATTCTGGGCAAGCTCTGGTTTGACAACCTGCAACTGGAGATGGACGAGCTGGAAAAACTCTCGAAGATGGTTTACAGCGCGAGCTTCGCTTATTTCAAAAGCCAACAGATGGAGAACAAGGGGCAGGCTGCCCAGGCCAGCAACCTGTTCTGGCAACTCTGCGAGCGCCGCTTCCAGGACCTGGTGGTTGCCTGCGACAGCACTGAGCAGGCCTATGCCATGCGATCAATCTTCGCCGGGTTCGTCAACAAAGCCTACGATACCTATTGCCCCAGGGACACCGCTCGTCAACTGGATGCCTGGGCCAAAAATCGTCCCAATCTGGGGAAATATCTTAAAAACTTGAATAAGGAGGAGGCCGCATGAATGTGGAGACAGCCAAGCCGACGCGCAGCGACAAGCAGACGTCCAATAAAGGGCAGGCCTTTGTCGACTACGTCATCAACCGCTGCCAGACCGACAATGGGCTGAGAGCCGCGCTGACGCGCGCCGATAATCCGGCCACCGAATATCAGAGCTGGGAGGTGCTGGCCGGGTTTCATGTCAACCTGGAGTATGAGAACCAGCGGCTGCCCTATGCGACAATCGGGGCGGCCATTGCCCGCGCCAAGGCCGAAAGAAACGGCGCCGTCTCCATCGGTCAGGCCATCGCCCGCTGTTACGAGGATGGCAACGCCAGTGATCAGGCCAAGGCCAAGCTCCGCCGTTTACTGGCATGCGATACGGTGGCCGAAGCCTGCCGGATTGTTCGCCCCCTGCTCAGTCTGATTGAATCCAAGACCAACAGCGCCGTCGATTATGCCGGTCTGTTGAACGATCTGCTCTGGTTCGGTCACGCCGACAGCCAGACCCGCATCAAGGCGCGCTGGGCGCAGAGTTTCTATGGCAAGAACGCGACGGAGGGGGAAAAGGGGGAAGCATGAGTGAAGATATCTTAGCCTACGCCAGTGTCCTGCGCTTGAGCCGTGCGGATCTCAACACCCTGAAAATCAAGGATGCTTACGGATTGCACCGGGTCGTCTACGGCCTTTTCGAAGATACCCGTTCTGATGCCGAAAAGCAGGCCAGTGTCCCCAGCGGTATCGTCTATGCCGACAAGGGGGGCGATTTCAACAGCCGGCAGATTCTGATGCTCTCCGACCGCAAGCCGCATCAGACCCCACAGTTTGGCACCGTCGAAACCAGGTCCGTTCCCGAGAGCTTTCTGAATCATACCCACTACGCCTTCGAGGTCACCTTGAACCCTGGTAAACGCGACAAACAAACCGGCAAGATCGTCCCCATGCGCAGCCGGGAGGAGGTCGCCCAGTGGTTTCTGGGGCGGGCGGAAATATCCTGGGGCTTCAGCGTGAACGCCGAGAACCTGCAAACGGAGAGGATCGGCGTGCAGACGTTCAATAAGGGCGATCGCACCATCACCCACGGTAGCGCCAACCTCAAAGGCGAGCTGAGCGTCACCGGCCCGGATTGTTTTCGCCAGAGTTTTCTGCAGGGCATCGGCCGCGGCCGCGCCTTTGGTTTTGGCTTACTACAGATCGTTCCGTTAAGCGGCAATTAACCGATGAAAAATCATTTCACCTCAGGAGGAAACACCATGACGACGATCAACCCGCTCAAAAATCTGCGTATTGAATTTCACATTCTGCAATGCTTCCCCGTCACCTGCCTCAATCGTGACGATGTCGGCGCACCCAAAACCGCTATTGTCGGTGGCGTGCAGCGTGCCCGTGTCAGCTCTCAGGCCTGGAAGCGACCCGTGCGCATGGTCATGCATGAATTTGGAGGGCTCCACGGAACACGCACCAAGCTTATCAGTCGGTTAATAGCCAAGGCCTGTGAAGAAAAAGGCGCAACCCCCGAGCAGGCGAAAGCCTGCGGAGACAGAGCCGAAGGGGCGTTCATCAAGAAGAGCGACAAGAAGGCAAAAAAAGGAAACGATGCTGAAGACGTGGAAACGGCATCAACTTCTGAAAAAACCGACACATTGCTTTTTTTGAGTCCCAATGAGGTTTCTATTCTTGCAAACGCCTTTGCGGAAAAGGGTTTCAACCCGGATGAAGTGATCACGCAAAAAGATCAGAAAAAACAGGCCAAACAGGTTGCAGATTTAATCGGCAAGGTCTCCGAGGCGATTGATGCAGTGGACATCGCCCTATTCGGCCGCATGGTCGCCCAGGCCGCCGAGATGAATGTCGAAGCAGCGGCCGCTTTCTCGCATGCCATTTCGACCCATAAAGTCAGCAACGAAGTCGAGTTTTTCACCGCCCTGGATGACTGCGCCACCGAGCCCGGCTCCGCCCACATGGGCAGCCTGGAGTTCAACTCCGCCACTTATTACCGCTACGTCAGCCTTGATTTGGGGCAGTTGGGGCAAACCCTGGCCGGGCAAAATCTGCCCGAGGCGGTGGAAAACTTCACCAAGGCCTTGTTCGTGGCCGTGCCCACGGCGCGGCAGGCGACCCAGTCGGGCGCCTCGCCCTGGGAGTTTGCCAAGGTGCTGGTGCGCAAGGGGCAGCGGCTGCAGGTCCCCTTTGAAACGGCGGTCAAGGGCAAGGATGGCGGTTTTATCCAGCCGAGTATCCAAACCATGACCAGCTACCTGGCCAAACAGGAAAAGCTCCACGGCAGCCTCTTCGGCAAGCAGGCCGAATACACCTACGGTGAAGATGAGACTTTCAGTATCGACGATCTGGTTGCCGCACTGAAGCAACACGCCAACGGTTGCGAAATTGAGGGGTGATCCGATGAACAACCCTTACCTTTTGTTATGGTTCGAGGCCCCGCTGCAATCCTGGGGCGCCGATTCCAAATTCGGCCGGCGGGACACCCTGGCATTCCCGACCAAGTCGGGGGTGCTGGGGCTGGTTTGCGCTGCTCTTGGGGCAGGTGGTCCGCAGCAAGAGCTGCTGGCGGATTTTGCCCCGCTGGCTCAAACCGCAATCTCTTATAACCGTTGCCGGCAAATGGGGGACGGGCGCGTCAAGCAGGACCGGGAACCCTTGTTACGCGACTTTCATATGGTCGGCAGCGATTACGATGACCGCGATCCCTGGTCGAGTTTGCTGATTCCCAAAACCAGCGCGGGGAAAAAAGCGGTCGGTGGTGGGACCAAGATGACCTACCGCTACTACCTGCAGGATGCGGCCTTCGCCGTGGCGCTCGAGGTCCCCGGACATAGAGCCGAAAGTATCGCGGAGGCCCTGCAAAATCCGGCCTGGGATATCTATCTTGGGCGCAAAAACTGCGTGCCGACCGACTTCGTGTATCGCGGCACCTTTGAGCAGGAAAACGCGGCTCTGAACCATGCTGAAATCCTTGCCGGGGAAAAGCACCGCAGCGAGGATTTTCGGGTGGTGCGGGGCGGTGGCGACGAGGGTGGGGCGGATGAGGTCTTGACCCTCAATGACGTGCCGGTTCAATTCGGTGACGACAAGCGTTATAGCGACCGTCAGGTGGGGCTGATTTATGCCCGCTGAGACAGAACCGGGCAAGCCGACAGCGTCCCGCCTGCTGATCAAGGTCACCCGTGACACCCTTCCGCAGGTGAAGGACAAGTATCCCTTTATTTACCTTGAGCGGGGACGGTTGGAGATTGACGATGCCAGTGTCAAGTGGATTGACTCTGAGAAAAACGTGGTGCGTCTGCCGATCGCCACCCTCAACTGTCTGTTACTCGGGCCGGGGACCAGCATCACCCACGAGGCGGTCAAGGTGACGGCCCAGGCCAATTGCAGCATCTGCTGGGTGGGTGAGGACAGCCTGCTGTTCTACGCCTGCGGCCAGTCGCCAACGGCGGATACACGCAATATGCGAGAACAGATGAAGATTTCCGCCGACCCCAAAAAATCGCTTGTCGTTGCCCGGCGCATGTACGCCAGGCGTTTCCCCGATGCGGATCTGGATGGAAAGAGCTTGAAAGAATTGATGCCCATGGAAGGGCACCGGATTCGCACCCTTTATGAGCAAAAAGCGCAGGAATATGGTGTCGGATGGAAGGGGCGCAGCTATACGCCGGGCAAGTTTCAACTGGGCGATATTACCAACCAGGTCTTAACTGCTTGCAATGCCGCCCTCTATGGAATTTTAAGCTCCTCGGTGCACAGCATGGGGTATTCACCCCATATCGGGTTTATCCACTCCGGCAGCCCATTGCCCTTTGTCTACGATCTGGCCGACCTGTACAAAGAGCATCTGTGTATTGATCTGGCGTTTTCTCTTACGCTCGACATGGCTGGGAAATACAATAAGCATAAAGTCTCGGCAGCTTTTCGCCAGCGTGTTATCGAGTACGATTTACTTGGCAAGATCGGTCAGGATATTAGTGACATGCTGGGAGGGAAAAATGCTCGTTGTCGTCGCAAATGATTTGCCTCCGGCGGTGCGGGGGCGTATGAAACTGTGGTTTGTCGAGCCTCGACCCAATATTTTTGTCTCTGGAATAAAAGATGCTGTCGCCAAAAAAGTTGTGGATTATCTCTATAATCATTGCCCCATTGAAAGCGGCTTAATGGTCTTTCGACGCGTTTCCGAAGCGCCTGGCTATGAAATCCGCGGTGTCGGCGACACAAAGCGCGACCTCACCGAAATCTCGGGGTTGCAACTGGTCATTGAAAAGAGAATAGATACGCCGGTGGAAACCTGATTCCTTGGATCCAAAATACTCATCTCATTGTTTTTGGCAGATCAGCTAGGCACAATATATTGTGCCCAATTTGGGCCTTGCTAACACCATGCTGGTGTCTTCCCCACGCACGTGGGGGTGTTTCCAGCCACGAAGGCAAAGGCAAGCGCCGACACGAGTCTTCCCCACGCACGTGGGGGTGTTTCCGGTATTCCATCCTCACCACCAACGCCAGGATTGTCTTCCCCACGCACGTGGGGGTGTTTCTACTTCTTTGCCTCGCCTAAAACCCACGGGAAGGTCTTCCCCACGCACGTGGGGGTGTTTCCCCACGGGAAGACAAGGGACTGTTCGGGAGACTGTCTTCCCCACGCACGTGGGGGTGTTTCTGGATGACATGATGACTGACGAATACTGTCAGAGTCTTCCCCACGCACGTGGGGGTGTTTCTAAAAAACCAAGTCTTCCGCTGCCCTTTCGCGGGTCTTCCCCACGCACGTGGGGGTGTTTCTCTCCGGTGGACACCATCGCCGCGACGGGGTTGGTCTTCCCCACGCACGTGGGGGTGTTTCCTACGACGAGGCCGATGCTTCCGCCGTCGGTACGTCTTCCCCACGCACGTGGGGGTGTTTCCCCAGGGAGGATACAGCCATCTGTCTGGTCGTCGTCTTCCCCACGCACGTGGGGGTGTTTCTTGAGCGGCGGCACCGAACTTTTCGATATTAGCGTCTTCCCCACGCACGTGGGGGTGTTTCCCATGACCATCGCGGTGACGGAAAACGACGGCGGTCTTCCCCACGCACGTGGGGGTGTTTCTCCGCAGCTGGCGGTAACAGCAATCCCGTAGGGGTCTTCCCCACGCACGTGGGGGTGTTTCCATTGCCAAGTGTGCAGAGGTTAGAGAGTCCTGGTCTTCCCCACGCACGTGGGGGTGTTTCCCCATTTCGCCGGAAAAACCGGCAAACCCCGAGGTCTTCCCCACGCACGTGGGGGTGTTTCTCAAGGTGCTCCGATGATACCTCTGCCGAACCTGTCTTCCCCACGCACGTGGGGGTGTTTCCGCCTTGTTATGCGCGACGGAGTGCCTATGTCTGTCTTCCCCACGCACGTGGGGGTGTTTCCCGTCCGTAAGCTCCGCGACGGCCGCCGGGGAGGTCTTCCCCACGCACGTGGGGGTGTTTCCGAGGTTCTGCCAGCTTCATAGCTCGGATCGTGGTCTTCCCCACGCACGTGGGGGTGTTTCCGGGATCAGGTACGAGAGCAGACTCATAAGTATGTCTTCCCCACGCACGTGGGGGTGTTTCCGGACCCGGCGGAAGCCTCAGCCTCCTGTTTCAGTCTTCCCCACGCACGTGGGGGTGTTTCCTTGTCGGTGATCATTTCCCTGTGGCGCATCAGGTCTTCCCCACGCACGTGGGGGTGTTTCCATGGCTGGCAAAACATTTTGCTAAAGTCGCCGGTCTTCCCCACGCACGTGGGGGTGTTTCTTAAGGTGCTCCGATGATACCGCTGCCGAACCTGTCTTCCCCACGCACGTGGGGGTGTTTCCAAAGGCCAATGTTACCGCTACCGGCGACGTCCGTCTTCCCCACGCACGTGGGGGTGTTTCCTTGCGACTCCCTGTACTGAGGACGCAACGTCGGTCTTCCCCACGCACGTGGGGGTGTTTCCCTTTTTTCCAGCCTTAACACGGCGCTTGAAGTGTCTTCCCCACGCACGTGGGGGTGTTTCCGTTACTCGCACTCACTCGCCAGCACCACCAGAGTCTTCCCCACGCACGTGGGGGTGTTTCTTTCCCTGTTTTCTTATCAACAAAATTGTATCCGTCTTCCCCACGCACGTGGGGGTGTTTCTCGACGACTTGCTCATTATATCCTCGCTCGATAGTCTTCCCCACGCACGTGGGGGTGTTTCCTTTGGGGAGGCGAAACCTTTAGCAGGGGGCAGGGTCTTCCCCACGCACGTGGGGGTGTTTCCTTTCCCCGGTCCTGACAGCATTTTTCGGCGGCGTCTTCCCCACGCACGTGGGGGTGTTTCCTTTCCCCGGTCCTGACAGCATTTTTCGGCGGCGTCTTCCCCACGCACGTGGGGGTGTTTCCTTTGCCGTGAAAAAGAAAATGATTGAAAACGTGTCTTCCCCACGCACGTGGGGGTGTTTCCATACTCCCTGACCGTACAAGGCTACGATGAAGGTCTTCCCCACGCACGTGGGGGTGTTTCTGATTGTTTGTGTTTCCAGTCACTCCTGAAAAAGTCTTCCCCACGCACGTGGGGGTGTTTCT
>Ga0102953_1000383_pt1 | contig 31316 bp, 24 predicted proteins | sample SalPon2A_C_D2_MG_FD_78509 | JGI IMG/M metagenome (GOLD analysis project Ga0102953, IMG submission 78509) | Soil microbial communities from South San Francisco under conditions of wetland restoration - Salt Pond MetaG R2A_C_D2_MG | ecosystem: Environmental > Terrestrial > Soil > Wetlands | place... | reverse complement strand
CTGGATATTCCGGTAGCCGTTCTGACCAACGGCGCTTTGCTGTATGACCCGCAGGTGCGGCTTGACCTGATGGCCGCCGATATCGTGGTGCCGTCCCTTGATGCGGCCCGTCCGGAAACTTTGGCCGCCATTAATCGGCCGGCCGCAGAATGTGCCGATCCCCGCCAGATTATCGATGGTCTGGTCTCCTTTGCCGAAGAGTTCGGGGGAGAGGTCTGGCTGGAGATCTTACTTGCTGAAGGCGTCAACGACAGCGAAGAAGATATCGACGCCCTGGTGGCGGCGGTCGAGCGTATCAGGCCCGATCGGGTACAGCTTAACACGGTAGTAAGGCCGCCGGCCGAGTCGTGGGCCAGACCTATTCCGGAAGCGAGGCTCAAAGAGCTTGCCGGTCGTTTCAAGGGCAACCGGGTGGAGATCATTGCAGATTATAGCGGAAGAGCAGCTGTCCGACCGGCCCAACCCCAAAAACTGGAAATTTTAGAAATGTTAAAACGGCGCCCCTGTACCCAGACGGATATCTGCGAGGCCACCGGCCTTGATGGGGATGACGTTCAAAGATTACTTAGTGAGCTTGCCGAGGCAAGCCTGATAAGAGAGACGATGCACGATGGCAGAAAATACTACCAAGCCGGAAAGCGGCGATAAGGGAGCAGGTGATGGCAGGGAGGGCCGCTCGGTTTTGGCCAAGATAGGTAAATGGTTGTCCGGCCAGAAGGAAGGGCAGGCTGAACTTGCCGTTTCGGTCCCGGAGGCTGGAGCCGGGAAGGAAGAGAAGCCCGCCGCAACCGCCAGGCCGCAGTCGGGTCCGGCCGGAGGTCGCAAGCGTTCGGGTGGACGAAGTCGTTCGAGTCGATCCCGGAAATCCGGATCAACCGGCGCTGATCGGCAGAAACAGCAAACGAGCAAAATTGATTCTCCTTCGGGAGCCAAACAGGAGACACAACCGGTGGCAGACAAGGGTAAAACCGTTATCCGCAAACTCTTGATCAATACCGATGAACCGGAAGAGTGCCGGATCGCAATGATCGAGGATGGCCGGGTTGAGGCCTTCTACGTCGAGACTTTGCTGCATACCCAGACCAAGGGTAATATCTATAAGGCCAAGGTGGTTTCGGTTGAGCCGAGTTTGCAGGCCGCCTTTGTCGATATGGGCGGCGAGAAGAACGGTTTCCTGCCCTTTGGCGAGATCCATCCGGAATATTTTCACGGCGAGGTCGACCCGGATGTCCACTGGAAGGATCTGCCAATCGATAAACTGGTTCGAAAGGGTGACCAGCTCCTGGTCCAGGTAGTTAAGGAGGCAACCGGCAATAAGGGCGCCAATCTGACCACTTACCTTTCTTTGCCAGGACGCTATCTGGTCCTGATGCCGGGCAGCGATAGCGCCGGCATCTCCAGAAAGATCGAAAAAGAGTCTGAACGCAAGAAATTACGCAGTCTGATCGAAAGCCTCACCCTGCCGGAGGGTGTCGGTTATATTGTCCGCACCGCCAGCAAGGATATCACCAAGAGCACCATTTCCCAGGACCTTAAATACCTGTTGAACCTCTGGGATGAGATTAAAAGTCGCGGCCAGAAATCTCCCGGACCAGCCTTGATTTACAAAGAGCAGGATATTATCGCCCGTTTCCTTCGCGACCACTATACCTCTGATATCAGCGAGATCATGGTCGATAACGAGGATGCCTTCGGTAAGGTGAAGGATTTTCTGGGGCTTATTCCGGCCCGGCAGAAGAAAGCGTCGGCCCGGCTGCATAGCGGCACCAGACCGATATTCAACCATTATCAGGTTGAAAAGCAGATCGAGCAAATTTATCAACCTACCGTCAGTCTGCCCTCGGGCGGCTCGATCGTTATCAATCCGACCGAGGCCCTGGTGGCTATCGATGTGAACTCCGGGCGCACCTCCAAGGACAAAAACTTCGAGGAATCGATTTTTTTGGCCAATATGGAGGCGGCGGAGGAGCTGGCCAGACAACTCCGGCTTCGTGACCTTGGCGGATTGATAGTCGTCGATTTCATCGATATGCGTTCATCCGGCCATACCCGTGAGGTAGAGAAGAAGGTCAAGGAAAGCATGAAGGAGGACAAGGCCAAGGTCGATATCAGCCGGATATCGAGGTTCGGTCTCATGCAGATTTCCCGCCAGAAGCTGGCATCTCCGGTGCAGCGGGGCAGTTATAAAATCTGTGAGCATTGCCAGGGGCGCGGGGTGGTGCGGTCGGTCGAGACCCTGGCTTTGGTCTACTTAAGAAGGATCCAGACCGGAGTAACTAAAAAGCACGTTCGGCAAGTGGACTGCCGATTGCCGATCGCGGTGGCCCAATACCTTCAGAACAAGAAGCGCCAGGAGCTTGTCGAATTGGAAAACAGGTACGATGTGGTTATAAACATCATCGGGGACCCGGCCATGTCTCCCACCGATAATGAGCTTGAGTTCGTAAAAGACTAGATATCGACTTTATGTTGATTAGATAGGTTGAGTAGTCGTAATAACGTAAGTGGCCTGGTGGTTTTGCTTTACCGCTCGACGGAGAGCGGGAAACTGCGAAAGCCCTTTTTTTTACGTTTTGAAATGAGAGGGGGTGACTGTTCGGAGTCGTTAGATTCCGGTCGGCAAGCACAAAAAACTGCAATATGTTCAATCTTAAATTCATAAAATGGCTGGTTTTTCTGGCTGTTTTCGCGGTGTTGCTTTTGCCGCTTTATGTCTTTTTCTACCTAAGCCCCACGCTGGAAAAATATCTTGCCGAAGACACGGAAGTGAATGCCGTTCAGGTTGCCACCCATCTCTCTTCCATCTTCTCCGCTACCGATAATATATCGTCTGAAGCCCTGCCGCCCAACGTCAAGCATATCATCCTTGACGCCAAAAGAGATTTTAATCTGCTGAAAGTTATGCTCCTTTCCTCCCCGGGCGAGGTTGTCTATTCGACCAGCCCCGAAGATGTCGGCAAGATAAACCGCAATAACTACTTCCATGAAACGGTTGCCTCCGGCAGTAAATTCAGCAGGTTCCTCAAGGAAGAAACGGTTTCGTCGGAGGGGCGGAACATTCCGGTTGATGTGGTCGAGACCTATGTGCCGTTGTTGCAAAACGGTAAATTTATCGGTGCTTTCGAGATATATTACGACATCACCGATAGGTTGGAAGAGGTGCATGGTATGATCACCAACTTTTATCGGACTATCTTCCCCCTAACTTTTTCCCTGTTGCTGGCCATGTTTTTCATTATGTTCAGATTCCGGGATAATTTCAAGAAACAACTGGCAGTGGAAAGGAAGCTTCGCGATAACGAGCAGCGTTATCGGACACTTTTCGAGCAGTCCAACGACGCTATCATGGTTTTTGATCACAAAGGGCGGACCAAGCAGGTCAATGAGTTGGCTTGCCGTTTACTGGAAATGGACCGGCAGAAGATTCTCGATACGGACATCTATAAGCTTATGGGTGACGAAGATCAGGCCATATGGCGTGAGGAAATCGAAAAAGTGTTGGCTGGTGAAATGGCTTACTTCGAGTCGCATTTCACCAATCAAGACGGCAGGGTAATGGATATCGAAGTGAGGGCCGGACTTACGGGCAGAAAAAATAACCTGGTTCAGGCCATTGTCCGTGATGTCACTGAACAAAAGCTTAACCAGACAGCGGTTAAGCGTGGTTACCAGACCCAGACAGTTCTCAATAAACTCCTGCACCTGTCCCTGGAAAATTTGACCCTAACCGAGACCCTTGAACTTTTCATTTATCACATCACCTCCTTCCCCTGGTTGGAGTTGGAGCCGAAGGGCGCGATTTTTCTGGTTGGCGACAAGCCCGGAGTGCTTGAACTCAAGGCTCAGCGAGGCCTTAACCATGACTTGTTGGCCATATGCGCGGAGGTGCCGTTTGGCAAATGCCTTTGCGGCAGGTGCGCCATTACGGAGGAGATCCTTTTCGTCAATTGCATGGACGACAAGCATGACAACCGTTATGACGGGATCGATCCCCATGGCCATTATTGCGTGCCGATTCTCTCTGTCAATCGGCGTTTGGTCGGGGTCTTTACTCTTTATGTGCAGCACGGCACCATTCGTGACAAACTGGCCGAGGAGACCCTTGGGGCGGCGGCAAGCGTTATCGCCGGAGTAATCCAGCGGAAGAAGGCCGAAGAGCAGTTGCAACGTTCCCGGGATGAACTGGAGGTTCGGGTGCAGGAGAGGACGGTCGAACTGAAGAACAGCAACATCAGTCTGGCCCAGGAATTGGTCGAGCGCAGTGAGACGGAAAAGGCCCTGGCATTTGCCAATCAGGAAAAAGACGATTTGATCGTCAACCTTTTTGAGATCATGTACGAGATGTTGGCCAATCGGGACCATTCCACCTTCGAGCACGCCTTGCGGGTTGCCGAGATATCCCGACGGGTGGCGATGGAAATGGATGTCAGTTCAGAAGAGATGGAAGCCCTTCAGCTCGGCTGCCTGGTTCACGATATCGGCAAGGTGGCGATTCCCGACGATGTCTTGTTGAAGCCGGGGGTGTTCGACCGGATGGATCGCAATATCATGAAGGTTCACCCCCTGGTCGGGGCCAGTCTTTTCGCCAAGCATCATCACGACTATCGGATCCGTAAAATTATCCTCCATCACCATGAACGATTGGACGGTTCGGGCTATCCTTATGGGCTGAAGGGCGATGAAATCGGAAAATTGGAGAGGATTGTCGCCGCCGCCGATGTTTTCGAGGCCCTGGTTGCCAGGAGACCGTACAAAAAGCCGGTCTCAAGGGACAAGGCTATCGGCATTCTCTGGTATGAGGCAAAAAAAGGGCGGCTTGACCACGATATTGTGGCGATTGTTGAAAAAATTACCGAGGACTGGAGTCCCCTGGAAGTTACCAGTGAGTTCCAGGCCGAGTACAGCGAGGACCTGGAAGAGTTTCGGCAGATGTCCTATTTCAGGGAACCGCTCAGCGATTTTTATAACTATCGGTATCTTCTTTATCTTGACGATGCCAGAATGCTGGCCAAGAGCATCGGGCCCTATCACCTGATCGTGGCAAGTTTTCCGGGAATCAGGGAATTTAACAAGCAGATAGGCTTTATCAAGGCCGATCAGATCCTCGACGAGATCGGCCAGCAACTGCATCTGACCGCCGAGCAGTTCGACGGCAAGGGCAACAATGGCGAAAATACCGTGATGTTGCTGAGAAAAAATTCGGACTTTCTGATCTATACCGAATGTGAAGACCGCTTTTTTTCGGAGTTGCTGGCCGAAATCAAACGGCACCTCGACAATAGCAAGCAGGACTGGGGGCTTGAATCATACTACCACCATTTTAAGTTCGAGCACGGCTATCCCGCCGAGCAGGCGATCAACAAGGTCTTTTCGGCCCACTGATCTGCGGGTTTCAATAGAAATTGATCGCCGGCAACCGCTTAAGTTCGGTTAATAAGGCGAGGTCCGGCTCAAATGGTATTATCGGCCGGGTTGGCAGCGGCAGGGCCAGTTTTTCCCGGAACGGCGTAGCGGCCAGATTGCGATTGTAGGCTTCGACCATCAATAACTCCAGATTGATCGTATCCATAATATTGTAGGCCAGCAGGGTTTCGAGAGCGCACCGCTCTCCGGTCCGGCAGTAAAAATCCCATAGCAACACAGCCATGTAACCGTCGACACCATCCAGGCTTTCGCGGTCCAGACCGAGTTGCTTTTCGCAGCCCTTCAATCCTCCCTTTATACCCAGGTTGTTCAGCACATAGCGCAAATCTATGTGGGCCTTGGTGACCGTCAAGCCGAAATAGCGCTCGATGACCGGGATGTCGAAGGATTTGCCGTTGTAAGTGACGATGACATCGTATTCGGCCAGATCGGCCGGGAAATCATCGAGATTTTCACCTTGGACATAAAACCTGATCGTCTCCCCGTCGTAGAGCGAGATAGTGGTGATTTCGCAGTATTCGCTCAAACCGGTAGTCTCGATATCAAGGTATACCGTCTCTCCGCGGAAATCCGGAAAAAGCCGCCAGTGTTGGGATGACGGTAAAAGGCGGGTGAAATAATAGGGGTCAGCAGAGTTTTTCAGCGACTCTGCGAGGGCTTCACCGATAAAGGCGCATCTGGAAGGGGAGAATGCCGACGGCATGTTTTTAAGGAAATCGTGCCAGTCGAGAATGCCCTGTTGCCAGAGGCCGGTCTCGGTCGCGGGGCCGATGCCCTGGATATGGATAAAGCTATTGGTAAGCATGGAAAAGTATCCGGGCGGTGATTAAAAAAGGGAACCGGTCAACACCGGTTCCCTTTACTCTTTTCATGAAGAAAATGCGCCAATTACTTGACGAATGCTTTGCTGCCTTCCACCAAAGTATCGACAACCGACGGGTCGGCCAGGGTGGAGGTGTCGCCGAAATCATGCTCTTCGGTCATACCGGCCGCAATTTTGCGGAGAATACGGCGCATGATCTTGCCGCTTCTGGTCTTGGGCAGACCTTGGGCGAACTGGATGATTTCCGGGGTGGCGATGGGGCCGATTTCCGCCCGCACATGCTTCTTTAAAGCGGCCCGCAGCTCATCCGAGGGGGTTATCCCGGATTTGAGACTGACGTAAGCATAGATGGTCTGGCCCTTGATCTCGTGCGGAGCGCCAACAACGGCAGCCTCGGCCACATCATGATGGGCGACAAGGGCCGACTCGATTTCAGCGGTACCCAAGCGATGTCCGGATACGTTGATAACATCGTCTAACCGTCCCATAATCCAAAAATAGCCGTCCTTGTCAACCCGGGCGCCGTCCTCCGGGTCATAGATGCCGGAATATTTCTCGAAGTAGGTTTTCTTGAACCGGGCCGGGTCGCCGTATACCCCGCGCAGCATACCGGGCCACGGCCGTTTAATGACCAGGTGGCCACCCTCGTTGAGGCCTGCTTCCTTGCCCTCTTCGGTGAAGATGCTGGCGTCGATCCCGGGCAGCGGTCGGGTGGCCGAGCCTGGTTTCAGGGGAGTCGCGTAGGGCAGGGCCGAGATTAGGATACCGCCGGTCTCGGTCTGCCACCAGGTATCGACGATGGGCAGTTTCTTCTGGCCGATGTTGTCGTGATACCACATCCAAGCTTCGGGGTTGATCGGTTCGCCCACCGAACCGAGAATCCGCAGGGAAGACAGGTCATACCTCTGGGTCGGCTCCGCCCCATCGCGCATCAGGGCACGAATGACGGTGGGCGCGGTATAGAAGGTGTTGACCTTGAACTTCTCGACTATCTGCCAGAAGCGGGCGGAATCAGGGTAGGATGGCACGCCCTCGAACATCAGCGAGGTGGCGCCCAGAGCAAGGGGGCCATATAGGATATAGGTATGACCGGTGATCCAGCCGATATCGGCGGTACACCAATAGACGTCATCATCCTTCAGGTCGAAGACCATCTGGCAGGTGTGCGCGGCGTATGTCAGATAACCGCCGGTGGTGTGGACCACCCCTTTGGGCTTACCGGTACTGCCTGAGGTATAGAGAATAAAGCTCATGTCTTCGGCGTCCATGCTCTCAGGTTCGCAACGGTCGCTGATATCGGTGGCGGTGATCTCCTCGTGGTACCAAAGGTCCCGGCCTTCCTGCATAGGGACTTCGTTGCCGGCCCGTTTGACGACCAGGCAATTTTGAACGGTATCGCAGTCTTTCAGGGCGTCATCGGCGCTGGGCTTGAGGGGGATGGTCTTGCCGGCCCGGAGGACTGCGTCGGCGGTGATCAGAACTTTTGCCTCACAGTCCTGGATACGGCTTTTGAGGCTCTGGGCTGAAAAACCGGCAAAAACCACGCTGTGAATGGCGCCGATTCTGGTACAGGCCAAGAGGGTGACGGCCAGTTCCGGGATCATCGGCAGATAAACGGAAACCCGGTCGCCGCGTTTGACGCCGAGCTTTTTCAGGACGTTGGCCACCCGGCATACTTCGGTATGGAGCATCTGGTAGGTGTAGACTTTGACATCCTCGTCCGGTTCGCCCTGCCAGATGATGGCGGCTTTATTCCGCCGACCGTCGGTTAAGTGCCGGTCAAGGCAGTTGGCCGAAATATTGAGTTTGCCGTTGACAAACCAGTTAATCTCAGGGGTTTGGAGATCGGCGTCAAGAACCTTGTCCCATTTCTTGTCCCAGGTGATCAACTCCTCGGCCCGATCGCCCCAGTACCCATCCGGGTCTTCCATAGAACGTTTGTAGTGCGCTTCGTACTCATCCATACTCTTGATAAAAGCTTGATCACGACCCTCGGTCGGGGGAGGGAAGATCCTTTCTTCGGTGGATAGACTGGTGATGTTTTCGTCGCTACTCATGTGTCCTCCTAAAATCTCTTGTGAAAATTAACCGTTAAAACTACAGCTGACCGGTAGCAGCAAATCTTAACTGCCAAAGGGAAAAATCAAACAGCGGGTTACTAATCAGGATATTTCAGCTGAAAATAAAAATCCACTGAAAAGCATTATTAAAGAAACGGCGTGGCCGCGGTTAAGCAAACACGCCGTTTGGGTAATTCCGATCAGAAAAAAACAGATTTGTTTAATTAATGGTCGGAAGCAGCAGCGACGCCTTTCGGTACGCGAATATCTTCGACCAGATGTTGAATATGCTCCGGCGGATTAGCGGTGAATTTGGAAACGGTCAGGGCAACTGCAAAGTTTAACAGCGCCCCGACTGCACCGAAGGAACCCGGTGAAATGCCTAGCCACCAGTTCGCTGCATTATCGGGGGCCATGTTAGTGCCCGGGATAAATAACCAGCCTTTGAACCAGAAAATGTAGATCAGGGTGGAACCAAGACCGGTCAGCATGCCGCAGATTGCGCCTTTGTTGTTTACGTGTTTAGCAAAAATACCAAGCATAAGGGCAGGGAAGATAGAGGATGCGGCCAGACCGAAGGCCAGGGCCACCACCTGGGCAGCAAATCCCGGGGGATGAAGGCCAAGTAGGCCGGCAACGATAATGGCGCCGCCCATGGCAATACGGCTGGCCAGCAGTTCCTGCTTTTCGTCAATGTCGGGCATGAAGATGCCTTTCAAGAGGTCGTGTGAAATAGCGGCGGCAATTGCCAGTAGCAGACCGGCCGCGGTAGATAGGGCAGCGGCAATCCCGCCGGCGGCCACCAGGGCGATGACCCAGTTGGGCAGACCGGCAATTTCGGGATTGGCCAGAACCATGATATCGCGGTCGACCTTGACCATTTCGTTGCCCTGCCAACCCATGCTGGCGGCTTTATCGTCAAGACCCGGACCGTAATACTGGATCCTGCCGTCGTTATTTTTGTCTTCAAATTTGAGCAGGCCGGTATTTTCCCAGTTCTTAAACCAGCTGGGGGCCTCTGTGTAAGCGAGGTTGCTGTTTGGGGCTCCTACCTCGCCGGTCTGGATGGTTTTCATCAGGTTCAAACGGGCCATGGCGCCGACCGCTGGGGCAGTGGTGTAGAGGATCGCGATGAATACCAAGGCCCAACCGGCCGAGGATCGGGCATCCCTGACTTTGGGGACGGTGAAAAAACGGGTTATTACATGGGGAAGCCCCGCTGTGCCGATCATCAGTGACATGGTCATCAAGAACATATCCAGGGTTGAACCCTTCTGGGTCGTGTATTTGGCAAAGCCCAGATCGTTACAGATCAGATCCAGTTTGTCGAGTAAATACACGCCATTGCCGTCCGACATGGTGCTGCCGAGGCCGATCTGTGGTATGGGGTTGCCGGTCAGATGCAGGGAGATGAAGACGGCCGGTACGGTGTAAGCAAAAATAAGAACACAATACTGGGCGATCTGGGTATAGGTTATCCCCTTCATACCACCGAAAACCGCGTAAATGAAGACAATGACCATGCCGGCAACCAGTCCGGTGGCGAAGTCTACTTCCAGGAAGCGGGAGAAGGCAACACCAATACCTTTCATCTGGCCGATAACGTAGGTGATCGAAGCGGTTATCAGGCAGAGGATGGCTACCATCCTGGCGGTATTGGAATAGAAACGGTCGCCGATAAACTCCGGCACGGTAAATTTACCGTATTTCCGGAGATAGGGCGCCAGGAGCATGGCGAGCAGTACATAGCCTCCGGTCCAGCCCATCAGGTAAACTGAGGCATCGTAGCCCTTGAAGGCGATCAGGCCCGCCATGGAAATAAAAGATGCGGCGCTCATCCAGTCGGCGCCGGTTGCCATGCCGTTCAGGACAGGATGGACACCCTTGCCGGCAACATAGAATTCAGAGGTGCTTGATGCGCGTGATTTGATCGCGATCCAGATATAGAGGGCGAATGTGGCGCCGACTACCAGAAAAGTCAGTGTTTTAAGATCCATTTCATTATCCCCTTTTATTAATCTTCGTGAACGTCGAATTCGCGATCAAGTTTATTCATATTCCTGGCATAGACAAATATCAGGCCGACGAAGATGTAGATGGAGCCCTGCTGGGCAAACCAGAAACCCAGCTTGTAACCTCCCAGCCTGATCGAGTTGAGGGGGTCAACGAGTAAGATACCGAAACCGAACGAAACGACAAACCAGACGATCAGGCTGATAATGACCAACCTGAGATTTCGTCTCCAATATTCACTGGCGCTTTTCATGAATTCTCCTCCTTCAAACATTTGCTGATTGGAAAACCAAAAAAATCGGGTGGCAAGGCTTGGTGAGGCAAGCGTTAAAACTCCCGCCGTACTACCCGAAAACTAACTTCATCCCGGAAGAAGACTACCACAATGTGTCATTTTGCAATATCGGGGTTTCCCCTATTTTACTCGAACAAAACCCTGATTAGTCAAGCACTCTACTCTCCAGAAAAGGTGCACGACGAACCTTTTATTAACCGTTTCCGATGAAGTAAAACTATCGGGGGAACCCTGATATTAGGGCGCGAAAACTCTGATTTCGCTTGGTGGTTGCCGCTTTAAAGCTTTTTTACCAGAGAGGGAAACGGGTAGGCGGTTTACTGGGGCATGGGGATTAAAGCGTGGCGATTTGAATATCGATTAGCAGCCAATAATCGGGGCAGTTGTTAAAACCCTTCGACAGGCCCAGGGTGAGCGGGACTGGTTGTTATAACGATGATCCTGAGTCAGTCTCATCATGAGCCTATCGAAGGAGGCATGCCCGGAAACAGGATGAGATTCGATGGTAATCGGCAATTTGAATTCACGACCTTGATCTGCACGATGGCAGGCGAAGGTCTGGTCTCAGCGGCCCGGATTCCGAGCAGCGATCTTTCTATTGCCGGTTATGTTGGCTTGGGGTAACCATGATATCGGGCTATCGAGTCCTGAATTTGCATTAGGGTAAATACGACCGGTCTAAAGTTCCAACGAAGTTAAACCTTCCTTGATTGCATATTTAGTTAGGTCGGCGACGGTGTGGAGGTCGAGTTTCTTCATGATTTTACGACGATGGGATTCCGCAGTTTTGATGCTGATATAGAGGTGTTCGGCGATATTCTTGGTCGACCAGCCTTCGGCGATAAGTTGTAATACCTCCCGCTCCCGGCTGGTCAGCGCCGAGGCGGCGTCGGCCGGTTTGCTCTGGAAACGATCCATGTAATCTTCCAGCAACAACCCGGCAATTTCGGGACTCAGGTAACATTGTCGATTGGTCACGGTCTTTATGGCCTGCTCCAATTCCTTGGCGGCGCAGTCTTTCAGGAGATAGCCGACGGCGCCGGCCTGGAACATCTCGACCAGAAAACGTTTGTCGGAATGCATCGACAGGGCAATGATCTTGGTGTCGGGAAGAGCGGCCATGATCTGCCGAGTTGCCTCGACCCCGTTCAGCTTCGGCATGGAGATATCCATAATCACCAAATCCGGGCGTAGTTGCGTGGCCAGCTTTACCGCCTGCCTCCCGTCATCGGCCTCGGCAACCACCGAAACATTTGCGGTTTTTTCCAGTAAAGATCTGAGCCCGGCCCGCATAATCTTATGATCATCCGCCAATAACACCGAAATCGTGGTCATTATACGCAATCCTCCTCTTTGCTTTCACCGGATGGCAGGGGGACCTCAAGGGAAATGGTTGTGCCATGGCTCGGACTGGAGTCAAGCCGCATCTTGCCACCCAGATGGGACAGACGCTCCCTGATACTGAACAGCCCATAGGCGTTGCCGGTTACCGGCGGCGTTGCAACGGTATCAGCTTCGAAGCCGATGCCGTTGTCCTTTACCTCCACCTTAAAAAAGCCTCGGCTTTGGCTGGTGCGCACCTCGACCTGCCGGGCCTCGGCATGCTTATAGACATTGTGTAACAGTTCCCGCACTGATCTGAAAAGTACGCCGTTGATATCGTCGCTCAACTTGGCACCGCATCTTGCCTTGACCAGACAGCTTATCCCGGTCGTCTCTCGGAAGCGTTCAGCTAGCCATTCCAATGCCGCTTCCAGACCCAACTCATAGAGGACTGGTGGGCTGAGTTCCAGAGTCAGGGAGCGGGTATCGCGAATGGCCTGGTCAAGAAAGCTGCTGGTCTCGTCAAACTCCTGTCGGGACGGCTCGTCGACCAGATGATCGCGCAGGCCGTGCAACTTTATCTTGACCAGAGACAGGGTCTGACCAATCTGGTCATGCAGTTCGGCGGCCAGGATGCGCCGCTCGCGCTCTTCGGCCAGCGACAGCTCCGAGGCCAGCGACTGGAGTTGCTGCTGATAGAGTAGCAGGGTCTTCTCGGCCTGCTTGCGCTCGGTAATATCATCGTAGACATTGACGATTTCGCCGGACGGAAGCTTGTAGATATAGTTTTCTTTCCAGGTCCTGAGTTGGTCGTCCCGGTAGATTGCCACCGGATGGCGTTCGGGAATTGCTTCGGCCCATACCCGCTGGTAAACAGTGAGGAGGCCGTTGGTGGCGGTCTGCGGCAGGGCCTCTATAATGTTGCGGCCGATAAGGTCGTCACGTTTTTTTCCCTCGATCCTTTCGGCGGCCCGGTTGAAGTTAACCACCAGGAAGTCATCGCCATTAGCGGAGGGTTTAAGGACCACGACGCCGCTACTCATATTATCGAACAACTCGCGAAAACGCGCCTCGCTGCCGGCCAGCGCTTCCCTGGTTTTTTGCAGGGCGTCAAGGTCACGTATAACCAGGAGCAGATGCGGAGCCGCCTGGTGCTGCATCTGCATGGCCGATAATTTGCCAAGTCGCGGTTGGCCCTTTTTGTCCTGGAACGCCACTTCCAGATCCATAACGGAGCGGCTTCGGGCCAGTTCGGAAAGTATCTGGGCGAAGATGTCCGGCTTGTACCAGATCGGCAGGTCCGGCAGACTTTTGCCGACCAGCTCCTTTCGGCTGAAACCGGTGAACTTTGAAAAACTCTCGTTGCAATCCACCACATCGGCGGCGGGCATCCGGCAGAGGCATACGGCGTCGTCACTGGTCCGAAAGGCCGTAAAAAAGCGCTGCCTGCCGGCCTGTAATGTCTCTTGTTCCGCCTCCAAGTTTTAAGCTCCTACGTACTCATTACTATTGATTTACCGTTACGATATCGCAATTGCCCAGCCGGGGCGAGCTGTTCCCTAATGATTTCTTGATACAATATAAGACTGAAAATACAATAGCTTTTAACGCTTGCCTTTCTAAATCAATTGCCGTTTGAACCGGGCGGCGGATCGCTTGCGCTTGCAATTTCAATCGGGTACCATGCCCGGATATGGTGACGTTGTTAATGTCGCCACAGACGGGAGATACGTGATGCCGCCTAAGGTCCTGCTGGTCGATGATGAACCCAATATCCTTTTATCGCTGAAATTCCTGATGCAGAAAGAGGGGTACGAAGTCCTGGTCGCCGAAAACGGGGATGAGGCCATGGCGATTGCCCGTCAGAGTTTGCCTGATCTGGTTATTCTCGATGTCATGCTGCCGACTCCTAATGGTTATGAGGTGTGCCAGGCTATGCGAGCCGATCCGCAGCTGACCGGGATCCATATCTTGATGTTAACGGCCAAGAGTAATCCTGCCGAGCGAGAAAAAGGGCTGGCCATGGGGGCGGATGATTATGTCAGCAAGCCCTTCTCCAGCCGGGAACTGGTGGATAAGGTGCGGGTGATCCTTGGTTCCAGCCCTGCCTTTTCCCGGGACGGACAATAAAAAATGCCATGACGATTCCCTTCTCCTTAGCACCCCTTGCAGAGCTGCTGAACGATCTGTTTGAGCAGGTCCGGGAGGGGGTGATATTATCTGATGCGGCAGGTGTTGTTCTGGCCGCCAATCGCTCGGCCGGTCGCCAGCTGGATCAGGCCTCCTTTGATTCCATCGCGCTTGACGAACTATTCGACGGCCCCTACCTTTCTCGTACCCTTGCCTATGTTCAACAATCTCCCGGCCGCGCAATTGATTTTCTCTGCCCGGAGCGGGATGGTGGTCATCTTTTCGATTGCCGACTTTGCTGGTATAGGAACTCGGCTGTCGATTCCCCTTTTTACCTTTTGACCTTCAGCGAGGCGCGGTATGGTGGAAATTCCCTGTTGTCGGACAACAGGCGCTGTGATTCCATTGAAAAATTACGCGGTCCATTGGCCAATTTGAAGGCGGCTGCTGAAAATCTATTGGCCCATCCCGATATGTCTCCGGTTATGCGGAGCGCCTTTGAAAATGTTATTGCCCAGGAGAGTGTCGGCCTGACCCGCACATTTGCCGATCTGGCAAATCTCTGCCGGGAGCTTCCGGCCGGGCGAAGTAATCTGGCGCCAATCAATGGAGCGGTCCTGGTTGGCCGGGTGCTGGCCCTGGCCGGCAGTTCCCCGGGGGTGGTCCGGTTGGGCGAATGTGACTCAGGGGATGTTCTGGTCGATGAGCGCTGGCTGCAGCAATTACTGCTCTCGCTCTACGATTTTCTGGTGGAGCACAAAATAAGTCTTACGGAGATTCACTGCTATCCCGAGGCAACGGGACGTTTAATTTATCTCGATTTGCTCTGGGAGGGCGAACCCTTGAATGCCGCCGACATCGAAGAGTGGCGGCGTCTGCCTCTTAGCAGGGTGGCCGGCAGCCCGACCGGCGCCGATATCCTGCGGAGCCATGGCAGCGATCTCTGGAGCCAGGGGGCGGAGGAGAAGCCGGGCCTGGCCCTGGTTCGCCTGCCTTTGCCCCTTGCTTGGGAAGGAGGTGCCTATGGCTGAGCAGAGAAGAATAAACGAACGGCTGATTGCCCTGATCGGTCTGGGAGTTGTCGCTCTTAACTACCCGATTGTAGGACTGTTCAGCAAGAAACTGCTTTTTTGCGGTGTGCCCCTGCTTTACCTCTATATCTTTTCCCTGTGGTTCCTCTTCATAATAGTGCTGGCCTTTGTTATCCGTAAGCGCCGTTCACCGCCATCAACGCCTGAAACCGGACCTTAGGAGGGAGTTGTGTTGCCGGAATGGCTAATCCTCCTGATCTCGCTGGTCTACCTGGGGATATTGTTCGCCATTGCCTCCTATGGCGATAATCGGGCCGATACCGGCCGCTCCGTTATCAGCAACCCCTATATCTATACCCTCTCGATTGCGGTTTATTGTACGGCCTGGACTTATTACGGCAGTGTGGGCCGGGCCGCGGCAACCGGCATCGGTTTCCTGCCCATCTACTTGGGCCCCACCCTGATGGCGGCGCTCTGGTGGTTGGTATTGCGCAAGATCATCCGGATTGCCAAGGTCCAGAGAATCACCTCCATTGCCGACTTCATCGCCTCCAGGTACGGCAAGAGCGCCTTGGCCGGCGGTCTGGTGACGGTTATTGCCATGGTCGGCACCGTCCCCTACATATCCCTGCAGCTAAAGGCCATCTCCCGAACCTTTACCTTTATGTATTTTTACCCCGCGCTTGAGCAACTGCAACAGCAGCCTCCAACCATCTGGCACGATACCGCCTTTGCGGTGGCCATCATACTGGCGGCCTTTTCGATCCTGTTCGGGACCCGTCATATAGATGCCACTGAACGGCACGAGGGGATGGTAGCCGCCATTGCCTTCGAGTCGGTGGTCAAGCTTTTGGCCTTCAGCGCCGCGGGCATTTATATAACCTTCTTCCTGTTCGATGGCCCCTTCGATCTGTTCGGGCGGATGAATGGGAGTCCTGAACTGGGCAGGATGATGACTTTCGATGCTTTGCCAGGGGGCTATGTAAACTGGTTCACCCTCACCTTTCTGTCGATGTCGGCGATCATGTTTCTGCCCAGGCAGTTTCAGGTGCTGGTGGTGGAAAATGTCAACGAGGAGCATGTCGCCAAGGCGGCCTGGCTCTTCCCCTTGTATCTATTTATCATCAATCTCTTTGTGCTGCCCATCGCCATGGCCGGGATCGCACGCTTTGGCGGTAACGGAGTGGACCCGGACATCTTTGTCCTCATGTTGCCGATGGCAGACCAGCAGAAATTCCTGAGTATCCTGGTTTACATCGGCGGCCTGTCGGCCGCTACCAGTATGGTGATTGTCGCTACCATCGCGCTATCGACCATGATCTGTAATCAGCTGGTTATGGCTACCCTTTTGCAGATCCCGTATTTGAGGCAAAGGGACCTGAGCGGCCTGGTTCTGGCGATCAGGCGCGGCTGCATCATCCTGCTGCTGCTGCTCGGCTATATCTATTACAGGACCATCGGCGAGTCGGTGGGGCTGGTTTCCATCGGCCTGGTTTCCTTTGCCGCCGTGGCCCAGTTGGCGCCTCCGCTGCTATTCGGCATCTTCTGGAAGGGCGCCAGCCGGAGGGGGGCCATTTACGGAATGACGGCCGGATTCCTCATCTGGGCTTATACCCTGTTCATCCCCTCCTTTGCCGGTTCCAATGGTGCGGTTGCCTCCCTCCTGGCGCATGGTCCCTTCGGCTTTAGCTTGCTTAGGCCTTATCAGTTTCTCGGTCTCGATATGTTCGATCCGATCACTCATTCGGTATTCTGGAGTATGCTGGCCAACCTCGGCCTCCTGGTGACCATGTCGCTCATGGACCACCAGAGCACCATGGAGCTGATTCAGGCATCATTGTTTGTTGACGTCTACCGCCGTAGCGGCGGGCCCCACATATGGCAGGGTAAGGCCATGATCACCGAATTAAAGAAACTTCTGGCCCGTTTCATCGGGGAGGGACAGACCGAGAGGGCCTTGCAGGATTACGGCCGCAGCAGGGATATCGAACTTTCGGCCGGGATGCAGGCCGATACCGATCTGGTCGAGTTTGCCGAAAAGATTCTGGCCGGGGCAATCGGGGCCGCTTCGGCCCGGATCATGGTGTCGTCGGTGGTCAAGGGAGAGGAGATCAGCCAGGAGGGATTGCTGAGCATTCTCGACGAAACCTCGCAGGTGATTGAGTACAGTCACCGCCTGGAGGAGAAATCCCGGGAACTGGAGGAGGCGACCAAGAAACTGCAAAGAGCCAATCTGCGTTTACAGGAGCTTGACAGTTTGAAAGATGATTTTGTCTCAACGGTCAGTCATGAACTCCGTACCCCCCTGACCTCTATCCGGTCTTTTTCCGAGATCCTGCAGGATAATCCCGATTTAGATCATGCTGAGAGGCAGAAGTTCCTGGGCATCGTCGTCAAGGAAACCGAGCGTTTAACGAGGCTGATCAACCAGATCTTGAATCTGGCAAGAATCGAGGCCGGTCAGGCCGATTGGCAGATGCGGGATATCGATATGGTGGAATTGACCCGCGAGGCCCTGGACTCCACCAGCCAGCTTTTTTCCGACAAGGGGATAACCCTTAGCGTCGAGCTGCCGGATCAACCGGTGATCCTTTTTGCCGATCATGACCGCTTGATGCGGGTCTATATCAATCTTCTCTCCAATGCGGTTAAGTTCTGTCCGGCGGAAGGCGGTAAGGTGGAGGTGATTTTGCGGCATGAACCAGAAGGAGTCCGTTGCGAAATCACTGATAACGGTCGCGGGGTTCCGCATGGGGATGAGGAGATTATATTCGAGAAATTCCATCGCGCCAGCATGGCCGCTGACGGCAACCCGCAGAGCACGGGACTGGGCTTATCGATCAGTCGCCATATCATAGAGTACCATAACGGCCATATCTGGATTGACCCCTCTATGTCGGTCGGAGCCCGTTTCATCTTCTTCATACCCTTCGGGGTTTAGGGTTGGAAATAGGCGACTTGCCAGCTGCTGTTTGTTGAATAAAAAACTAGCTTGGCTAAGTTTGTGTTTTTAGAACACACTTTAATCCGGAGCAGAACAACTTGAAGGACAGCTTTATATTTCCCTGAAGCAGGAAGAGAGTCGTTCAATATCGTGATCTGTTGCTCCATAGCGATCAAAATATTCTTTCCAGTTTCTCGTGACTTCACGGACCTGCTCAATAATCAGCTCCGCATCCGACAAGGCAATACCATAATAGCCAATCGCAGATAGGGCATTGCCGACGGTTGCCGCCTTTCCTTCATCACCAATATGCAGTAGAAGCGCATAGGTCTGAGTGCTTTGGGGATAAGGAACGATGTCGTATGCAGGGGAAAGCTCCCATTGATTCTCTTTGTTGTATATGAAACCTTGGTTGCGAATATGGTCATCTGTATTGTTGCAAAAAATATTAAACACCATGCGCCTATAAAGCTCTACTCTGTCCTTGTGGGCATCTGGGCTATATCTTGTAATAGCTTCCACAATATCCTTATATGAATGTTTGCCATAATCACTTTCATGGGACCCTGTCATGGTCAGGGCGGAATGGAATGGTTTGCGTTTTGCGATCGTTTTATTTTCCGATACTACCCGGTCAAACCTTTTGACTAGGTATACCGTTCTCCCCTCAACAGACGATAGAGATATTTCCGGAACATTTATTCCACATTCTTTGGCCATCAGCATCGCAATATATTCCGCCAGACACATATCGTAGCTATCTTTACGGGTAGAAAATTTTGCAAGACACAACCCCCCATTCCACCAAACAGTTCCCTTCGGACGTGCCCCTCCCATTGACGGACCGTAATCAAGGAGCCTCTGGAAGGCGGGATCATCCGGTTGATCTGCCTTATCTACAGCTTTTTGGATTTCTGCAAGATCAAGTGTGTTTACAGAATCAGTCAGCGGCACAAAAGCTTCTGTATTCCATCTTCCCACACCGGAATTTACAGATTCACCAAATGCCAATGCTCCAACCCGATCATCTCCTGAAGCTGCAGCATAATCAAACTCATCAAGTCCTTTCGCGGGGAATTTTTTTTCAAGTAAGTATCGCCCCCATGCATCGGGCGATGCATCACGTATTCCGTTAAAAATAGGAAAATCATTAGGCGTGTTGTATGGCTCTGATTCTCCTGGCGCCGGCAGTGGCAGCTGAACCGGGTCGACCGAAACAGCATCCGGCCTTTCGATATATTTATTGCCATATACAAACTCGCTTGATGTGTAACGCCCCTCCAGATGCGTGCGCAGAATACCGGCAGGGACCGGGCCTTCATCAAGATAGACGTATATAGTTGCTTGTTTTATATCAGCCATTTAAAAATCCAAATTAAGTTCTGTTATCTTCTTGTGCTCCCGAGAACCAGCTGCTTTAATTCTCCGAATTTCCTGGCCCAACCCTACCTTGTCATTCTCCGGGGCAAGAAAATCAGAAAAGTGCTCATCCATCGATAGCGCCGTAAGAGCTTGCATGAAAATGCCAATACTCACCGAGGGGCGACCTTTCTCTAAAGCAATAACTGTAGGCGGGGAAACCATCATGCGCTCTGCAAAAGCGCGCAGCGATAAGTTCCTGCGTTTGCGTGCAATCTTTATATACTCACCAAGAAGCTTTAATTCCTTGCTTGCTGTTTGGCTTAAGCCTTCATGAGCCATCGTTTTTTTTGCCATAATCTGTGCCATTGTGAAGTGTATTTGAACAAATATGTCTTTTTTATAATTATAATTAACATTGCTTATTAGGTCAAGCGGCCAGGTTGTTGCTTGTATATAAAATATAATTTAACAAAAATGTCTTTTTGTGTAACTATATCTTATATTAGTATCAATAAATCAGCTAAAACCAGCCTACTCTTTATAAGTAAGTATTGACAGAACCCATCTGTCGCATAGCACCTAAATGCGGTCCTTGGCATTGCTCACGCTACCCTAATTGTATTGAATTGAAGAAGGGTAGCTTTATCTGTCCCCTTTTGGGGGATATCGATATGGGGTGGAATTGATCCGCAAGGCCCTGGGCTCCACCAGTCAACTTTTTCCGATAAGGGGACCGCTCTGGGCGTAGAGCTGCCGGATCAACCGGTTATCCTTTTTGCCGATCACGATCGATTGATGCGGGTCTTTATAAATCTTCTCTCTAACGCGATTATGTTCTGTCCAGGCGGATAGCGGTCAGGTGGAGGTTGTCTTGCGGCATCAACCCAACGGGGGCCATTGTGAAATCACCGATAACGGTTGCGGGTGTTGAGCGTCCCTAACGGTCAATTAATACCTGTTGCCTGTATCCGCGTGGTCTCTTCCCAGGTCAATTTCTAATCATCTTAGAGGCTTATCGTGGTATGATTATATAAAAAATGAGTTCTGAGCTTAACTTATGGGTGAAGAATGATGATGGTATAAGTAATAGCCTTTACAAGGGGGGTGCTATATGACCAAGATCATCAAGTTTGATCCTAGTTTAAGGCAGGGCGGGAGAGCCGAGGCGGCTAATCCCTGCGATCACAAGAATGTCGTCGCTTACACCGCCTCGCGGACGGTAGTGTGTGCGATATGCGGCACCGGGCTTGATCCTTTCGATGTTGTGGTAGAGTTGTTCACGGGCAGCATTCCGCCCGATGATAACCACCGTGAGCTGAAACTGTATTTACGGGAACTGGAACGGCGCGAAGGTTCTAAACGCAAGTAACAAGCTGTTTCTTACCCAGACCGGACCTACCGAAAGAAGACCGGAAGGATTGGCCTAGAGGCGAGCTATTTCCAAAATAATCTCTTGAACATGACAAAGCCGATACGCTGTAATGGAGTTACTTATGGGAAGGAATACCCCTCTGGTATTGTACCTGTCGCATGGCGGCGGACCTTTGCCTTTGCTTGGTGACGAAGGTCACCTGGAGATGGTCTATACTCTGGAGTACCTTGCCGCGAAACTTTCGAAACCGTCCGCAATTTTATTGGTCAGCGCCCATTGGGAAGAGGATGTTCCCACTATCACTTCCGGCCCAAACCCCGAGTTGATCTACGATTATTACGGCTTCCCGGCCGAAGCTTACAGTATAGAATATCCCTGCGCAGGGGAAACGGAACTGGCCGGCCGGGTCCATCAACTCCTTGATCAGCATGGTATAGAGGCCCGCCTCGACGGACAGAGGGGCTTTGATCATGGTTTGTTCGTGCCGCTGAAGATAATGTATCCGGAGGCTGATATCCCGTGCGTCCAGTTATCTCTGGTCACGGACCTTGATCCCCTGGAGCACTTAAGGATCGGTTCGGCGCTGGCGAGCCTTGATCAAAAGGATTTACTGGTGATCGGCTCCGGCTTCTCTTTCCATAATATGCGGGCTTTCTTCAGCCCGGAGACGGAGGAGACCCGGAAGATGAACAAGTCTTTTGAACGATGGCTGATCGATACCTGTGCTAACTCTGAAATTAGCGAGGAAGAGAGGTGGAAGCGACTTGCAGGATGGGAGGAGGCACCTTTTGCCAGGTATTGCCATCCGCGGGAAGAGCACCTTTTGCCCCTCCATGTTTGTTATGGGATCGCCCAAAGGCTCTGCCGGGAATATTTCGAGCTGAAGATCCTGGGTAAGAAAGCCAGTTTCTACCTTTGGTGAAGACGGTTTTTTGATATTTACGGGAACTTGGAACGGCGAGGGGAGGGAAGGGCTCCAAACGCAAAGATATAAACTGTTTCGAGTCCCGTAAGTCAGAAAATAATATTTTATTAGAATATCAAGTAGTTGTGTAAAATATGGGACATGAAAATTGTGATTGTGCATATGATTGTGACTAATTTAGGACTCACAATAACAATCTCAAGTTCTGCGAAAGGATGATCATTTAACTCCTTTTCTGCGAAGAAATTTTGCTAATTTTTGGTCCTCATGAGTAATGTTTTTCATTATATAGTCAGCCATGATCTCCAGGAGTTCGTCACCGACCACATTTCCTTTTTTGAGAGAAGTTTCTGTGAACTTCTTGTAATCCGACGTAAATTTTAAATGCTCTCTTTTGTGTTGTTCGAAATTGGGATAGTTGTATTTATTCATATATGATTCTTCTATCAGGAAATGATCAAGGATGTAACATTCTATAAATTTAGATATTTGTATAATTTCAAGCGCACATTTTCCTTCTTCACAAGCTGCATATAACTTGTTAAACCATTCAATAAATTTACTATGTTGAGCATCCATCCACACCAATCCGTATTTGAAATCGCCTAATTCCACTAACTCTCTCCCCCTTAACTTCATGTAGTTTTGATAGTTGTTCCATTTTTTTGCAAATAGAACAATAGAAGTATTTTGATAATATCAATTTTGGGTAACTGCGAACATGTGGCAAATTGTCGCATAATCATAAATTGTTATTTGGAATTGAGAGATTTGATGTCTTGATTAGAATTTTGCGGTTCCCTAATTGATTATCTTAATTCTGGAAATGTCTTTTGGGGAATTTTGAAAATAGTAAAAATTGTGCTTTGCTTGGGGGCTGACCAAGCTAACTATCTGAATTTATAAATTATATACCCAGATAATAGGCGTCGCCCCCGAACCCGCAAGTGCATCGAGTTTTGCAAATATCGATAAGAATCAATTTTCAATTAGTTTTCTGATTGATTTCGGCAATTACTTCATCTGCTATGTCAGGGTATAATTTCCTGATACAGTCATTGCAATAGCTATGTGAAAATTCGGCTTCTGTGAAAAGGACGGAGGTGTGGTTCGTCCGTGAAACCCCCAAATCTTTAGGTTATTGATTTAAAAGATATTTTTTTATTTGTTGACAGGGGGAGTATAGGATGTCCCCTTTTACTTTACGCTTCTGCCCTCAAATGCTGCCCGTTCTTTACGGTGCCTTTCCTTATAGCGGCCATAGTCCGCAAGACGGGGGTCGCGCTTCCGCATCTGGTTGTCCGCCACATAAGCGTCAATTCCTTTTTCATACAGCATCTGCATGCTTTTCTCGGTTTGTGAACCACTGTCAGCGGTTAGCCTGATCCGGTTTAAAATATCAGGTTCACCTATTACCGGGAAAGTATCTTCTATTCCTTTAAGCGTCGCTTCCAGGAGATCATGTTCCGGCCCTTGGCCGAAGGCTTCGGCATGGACGATAATCTGGTGTTTGCTGTCTGCTGTAGCAATACCGTTGTAGCCCTGGGGCGTTGAGGCCAAACCAAGCTAACAGGATGTAATCTCGTACAAACAATTACAATGTTGGCGGTTTTTCAGCCTTACAGCACCCTTTTTGATGGTAAAACGGGCCTTTTAAGCTTAGAAAACACATACTCCTGGAATAAATAGAACGAAAGATCAGGGGGGGACTTGGTCCGACCACGAATCGATAATTTCAGATGGGCATCAAATGATAACGAAAAAGAGAGTTTCATGGACCAATTTCTGGGCAGAATACATGGTGTGGTCCAGTCGGGCACTTTGTTATTGCGTCAATAATTTTATCTTTGAGGCATTTAGAGGTGCGCTTCCCAAGACCGATCTAGGCCTTTTTGCTTATGACATTGCCGCTTTCTCTTACAGCGTTATTATTCTATATTTTATTGAACTATTCTTAAATCAGTTTCACAATCCGTCATATAAGGATTTCAACCTCACGGAAGAGGAGCAACACCATAGAACCTTGAGTGAAAGAATCATCTTTTCCTGTATTATCTTTTGTGTTTTGAATTTCATACTTGCGATGCTAATGGCATTTCTTGTCGGAAGAGGAGATAAACTATTAATCTTGACAGGGACCATGTGGGGATTCGCCGCTTTGCTGTGTAATTTTTTCGGAATTGTTTTATTGGTTATGCGGAGCAAGAAAACAGGAGAACTTTCGAGTGGTTCTTGTGTGATTGGTGGGTTGTTTCTTGTATTTCCAATAAGCTACGTGCTCTATGTGTTATATTCCTATTGCAAATCGTTTTATTGATAAGCGATCTAAATTTTGTAATTATCAAAAAAGTTCGCCTCTTGAAATGGGGCCGTATAACAGCGAAGTAATAGGTGTCTAATAAGTGTCAGGCTTGCGTTGTTGTATTGTTGGCATATTGAATAATGCAATAACGCAAGCCTGACCCGAGTTTGACCCGAGTTCTAATCACTGGATACGCAAATGGTCTCCTTTAACCTTTAGGCGCTGGGCATTGACAACGTAGAGTCAAACGCAGACTTGATAATCATATCCAATGCACCACCGCCAGCATATCAAGAGGTAGACCTGGGATAATCTTTATAAAAAGCGGCCGAACTTTCAAAACGGAAGAGCCTGACCCCTTCAGAACAGGATGAATTAACAATGCTTGAATATACAGAATATATGAAGATGCTGATTGGCCTTATTGCGATAGTCAATCCTATCGGTGCCATGCCGATATTTATTTCTCTCACCTCTGAGTTTGATGCGTCTGAACGGCGTAAGATATCGAAAATTGCTACGTATTCAGTATTGACTATCTTACTTGTAACTCTATTTGTCGGAGAAAATGTGCTGCATTTTTTCGGCATAACAATTAATTCATTTCTTGTTGCCGGCGGATTACTTATTCTGTTAATGGCCATCTCCATGATGTATGCAAAAACAAGTCGAATCAAACATACTGTAGAAGAGGCAGAGGAGAGCGAGGGAAAAGATTCGATTGCGGTTGTTCCATTGGCAACCCCGTTGTTGGCGGGTCCAGGTGCTATCAGTACAGTTATCCTTTATGCGCACCAGGGCACGGGCTTCAGGCATTATTTAATTGTAGGGTCAATTATTTTAGCACTGAGTTTGCTTTTGTTTATAGTATTCAAGTTTGTGCCACTCATATCAAAATATATAAGTCAAACCGGTATTAATGTTTTCACAAGAATAATGGGGCTGATTTTGGCAGCTATATCAATAGAATTTATTGCAAGTGGGATTAAGGGATTATTTCCTGCTCTTATGTGAAGTGACTAGCAAATATAGAAGAATTTGTGAATTTGGGGTCGGACCGAGCTAACTCTTATAATAGCTTGGCTTACAAGGCCTCTTCGGCCGCCTGCGTCAGGAAATCGGCGAATTCCAGCTCGTCGTAGAAGGCCTGCTCAAAGAAGAGGCCGGAGGCGGGGGCGGTCAACCGGCTTGGCATATCAGAAGGGGCGGTGAGGCAGGCGGCCACCTCGTCTTTCCTCAGGTTGCCTCGGCCCACCTCCACCAGCACCCCGGCCAGACGGCGGACCATCCGCCACAAAAAGTGGGAACCGACCACCCGCAGCCGCAGCATCTCCTCGTCTTCATAAAGAAACAGCCCGTTTATCTTGACCAGGGTAGATTTTTTCAGTTCCTGTTTTTCGGCAAAAGAGACAAAGTCGTGCATTCCGGTAAACAGTCCGGCCGCTTCGGCCATGGCGGTAACGTCCAACTGTTCCCTTACCCACCAGACATATTTCTTGTGAAAAGCGGTTTTGCGTTTGGCGATCTGATAGATATAACTCCGACCGATACAACTGTGGCGGGCATGAAAGCGGGCATGACATGGTTCGACAGCCAGCACCGCGATACGTGAGGGCAGGAGTTCGTTAAAGCGCTGAACGATGGTCTCCGGGGGCAGTTTTTCGCCATTGGTTTCCAGATGGGCGGTATAATTAAGGGCATGGACCCCGGCGTCGGTGCGGCCGGTTCCCTGCAGATCCACCCGGTCATCGGCAAAAATCTCGGTAGCAGCAGTAAGCAGAGCACCCTGTATCGTCCGGGCATCATTCTGCTTCTGCCAGCCGCTGAATCCGGTTCCGGCGTATTCCAGCGTAAGACGGTACCGGCGACGCTCCAGAGCGGCTTGGCTTCTCTTCATGGGCTGATTTCTCCAAAGAAAATTTATAAGTGCAGACCCAATAATTGAACCTAGCCACCAGAGCAAATAGGGGTTATCTGCGACATCTAAAACCGGCCCTAATTACGACAGATCCTTGCGACCAACTTTTTCAGGCGGACGCGAGTTTTATTTATATCGTCGAGACAGGCAAAGGCCCGGACTTTTTCGACCTTAAGCAGATCAAAACCGCCGTGCAAAGGGTGCCGACCGAGAAGCGCTGTGACAAAGGCACGTTCCATCCTGTCGACCGGTTCATCTGACTGTTGCGTATCCGCCAAATTATACCAAGTCAGGAATTGGGGTTCCCCCATGGCCTGTTGCACTTCCTTCTGGAGTACCAACGTCGCAGCAAAACCTTGGCGAAACAGGTCGATAACGGGCCAAATCATTAACAGGCCGGAAGCTTTGGCGGCGTCTACCGGGGCATCCAGCTTGACGCCGGCTTCTTCCGTGGCCAATAATGTTTCCAGTCCGAGAGAAATGGTATCTCGTACCCGCTCGGTAATAAACGAAACCTGACTGACATTCTGCGTTTTTTCGCCATAAGCGATGACAGCGCTATTAATGGTCCAGACAATTTCCTGTTCAAGTCGAGCCAAACATTCCTGGTCGCCAATCAGCGACAGGGCCCTCAGCAACAAAGAGCTTTCGCTTAAGGGGCCGGCATATACGGCCGGTAGGGTGGGGCCAACGTCCAGCGCCTGATGGAAGTGGGCTGCCGGTTGCCCGGCACTTGGCCGGGAGAAGAGAATGCCCGCCTCGTCCGGGCTCACAAAACCGATATCCTGCATCCGGCCATTACGGAAACGTAAGGCCTCTTCTTCAATCTGCATAGGCAGATCGACCCGAACCGTTCGCAGGAGTTGAAAAGCAGCGTTAGAATCGTATTTATAGAGAGCATCCAGTAGAGTATAAGGGTGTATCTTCAGCGAAAGGTCACTTTTCAAATCCAGGGTAAAGAAACCGTCCGGGGTAATAACCCGGGGCGCGGCAGATGCCGGGTCTTCTGGCGGCACTTTATCTAGATCAGGATCATACACTGTGACGGTTTGGCTCATAAAAAGAAGCTGCACCACATAGTCCAGAGTGAAAAATCCCTTGGCCAGGGCCTCAGGACCTCCCTGGGCATAAACCTGTAGCCATTCATCAAGACTGTCGGCAGCAAAGTCGGAACGTTGCCAGCAGTCCAAATCGATACAGGTCTCCAATTGTTCCCGACTCAACTCGCGGATGACAGGTAGCGCCTGATCCAGACCAATTTCCCTGACGATATAGTATGCCTCCAGAGGTTTGAGGAGCGCAACTTCACCGGCCAGGTCGGTCGCGGCCAATAACCGCGCACTACGTCGGGCCAGGGCTCGGGTCAGATCGGCCCGGAATGGAGTTAATTCTATAATATTATTATCGGGCATTTTCTCTCTTAGTAGTCTGCTGAGGTCATCGAATATCTTCGCCGGAAAAGATGAGACATATTCAGTTGTTCAATTAACCTGGGTCAGATTCTTGTCCCACCGGTAATTCCGGCAACCGTTTGAGGGCCTCTACGAAACGGTTCAGATTGAACACCTCTTGGTTCTTAAGAATCCCGAAGACTTCAATGGCAACAACACTACCAATTAGTCTTCTGGCCTCCTCATCGGGATGCCCCTCTCCAATAAGACGATCATAGGTATGTCTTGTCTCGGGAGGATCATTAGCCTGCATCTGCTTCTCAACCACTTCAAGAATCATGGCTTTTATCCGGGGATTACCTTCCAGTCTATTCATTTTATTGTCATCCTCTTGTCCAGATTAACTTTATGTAAGATCACCTGCAGCTGTTTACCAGCTACCGATACACATACCCGGCCGGAGAATGGTAGTTTGCCCGCAACAGAGAATATACCCAGCGAATCAGGATGAGAGCTGCCGGCGTGATGTGATGGGGGCATGATGATGGGGGCAGAGCTTGCGTTATTGCATTATTCGCCGTTGCAAATATTCAATCAACCGGACCTCTTTCAACTCCGGCATATTTCCAGGGCCAACAGACATAATCATCACGGGAACTCATCACGATAACAATGGCAAACGATCGACTGATCGATCTACGAATTTAACCTTCGAAAGGGGGAGAAAATACTTTCCCCCCTAATGGAGCAGTCTATCTCCTGATAAAGTGCCTTTTAATGGGTGGCCCCACGACCAACACGTTCCTTTGAATGTTGTGTGGATTGCACAATCTCTAGGAAGCTGGTTCAGGTTCCTTTTTTACCATCAAAATTGAGCACGGCATTTCCCTGATAATCGCTTCATTGCTGCGGCCGAAAAGGAAATGCTCAAGCCGCCCTTCCTCATGGGCGAGCATAATCAAGAGGTCAATGGAATGGTCCTTTACGGCTTTAAGAATTTCCGCTGTGGGCTCACCTTGAGCTACTGATACCTGCACAGACATCCCTTGTTCTTTTTCCTCGTCGATAATTCTATCCAAATCAATTCTGGATTTCTGAATCATCTTTGTGTATTCAGCTTCTACATCGAAAAGTACCCCGAAATTCCAGCCGGCCAGGCTGAAGGGGGTGTTGATAGTATGAACAACATAAAGTTCGGCGTCATATTTTTTGGCTAACGAAATCCCCGATTTGATTGCTTTTTCACAGTACTGGGTCATCCTGCTCACCACCAGAATCCGTTTTGTGTCATCCATGATTGATCTCCTTGCTAGAAATTAAAGGGTTATATTCTATGCCGTAAAAAGAACCAGAACCCTGAAATAAGCGGCCGCTGTTTAGTCAGGGATACCTTGACAGGGCAGGGCGACTCTCTCCGTCTGGTTGAATTAGGCAATCTCACTCGTATAGTTGAGGTAAAACCTGATTTACCGAGGCTTTGGTGCACTTAACAGCAGCCTTTTTATATGCCTTTGCTACAGATTTTAGAGAAATGATAACCGTAAATTGCCAGAGTGACCGCCTGGGGCACCAGACGTGGGCGGTGAAACTGGGTCCAACCGATGAGCTTCCAGTATTGGAGACGATCTTTCCCGATAATCCCCAGATGCAACAAGGCGCGAAAATAAGCCATCTTGTGTTGGAGGCTGAGCCTGGTTTTGATTTTCGGAGGGTTGTATTCCCTGAGAAAGGTCTTTACCCTAGCATAGTAATACTCAGGCGCATAGATATTGTCCAGGAGCGTTTTATAGCCATCCCGTAATATTTCAAGCCCCATTGCCGGAATGATATTGGTGTCGGCGGCCACATTGTTACCGGTATTCTTGCCAAGCAATCGGTCTTCCTCCTGCAGTCTTCTGTAGAGCCTGGTGCCGGGAAGCGCCTGGAGCATCCCCACCATTGCCGTCACGATCCCACTGTTCTGAATAAGATCGAGCTGGTTATGGAAGATTGAAGGCGTGTCATTATCAAAACCGACGATGAAACCGCCTTGGACCTGAATCCCGGCGCGGTGGATCTTTTTGACGTCTGCGATCAGGTTGCGATTCTGGTTCTGCTTTTTATTGCATTCGTTAAGGCTTGCTTCCTCCGGGGTTTCAATGCCGATAAATACGGTATCGAAACCGGCTTCGGCCATTAACCGCATCAACTCTTCATCATCGGCCAGATTGATTGAGGCCTCGGTAAAGAAAGTGATCCTGGGCTTATCTTCCCGCCAGGCGATGAGAGCGGGCAGCAGGTCCTCCTTGAGGTAGCGCTTGTTGCCGATAAAATTATCATCGACAAAAAAGACGCTTGCCCGCCATTTTCTGGCATAAAGACTGTCCAGTTCGGCAATGATTTGAGCCGTAGTTTTAGTCCGGATCTTATGACCCAACAGGGCAGTGACATTGCAGAATTCACATTGAAAAGGGCAACCGCGGGAAAACTGGATGCTCATCGAAGCATACTTTCTTAGATCAAGCAATTCCCATCTTGGCGCCGGGGTCAGCCGGATATCGGCAAAATCTTCTGCCCGATATAGCCGTTTGGCCCGGCCATTTTGGAAGTCCTCAAGAAACGGGGGCAGGGTCAGTTCTGCCTCGTTCAGCACGAAATGATCGATGTCCCTGAACTGCTCATGCTCATAGGTAAACAGGGGCCCGCCGGCAACGATGGTTATCCCGGCTTTTTTGCAGCTTTCCACCAGCTGCTCCACCGATTCTCTTTGCACGGCCATGGCGCTGATAAATGCACAATCGGTCCAGGCCAGGTCATGTGCGGTCAGCTTTGAGATGTTAAGGTCGACCAGCCTGATTTCCCATTCACTGGGCAGCATGGCCGCTATAGTCAGCAATCCCAAGGGGGGAGAATGGGATTTTTTACGAATAAACCGTAAGGCGTGTTTAAAACTCCAGAATGTGTCCGGAAACTCGGGATAAAGAAGGAGGATTTTCATTGACGCTTTCTCCGCCGGAACAGGTATTGGCAATGGGGCAATAAAAAATCATATAACTCATTATGCGGCATCAACAACAAACTCTGCAACTAGATAATTTCAGCGCCTTTTGTGGACTGCCCGGCAATTAATCCGGTCTGGTTGGGGTAAAATCTTTATTCTTAACAAGTTACTCTCAAGTCTTGTTCGCGAATTCATATAATAAGTGCAATTCCCAGGGTATCCATGCCACTTAAAGCAACTTATTATATTACCGTTAATCAAGGTTTATTGGTTCTCCCTTGCGACCGATAATGGTATCATTATAGGATTGCATCCCGCTAAGGGATAACTTAAGCCAAACGCATATTCTATGTAGGGGAGTAAATAATGGGATCGCCGGTAACCATGGCCATAGCCGATTTTAAACAAAAACTTGATCAGGGTCGGATCGAATTTCTCCTCGACCTGCGCCTTGAGAATGAGTTCGAGGAATGGCGCATCGAAGGGGTTAAGCCCGTTGAGACCCTCAACATCCCCCAGGTTGATTTTGTCGGAGAAGAAGAAAAATATTTTCCCCGTCTGCCCAAGGACCGGGAGATTTTCGTGGTTTGCGCCCATGGTGACGCCTCAAGGTACGTGGCGGAACAATTACGGGAAAACGGCTTTCGGGCCGCGAGCCTTGAAGGAGGCATGGATGGCTGGAGCGATTTTTATGAAACCCACACCGTAAACGCTTCCCCGGAAATCATCCAGATCTATCGGGTGGCCAAGGGCTGCATCACCCACGTGGTGATATCCGACGGGAAAGCAGTGGTCATCGATTGCGTCCGTCACATCGACCGGATTAAAGAGCTGGTTGCGGCCAAGGGGGCCGAAATTGTAGCCGTCTTCGATACCCATCTGCAGGCCGATCACGTCTCGGGCGGTCGGTTCCTCGCCGAGGAAAGCGGCGCCGGTTACTATATTAACGAGATTGACGCGGCGGGGGCTTCATATGATTACCTCCCCTTACAAGACGCCACCCAACTTCATTTCGGCGACTGT
>Ga0102953_1000380_pt1 | contig 31391 bp, 28 predicted proteins | sample SalPon2A_C_D2_MG_FD_78509 | JGI IMG/M metagenome (GOLD analysis project Ga0102953, IMG submission 78509) | Soil microbial communities from South San Francisco under conditions of wetland restoration - Salt Pond MetaG R2A_C_D2_MG | ecosystem: Environmental > Terrestrial > Soil > Wetlands | place... | reverse complement strand
TGCTTTGACCAGCATCTCATCCAGATGTACACTCAGGCCATCCAAATCGACCCTGTTATTCTTCAATCCAAATTTGCGACGGATGACGGCATTAATCCGGGCGGATAATTCGAGCATAGAGAAAGGCTTGGAGATATAATCGTCGCTCCCGAGATTGAGGCCTTTTACCCTATCCTCATCCTCACCTCTGGCTGTCAGGATGATTATGGCGGTGCGAGGATATTCTGAGCGAATCTCTTCAAGCAGGCTCAGTCCGTCACCATCGGGCAAGTTTAAATCCAGCAGAACAATATCAAATACTTCAGAAAAAAGGGCCTTATGAGATTCCCGGATCGTAGAAACAGAATCAACGATAAAACCATCATTGTTCAGATATTTTGTCAGTGAGTTTGCCAGATATGGCTCGTCTTCAACTAGCAGGACTCTCATGTCAGAGTCTCCATAATGTTAAAAATCCATCTTTATTAGAAAAATAGGATTGAATCATGGACAAATTATGTGGTTTATTTAAAAAAGACAAAACACTCTTTATTAGTATCCTATTTGCCCAAAACTTCCTCCCGGTATCCTGGCACGCACAAAACCCACCACTGTCATTCTATGTTCTTCGACTCGTCGAAGAACGTGGAATCCCGTTCGCATCCGGAAACGATGGTCATACAGGAACGGTGTGGGGCCCGTTGCCTGCGGGATCCTAAGCCGATCCCGGGAACGGCCGGGATCGCCGGCAGGATGACATCCTTTTGGGTTTGAGCTGGATTATTATTCCTTCGGATTGTCAGCCCGCCAGCCATCGAGGTTAGCCCCCCACCAAACACCACCACTGTCATTCTGATGCTCTTCGACTCGTCGAAGAACGTAGAATCCCGTCACATTCGGAAACGATGGTCATGTAGGAGCGGCACGTCACCCGTAGTCTACAACAAGACGGCCCCGTGACGGATACCTCCGGTCGACACACGTATTTCCTCAAGAGAATACATCTCCAGGAATTCCTCAAGTATCAATAAACCGGCCAGCATCACATCTGCCCTTCCCTCCATCACTACAGGCCATTTCTCAAGGGTATCCTGCACTGCATGTGTTGAGAAATAATCAATGAAACGTTCGATATCATGCTTATTCAACCGGTAATTCGAGATTCGTTCCGGTTCATACCTTGTGAGATTTTGAAGGATGAACGCCAAAGAAGTCACGGTTCCTGCTACCCCTACTGCCACGATATTGCCGGGCATGGAAAAAACGTGTTGCCTAAACTCATTCCGGACAGCCTGCCTACATTCTTCAATTTCCCCCACGGTAGGTGGATTCTGCTGTAAAAATCGCTCGGTAAAGCGAATGCTTCCCATCGAAAACGAGAACCGGTCAATCAGCGAATGATCCCCGCCGATAGCCACTTCCGTGCTGCCGCCTCCAATATCCAGAACTACGGTTTTTTCTGATTTGAGATCACCCGGTAACATCGACAGAGCACCGGCAAATGTCCATTCCGCCTCCTCTTCTCCAGAAAGAATACGCATATTCCAGCCGGACGTTTTTTTGATGGCTGCAACCAATTCTTCCCTGTTGGCAGCATCACGCACGGCACTTGTCCCGGTGACAACTACATTTTTCACATCAGGATATTCGTCGGAAAGCAACTTCTCATACTCTTTTACCGCATCCAAAACTCTTTCGATGCTTTCCCTGGATAGCCTGCCGTCTTTGTCTACCCCTTTTCCGAGACGTGGAACCCGTTGTTCTTCACGAATGACTTTCAGTTCCTGATTTTCAACGCTGGCTACCAGCAATAATGCGGTATTGGTTCCGATATCAACAGACGCTTTTAAACTCATGAGGGCAGTGGTTTCGTTAATAACAATGCGATCCACTCCCCTTCCTGCATTTCATTTTCGAGTTTCAGCCGGGAAAACCCGGGAGCTTCAAGCATCATTGGCCTCTCGGTTTCCAGCAATCCGGAAAGAAACAACCTCCCGCCCGGTTTCAAATGTTTCTCCAATGGTTTCTGCATTTCCAAGAGAGTATTTCTGTTGACATTCGCCAGGATTACGTCGTAGGTACCTTCTCCGGGAACGACTTCAAAAGAGCCTTCTGCGATTTTGTATAAGTCGGTCACATTATTAATCACGGCATTCCCCCGTGCATTATTGCTGCTCCACTCGTCGATATCAAATCCGAAAGCGGATATTGCTCCCAGTTTCAGCGCGGCGATGGATAAAATACCTGTGCCGGTGCCCACATCCAGGACCGTATCACCCTTTCTGATCGCAGATGGCAACAGGCGGAGCACCAGCCGCGTCGACTCGTGATATCCGGTACCAAAAGCCATCTTGGGATCTATTTCCAGAAGTATTTTACCATCCGGAACAGGTTCGTCGACCCAGGTTGGTTTCACGAAAAACCGGCCAATAACCAGTGGCCTGATCGATCGCTCCCATTCTTCATTCCAGTCGCGGGGCTCGTCTGTGTGCTCCCCTATGATTCTTGCCGGATAGGGTTGCAGGCTTAACCACTCTTCTATTTCCTGCCGAATAACATCACTGTACCTGTTCTGCGAAATAGTTGCATTAAGCTGATCATCCTCCTGCTCAAAACCGTGGAAGTCCATGTCCAGAAGTTCTGCAATCAGTAGTTCCTGATATTCGAACGGAATGGAGATGTTTAGTGTGATGTAGTTGTCAGGCATTTGGGTTGGCAGTTAGGAAGTCATTCAGTAGTCATTCTATGGTCATTCATAGTCATTCGGTTGCCGTATACGGGGATTGACACCCACTGACAACGGACTACTGACCACCTTCAACCTGTGTTACTCACAACCGGTTGTACACCAGTTCCAGCATCAGATGTCCGACTGCCTTCATGGTGTTGGGATCGATGATAGAGAGGTTGTCCTTATGAGTGTGCCAATACGGAGGAAAAGTAACCTGACCACCTTCCACCCTGTGGTCGATGATATCTATCGTGGGGAAGTCTGTTAATTGATTCAATACCGTGTGATCATCTGTTACCCCTGGTGTTTGTTCGTTGGTGAACAGAGTATCCAGCCCGATCTGGTCTGCCACGTTCCATATGGCATTTACGAGAAGCGGGGCATAACTGTACGAGGCTCCTTCTTTTGGGAAATGGGCGTTTTTTCCACCAACCATATCCAGCAGGATACCGAATCGGGGACTGTAGCCCGGCACGGGTGGATGCTGCGCCCAGTAACGCGAACCGAGGAAATAGTAATTATCCTCTCCGCTTTTTCCGTAATCCTCCCCATCCCAAAAAACGAGATCCACACCAATAGACGGCATCTTCTTGTGAAACTGACGGGCCATTTCCAAAAGAACAGCAACACCGCTGGCACCATCGTCTGCTCCGGGAATGGGCTTATCCCGATACGCTTTATCCGGATCCTGATCGGAACGGGGGCGTGTGTCCCAGTGTGTGGATATCATAATGCGGTCGGGATCCCCGGGATTGAATGCCGCAATAATATTGCTCAGGTGCAGGGTATCGTTGTTATACCCCTTAATATCAAAATTCTGTGAATAGACCATCGATGAACCTGCATAACGGCTCATCTTTCTCATGATCCATTGTTTCTCCTCTTCGTGTGCCCTCGAGTTGGGAACCCGCGGGCCAAACTGAAGCTGTTTAGCGACATCCTGGTACGCACTGTCGGCAGAAAAAGAAGGCACAGAATGCCCCTGAGATGAAAAATCATATTCCGGGTTATCCCTGCTGCCCGACTTACTGCAAGAGTAGAGAAGAAAGACGGTTAATAGAAGAAGCGGGGGGAAACCGTATTTACGCATTCTTCCCATTATCTCACAAGTCACAGACCTGCGGCATGCCGGGTAGACAGGACGTAGCCCCTTATCCACGGATCTATCATACTTACAATGGTTCACGGCGAGGTCCGGGCTACCATAGTCGCTGCCGACTGAGCTACCGGGAAAACAACGGTGTCGAGCAGGTTAACATGATCAGGCCGATTGGCAACAAACACGACGATTTCAGCAATATCATCAGCCGTAAGTGGTTGCATCCCCTCATACACCTTATCTGCCTTGTCCTTATCCCCCTTGAAACGAACCATACTGAATTCTGTTTCCACAAGTCCGGGTGATACCTGGCTCACACGCACATTGGTTCCGGTAAGGTCCATCTTGGTAGATTTCGTGATGGCAGTAACCGCATGTTTGGCTGCGCAATAAACGACACCTCCCGGATAGGCCTCATGTCCTGCAATTGATCCGATATTGATGATATGACCGGAGTTGCGTTTCTTCATGCCCGGAGATATGAGGCGGGTCATCGTCAACAACCCTTTCACATTGGTATCGATCATGGTATCCCAGTCCTTAAAATCACCGGAATAAACGGGATCGACACCGTGCGCTCCACCGGCATTGTTGACAAGAATATCAATCGGATCGGCGCCCAAGCTATTGATGAATTTCTCACAAGCGGCGCGGTCGGTAATGTCAAATGTTCCGATTGTGACTTTTATGTTATGCTCATCTTCCAGAACGGCTGCCATCTTCTCCAGACGTTCTTTACGGCGGCCCGTAATGATAAGATTAACACCCAATTCGGCCAGCTGGCCGGCTATGGCTTCCCCTATGCCTGATGTTGCTCCTGTCACCAGAGCGGTCTTCCCTTTTAATCTGTTCTTCATAATCATTCTGGAATTCAGCTAACGGAATCCGCCTGATACTGTCGTTCCACCAAACGCGCGGCTCCCAGAATCTTTTCCTCCTGGAATGTATTGCCAAGAAACTGCATGCCAATCGGGAGCCCGTCCGAGTGGATGCCGACAGGGACGTTTATGCCGCAGATCCCTGCAAGGTTAGCAGATATCGTGTAAATATCGTTCAGATACATTTGAAGCGGATCATCAATCTTGGAACCAATGTCAAACGCTGTTGTTGGCGAAGTCGGCGTCACAACGACATCCACGTTTTCGAAGGCACGTGTATAGTCATCTTTGATGAGTCGGCGGATCTTTTGCGCCTTGGCATAATAGGCATCATAATACCCGGAGCTGAGCACATAGGTTCCGAGCATGATGCGTCTTTTAACTTCGGTTCCAAACCCTTCCGTACGTGTCTGTTTGTAGAGCCGGATAAGTGCTGAGTCCATATTTTGGAGACGGGATTCAAGATCCGATGCTAAACGCTTATCCGCTTTCTTCAGTTGCTCCCGCAGTGCCTCTTCTTCCACTCGCAGCTGTTCTTTCACTTTCTTGATGTCGGCACGATAACCATAACGGACACCGTCGTAACGGGCCAGGTTGCTTGACGCCTCAGCCGTAGCAAGGATATAGTACGTCGCGACAGCATACTTGCTGTTCGGAAGCTGTATGGGTACTATTTTGGCGCCGTCACTTTCAAGAGCCTTGACAGTATCCATGATTTTATCCCGGATCTCCTCATCGAGTCCCTCACCAAAGAACGCGTCAGGAATGCCTATTTTGAGCGATTCGTCCGGGTTATTCACCGCTTTGGTATAGTCCGGAACCGGCGCATCGGCCGATGTACCGTCACGTTTATCCCTGCCTGCAATAACACTGAGGATTCGTGCGGTGTCTTCCACTGTGTTTGCCAGAGGACCGATGGAATCGAAAGAGGAAGCATACGCTACAAGTCCATACCGGGAAACACGTCCGTACGTGGGTTTGAGGCCTACAATACCACAGAAAGACGACGGCTGTCGAATGGAGCCCCCTGTATCAGAGCCCAGGGCGGAATTGCAAAATCCCGCCGCTACAGCCGCTGCACTGCCCCCGGACGATCCACCGGTCACTTTTGTGGTGTCGTGGGGATTTCTGGCCGGACCAAAAACGCTGTTCTCATTGGAAGAACCCATCCCGAACTCGTCCATGTTGGTTCTTCCAATAAAAAGTGCGTCTTCCTTTTTAAGCTTCTCAATGACCGTCGCATCATACACCCCTTCAAAAGGCTGGAGCATACGGGATGCGCACGTTACCTTTTTTCCTTTTTCACTGATGATATCTTTAATGCCCATGACGGCCCCTGCCAACCGGCCTGCCTTGCCACTTTCAATCTTCTTTTGAATGGCTTCAGCATCTCTATGAGCCTGGTCGCCATAGAGGGATGTAAAGGCATTAACTTCAGTTCGTTTACCCGCAGCCTCAAGATAACGTTCAACTGCCTCTGGTAGTGTCGTGCGACTATCCTCAATCTCAGTACGTAACTGAGCTATGCTCCTTCCTGACAAAACGATATTTTTAAGTTATGAATGTGATTCTGAAGTGTTATGGACTTCTGTTTTTACCTGTTCACTGTGCTGATGCTGTGAATCATTACGATTCTCATAATGATCCTGTTGGGAACTGTTTTCTATTTCCTTGCGCACATCATTGGCTGCCTTGCGAAATTCATTAATTCCTTGTCCAAGTCCACGAGCCAGTTCAGGTATTTTCTTTGCGCCAAATAAGAGAAACACGACCAGGATGATGATCACCCATTCCATGCCGCCGAATTCCATAATGAGTTCCTTTTTTATATAGTTGTAAAAGTACGTTTTAACCGGTAAACGTAAAGGCAACAGCTCACGTCACTAACCGCAGTCAGGACCAAAAATCAGCTCAACCTGTTTAGATGACAATTAATTGGAGTCAGAGCTCCTTTACCTGTTTTTCTTGATTGAGCCATACCACACTTACAACCTGGGATACCAGGATAATTTACATCAAAAAACGTTTAAACCCACTATCAGGAATGAGAATCGCTCTGGCCCGTCTTAGGAGCCTCGGCTTGTTGTTTTTTTTCAGGCTCGGCCTGCTGCTGATGATTCTGTTGTTCCTGATTATATTTCTGATATTGCTGCTGGCGGTGATACTCCGCATCGTCTTCCTGAGAGTTTCTATCAATCTCCTTCTTGATATCGTTGGAGGCGCGGCGGAATTCATTAATTCCCTGTCCGAGTCCACGAGCCAGTTCCGGGATTTTTTTGGCACCAAATAACAGCAAAACGACTAGGATGATTACCACCCATTCCATTCCACCAAAACTTCCCATATCTACTGTCCTTTCTTACGTATTATCATGATCGTCACACAATTGAAACGCCCAAATGGAACAAAAAGTGTTAAAACCGTTTTATTATAACTATAACTGGTACATATTTAGAATAAGCAAGATAATGACTATTCACAACAATTTCGGTATTCAAACGTATGCCAAATCAATTAATGATTTAAGTTTCCCAAAAGATGTCGATTGCATTCTATTATAAGAGCGATGAATGCCGGCAGGAATCGATTTATACTAAAGAAAAAAAGCCAGCGTTAGTGCGCTGTCAGAGACATGGAATATCATTGATCCCATTGGCTTAAGTTGAATTCAAGACTGCGCGGGGGGCTACTTGTTCTGACAGAAATTTCATTTTTTTTTAAAAAATATCACATTGTACTTGAATTTTACGTCAAGTTCAGTTTTAATACCCGCAAATAAATAGATACACACTAATTGATTTAATTATATGTATTGGACAATTGAACTGGCTGCAACTCTGGAGGATGCCCCTTGGCCAGCTACCAGGGATGAGCTTATTGAATGGGCCGAGCGCAATGGTTGTCCGCAACAGGTGCTTGACAATCTTTATGAGCTGGATGAGGAAGATGATACTCCCTATGAAAGCATTGAAGAGATTTGGCCGGATTACATCATGAAGGAAGATTTTTTCCATAATGAAGAGGACGAAGGGTTTGACTATGATGACGTTTAGTCGGTAAGTTTGCCTCAAACCCCGATATTATCGGGTGGGCTCCGTATATTAGCGGTCACTCCGTCCCGGAAAGTATCCTGGATCGGAGAGCCGCTTTTTTTATATTAAAACCCCACACCTCCTGGTGTTTTTGTTCAATAAGAAATTCATAATAACACTGCTACTACTTCTCGCGACAGGGCTTGCTGGCGTGCCAGCTGTGTACGCGCAATCTCAGGCCGACTCAACGCATAAGGGAGTACCTGTTGTACGACGCTTACGATTCGTAGGGAATCGTCATTTTAGCACCAGCCTCCTGGAGACGATTGTTCGTACACACACAAACCGTGAGTTTCTGGGCATCCCCATGGTAACACCCTGGTACTGGCTATGGGAACTGACCCATTTCGTTGGGGAAAAACCTGCCGTTCTCGATAGAGATATGGTGGGGCAGGATATATCACGCCTTAAACTGTATTACGAGTCTCAGGGATTTTTCTATACAACGGTCGACACAACGGTTATTGAATATCGAAAGAACCGTTATGAGGTTTCCTTTATCATTAATGAGGGCAAACCATCCTATGTTAAGCGCATCTACTACAGCGGCATGCCGGCTTTTCCGGATACAACTTTGCGGGATCGGTTTTACAAACAAAATGATCTGACAGAGAAAAAGATTAACGACACGACTTATACGGCAAACCAGCGGTTCACTTTTGATGCCCTCTCCAATGAACGTGAACGCCTCATTAGTTATCTCAAAAATCATGGCTACGCTGCCGTTCAAAGAGATTCGGTTACCGTACAGATCAAGAAGGAACCACAGGATACTTTGAAACTTGCCCTCATGTTTTTGGTTCAGCACGGACCTGTCTATCATTTTGGCAATACCTATATCGATCTGGCCGGACCTAACAGCGATACAACATATGACAGGCAGGATACTTTGAAAAGTCCGCCTTTTACTGCAGCTAATACGAAGAAAATGCTCATTCTTAAAATGAGTACCGGGGCCCATTCCAGGTTCAGCCTTCTGACTGATCAACTCCTCTTCAAGCCGGGTGAGTTGTTTAATAACCAACAGTACATTCAAACCATCAACGAGTTCCAAAACCTCGGAATGATGAACGTGCGCCGCTTTGCTCTCAATAAAACAGGTGGATTGCCCGACTACTCACAAAAAAATCTGCCCGTTTTAATCGATCTTCAAACATTGCCCAGGCGAAGTATCTCCATGGACCTGTTCGGAATGCAACGCTACGGTTATGGGGCCGGTGCCGGGTTAACATATACAGATAACAATGTGTTCGGGAAGGCACAGCAGTTGCAGATTGGTACGAAGGGTAGTTTTGAGTATGTCTCGCAGAAGTCGCTGGCGAAAAAAATACTTTACAGTCTGGAAGGATCCATTTCATATATCGAGCCAAAGTTGAATTTTCCCTTCAACTTCCTGGATAAAGATCCCCTGTTTCTGAATTCCAGAACCCGGTATCAGTTGTCGGTTACTCACGTCAATCAGGATAATTTCAACATAAACGCCAATATCCGGTTAGACCAGCGATACGAGGTCGATCACGATCAATATACCCGCAGCACCCTGGATCTTCCCGAAATCGAATGGACAGACGCCAGTGCCACCGGACAGTTTCTGGCGAGTCTCGACTCTACGTTCAAGAACAATGAGATACAAAAAAAATTCATCCTTGAGGATTTCAAACCACAGGTCAACTCGACGATTCGCTACACATTCCGGCGCGCACATACCGACATCATCGAACGTAACTACGGTTATTATTTCGAGACCGGAATCGAGTCGGGCGGAAATATCCCGTATCTGATCGATCGCTTTATCACCACCCCGGGAAAAGTAGAAGGATCCATACCAACGTTCGGAATCAGTAATTCCCGGCTCACCTATAGCCAATATGCAAAAGTCTCATTTGATTACCGCAGGTATATTCCCGTTTCTCCGAATGCGGTTTTCGCGTATGCAGGGTTCCTCGGTTATGCCATCCCGTTTGGAAAAAGCAAAACGATCCCACTGACCAAACGTTTTTATGCCGGCGGCAGCAATGATATTCGCGGGTGGGCTCCTTTTCGCCTGGGACCGGGTCCGTTGGAAGACCAGCAACTGATCAACGGCGGCGAGATAAAGCTGGCCGGTCATGTTGAAATACGCCAGGAAATCTTTAAAAGATTCCTTTCCACGAGATGGGTTTTGGCGATGTTCACAGATTTTGGTAACGTTTGGAATGGTCCGCGTAACCCGATTACAACAGGACGGTTCGCGTTTAATTCATTTTATAAACAGATTGCCGTGGGTTCCGGCTTCGGAATACGTCTCGACTGGCAATATGTGATCTTTCGAATCGACTTTGCGTACAGGGTACACGACCTGAAAAAAGGGTGGTTTAAGAAAAATGCCCTCGGACTCAGTTTTGGTATCGGACAATCGTTCTAACAAGTCAGTTAATCATGATCAGCACCGGTAAATTCAAGAATTTCAAGAAGCAGGCAGATATCATCTTTAAGACACATCTGCTGGCTGACTTCACGCCCGCCGAACGGTATGAGTTCCTTCAGCTTTGCCATAACAGGAAATACAAAGCCGGGGAGTTTATTTTTCACCAGGGAGACCCGGGCACGGGCCTCTATATCCTCGAAGATGGACTCATTGAATTATCGCTTGATACCGGTGACTTCGATGAAATCCCATCCCGGCATCTTCATCCCACAGAGTGTATTGGGACTCTAGCCGTGATAAGTGAGAGCCGCCGCTACTGTAATGCCCACTGCGTTACCGACTCACGACTTCTGGGTTTCTTTCGGCCTGATTACGAGGTGCTCCGGAATCGACAACCGCGTGTTGCAATTAAGCTCATGGAAGCTATTGCCAATAATCTTGTTGCAAAACTCGGTCATGCTCTCTCAAAATTGAATAACCACACCGACTCAAAGACACTGTTTGACATCCAGGCTGGTCTGCCTTCCAGTGAAGCACTGTAGTGTTCGGGTACTTAAGGTGTTAAAGTGTTAAAGTGTTAAAGTGTTAAAGTGTTAAAGTGTTAAGGTACTTAAGGAGGACGGGTCGTTTTTGGCTTTCTGCCGTGTCATATTACGCCAGGTTACAACAATTAGGAAGATCTCATACTCACTACTCATATCTCACAACTCGTCGTTCATGTCAGTAAAAAAAGGGGACATTATCACCGTAGAAATCGAATCGGCCGCATTTGAAGGGAAAGGCGTTGGGCACCTCGATGCCCAGGCCGTGTTTGTCAGGAATACGGCACCCGGTGATATCGTGAAAGCCCGTGTCATCAAAAAGAAGAAGAACTACCTGGAAGCAAAACTTCTGGAAGTCGAAAAAGCAGGCCCTGTTCGTATCGAACCGCGCTGTCAGCACGCTTATATCTGTGGTGGATGCACCTGGCAGCATATCCCCTACCATGAACAACTGGTGATCAAACGGCAACACGTGGAAGATCATCTCCATCGAATCGGCGGATTAACCGGGCTGATCCCACCCGACTGCCTGCCATCGGAAAGGGCATTTTACTACCGGAACAAGATGGAATACAGTTTCGGCAACCGACGGTGGCTTACGGAGGAAGAAATACTCAAAAAAGACGAGATCAGGGACAAGGATACGGCCGTCGGACTACATGTACCCGGCAGATACGATCGTATTCTGAATCTGCACGAATGTCATTTGCAGGATCCTGTATCATTCAAGATTATGGATGCCATTCGCACCTATTCGCTTGAGCATGATATTCCGCCATTTGACGTGCACCAACACACCGGTTATTTCAGAAATGTTGTCATCCGCACCTCCGATCATTATGATGATCTTATGGTTAACGTAGTCACCTATACGGATGACGATGAGATCATGCAGGATGTAACCGACATGTTGCTCGACAAATTTCCACTTATTACGACAGTAATAAACAACATCAATGATACGCGCTCACCAACAGCGGTCGGCAGATATGAGAAAATTTATCACGGACCAGGATACATCCGTGATAAAATTGGACCCTTCTCATTTAACATTCATGCCAATGCTTTTTTCCAGACAAATACACGACAGGCCGAACGCTTATATGATACGGCTGTCCGGTTTGCCGACATTCAACCGGAGGATCATGTGTATGATTTGTATTGCGGCGTCGGCACTCTCACGCTTTATGCCTCGCAGTTCGCTACCAGTGTTGTAGGGATAGAGATAAATGAAGTTGCGATAGAGAATGCACGTAAAAATGCTGCCGAAAACGGGATTGCCAATTGCAAATTTCTCACAGGCGATATGAAAGATCTCTTTACGGCCGGGACGATAGAGAAATACGGCAAGCCTGATCTCATCATCACCGATCCGCCTCGGTCCGGCATGCATCCTGATGTTGTCCGGCAGTTACTCGATTTAAAAGCCGGAAAAATCGTTTATGTCAGCTGCAACAGCTCCACCCTGGCGCGCGACCTGAAGGAACTGAATGAGTTGTACGAAATTACAGATGTACAACCTGTCGACATGTTCCCACAGACATACCATATCGAAACAGTGGCCAATCTGCAACTCAGACACTAATCGCTCTTCTTTTCGGGTGATATGAGAAAACAGTATATAAGCTCTTGAACAATTAATGATTTCCAGTAAATTGTTCGCAGGATTTCAATCTACGTGGAGTTACAGTTTTCAGAGCCAATTTTGACTCGTACGAATACAGATTGGGAGAAGCGAGCACGTAAGAACGCTTCAGTAATCACTGATTTCTAATTTCCAGTCCGTCCATTTGAGAACCATTTCTATTTAAGCATATTGATATATCATATCATCGAAGAACAAAATGTACGTTTCCATGAAATACCGCCTGGTTTGCATGTCGACCATAACCGCACTGTTTCTGGTGTCCTGTTCTTCATCAAGGGCACAGGATAAACCCAATCCGGCCAAAGCGGATCCGGTTATTGGAAAGATGCTGACCCAGATCTCAGCCGATTCAATTAAAGCTAATATCCTGAAGTTGGTTAGTTTTAATACCAGACAGACCCTCTCCGACACGCTCAGTAACACAACCGGTATTGGCGCAGCACGCCGTTGGATATATAGCAAATTTGAGCAGTACGGCAGGGAATCCGGTGGTCGCCTTAAAGTTGGTTATGAGGGATACGTTCAGCAGCCGGAAGGCCGGATTGACAGGCCTACAAAGATTGTAGATGTCATTGCTGTACTCCATGGAAGTCAAACAGAAGCGTCTAACAGAATATACATTGTAAGCGGTCATTATGATTCGCGGGTAACCGATATTATGAATCGTACCTCCGAAGCCCCCGGTGCAGACGACGATGGTTCCGGCACGGCCGCATCACTCGAGATGGCAAGGGTGATGTCCCGGTATCATTTTGATGCGACCATCATATTTGCTGCTGTGGCCGGTGAGGAACAGGGACTCTATGGTTCCACCCACCTTGCGGATATCGCCCGGAAAAAGAACTGGGATGTGGCGGCCATGTTCACTAATGATATCATAGGCAGCCCTGCAGCTGACAACGGAACGAGAGATCCAAATACCGTTCGAGTCTTCGCGCAAGGTATCCCACCCAAAAAGGAACTTTCGGATTATGATCGTATGCTTCTTCGCACTGGAGGAGAAAACGATACGCCACCAAGAGAACTTGCACGTGAAATCATGTTTGCGGCAAAGAAATATGATACCGGCATGAATGTTATGATGATCTATCGCAATGATCGTTATTTGCGTGGCGGTGATCACATGCCGTTTCTTGCCAAAGGATATCCCGCTGTACGGTTCACAGAGACCCATGAAGATTTTCGCCATCAGCACCAGGATGTCCGGTTGGTGAACGGCGTGCAGTACGGCGACCTGCCGGGGTTTGTGGATTATAAGTACGTTGCGCGGGTCACACGGGTGAATGCTGCCGCACTGGCCGAGATGGCCTCAGCACCGGCACGCCCGGCAAATCCCGGGATGGATGTCAGCAAACTGACGAACAGCACCACGCTCCTATGGAATGCCAACCATGAGCCCGATCTGGCCGGCTACCGTATCGTATGGCGAAGGACAACCTCACCCGGCTGGCAACATTCCAAATTTGTTGGAAAGGATACTACTTATACTTTAAAGGATATATCTAAGGATAATTATCTATTTGGAATTCAATCAGTTGACAATAATGGGCATGTAAGCCCCGCCGTATATCCCCTTCCGGTTTTCAATAGATGACAAAATAATAACAACCATGCCATCGGCAGAATTTTGGAAAGAAAAACTGAACCTGGATGCACATCCTGAAGGCGGATATTACCGGGAGATTTACCGGTCCGGTGATACAATCGCCCGTGCCGGCCTGCCTCCCCGCTACCCGGGCGACCGGTCCGCTGCCACACTCATTTATTATCTTCTGAAAGATGATGATTTTTCAGCATTTCACCGGATAAGAAGCGATGAAATCTGGATTTACGTTGCCGGTGATTCTCTTGATATTCATGCAATAAGACCGGATGGCTCATATAAAATAGAGCGATTGGGAAAGAATATTGTCGAAGGTTCCTCCCCCGTCCGCATCATTGAACACGGATCATGGTTTGGAGCTTCATTGCCATTCCATTCCTCTTTTTGCCTGTGCACCTGTATGGTATCCCCGGGCTTTGATTTTGCCGACTTTGAGATGGCAGATCCCGGCATACTTAAAAATATACATCCGGAACATGCCCAAATAATCGATAAGTTGAGTCGATAGAAGTAGTTCTTACCGAAATAATCCGCGAAGAGTGGCTTCATTCTGCGGACCAATCATAAACTCACGCACAAGCCCTTTATCAACCAGAACGGTTGACGGGGTGGCCATCACACCAAATTTCTTGGCTACATCCATGTGGCGGGTAATATCGACTTTGTAGCAGGGCAGCCTGTCTTTTTTCAGGGAATCGATTATCGGGGTCATTGGACGGCAGGCACCACAATGTTCGCTGTAAAAATAAAAAAGTGCCGGTTTTCCCTGTTGTATCGCCTTCCCGTACGATCCACTCAATTCCGGTGCCGGTTTTCCTTTTTGTTTTTTCATGCGCCAGAACATCATGAAACGAAATCCAAGGAAAAACAGGACAATGGCAAGTAAGATGTAGACCAATATCATAATAATCAGAGCTAATAGGTTTTTAGATAGCATGAATATACTACATAACTAAATATCGATACAATTATTTTTCAGAATTCTCTCTTTTTTGAGTTTCCAATGCATGATTCAGAATTATCTCAAATAAGTGTTTGTTTCTCACAAAAAGGGTACGGACAAGCCCTGCTTTTTTGTCTATCTAGTTGAAGATTCATTTTTAAAGTGGTCACCCGTTTGCCCACCCTTGTCGGGTGACACGCTTCACCATCTATATTTATAACTATGGAGGTTAATATGGAAGCAACTGAGTACATCAATGAGCCTGTCACCAAACTGCCACGGCTAAATGAACCTGCTCCCGATTTCAAGGCTAATACGACACATGGCGTTAAGAAACTATCGGATTATCATGGAAAATGGTTGATTCTGTTCTCCCACCCTGCCGATTTTACGCCGGTTTGCACGACTGAATTTCTTGGATTCACCAAGCATTATGAGGAATTCAAGAAGCTGAATTGCGAGTTGCTGGGATTATCTATCGACAGCAATTTTGCGCACCTGGCCTGGGTTCGTAATATCAAGGATAAATTCGGAGTTGACATCCCCTTCCCGATCATTGAAGATATTTCGATGAAAGTCGCACACGCTTATGGAATGATCATGCCCGGAGCGTCGAGCACATCGACCGTTCGTACTACCTTTATAATCGACGAGAAAGGTTTGGTCCGCGCCATGATTTACTATCCCCTGACAAACGGCCGGTCGATCCCCGAAATCCTGCGTCTCTTGAAAGCCCTGCAAACCACCGATGAGTATGGCATAGCCACACCCGAAGGATGGGAGCCGGGAGACAAGGTTCTGGTGCCACCACCGACTACCGCAAAAGCAGCCGAAAAACGGGTCAGTGATGGGTATGAATATGTCGACTGGTATTTCAGCAAAAAAGAGCTGGCCTGATTTTCCAACAATCCCAGTAAAAAAGGGGTGTGATTCATTCGCATCCCTTTTTATTTATGTCAAACTCTTCTATACTCACATCCAGCTCAGAACGTAATTCTCACCCTGAGTATGTATAACTTGGTCATTTCGATCGCGTCAATTATCCTGTGGAGGTTATATAAATGCGCACACGGTTTTGTTCATCCATTTTCTTCTTTTTAGTCCTGATGATAGTACCTATGCTTCTTCGTGCTCAATCACAATACATCTCTGTCAGACATCCGGAATGGAGCCGGGATGCCACGATTTATGAGTTGAATGTTCGCCAGTTTTCCAGGGAAGGAACGTTCAAGGCTGTTATCCCAAAATTATCCCAGATCAAGGCCCTGGGCGCCGATATCATCTGGATAATGCCTATCAACCCAATTGGAGTCAAAAACCGGAAAGAACCGCTTGGCAGCTACTATTCCGTACGCAATTACCTTGAGATCAATCCCGAGTTTGGAAACAAGGCTGATTTTCGCACCCTTGTCGACTCCATTCATAGTCATGGTATGAAGGTGATCGTCGACTGGGTGGCCAACCATACCTCGTGGGACAACGTCTTAACCAAAGAGCACCCCGACTGGTATAAACACGACAAAAATGGGAACTTCGTACCTCCTGTTAAAGATTGGTCGGACGTCATTGCGCTCGACTATACCAAACCCGGACTTCGCAAGTATATGATCAATGCCATGGAGTACTGGTTAACGAACTTCAACATCGACGGTTACCGGTGCGACGTGGCCGGTATGGTACCGATCAACTTCTGGATTCAGGCTCGCAAGGCCCTGGATGCCATCAAACCCGTTTTTATGCTCGCCGAGGCGGAAGGCCCCAAGTTTCACGAAGCGTTTGATATGACCTACGGCTGGGATTCGTACCACCTGTTTAATGATATCGCTAAGGGTAAGGCTACAGCCGATCAAATCACTACGCTTCTAAACAAAGAGAAACGCACCTATCCTGCCGATTCCTACCGGATGCGGTTTACCAGCAATCATGATGAGAATTCGTGGAATGGAACTGTTTTTGAACGGCTCGGTGACGGTGCAGCCACATTTGCAGTGCTGGCTTGCGCCATGGACGGGATGCCGCTGGTTTACGATGGTCAGGAAGCGGGCATGAACAAACGTCTCAAATTTTTCGAACACGACCCGATTGTTTGGAAAGCGAGCCCGTTTCGGAACCTGTACACCAAACTATTCGTGTTGAAACATCGAAATCCGGCACTCCGGAACGGCGACAAGGGCGGCGCAATGGAGATACTCTCGAATTCAAATCCCAAAGCTGTTTATGCTTTCATGCGGCAGAAATCGGGTCATAATGTGCTTGTTATTCTGAATCTTAGCAATAAAGAACAGCATGCCACCATTTCCGGGGCATCAATGCCCGGAACTTACCACGAATTATTTACTGATCAGCAAAAGACGTTTGGTGGAAGTGATAAGGTCGATCTGAAACCCTGGGCTTATTTTGTGTGGTCAAATTGATTGTAGTGATGACGCGCGCATACAGGTAAACACGGGGATTTACCCGTATGCGCCATTCATTGTTGTTATCTGACCCGGTAACGAGGGATGGCGTCGGGCAGCCGGCTGACGAATTCGTTGTTGATCGAATTCGAAAACTCTGAGAACGATTTGATGGAAATGGCATTGTTTTTCTGTCGTCCTACCAGCACTACTTCATCGCCCACTTCCACATCCGGGATGGCCGAGATATCCACCATAAACACATTCATATTGATCAATCCAACGACCGGAGCCTTTTTACCCCTGATCAGCACATATCCCCTGTTAGATAGAGACCGGTCATAACCGTTTGAATATCCGATCGGTATGACTGCAATCCTCATGTTGCGTGGCGCCTGGAAGCTGGTTCCATAGCCAACGAAATCATCCTTAGAAACCTGTTTTACATGCATGACACGTGTCTTCCAGGTGAGCACGCGATGTAAAGGATGATCTTTGATTTTGTTTTCCCGCATCAAATGCAGATTGTAAATATCCGGACTAGGCCACAATCCGTACAATGCTGTTCCTACCCGCACCATATCCATTGTCGTTTCAGGGAATGCGAGTGTGGCGGCCGAGCAGGCAGTATGTCTCAGTTCCGGCGGATAACCGAACTTTTGGGTTGCCTCGTGCAACTCATTAAATTTCTGAATCTGCTTGATTATGCGAAACTGATTCGCAAGGGTTTCAATACCCGCATAATGTGTGCAGAGTCCCCTGAATTCAAGACATTTCCTGTTCTTCTTAAGGAAAGAAAGAGCTTTTACGAGGTGGTCTTCCGGCAAGCCGGTACGGTTGCCGCCTGTCTCAATCTCAAGATGGATAATGGCCTTCTTCCCAATCTTCAGCGCTGTTTCACACGACTCACGGAGACGTTCAAAATCAAACACAAAAAACTCGATTCCATTATCGATAACCCATTCCAGGTCTTCGGGATGCAGAATTCCCATGATCATGATAGTAGAATCTTTGGTGACTGCTTTGAGGACTTCCCAGGCCTCGTAACTGGAGGCCACCGCAAAATGCCGTATTCCGCACTTCTCAGCCATAGGGACAAATGTACTGATTCCGTGCCCGTAAGCATTGGCCTTTACCACAGCCGATATGATGGTATGATCGCTTACTTTCGATCGAATAAAATCAACATTCTTTTTGAGGGCCGACTGACTAAGTTCTATGCGTGATGAGTGCCTGACTTTTGTTTCTGGTTTTACCTGTAATTCCATTTTTTGCGATTAACTGTCAATTGAAACTGTACTCGGACCATCGATACGAGGGTCCCCAACTTTCACGGGCCATGGCGATGACCTTTTGAACTTCATTATCATCTACCAACGACAAGTCTTCCAGATCTGCCTTATGATAGTGATAGGCATAAACGCGCGAGGAAAACTGTGAAAAAGGTAAAGATGACTCGCCGTGCCGTTCTCCGTTATCGGCTACCGACGGAGTGACCCCTCCGCCCCAGTGCTGCCTCCCCTCGTTGTTTGGATTCCAGAAATAAACCCGGGGTTCACCATCTTTTCCCTTTGCCACACGGATGATTGTTATTGCATGGAATCCCAACAGCTTACCTGTGTTGGATGTCACGAATATCCCGATCGGGTTTGGATAAACCAGATCATGTCCCCTGTTGTAATCAAGATGATGGGTTACGTAGAACATCCGGACGAACTCTTCATACTTACTTATTGTCTGGGTCACAGGATCATACGCCGAAGCAAATCCGGTTGGAACCCACTGTCCGTAAAGCGCCGGATTCACCCATTTATGCGCATCTTCCTGTCGAAACGAGCAGAGACGCATCATTTCATTATAGATCTTATCGAGATGCGGCACCAGCAACACCGAGACGGCATCGAGATTGTAGTCAAGCTTTTTTGCCATCCCGGCAACCAAATTGGACGAGTCGATAAGAGATCCCTCAAAATTAATCGTCAGATGATTCTCCTGAACGACCTTGAGTATCATCCTGAGTAACTTACCCGGGACATTCATGCTCCACAGGCTGATTCCGCGGGCACCCTGGCAGGTGGGATTCATCCCCTGTCCGATCCCCAGCGGCAATCCGAGGACACTCACTACATCCGCAAGCAGGACTTCTCGTGCGGTCATGCTGCTGCTTGCATGGGCCGATTTCATGATCTCTATCTCCGACTGCCGTGAGATTTGACAGTCCATAAGCCGGTACAATCCACTTCGGGCAGGCTGCCTGTCGAGGAGCCCACGTTCGAGCATCCTGCCAAAACCATAGATGGACTGGCTTATTTCCGGATGTGCAAAGATATCGATCAGCTTTCCGATCTGATCTTTATGCTTGTCAAACTGGACCCGGCCTGTCTCATTTAATCCCAAAGATTCTTTGAAGAGTTCATCATCGCTTCTCACCTTGCCAAGTAACACGGCGTGATAGGAACTGCATAACCCGGTCCGGTTCATCATAGCTGCAAGACTTTGGGCCTCATCAGCAAGTTCGTCTCTGGTCAGTAATTCCAATGTCTCCGCATAATCAGAGACAGACCCGGCTTCGGCGGCTCTCTGCGTCGGCCTGTAGACCGCGTCGACATAGAGACGTAATAAACCGGCCTCTTCCCCATCCTCCCGAAGCGATATATGATCATTGACAAGATGAATGATGCGTCGCACCCTTTCCGTTAGGATAGGCCGCTGGGCACAGATCATCACGATTTCCTCAGCCAGCTTATCCCTAAATGCATCAAAATGCTGCTGGTCTTTGAGGTGATCGAAAAGAACAGTGATCTTTTTACGATCGGATTCAGTAATACTCCGGTTATACTCTGTCGCACCCGGGAACATGAGATCCAGATTTTGCACGAGTGCATCCTGCAAAAAAAGACGCGCGTCTGCCGCAGAACAGCGATCATCCGTCAGCCTTCCAGCTGCAATAGCCGATACCCGGAGATCACTCAGTATCTCCATGACCATTTGTAACCCGCCGGATTTCAGTGTCCCTCCTACCAGTGCAGGAACCAGTTTCCCGGGATCGCTCCATGGAGTATCTTCAAACAGACCGTATTCACTGAGCTCAGACATCTTAGAGAATACCAGATCTTTGCCTTCTTTGGTCTCGAGCAGTGACTCCGCACTCGCCAGCAGGCGATTGATATAACGTGGGCGTGCAAAAGGTTTGGTTGATCCGAGCTCTTCCAAAACCCGTTCAAAATGTTTTCTCACCTCCTGGAAATGGGGTGTGGGATCAGTCATAAGTGCGCTTGCGTAGTATTTAAATATTTCCTGGTTGCGACAACCCAAATGGACTGTTAGTCACCTTATACAGACTTTGTGACTTTCGCTACTATGGAGTCTGTACGAACTGACTTATCATTTATTTTGAGAATTCCGGCAGTGGATAACCCCGTAAACTTCTTTCTGCAAAAATTCCAGATCTAATGATCACAGTACATCAATTAACAAAGGGGCAGATCTGGCTATACATAAAAATCTACATCTTCATAATGAAGCAGCAGATCCTTCATTCGTTTTGGGTCATCTCCCTGGAAAAAGATTGTGCCGTAGTGATTTCCAAATCCTTCCCGGTTGGTTGAAACCTTGTGAGCCGATGGCGGAAACAAGGTGTGCTCCTCAAAATAGGGATCTTCCTTGAGTTCTTCCGGAATATTGAGTTCGGTGATGTACCCTGGTTTTGGATATACCATCAGGCTGCCTGAATATTTGTTCGGATGATAATCTTTCGGCGGGAATATGGCATCAAGTTCCTCTTCCGTCGTATCCGGATCATGGCACAACACAAAAGCACTCAGCGCATCAAAATCAAATGACCGCGAAACGAGTTCGAGGATATGTCCGCCCGGAATTCTGCAGGCAACCTCACCAAAGCTTATTTCGTTATTCTCCGTTAGAAACCATTCCGGATGAATCATGCCATATTCAATGCCGAATGCTTTTACCAGGTCATCGATTGCCTTTGCAATGATCGGCCGTTTTTCCTCAAGCTCCGGACCAATTGGAATAAAATTAGAGTATCCCAGGTGTACGTATTCCGTGATGTTTAAAAACCGGACCTTGCCGTTGTGAATGAAGGCCTCACACGAAAACTCTCTTCCGGGAAGATGGCTCTCGACCAGGCAGGGGAAATCCTTGTCATTGATTTTTTCATCGATATCCTTGTTGCTTCTCAGGAGCTTATGCCCCACAGTCCCTGCCGCGTTGAACGGTTTCAGATGTACCCAGTAATCTTCTTCACCCGGCAGTTGGAGCTGGGCCTCGTTCAGGCGTTTCATGAACTGGAAGACCTGGTCCTTATTATGGACTTCCTCGAAGAGCCCCACCCGAATGCCGGCAAGCAAGGCTTTACGTTTCATCATTGCCTTATTACGGAAGAGAAATGCCCGGTTTAGAACCCTCGGATCATCTCTGTAAATGGAATTCAGGGCACCGGCCCATTCTACCGTTTCCTCGAAAAGAGGAACCGCTACATCCACGTTAAACGGTTTGAGTTTCCCGGCCAGTTGCAGTGCGGTGGAATGTTCGTTCCACTCGTCAAAATTCCATGAAACAAATGGGATATCGTGCTCCCGCGCATATTGTTCAAAATCGGGAAATGATACCACGACATACGGTTTATCGAGTTTATCCACGCTTTCTATCACCGGAAGGCTCCATCCTAAAAGAGCAAAACACTTCGCCATAATGTTAAATACCTGTTTTAAATAAAAAATTTAGTGTAACAATGCTAACGTGTCAGAGTTGCTCAGTGTTCCATAGCTGTCAATTCGGCAATTATCCGTATATAATCCCAAACACCGCCTCTGTCATCCTCTGAGGCCCAGAACCGAGCCAATCTCTGGCAACTCACAATTGGTGCCGAAGGATCTCGTGTGATTCAGCAACGATCATGAAACATGAACGGCCCGCTGCCTGTTGCCAACGAGATCCTAAGCCGATCCCGGGAACAGCCGGGACCAGCAGCAGGATGACATCCCTTGGGTATGGGTTGGGTTGTTACGGCTCCCGGTCGATTGGTTGCCGGCAGTAAACACTTGCATGGGTAATCACGGAGGATTACCCATGCTGAATCCTGTATTCTGGTTTCTGGCTCCTGTTTCAACTCATCAGAGCACAGACAGCGGCGGTATCCACGACGTCCTCCCACTTGCAGCCGCGGGACAGATCATTCATCGGTTTGGCCAGACCCTGGATGACGGGTCCGGTGGCTGTGGCCCCACCGAGTCGTTCGGTTATCTTGTAGGAGATATTGCCGGCATCCAGATTCGGGAAGATAAACACATTGGCATTTCCGGCAACTGTCGAGCCCGGAGCTTTCCGTTTCCCGATAGCTTCGACGTATGCGGCGTCAAACTGGAGTTCCCCGTCCACTGCCAGTGACCGTTCTTTGCTTTTGACCATATCCAGTGCCTCACGAACCAGTGTCACGCGTTCGTGTTCGGCACTTCCCTTCGTTGAGAAAGACAGCATGGCAACACGCGATTCTTCGCCTGTCAGACTCTGGTGCGTCTTTGCGGAGTCGATGGCGATGGACGCCAGCTGCGCAGATGTCGGATAAGGGACCACGGCACAGTCGCCAAACGTAAATACACGTCCATCATCCCAGGACATCATGAACACGCTCGAAACAACCTCTGACCCCTGCCGCAGTCCGATAACTTGCAAAGCGGCTCTCAAAACATCACCCGTAGTGTTCGCCGCTCCGCTCACACAACCATCCGCTTCTCCGTCTGCCACCAATGATGCCGCCCAAAAAAGAGGTTGTTGCACGACGGCGGCAGCCTGATCTTCGGTCATTCCTTTGTGCTTGCGTCGTTCAAAAAGATGTTTTGCGAATTTTCCGGCCTCGTTGTCCTTCCCTGGTTCGCTGAATAAGACCGGACCGGATAATCTGATTCCATGAGATTCTGCTGTATTACGGACCTCCCTTTCAGAGCCAACAAGCATCACACGGCAGATATTATGTTCATCCAGGTATGCTGCGGCCTGAAGAATACGCTTGTCATCCGATTCGGGAAATACGATGGTTTTTGATTTTCGAGCAGCTTTTTCTCGTAAATGGGTAATGAAGGGAGTCATGGTATTTTGAAGGTGTTAAAGTATAAAGGTGTTAAGGTAATTATTTTGTTCTAAATGACGGATGGAAGATAAGAAATGGAAAAGAGAGTATGGTGGCTGAATTATCTTTCTATATGACACTAATGTCTGTTCAGATAATTTTTGCGCTACCTGCCAATAATCATGAGCACAATTGAAACCATCCCAACCGTGATTCCCCAGAACTGCCGTTTTGTAATGTTATCCTTCCAATACACATATCCCAGGATGGTGCCCCCTGCAACAATCAGGATATTGACAATCGAGAAGGCGACGGCTCCTCCAATGTATTTCAGTGTCATAATCATAAAAATGGAAGAATACAGGTTGGGTATCCCGACCATCACTCCAAGACCAATCTCATTCAGTCGTATCTGATATTGGCGCTGCCAAATAATCCCCGCAATTCCAATAAGAAATGCCGTACCGAAAACGCCGGCCATAAACAGATCCTGGTTAATAAATCCGGCTCCATTCTCGCGAAATATCTTCAAAGCAGCATCGCTGAATCCGGTGCCAAGAAATAAGAGGATCAGTAAGACGGGCTTCCAGTCGGCTTCTTTTTTGTGATGATGCACCCGGCTGAGAAGTGACAGGGCTATGAAAACACCAATGAGGCCTGCTGTTATCAAAAAGTTGATCTGCTCCCGGTAGCCAATGATTGAAACCAATACCGGGATAACCAGCGACAGCCGCATCGCCGTAACACTCACACCCACGCCGTTCCGGTTTACCGAGCTGCCATAAATGGCAAAATTGAGGATAAATAGTGCACCGGCTATACCCATCAGCAAAATCAGCCATAGCGGTAAAACCGGGGATGTGACGGAACCTAATGAAGAAATGGAAGCAACGAGTGTTGCAACGAAATAATTAACGGTAAGAACGGGCAACATTCGTGCCTGCCGGTATTTGACGACTTTCAGCAGGTGGACAATAACCAGCGAGCACAGGACGCTAAGAATGAGATATAAAAATCCCATTACTTCGCACTGGAACCCGTCAGAGAAACAGAAGTATTGCCCAGAAACACCGGATCCTGGGGTTGGTTCGTGATACTCCTGGAAGTGAACGCAATATTACGCTGCAAAAAACGAGTGATGCTTGCCATTTGGGACATGCCGGCCTGCAATGCGCGACAGAAATAGTAAGTAAATATGCTGTGCATTTTATCCACGTTTTCACCGGACGATCGATACACCTGGGCATTCTGGCCAATATCTGAGGATAGTAATACCGTCAATTTTGGATCCTGGGCAGTCATCTGGGCGGAGATGCGTATCCATTTCTGTTTGAGGGAATCCGGATCCTGCCCCGGTGTTCTGACATCCAGTATCAGTATTGTCGAACTCGTCTTCCACTTTGCAGCATTCCTGATGAGTTTAACGATAGTTCCTGCATTGGATCCTTTACGACCTGAAGCAACCCCTGTATAATAAATTACTACTCTCGGCGACTTTACTCTTTTGGGGAACCAGCTTGGAGTTGCACTGGTATCTCTGAACATCTTCCATGCATCAGCTCCCTGTGCCGAACCGAAAGCGTGAATCTGAGCCGCAGGTATACCCATTGCTTTATTCAGATAATCGCGCATCAAATGAATATCGCGTTCATAGACCGGTTGCAAAGGTGGAATTTGGCTGCTAAAACTACTGGCCAACAAGAAAGCCGTTGTTCCGGGTTGCTTCGTATTGCTCTGCGGTATGTTATTTTCCACATCAACACTACCATATCCACTTGCCTCCTTGTCGAGAACATCGGACTCTTGATTTGCACTGGTCTTCCAAACAATACGGGCAGAATTTGCATTCAGATAAGCCGGGGTTATTCCAAGAAGCACCTTATACCAACCCTTTCCGGCATTATCCATGAACTGGAGATATGTCCCCTTGCTTACATCCGTCAGCAAGTTATCCTGTGTCGCCTTTGCCTCGTTATACAAGGCTGTCGATGTATCGGTAATCAGAGCATATCGTTGCATAAACGAACGGATCGGCACACTGAACTGATAACGGTTCTTTTGATAGTACGCGTCAATCATCAGACTATCCGGATCAATGCTTTTGATCACACCCGGGTTGTAATTTCTGGCAAGATTCAATGTCAGCTTTCCGTCCGTAAGAGAAACTTTCTTGTTCAGAGCCACCAGCGAATCTCCATAAGACACGGTGACTTCGGCGTTATCTATCGTATCCGATTTCACATTAGTAGTATCGATGCGTACTTCATGACCCACTACCTTGGTCATTTGCACCTCTCCGGTCGGCCTGGGTGTGCCTACCGGTTTCATATTGAGCAAAGATCCAACGCCGATGGCTAATCCTGCCGTGTTTAGCAATAGCTGCGCACGAGAGGATGATCCATCCTTTATGATTCCATGCGTGTGTGCAGTGTAAAAGATAAATCCAGACGCTGCAAGCCCCAGAATCAAATGTCCGTAACGGGGACGAAACTTTTGGATATATCGTTTCATCACTAGTCTCTGGGGGTAGTCGACTTTCTGCACGTCAAGAAGATCGAGCGTCAGAACAGGATCATCAGGCGTCACCTCATCCTGCTTTGAGAGGACCTTGTTTGAGGCAAGCACCTTGCCATCCGTCTTATCGAGGGCAGGCTCCTTGTCAGCTATCCACCTCGAACTGGTGCAACCGGCAAGAAGCACAAGAATCGTAACACCATAAACGGATTTGGAAAACCACCTACGCATACCCAAATATATAGCTATTCCGGCTTATACCCATGGACTTTGTTTCCGGGCGACGGCAATTTTGGCGGATTCTTTTGCAATCACCAGTTCCTCATCGGTGGCGATAACGTAGACATCCACCCTGGAATCATCAGTACTTATTTTGGCTTCGACTGTTCCTACTGCGCTGCGGTTGCGGTCATCGTCGATCCTGACGCCCAGATTTTCCATATCCTGAAGAATCTTCTGCCGAACCAGTGGTGCGTTTTGACCGATCCCTGCTGTGAAGATGATGGCATCGCAACCATTAAGGGTTGCCATATAGGAACCAACATACAATTTAGCACGATAGGTAAATGCATCGATAGCTTGTTGACAGCGCCGGTCTCCATTTTCGGCTTCCTGCATTAAATCGCGCATATCAGCGGCGTACCCGCTGAGTCCAAGCAACCCGCTGTGCCTGTTCAGCAGCGAGTGCAAATCACGCAACGGCAGCTCTTCTTTCTCGACGAGATAAAACAATATCGACGGATCAATGTCACCGCTTCGTGTACCCATGATCAATCCCGATAATGGGGTAAATCCCATACTGGTATCGACCGAGTCACCACCACGGATAGCGCAAACCGATGCCCCATTGCCGAGATGACAGGTAATCACCCTCGAATTTTCGACATTAATGCCACTCAGCTCATAGTACCTGCGACTCACATAATAATGAGAGGTGCCGTGAAATCCGTACTTCCTGATTTTGTAGCGACGATACAACCTGTTTGGAATACCATAGAGATACGCCTGTGCCGGCACGGAATGATGAAAGGCGGTATCGAAAACCGCCACGTGAGGAATATCGGGCAGTGCCTTCTGTGCCGCATGGATACCACTCAGGTTCGGCGGATTATGCAATGGTGCCAGATCGATGGCTTGTTCAATAGCTTTAATGACATCGTTATCGATCAGAACGGAATCCTTGAATGTTTCACCGCCGTGCACAACCCGGTGCCCAACCGCGTTGATTTCATCAAGAGACGATATCACCCCATTCTCAGGCACACTTATGAAATCCAGAATTTCCTTGAGTGCTTTGGAATGATCTTCGAGATCTGCCGTCTTCTTTACGGGTTTCCTCCCCGTCACCTCATGTTTTACTATCGACTTGATAGCTCCTATACGTTCAACAATCCCGGAGCAAAGGATTCGATTGTCATCCGTTTCAATGAGTTGATATTTAACCGATGAGCTTCCACAGTTAATAACTAAAACGATCATTATATCTTTACTTATTTAAATGGTATTATTGCATTTAGTCCGAATACACTGCGATACTTGAATGATGGTGTACCCGGCATGGGGCTGGATAGCCAAAGAGGGACATCATATCTGAAAGTAATCGTCTTTGTTTGCCCCTCATTATCAGGAAATGTGATTGACAATGCCAGTCCGGGACCGGCGTCGGCTCGAAATTCATTTTGTGTCGATGTCTGGATACCTCCGGCAGGGAGCAATTTTTGTTCCGTACGTCCCTCTCCTGCGTCGGCAAAAAGATAACTCCTGAATGACAGAAAATTACTGACCATGCTGTTTGAGGATATGAGACTACTAATCGGATTGGGATAAATAATCTCGGTATTCACCGATGCGACATTCTGCATCAGGTTGGGTTTATTGTTTTTCAGGTCATACATATCCTGATACAAGTATCCCCGGAGGCCCGGCCCGCCGGCATACTGTATCCAACCCTCCCGCATCCAAACGGGCGGAATCGTACCACGTGACCGCATGAAGGGATTCGTTTTCCAGTCGTGGGGTGATGCCATGCTGTAGAAGAATTTATACTGGACGGGTATATTCCCGCTCGAAACCCCGCCAAACAGACGATAGTGCAACCCAAATCCGGCACCCAGTTTCCACATTTGTGAGAACTGGAGCACAGCCTGGGTAAAATTTATCGTGTTTATTCCAAAACCAATCCATGTTTTCACACTCAGATACGATGAGAGTGGTCCGGATTTACGCTGAACGGAGAAATGAATTTTCCCCAGATAATGCCACTCATTGTTCCACAATTGCGGGAAGAGCTCATATCTCGTTGTGTATAATTTTTCTGCGTAAAACCCTAACTGAAGCAGATCATAGGTCCCTTCCTCAAAACCGGGTTGCCAGCGTTTACTCAATTCCAATCCATGCCGTGTAAACCCTGTTCGATATTCGCTCAGGATTCCTACAGATGCACCTGCGTTGTAGTCGCTCCAGGATTCTATGGGCTCCCGGAATCTCAGATAATACGAAACGGGATCTTTCGGGAACCGGGTTGCCAACCAGACTCCCATACTAAGCCTGTGGTATCCAAGTGCCGTATTGCCTGCCTGTCCGCCCCGGACATCCATCCCGATCCTGGCTGCATCCACGCTATTGTACCATATATCGGGGAAGAAACGAATATGGTATGGTGTATTCGTTTGCTGAGCTTTCGCCTGCCAGGTCAGTGTAAATAATAACAGCAGGACAAGTGGTGTAATCAGTAAATATTTTTTAATCATTTATTTAATGATCCATTCATCTGGTATGGTCTTGAATCTCAAGATCTGATCTATTAATGCAATAAGTCGAATTTGTTCCGGCCAGATCATTACCTGTTCGGCTTCATCTCTTTGGAGCCAACGGCAGGAGTCGTGTTCTTCGTTCAATAATATGTCATCATCGTCATTTAGTTCGGCAGCAAATACCGGTATTAACATGAGACGATCATGTTTAGCCTCATAAAAATGGTTCAGGCTCGGCACCGTCCAGTATTGAACAGGCTGACACCCGGTTTCCTCCAAAAGTTCGCGTAATCCTGCCTGCCAGGCTGTTTCGTCGTTTTCCAGCTTGCCACCCACCATTCGCCATTGGTTTTCACAGTAAGTGCCTTCTGAACGATGAAACAGAAGAAATTCAATATCGCCATTAATTCTACGGTAAGGATAGACGTCGATAACCTTGACTTGATCCATGTAATTCATTCGTGTGCTTCAAGGAGGGCGCAATTTACGGAGGTTCTTCGGTAATATCATTACATGGATGAGTATTCCACAGCCATCGGTCAATCATTTAGAATGCTGCGTCCGGCCAAATGTCAAAAAGGGAGCTGGTATCTTATTGCTTCAACCACATATACTTAACAGGCACAGTTCCCGTTCGATAAGTCAAAGGTCACATTTATGAAAGATATTTCTAATTCAACCGTATCATAGCAAATAAGGGGAAAGCAGGTTATCTTGGGCTCGATCTTAATGAAATATTGGATATAGTAACAGTATTAACAGTAAGGGATTTCGGGCATTGAATTCAATCGACTATGCTCGTTATTTTAGAAAAAATTGCCTTAAACCCAAAAACAAATTAGTTCGTGAATTACAATTATCTAAGCAAAGAAGGATACGAGAAGATTGAAAAAGAACTGCGCGATTTAAAAACAAGAGGTCGCAAAGAGGCCGCTAATGATATTGCCGAAGCTCGCGCCAAAGGTGATTTAAGTGAGAATGCCGAATATGATGCTGCGAAGGAGGCTCAGGGCATGCTGGAAAAGAAAATCGCCGAGTTGGAACACACGCTGGCGACGTCACGGATTATCGATGACAAAAATATCGACTCTTCCAAAGTTTACATTCTATCGACGGTAACGATCTTCAACCGGAAAACCTCAAAGGAAATGAAGTATACGATCGTCGCTCCTCAGGAAGCTGATTTCAAGCAAGGAAAAATTTCAAATAAATCACCCATCGGCGAGGCGCTGATGGGTAAAAGTGTGGGAGACGTTGTGGAAGTCAAAGTCCCTGCAGGTAAACTGGAACTGGAAATAAGAAATATAGAACGTAACGGATGAAAATTGCTGTTGTAGGAACCGGCTATGTAGGGCTGGTCACCGGAACCTGTTTTGCAGATTCAGGCAACCAGGTAATCTGCGTTGACAATAATCTGGAAAAAGTTAAAAAACTGCAGAACAGTGAGATCCCGATCTACGAACCGGGGTTAGAGACGTTGTTTGAGAGATCTGTGAGAGAAAAAAGATTAACCTTCACCTCGGATCTCAAGCATGCTGTTGACAATTCAGAGATCATTTTCCTCTGTCTTCCTACCCCCCCTGGGGCCGACGGTCAGGCTGATCTCCAATTTGTTCTGCAAGTTTCCAATGATATTGGCCACATCATTAAAGATTATAAGATCGTCGTCAATAAGAGCACGGTTCCCGTTGGCACGGCGGAGCTGGTCAGAAATACTATTGCTGCGATTACAGATGTTCCGTTCGACGTCGTTTCAAACCCCGAGTTTCTTCGCGAAGGTGTGGCACTCGATGACTTCTTGAAACCGGAACGCGTGGTTATCGGTACCTCAAGCGAGAAAGCCGCAAAAAAGATGCAGATGTTGTACGAACCATTCGTTCGAAGCGGCAATCCGATCATCATTGTGGATGAGAAGAGTTCGGAAATGACCAAATACGCTGCGAACTCGTTCCTTGCAACCAAAATCACGTTCATGAATGAGATCGCCAATCTATGCGAGATCGTGGGTGCAAATGTTGATAACATTCGCCGCGGCATAGGAACGGATTCACGAATCGGCAAACGATTCCTTTTTGCCGGAATTGGTTACGGCGGAAGCTGTTTCCCAAAAGACGTTCAGGCTCTTCACTATACAGCGGGACAAAACGGGTATAACTTCAAAATACTCGAATCGGTCATGGCGGTTAATAACGCACAGAAAGTGACCATCGTCAATAAAATGGATAAGTATTTTGACGGAAAACTCGAAGGTAAGAAAGTTGCGTTGTGGGGACTGGCCTTTAAGCCCGAGACTGACGACGTCCGCGAGGCGCCTGCCCTTTATATTTGTGATGAATTGCTGAACCGTAATGTTCAAATCGTAGCTTACGATCCGGAAGCAACTGAAAACTTCAAGCTGGCGTTAGGTGAAGCGAAAAGCAGCAGAATCGAGTTTGTAAGCGAGGCAACTGATGCTCTCGATGATGCTGATGCTCTTATCATCAGTACTGAATGGAACGAGTTCCGTCGGCCGGATTTTGATCAGTTCCATACCAAGATGAAAAAACCGATTATCTTCGATGGTCGTAACCTTTATGACCTGGAACGCGCAGAAGAAGCCAATGTAACATATATAAGTGTAGGGAGGCCATCCGTAAATGTCTGAACGAAAGAAAACAGTCTTAATAACTGGTGGGGCCGGATTCCTCGGGTCGCACCTGTGTGATCGCTATATGAAAG
>Ga0102953_1000379_pt1 | contig 31419 bp, 36 predicted proteins | sample SalPon2A_C_D2_MG_FD_78509 | JGI IMG/M metagenome (GOLD analysis project Ga0102953, IMG submission 78509) | Soil microbial communities from South San Francisco under conditions of wetland restoration - Salt Pond MetaG R2A_C_D2_MG | ecosystem: Environmental > Terrestrial > Soil > Wetlands | place... | reverse complement strand
TGGTTTCCGTGCCAATGTGGGGATGATTGTTGCGCGCGAAAACGGCGACGTGCTTTGGGCGCGGTGCTTGCGTAACCGGGGTTGGCAGTTTCCCCAGGGCGGGATCGACATCGGCGAAACCCCCGAAGAGGCGCTTTACCGGGAACTGCACGAGGAAGTCGGCCTGGGTGCCGACGACATCGAGATCGTGGGCCGTACCCACGGCTGGCTGCGTTACCGCCTGCCGCCGCGCTATCAGCGCCGGCGGGCCAACCCGCGTTGCATCGGCCAGAAGCAGGTGTGGTTCCTGCTGCAGCTGCGCGTCGACGAGACAGCCATTCGCCTGGACGCGGTGGATCACCCGGAATTCGATCACTGGCGATGGGTCTCGTGGTGGCATCCCCTCTCCGACATCATCTTCTTCAAGCGCAAGGTGTACGAGCGGGCCCTGACCGAGCTCGCCGATTTCGCCTTCCCCGACGGGGCGCCGGCGCGTCAACCGCCGCAGGTCCATGCCCTTGAATCGGAGCAGGACCGCCGGTGGCGTGCGCCGCGCAGCCCGTATCGCATCATGCGGGCCGGATCACGGCGAGGATCACGATCGCGATCAAAAACAGGCCGGGAATCTCGTTGAAGTAACGCAGGAAGCGGTCCGAGTGCGGCCGTTCCCCCCGGGCGAACCGGTGGATCAGGCGATTGCAGTAAAAGTGATAACCGAGCAGCCCGACGACCAGCACCAGCTTGGCGATCAGCCACGCCGGCAGCGGCCAGAACCAGCCCGCGATCAGCCAGATGCCGAAAATAATCGTAGCGCCCGCGCCAATCGACATGATGATGTAGAGTCGCCGTTCCATCACGATAAAGTGTTCGGCGTCTGCCGTTCCAGTGGCCGCTCGGTGATAAATGAACAGACGCGGCAGGTAAAACAGGCCTGCGAACCAGGTCACCATGAAAATGATGTGAAAGGCGAGCACCCAGCGCATGTATCGGCTCCACGGGAATGCATCGTTATATTAACCGCCCGGCCGCATAGGCCGGAACTTGCTGCAAGGGGGCGGAGTCACAAGAGGCGGGTAAACTAGGCATGAGCCTTGCCGTCCGGCCAATCCTTGAAACACGCACTCGTCGTTAGGCCCCATAATCCGCGCCGCCGGCGAATCTATCTGGTTCTCTCGGTCATCGCCGTCGTGGCGCTGGTTGCAGGGGCATACTGGTTTGGTGAAAGCCGGGGTGGTTACCTGCATTTCCAGGCCGCGGAACAGCTTGCCAAATCGAACCAGGCGCTGGCGACGCAATCGCGGGAAAATGCCAAGTTGCAGTTGCGTGTTTCCTTTCTCGAGCACTCGCTCAAGCTGGCCGATCAGAGTGACGTCATCATCAAGAAAAGCCTGATCAAGCAGCAGGGCCTGATCAACGATCTGCAACGGCAACTGGCTTTCTACCGCGGTATAGTCACGCCGCCCGAAACCGATTCCGCGGTGCGCATTGCGGGCCTGCAGGTGTTGCCCGACGGATCGGCCCGGGCCTATCGGTTCCAGATCGTGCTGGTGCGCGGCGACGAGGATTCCAAATCGCCGCTACGGGGCACGTGCAGCGTGACGGTCAGCGGGGAGCGCAACGGCAAGGAAGTACGCTTGTCACTTGGCGCGGTATCGCCCGATACCCCCGATCCGCTGAAATTTACGTTACGCTATTTCGCAAACCTGTCCGGTTCGCTGCATTTGCCGGCAGGGTTTACTCCGCACCAGGTCGATGTCAGCGTGGACGTGCGGGGCAAGGGAAAAATCAGTGCAAGCTATAGCTGGCCCGCCTTTCGAGGTTGAGGGCATGGCTCCGGACGGAGAAGGAACGAGCATGAAGAAAACGCGCATACGCGGTTCGGAAGTCACCACCCTGGTGGGTGCGGGCACGGCCGTGACCGGCAACCTGGACTTTCACGGCGGCTTGCACCTGGAGGGACGCGTCGAGGGCAACATCGGGGCGACGGACAACGAGGCACGGCTGGATGTCAGCGATCACGGTCACGTGCTCGGTGAAATCCGCGTTGCCACGGTGATTATCAATGGTACGGTCGAGGGCGACATCTACTGCACGGGCCGGCTGGTGCTGGGCAACCAGGCGCATATCGACGGCAACGTGTATTACAACGTGCTGGAAATGGCGGCCGGGGCCGCCGTCAACGGCAAGCTCGTATATCGGCCGCAAAAAGAACCCCTGGCGCTCGAGCACCAGAAAAAGCAGGCTCGGGAGGCGGATTCAAAGTCTGAGGGGATTGCAGTAGACGCCAAGCAGTGATAGCTTAAACGTATGACTGAAACAGTAGCAGAACAAGCCCAGCTGAAATTGACCGCAGCCGCTGCGGCGCGGATCAGCCAGTTGATTGCCGAGGAAGGCAACCCGGAACTCAAGCTGCGGGTTTACATATCAGGCGGCGGATGTTCCGGTTTCCAGTACGGCTTCGGTTTCGAAACCGAAGCCGCGGAGGACGATTTCAGCCTGGAACAGAATGGTGTCACGCTGCTCGTGGATGCCCTCAGCATGCCGTATCTCGAAGAGGCCGAAATCGACTATGCCGAGGACCTGCAGGGTGAGCGCTTCATCATTCGCAATCCCAATGCCACCACCACCTGTGGGTGCGGGTCTTCCTTCGCGGCCTGAGAGAGGGCTGTTTGCCGTCCATCGGGGCGAAGACGCGAAGGTGTGCTTGCCCGCTCGCGACGCGATATGAATGGACGCCTGGTCGTGATGCGCCACGGGCCGGCCGAAGCGCTGGCCTCCCACCATGCCGGTGACTCCGAGCGTCGGCTGACGCCGGATGGGCACGCGCAGACGGCGCGGGCCTGCGAGGCATTGGCCCGGTTTCTCCCTCCGCTGGATCGGATCTATACCAGTCCCTATCTGCGCGCGTGCGAAACGGCAGAGTTGTTTGCCGCTGCGCTTGAAGCTCCGAACCCCACGGTGACACCCCTGCTGGCGCCGGGCTTCGACCAGGTGCGGTTGGCCCGGATGCTGGCCGAAGATGGAGGGCATACGGCAGCCATCGTTGCGCATGAGCCCGATCTGTCCGAGTTCGTGGCCTGGCTGAGCGGCGCCCGGGTCGAGATGGGCAAGGGCACGGCGTGCCTGACCGAATTGGCCGCGCCGGGGACGGCGCAAATTTTCGGGCTCTATCCGTTGCAGGCGCTCAATGCACTCGATGACGATTGAGCCCGCGCCCTGCTAACCTTCGGGCTAGTAATATCAGGGCCGGTGCAAGGCGCCCAGCACGACGGCCCGCCGGGCGCCGGTAACCGCGGGCAGGTTGCCCGGCCGCGCAGCCAGCGTTTCACCCGCCAACCAGGCAAAGCACATCGCTTCCACGTAATCGGGGTCGACGCCGAGCACGGCGGTCGAGGCCAATTCGATCCCGTCCAGCCGCATCCGCAGGCGCCGCATGAGTTCGGGATTGTGTACCCCGCCGCCACAGGCGTAGACGGTGTTCACGCCGGGCCCTTGTTCCTGCAGCGCCCGGGCAATGCTGGCGGCAGTCAGTTCCGCAAGCGTGGCCGCCAGGTCGGTCGGGGCGAGTCTTTCGGCACGTTTTTGCTGCCGGACCCAGGCCAGATGAAAATATTCCGGGCCGGTGCTCTTGGGCGGGGGTACGGCGAACCAGGGGTCGGCGAGCAACGCCTCCAGCAGATCGTCATCGGCCACGCCCCGTGCCGCCAGTTCGCCGTCGCGGTCGCAGCCTGCACCCGATATTTCACGTGCCAGCGCATCCATCAACGTGTTGGATGGGCCCACGTCGAAGGCGAGCGTGTCCGCGCCCGGCCGCAGAAGCGTGAGGTTTGATATCCCGCCCAGGTTGAGTACGGCACGCGGTTGGCCGCCGGCGAAAACCGCCTGGTGAAAGATGGGGGCAAGCGGTGCACCTTCGCCGCCGGCGGCGAGATCGGCGCGGCGAAAATCGCACACGGTGGCGATGCCGGTCTGCTGGGCTATACGGGCGCCATCGCCGATCTGCACGCTGAACCCCTGCTCCGGGCGGTGCAGCACGGTCTGGCCGTGACTGCCGATAGCGCGTACCGAGCCGGGCGCGATACCCGCGCGCTCCAACAGGGCCCGAGCGGCGGCGGCGAAGGCCTCGCCCGTTGCCACATCACAGCGGTAAAGGGCCTCGGTGTCGCCGCCTTTCGCGATCAATGCGTGCAGGTCGGCGAGCAACGGCAGGGGATAGGGCGTGGATGACGCATCGACAAGGGTGACGCCTGAACCGGTGCGCTCGATCAGTGCCGCGTCCACGCCGTCCATGCTGGTACCCGAGATCAGGCCGAGGTAGAGGCCGTCGGCGGCGTCGCTCACGGAGCTAGGGCGCCGGCGCCGAGGTCGGGGTCAGCCCGCCGATCAGGAAGCGGGTCAGGCGCTTGATCAGGATCTGCGTGTCCTCGTTCTCGGTGAGATGCGAGCTGGCGATCAGGCGCATGGTGTTGGGCCCGCTCATGCAATAAGCGAGCGTACCGACCATGAAGTGCAGGCGCCAGTAGAGTTCGATGGGGTCCAGCCCCGGCAGGGTCGTGTGAAAGGCGGCCTGGTAGCGGTCGGAGACCGGTTCATACAGTGTGCGAACATGCTCCTGAAGGGATTCGGTAGGTTCGGAGTAGGTGCGCCCCAACAGGTGGATGAAGTGTTCGCCGCCGTGGGTCTGGTCGCGCGAGAGTTCCAGCGGAGGCGCCACGAAGGCCTGGATCAACTCATCGAGCGGTACCGGGTCGTGCAGCGTCTCCAGTTCGTCCAGCCGGCGCAGCCGTTCCGCGTTCATGGGCTTGAGACGGCGTTCGAAGATCGCGTAGATCAGCGCTTCCTTGGAACCGAAGTGGTAATGCACGGCGGCGAGATTGACCCCGGCCGCAGCCGTGATCGCCCGCAGCGAGGTCTGTCCCAGTCCCTGCTCGGCGAACAGTTGTTCGGCGATATCGAGGATGCGGTCGCGGGTTTCCATCCGGCAAATATACCCGGCCCGTGCGGTTCAGGCAAACGCCCGTTTGCAACGTTTGAAAGGAATCGATGTTTACGGGGATGAGGAAATGGCGGTCGGAACGAGGCTGTCCGTGTCGCAGCGGCCCCTCAGGCAGCCTGGGGCGGCAGACGGGTCAGCAGCGGGCTGGTTCGCGGGAAATGCGCTTTCAGGAACTCCATCTGGTCGGCGAGGATGCGTCTGCCCTTGAGGTATATGTATTCCGCGTAGCTGGGCGTGAACGGGATGGCGATCAATTGCATGCCCGCTTCCTCGGGGGTGCGTCCCGCCTTGTGATTGTTGCAGCGCCGGCAGGCGGTTGCCAGGTTGCGCCACTGATCGCTGCCGCCCTGGCTGGTCGGGTGAATGTGATCGCGGGAGAGGTCGCGCGTCACGAAACGCTCGCCGCAATACAGGCACAAGTGGGCGTCGCGCTTGAACAGTGCGGTATTGGATACCGGCGGGATATAGCCTTCGTTGAGCCGTTTGGCAGCGACGCTCTTGCCGTAGGTGGCGACGATGGAGTGGATCTCGAGGTGGCTGCGGCAGCCGGTTGCGGCGTTTATGCCGCCGTGCAGGTTGAACAGCACCTGTCCCAGCGTGTAGGCCACCTGTTCCAGACTGTAGAGGCGAACCGCATCCTGGTAGCCGATCCACTCGAGTGGCAGCCCCGCTGCATCCGTCCGCAACACCTGCTGACTTAGATCCATACCTCCGCTCTCGCTTGAGCTGAGCTAAGCATGCGTGGGACGCGGCGCAAAGTCAAGAAGCGCGACGCCAGGCATGCGGCGGGGATTATAATGAAAAACCCGGATTCACCGCACCGGTTGCGCCGCAAGGAGCAATCCCGGATGCTTTTTCCCCGTCACCATATGAAAATTTTGAACTGGCTGCTGCCCTACGAATTTTCGCCGACCGTGGCTCTCGTTTGCACGGCCGCGCTGACGCTCTATGGACTCGGGATCGTGCGACTGCACCGCCGCGGGGCGGTCGTCGGCTGGCCCCGGCACCTGGCCTGGGGCGCGGGGGTCGTGCTGATCTACGCGGTGCTGCAGACGCACTTCGACTATCTCTCCCAGCACATGTTCTTCATCCACCGCATCCAGCACCTGGTGCTGCATCACGTAGCGCCGTTCCTGATCGTCATTGCCGCGCCCGGTGCCGTGCTGGCCGCCGCCCTGCCGGGGCGGGCGGCGGCCTGGCTGCGCACCAGTGCGGTGTTCTCGCCGCTGCGTGCCGTCTATGCTTTTATCCAGCACCCCGTCGTCGCCCCCACGCTGTTCGTGGGCATCATCTATCTGTGGCTGATCCCCAGCGTCCACTTCTACTCGATGATCAACGTCGGGCTCTACAACGCGATGAACTGGGGCATGGCCATCGACGGCCTGTTGTTCTGGTACCTGATACTCGGCTCGAAGCCGCCGTCGCAAGGCGGTCTGGGCTACGGCTGGCGCCTGATCATACTCGGCGCCATCATCATTCCCCAGGACGTGGTGGGCGCCTATATTTCATTGTGCGGCCACGACATCTACAAGATCTACGCGATCTGCGGACGCGTCTGGTCGATCAGCCCCATCCTGGACCAGCAGATCGGCGGCCTGGTGACCTGGGTGCCCTCGGCCATGATGAGCCTGCTCGGCGCCCTCGTGGTCATGCGCCGCTGGATGCGGGCCTCCCAGTCCAACCCCCAACCGGAAAAGGAAGCCGCCTATGCCACTTAAATCCCTCCGCCCGGGCCTCGCCCTGTTGCTGGTGTTGTCGATGAGCCCGGCCGTCGCGGCTTCGTCGCCCGCGATCACGAATGCCTGGATCCGTTGGCTGCCGGGCGGTGGGCCTTTGGGCGGCTATTTCGTGGTTCACAACCGGAGCGACAAAGCGCTCGAGCTGGTCGGCGCGTCCGGCCCGGCCTTCTCGCGTATCCAGCTGCACCGCAGCATCCAGGTCCACGGCATGGACAAGATGATCCATCTGCACTCGATCACGATCCCCGCCGGCGGCACCCTGCGTTTCCGTCCGGGCGGGTATCACCTGATGCTCTGGCGGCAAAGTCCCGTGACCATCGGAGACCACGTGGACATTTGCCTGCGCTTTGCCGATGGCGAGCACGAAACCGTGCAATTCCGTATCAAGGGGCCGGCAGGATGAGCCGACCCACGTTTACTCGGCGCATGGGGTTGTTGTGCGTGCTGAGCCTGGCCCTCGCCGCCTGCGGTGGACAGAAATGGGAGACGCACAACATCACCGGACTGATGCCCGACCTCAAGTTCACCCTGACCGACACCCGGGGACGGACCGTGCATGCGGGGGATTTTGCAGGCAAGGTCAACCTGCTTTACTTCGGCTACACGAATTGTCCCGACGTATGCCCGCTCACCCTGGCCGGCATCGCACGCACGTTGCACGACCTCGGCCCCTCTGCTTCGCGCGTTCGCGTGCTGTTCGTCAGCGTCGACCCCAAGCGCGATTCGCCGAAAGTGCTGCACCGCTATGCCAAGGCCTTCGGGCCGCAATTCATCGGACTGACCGGAACGCAAGCCGAACTGCAGGCGCTGAGCAAGCGCTACCGCGTGTCCTATAGCTACGGCAAGCCCGATGCGCACGGCGATTACGTGGTCAACCACAGCGCGGCGATTTTCGTCTTCGACGAAAAAGGCCACGCACGGCTGATCATGAATCACACCTACAGCAGCAAGGCCATGGCTCACGACCTGCGCCAGGTCCTGGACGCGTCCGGGTAAGGACTGTGCTCCGGACTTTAAAAGAAACCGGCGCCGATCGTGGAGAACACCAGCAACACAGTGGCAAGACCCGCAATCAGGCCATTGACGATCCACAGGTTGCGCTGCCTGATGCAAGCCAGTTCCACTGCCCCGACCAACCCGCGGCCCGTCGCCTCGTTGACCTGCGAAAGCGCAAGCGCGTAACCCAGCTGCACGACGGCCGAGGGCACGCAAACAAGGAATCCGGCAATTCCCGCGGCCAGGATCATGTGGGCACGTTCTGGGTTGATGCTCGATCCGATGATGCCGCCGATCACGGCCAGCAGCGCCAGGAAGCCGGCGAGCAGGCTGCAAATGCCGATCAGGTACATCCACGGCCGCGTCTTGTTGAGCGCGGCGAGGGCTTTGTCGTCGAGCAGCGGGGCTGATGCTTCGTTCATTGGCCGGCCTCAGTGATGTAATGCGGCGGCGGCGAAGATGCCGACGATCATGATAAGGAACACCAGGACCAGCAGGGCCAGCGTCACCACGAGCAAAACGCCCTGGAAGCGCCAGTAACGGTGCTGTGCGCCGAGGGCCTGGACGATGTCCTGCGAATCGGGCCGCCGGGGCGGTTTGACGTAATTCAGCCGCTCCGCATAGCGCAGCGCCAACCAACCGATGACGGCATAGATCGTGGTCGTGACGACGCCGGCGACGATGGCCCCGCCAATGGCAGCGTTCTGCGCGGCATCTGTGAGCTGTTGCATCTGCGGGTTGTTGCGGAAATGGCCCAGGAACAAGCCGGTCTGGATCATTTTCAACAGTGCGGCACCGAGCATCGCGACCCCGGCGAACCGGGCCCAGCCCTGGGTGGAGCTCAGGGCCTGGATGGCGCGCGCCGATAGAGCCGGCTCGTGCGCAGCGTGCGGCGTGATGTCATCCGGCATCCGTTCCCTCCCCGAATTTCCCGGCACGGACTGGGCTTGAAGCGTTCCGTACCCGATTATACGCAGGCCCTGCCTACGCTAAAGTGACTGCATTCGGGGCATCGTCCGCGGGCAATGTGTTGCGGCACATGGGCCACACCCCGCCGATGCTGCCGGGCAGGCCCGCGCCGGGGCACCCGGCCTGCCCGATGGGGGTGACGCGCATACGGGCCGGACTGGTAGTATGAAGGTCAAAAGGAATACGAACCAGACATGGCACACGTGTTTATTCCCCGTGAGCGGGCCGGAGGCGAGAAGCGGGTTGCCCTGACGCCGGCACAGGCCGCGCGCTACCGGGCGCTCGGCGTCGATGTGGCTGTCGAGCGCGGCGCCGGCACCGCCGCCGGGTTTACCGATGCGGCCTATCGCGAGGCCGGGGCCGCAATCGCGGCCAAACCGCTTTACGGCGAGGCCGATGCGGTGTTGACCGTGCGAGGCCTCGACGCCGCGACAATCCCGGAGCTCAAGCGCGGCGCGGCCGTGGTGGGGTTGCTCGCCCCGTATGCCGAGGATTTCCCGGCCGCCGCGTACCGCGAAGCCGGGGCGCTCGCCTTTGCGTTGGAGAAATTGCCGCGCATATCCCGGGCCCAGGCCATGGATGCGCTGTCGTCGCAGGCCGCTGTCGCCGGCTACCGGGCAGCGCTGCTGGCGGCCACCGAGTTGCCGCGTTTCTTCCCCATGCTCACCACCGCCGCCGGCACCGTGCGTCCGGCGCGGGTGCTCGTTATCGGCGCCGGCGTGGCCGGACTGCAAGCCATCGCCACGGCACGGCGCCTGGGTGCCATCGTGGAAGGCTACGACGTGCGTGCCGCTGCGCGTGAACAGGTGGAGTCGCTGGGCGCCCGGTTCGTTGACGTGGGCGTCTCCGCCGAGGGCGAGGGCGGCTATGCCCGCGAGCTGACCGAGGCGGAGAAAGCGGAACAGGCGGAAGCCCTGGGTCGCCACATCGCCAAATCCAATGTGGTCATCACCACTGCCGCCGTCCCCGGCCGCCCGGCCCCTAAAATCATTACCAGGAAAATGGTCGAAGGCATGGGGGCGGGCTCGGTCATCGTCGATCTCGCCGCGGTAGGCGGCGGCAACTGCGAACTCACCCAGCCCGGCAAGACGGCCCGCCACCAGGGGGTGAGTATCCTCGGGCCGACCAATCCGGCCGCTGCGCTCGCCGGCCACGCCAGCGAACTGTACGCGCAGAATTGCTACAACTTCGTCGCGCCCTGGTTCGGCGAGGAAGGCAGGTTCGCGATTCCCGCCGACGACGAGGTGTACAGGGCAAGCATCGCCGCGGGCGAATTGCCGGGTACGGCGGAACAGGCATCCACCGATACGGAATAGGATCAGGAGACGACATGATCTACGGCTTCATCGCGCTCTACGTCTTCATGCTCGCCGCCTTCGTCGGCTATGAAGTCATTTCCCGGGTGCCGAGCATCCTGCACACGCCGCTGATGTCGGGCTCCAACTTCATTCACGGCGTGGTGCTGGTCGGCGCGATCATCGCGCTGGGCACGGCGCACGGCACGCTGGCCCGCGTCATCGGATTCATTGCCGTGGCGCTCGCCATGGCCAACGTGGTCGGCGGCTGGGTCACCACCGAACGCATGCTCGCCATGTTCAAGACCAGCAAAGAGCAGGGGTCCAAATGAGCGCGCTGCAATGGGGGATCCAGGTCGCGTACCTCGCGGCCGCCGTGCTGTTCATCGTCGGGCTCAAGAGCATGAGCTCTCCGCGCACCGCGCGCAAGGGATTCATTACCGCCGGCGTCGGCATGCTCATTGCCGTGGTGGCCACCTTCTTCCTGCCGGGTGTCGGCGGGGTGACCAACATCATCCTCATCCTCATTGCCATGGCGCTCGGCGGCGTGCTGTCGTGGGTGTCAGGCAAGCGTGTGCCGATGACGGCGATGCCGCAGATGGTGGCGCTCTACAACGGCATGGGCGGCGGCGCCGCGGCCGCGATCGCCGCGCAGGCCCTGGTGTTCGGCGGCGAACATGGTTCGAGCGAAACCATCCTCGCCGTGGTCGGCGCGCTGATCGGCGCGATCTCCTTCTCCGGCAGCCTGATCGCCTTCGCCAAGCTGCAGGGCTGGATGACCTCGCTCCGCTTCCGGGCCCAGAACGCCGTCAACGCCGCGGTGCTCGCGCTGCTGGTCCTCTTCGCGGTGCTCGCGATCGTCTATGGCGGCGGCGGGTTCCTGCTCGTATTTTTCCTCGTTGCGCTGGTCTTCGGCGTGCTGGTCACCGTGCCCGTGGGCGGCGCCGACATGCCGGTGCTGATCGCCTTCTACAACGCCATGACCGGCCTCGCCGTCGGCTTCGAGGGCTACGTGTTCGGCAATCCCGCGATGATTATCGCGGGCATGATCGTCGGTGCGTCCGGCACACTGCTCACGGTGCTGATGGCGCGCGCCATGAACCGCTCGCTGGCCAACGTGATGTTCTCGCGTTTCGGGGAGACCGCCGTCGGCGGCGAGATCGAGGGCGAACTCAAGCCGACCAACGCCAATGACGCGGCGGCCATGATGGCCTATGCCGGCCACGTCATCATCGTGCCCGGCTACGGCATGGCCGTGGCCCAGGCGCAGCACAAGATCTGGGAATTCGTGAAGCAGCTGCGCGAGCAGGGCGTGAAGGTCTCCTTCGCCATCCACCCGGTGGCGGGGCGCATGCCGGGGCACATGAACGTGCTACTCGCCGAGGCCGGCGTGCCCTACGACCTTATCCACGACCTGGACGAGATCAACGAGGAGTTCGCCAACGCGGACGTGGCGCTCGTCATCGGGGCCAACGACGTGGTCAACCCGGCGGCGCGCACCAACAAGGCCAGCCCGATCTACGGCATGCCGATCCTCAACGTGGACCAGGCGCACAACGTGATCGTGTGCAAGCGCGGCCAGGGCCGGGGTTTCGCCGGGGTGGAAAACGAGCTGTTCTACCGTGACAACACCCGCATGCTCTACGGCGACGCCCAGGATACGGCCGCCGCCCTGATCCAGGCGGTCAAGTCGCTGGTCTAGGTTTGCCGGCGAGAGCGGCCTGCCAGTAGCCGACGTCAATCCAGCACCCGAACTTGAAGCCCACTTCCCTGAAGTGGGCGACCTGCACGAAGCCGAGCCGCTCGTGCAGCGCGATGCTGGCCGGGTTGGGCAGGGAGATGCCGCCGATCACGGTGTGGATGGCCCGCGAGCGCAACTCATCCAGCAGCCCGGCATAGAGGCGGGTACCCATGCCCTGTCCCGTGGTGTCGGGGTCCACGTACACGGTGCTTTCCACCGAATAACGGTAGGCGCAGCGCCCTTTCCACTGGCCGGCATACGCATAGCCCGTGATGCGGCCGTCCCGCTCCGCCACCAGCCATGGCAGGCCGGTGGCGTCCGCCTCGGCGATGCGCCCGGCCATGGTGGCAGCATCGACGGGCGTTTCCTCGAAGGTCGCGACGGAGTGCGTGATGTAGTGGTTATAGATGTGCACGATGCCGCCGGCATCGGCTGCTGTCGCGTTGCGGACGGTGGGTGGAATCATGCGCTGCGCTTCTCGTGTGCGTTGGGGCCGCCGCCAGCGCCTATTTTGATAACTTCAAAAGACGCGACACATACCGGCATCGTGAATCAGCGATGCAGCGGGAAATCGACGATATTGAGATCCATGGGGAAACGGTCTGTCTGGGGAGCCGGCTTGGCGAGCTTGTGTCCCCAGGAACCGGCGAGCCCCGAAGATTCCTCGAACTGCTCGATATCGACCTGGCCGGACAGGTCGAAGTGGTCGATGACGTACGGCAGGCCCGCGGAACCGAGCGCCGAGGGGCCGGCCATGATGTGAAAATGCAGGTGCGGTGCCGAGGTGTTACCGGAATTGCCCAGGCGCCCGATCACCATGCCGCGCTTGACGTGTTCGCCCACATGCACGGTCACCGACCCCTTCTTCAGGTGGGCATAGAAGGCGTAGCGCCCGTGGCCGATGTCGAGGATGACGTGATTGCCGTCGACGGTTTCCAGGGTGATGTCGGAGGGGTTGGGCAATGTCCCCGGCGGCTGGTCATCGAGCGTATCGAGCGCGGAAACCACCGTGCCGTCCGCGACCGCCAGGACCTTGGCGCCGTAGCCCACATAATCCCGGACCTTGTGCGGATCACCGTGGACCAGCCTGCCCTTGTCGTCGAGACGCATGTAGTCGATGGCGAAACGCTGGGCGGCATACAGGCGTCCGTTGATGCTGTGGAACGAGCCGCGATGGACGAGCAGGCTGTTGCAGCAGCCATTCACCGCGAGCCAGTTCGGGCCGGACAGCGGCGGGCCGACGACGGGCAGTGGTGCCCGGTCGAGATCGATTCGTGCAACGGTGTAGGCGAGCGGCGTCGCTGGCGTGGAAGGCGCCGGGCTGGCCGCGCCCAGCAACGACAGGCGATGTGTGATGGCCGGTGGAACCTCACCGGGCTTGAACGAGAGTTCCACGTAGAACAGCCGGCTGCTGTCGGCGGGGAGCACGGCGGACTCGGCAGGTCTCGGCTGCAGGGTGCGCAGGCCGTCGAGCAGGCTTTTGCCGGCATAAGAGGCCAGAACGTGTCCGGGATGGTCCGCGTTGAGCACGTCGATCCGTTTCAGCGTAGCGGGGGCGTGCTTGGTGTTGGTCAGTTCCAGTTCGTAAACCACGTGGTCGCGGCCGTCGGTACCGGGAAACGCGACGGGCGGCGGTCCCATGCGCGACACGACGACGGGGGTGAAAACATCGTGGGGCGTTGACCTGGTTCGATTTGCGGCGGCCGGGCCGGCCGTGGACAAGGCCACGATGAGCAGGATGGTCGCTGAGAAAGCCGGGGCGGGGCGGTAGGCATTCATGGTGTTCCCGGTATTGGACTCTATGAACGAATCATAAACCAACATGCGGTGCGGGATGGCCAAATAAAAAGCCCCGCCGAAGAGGCGGGGCTTTCGTATCCGATTCGGTTCAGAACCGGCCCGGGTTTACCACCGGGGACGGTTTTGCCCGCCGCCATTGCGCGGCTTGTCAATGGCCATGTTGACCTTGAGCGGACGGCCGTCCAAATCGTTGCCGTTCTGCTCGAGGGCCTTTTCGGCCGCTTCCTGCGTTGCAAAAGTGATGAATCCGAAACCCTTCGGGCGACCGCTGTCGCGGTCCATGATCATGGCGAGCTCGGAAATTTCCCCGTACTGGGAAAAGATTCCACGCAGCTGATCTTCGCTCACGGAATAAGGGAAGTTTCCGACATATAACTTGTTCTGTGACATTACAATCTCTCTAAAAATAAAACTGATCCAAACGGTGTTATCGGTGTGGTTCGTGATTAAGGGTCAAAAACCACAAAATAACGCCCCTTTGTACCACGTCTTGCCGGATATAGATAGCGCTAAATGCCGAAAAGGCCATGGCACCGGGCTTTCCCGTTGAAAAGCGTTGAAAAAGGAGGGGCGTTGATCGGGCAAAAAACCCTGCTGGCGCACGCATGAAGACAGAGTAGAATTCAAGAGCCATCTTTCACAGGAGTAGGCTCTCATGGTCTCACTGGCTCATCTCTGGCTTCCCATCCTGCTTTCGGCCGTCGGCGTTTTCATCGCCAGCAGCATTCTGCACATGGTCCTGAAATTCTGGCACATGCCCGATTATCGGGGTTTTCCGAACGAAGATGAAGTGGGTGCCGCCATCCGCAAGGGTAATCCTTCGCCCGGCATGTATGCCATACCGCACTGCCGCATGGAGGATATGAAAAAGGCGGAGACCGTCGAAAGATTCAAACAGGGACCCGTGGGCTTGATGTACCTGCGCCCGAACGGTATGTTCAACATGGGGAAGAACCTGTCTCAATGGATTCTTTTCAGCCTCGTCGTATCGATTTTCACCGCCTACATAGCGGGCGCTACGCTTGCGGCGGGTGCTGCGTGGCTTCAGGTATTCCGGGTCACCGCTACCGTCTCATTCATGACCTATGGTTTCACCTCCATGCCGGCCGGTATCTGGTGGGGACAACCCTGGAAAGCCGTCACCAAGGACGTCATCGACGGTTTGGTCTATGCGCTCGTCGTCGGTGTGCTTTTCGCCTGGCTCTGGCCCGGCTGAGAGGCAGATCGAGTCGGCTAGCGTCGGCCGGTTTTTTGTGTGGCTCCGATACAGGTGCTACGGCCGCTCTGTGCATACGGAACGCGGTAGGTCCTCATGCGGGTCGGAATGACGCGGGCGTAGAATGGCCTCTTTCCGGATTCCGCTTTTCCCTCAAGGAGGCAAGACTATGAAAATGTCCATGTACCAGGCTTCGCTGCCGGTTTTCATTCACATGTTGAAAAATCTGGATGCGATCCTCGCCAAGGGCGCTGCCCACGCCGAGGCGAAGGGTATTGATCCCGAGGTCTTGGTCATGGCGCGTCTTTATCCCGACATGTTTCCGCTGGCCCGGCAGGTGCAGATTGCAACCGATGTGGTCAAGGGCTGTCCGGCTCGCCTGGCGGGCCAGGAGCCGCCGAAATTCGAAGACAACGAGACAAGTTTCGGGGAGCTTTCCGAGCGCGTGGAAAAAACCATTGCCTTCCTGCAAACGTTCAAGCCCGAGCAGATTGACGGCACGGAGGATAAGCAGGTCACGCTGCATATGCGCAGCGGTGATCTGACGTTGGAAGGGTACAGTTATTTGACCGGGTTCGTAATCCCGAATTTTTTCTTTCACGTCACCACCGCCTACAACATCCTCCGTCACAACGGAGTGGAACTCGGCAAGATGGATTTCATCGGAGCGTAGCCGTACGTCGTGACGGTCTGTATGGGGGTCTGAACCGTATCGTGCCTGTATTGCTGAAGCACATCGCGATCCGGCCTCTCTCGCGGGTGTTGCTCGCCGCGGCCGAGCGGGGCTGGCTGCCGGATGGCGGTTTACGTGCGGGCATGCGTATTCTGCTCGCGCGCCGGTTACGCCGTGAATGTGCCGGCAGTCCCGGACAGCGTGCCGAACGCAAGGCGGCTCTGGTCGAGGCAATGCGGGCGGCGCCGGTCGCCGTTCACACCGAGGCGGCCAACCGCCAGCATTACGAAGTGCCCGCTGCGTTCTTCGGGCTCGTGCTGGGGCCGCGGCTCAAGTACAGCGCCTGCCTGTGGCCGGAAGGTGTCACCTCGCTTGCCACGGCCGAGGAGGCGATGCTCGCGCTTACCTGCGAGCGGGCGGAACTGGCCGACGGGCAGCAGATCCTGGAGCTGGGTTGCGGCTGGGGTTCGCTCACGTTGTGGATGGCGGAGCACTACCCGGCAAGCCGCATCACGGCGATATCGAACTCGCACTCACAGGCCGGGTTCATCCGGGCCCGCGCCGCCGAGCGTGAATTGGGCAACGTGGAATGCGTGGTCGCCGACGTGCGCGAATTCGATCCCGGCCGGCGATTCGACCGCGTGATCTCGCTCGAGATGTTCGAACACATGCGCAACTGGCAAACGCTGCTGCATCGCATTGCCGGCTGGTTGCTGCCCGGGGGCAAGCTGTTTATCCATATTTTCTGCCACCGGGACTGTCCCTATTTCTTCCAGGCCGAAGGGGTCGGCGACTGGATGGGGCGGCACTTTTTCACCGGCGGCCTGATGCCTTCCGAAGACCTGCCTCGATACTTCCAGGAAGATCTGGCGCTGGAAGAGCAGTGGCGCGTCAACGGTCGTCACTACGCGCGCACCTGCCAGGCGTGGCTGCAGCGGCTTGACGCGCATCGCGCGGCGGCGCGGGATGTGTTTGCTGCCGAATACGGTGTGGTAGAGGCGGCGCGGCAAGTGCGACGCTGGCGGCTTTTCTTCATGGCCTGCGAGGAGCTCTTCGCCTGGAAGGGTGGCGAGGAATGGTTCGTTTCGCACTATCGTTTCAGTAATCAAGGGAAGGAGGCAAGCGAATGAACATGACCCCGGTTTCCGGCCTGCTTTATGGCCTGATGGTTGCCGCCATCATGATGATCACGGTATGGATTGCTTCACTCGTGCGCCACGACGCCAGTCTCGTGGATCGCGTATGGGGTGCCGGCTTCGTTCTTCTGGGCTGGTTTTACGTAGCCACGTCGCCATCGCCGCATTGGCTGGCGGCCGTACTGGTGACCGTGTGGGGGCTGCGCCTGTCGGCGCACCTCACCTGGCGCAACTGGGGCCGCGGCGAGGACCGCCGCTATGCCGCCATGCGGGAGAAGCACGGTGGGCGCTTTGCCCTGTTCAGCCTGTTTTCGGTGTTCCTTCTGCAGGCCGTACTGCTCTGGATCGTAGCCTTCCCGCTGCTCGCCGCAGGCCGCGGTGAAGTGCAGGGATGGGGCGGCGGGGTACTTCTGGTCGCCGGGGTTTTGATCTGGGCCACCGGCTTCGTCTTCGAGGCTTTCGGAGATAGCCAACTGGCGCGGTTCAAGCGCGATCCTTCCAATAGCGGCCGGGTCCTCGATTACGGATTGTGGCGCTATACGCGCCATCCCAACTATTTCGGCGACATGCTGGTGTGGTGGGGGCTGTACCTGGTGGCGGCTGCGTACGGCGGCTGGTGGACTGTCTTCTCACCGCTGCTCATGAGTCTGTTCCTGGCCCGCGTCTCCGGCGTGACGCTGCTCGAAAAGCACATGCGGGAAAGCCGGCCCGGCTACCGCGACTACGTGCGCACTACCAGTGCACTGATCCCGCTCCCGCCCAAGCGTCCCGGAAAAGGCTGACTCACGAGGGCAAGCCGCCGGGTAATGACTGGAACAGGTCGATGGCGAAGCGGATGACCATGAACCACAGGACCAGTGTGGAGAACAGGTAGATCGTGAAGCGGAGCTTGACGATATTCACGGTGCAGTGGACCAGGCTGTGCAGGACGCGCAGGCCGACGTAGGCCCAGGCTGCGTACAGGTAAATGGCATCCACCCGGCGGGTCAGCAGCAGGAAAACGCACAGGACGTAGAAGATGACCGGCAGCTCGAACAGGTTCTTGAGGTTGTTGGACGAGTTGTTGACGCCGGCCGGCAGCCGTTCGTTGATCAATTCCGGCGTGGCTACTGTCTGCGGATTGACGTCGTGGCGATACATGAAATGCAGCCTGCGTCCGTACATGTAGGCCCACACCGCTATCGTCAGGACAAACAGCGCTGCAGCGGGCTGGATAATTGAAAACGGGTTCATGGAACGACACCCTCTCGCACTTTATGGCCGGACTGTTGGCCCGGGGAAAGGAGCGGGGTCGGTCAGGCCGACCCCGCCCCGGTTGTCGAATAACCTTTACGTGTCTTTCATGTTCAGGAAGAACAGCACGATGGCGCTGACGCCGGTGTAGTAGAAGGCGCCCTGGAGAGAGGCCTGCCCCGCCTGCGTCTGCCACATCTGGAAGTAGGCTCCGCCGACGACCGTGAACAGCCCGAACCACACGACGATGGCCGTGCCTGCACCGAACAGGGCGAAGGTCTTGGAGGCGTTGAACGTCTCGGCCGGCGCTTTGCGGCTGCGCCACAAATCCCACAGTCCCTTCACCGAGAACAGGCCGGCAAGGTATTCCAGGGTGATGATGACGGCCAGCGTCAGCCCCACCAGGAACGGCGCTCCGAACCCGGGCCCGAAGGCGTGGCTATAGATCGCGTGGTCCTGCATCGTGGTCGCATAGGCGACGGCCAGGTAGGCGGTGTGAAGGTTGGCCATGTTCTGGGTGGCGTAGAACAGGCATAACAGCGCTTCGAAAAAGACGAAGACCATCTTGAGATAACGAATCGGCATGGTTCCCTCCCGTTTATTGCTTGATGCAATGCAGCACGGTCGGAAACAACGCGAGGCACTGTTATCCGCCGGCATTATCCGGAGTATAGCAAGGTCCCGGAGATTTGCACGCTAAATCCGGTCGGTAAGTGCCTTTGATCAGAAGCGCAGCGAGAGGCAGCTCAGGCCGCCGTCCATCTTGGCCGCTTCGCTCGTATCAAGGGCAATGACCGGATCGCCCAGCGCTTCCAGGCGGCTCTTGAGTCTCGGGTAGCCGGTCGGGATCAGGAGGGTACCGTTGATCCACAGTGTGTTGGCCGCATAGGCTTCGTCCGCCTCGACCACGATGTGCTCGAAACGGGAAAATGCCGGTTCCTCGGAAAATGCGTCGATCAGAAGCAGGCGACCATTTTCCAGGTAGTTGACGCTGGACTTGAGATGCAGGCCGGACGGCACGCGCACCCGGGTCGATTCGGTGCCGCTGTGCTGCAGATGCCTCGACAGTTGTGATGCGCCGTTTTCGTTGGTGCGCGCCGAAACGCCGATGAAACAATGGCCGTCGGCGAACAGGACGTCCCCGCCGTCCACGGTGCCGGGCGGTTCGATTAGTGCAAGGGGCCTGATGCCGGCCAGGGCCTGCTCGATCGTCGCTGTTTCCCCACGACGGCTGTCCGCGCCCGGGCGGGTAATGATCGCCAGATGGTCGGAGACAATGGCGGTGTCTTCCACGAAATAGGCATCGGGACAGCCGGCTAGCGGGTTCAGCACCGTGCAAGCAAGTCCCAGCCGTTCCAGCGTGTCGCGGTAGGCACGATGTTGGTCCAGCAGCCGGTCGTAGTCGGGGGCGCCCAGTGCGGCGGTGGTCAGGCCGCGCGCGCAGTCCGGTCCGGGGGTACGAAGGATGGCCTGTGTAAATCGCATCGTGATCCAGCAGATACGGTGGTGTGTGTCATTGTGCCGGAATGATCCGGAAGGTGAAAAGCTTTCCGTTAATAAGCTTCTCCCGCATGGGCGAATGAAGTTCGGCCGTGGATGGCCTGTCCGGCAGTGGTTTTTCAATCAAGTTCAGCTTGCGGCCTGGTACAGCTTTATCTCGTCACTCTCGGGGTCGAGGCAAATCAGGCCCTTGTATTTGAAGCCGAGTTTCAGGAGCAGCTCACCAGACCGTGTATTGGCTTGGCTCGTGATCGCCAGCAGGGGCGGAAGATGCAGGGTGCCGCGCGCATACGCCATGACGGCGGAGGCCGCCTCGAACGCATAGCCCATGTGCCAGTACTCGGGAAGCAGGGCAAAGCCGATATCCGTGCCGGGGAGCGACTCTCTCCGTACAAGGCCGCACACGCCGATGGCGCGGCCCGTCCGCCGGATCTCGACCACGTACATGCCGAAGCCGTGGGTCTCGTACATCGCCAGAACCTTGTCGCGAATGTATCCCTCGGCGTCTTCCGGAGTTCGCACGCCCCGGTCGCCAATGTTTTCCATCCACGAGGGTTCGTTGAGAAGGCGGCAAAGGAAAGAAGCGTCCAGGGGCGTCATATGCCGCAGGGACAGGCGCCTGGTTTCAGCAATAATCACGATATTCCGCCTCCGGCCCGACTGCGGCACAGGGTTCGCACCTGTTCCCGATACGGTATTTTATCCCCGGCGCAGCGGCACGATGAGCCTGGGCAGGGCTCGACTCTATCGATGCAGGTGATGCCTGTCGAGTTGTCCTGGAATCTCGTGTATGAAGAAAGGCTACGCTGACCGGTTTAAGCCGGTCAGCGTAGCCAGCTGTCAGGAACCGGAATAGTTAACACAGGATACAGTCGGGTTCCATTCCGCGAAAGTGCCCCTGGGATTGTGTTTCCATGCCCAGACATGCAAGCCATAAATCGCCGGAAGCGCATAGCGATTCGGAGTGCCATGGAAATCGAACAATTGCCCCATGAGAACCGGTGGCGTACCGGGGTGCGCAGCGTCCCACACGGGAGCCAGCGTGAGGTACTCCACCGCGACCAGTCTCAAGTCGCCGTGTCGCGTGGGCGCGTAAACCAGGATTTCCGGATGCTGCGCTTCGACCAATCCATCACCGATCAACCCGGAGTTGACGTAATGGACGCCCATGGCACCCTCGTTCTCACCGCTGACGCAATTGAGTGCCGAGGCGTACCCGTCCGCCATCGCGGCGCCGATGTTGTGGTATTTGTTGGTCGCCTGGCGGACAGCCGTTACCAGGTTGGGCGTTACCTCGTATCCGGCGGCGTTCGCAGTGGAAGACAGGATTCCGGTAAACCCCGATGCCATTAAGAATGCGCAAATCGACATAAAAAGCACTCGAATATTCATGATAAATCCCTCCAAACAGTGTGTTCCTTAGGCCTGCCCTGTGTTTCAGCGCTTCGTTCCTCCGAGGGGCTCGCGAGCTTTGAGCCAAGGCTGATCCATTCAGGCCAATCGAGTCTATGAGAGGGGTGCGCACGCTGTCTCTAAAAAACGACGAAAAAAATGCTATAAAAGCACTAAAGGGACTCTGAATAAGGCACGCACACTCATGTTGACGCCGGTCTCGCAAAAGGATGAACCTCGCCGTGCTTTTCGGTTTGGCGACTTTGTCCTCGACCTGGACCGGGAATCCTTGTCACGGAACGGGCGGGAGCTCCGGTTGCGTCCGAAGTCCCTGGCCGTGCTCGCCCATCTGGTCCGCCATAGCGGGCGGCTGGTTACCAAGGAAGAACTGCTGGACGCCATTTGGGGCCATAGGCACGTCACGGAAGGCTCCCTGACGCAGTGCCTGGTCGATATTCGCCGGGTACTCGGGGACGAATCCCATGAAATGGTGCGCACGGTGCCTCGGCGGGGCTTCATTTTCGAGTCGGAGGTCACCGCGGGTCCGGTGGTGACCGACCAGGTGGCCGTGAACCTGCGGCCGCGCCGCCGTCGCCGTGCCGTGGTCGGCGCGGTCGCTGTGGTGCTAGTCATATTCGGAGCCTGGTGGGGTGCGAGACACCTGGGCCACAACGCGTCCTTGCCGGACAGTGCCGCTCATTCGGCGCTGTCCAATTCCATCGCGGTGCTGCCTTTCGCGGACATGAGCAAAAGCGGCAATAACGCCTATTTCGCGGACGGACTCACCGAGGAGGTGCTTGATTCCCTGACCCAGATCCCGGGGCTCAAGGTTATCGCCCGCACCTCCTCGTTTGCCTTCAAAGGCCGCAACGTGGATATCCCCACGGTGGCCAACAGGTTGAATGTGGCCTATGTGATGGAGGGCAGCGTGCGCAAGTCCGGCAACATGGTGCGCATCACCGTCCAGCTGGTTGATGCCCGGACCGACAGTCATCTCTGGTCCAGGACGTTCGATCGCGAGCTGGGCGACGTCTTCTCGGTGCAGAGCGAAATTGCCCGGCTGGTGTCGGAATCATTGAAGGTATCGCAGTCGAGGGCAGGTGGCTTGAAAGTCGTCAGGCGGGCCAATCCCCAGGCAAACGAACACTACATGCGTGGAAACTTCTTCTGGCAACGACGCGCCAGCGGTGACCGTGATCTGGCCGAACGGGAGTTTCGCAAAGCGGTGGACCTGGACCCCGGCTTCGCACGGGCGTGGGTGGCACTGGCCGGAGCGTATTACGCGCGTAACTGGGTGGAACAGCCAGAATCCGGTTGGCTGTCCCGCTATAAAGACATGCTCGAACGCGCCCTGGCCGCCGATCCCGATTTGGCGGAGGCCCACGCCAGGCTGACTCATTATTTTATTGCAGTGGGAGACAGAAAATCGGCGGAGGAACAGTGGGCAATGGCGCAGACGCTCGAGCCCGACAACGTGCTGGTGCTGGGCATGGGTGCGGGATGGGCATTGTGGCGCGGATTGTACGAGGAGGCCGTGTCGCTGCAGCGCCGGGCCGCCGAAGTGGATCCGCTTTCATCCCTCGTGCACGCTAATCTGGCCAGCTATCTGCTTGCCGCGGGACGTTATCGGGAGGCAGCGTCGGAATTGCAACAGTCCCTGGAGTTGAGTCCAGACGATGAGAAGCCGGATTTGCAGCGCAGGACAAGAGCCGACGATATGGTGTTGACGCGGATTATTCAGCACCGATATGACGAAGCTCTGGCGATGCTTGCAGGGCAAGCCGAAAGACCGATAAGAGACGAGAACCTGGCACTTGCCAACTGGGGGCTCGGCCGTAAGGTTGAATACAAGCATGCCGTGGAGCGCATGAGCCGCGAAGGTGGCTGGCAAGCGGAGTTCCGGATGGCAGAACTCAGCGCGTTTCGTGGTGAGTCGGACAAAGCCTTCGAACACCTGCGGATCGTGAATGTCGGGTTTGGTTCTGATGCGATTGATCTGAAGCGGGACATTTACCTCACGTCACTGCGCCTATCGCCCCTGTTCATTCCGTTGCGCAATGATCCGCGTTGGAAACAACTGTGGTACAAGTGGCGCAAGTGGATGTGAAAGTTGATATCGGCTAAGACGTTCTGTGAACCATCCTGCCGGAGTCGTCCAGTTCGCGCCCCAATTCCAGCACGGCAGTAACCAGGGCTTCGAAATCGTCGCGGCGGCTGCGGTGATTGGTAATGGCAACGCGCAACGCAAATCGGCCGTCCAGTTCCGTCGACGACGGTACCGCGATACCCCGCTCTTGCAGTTCAGCCAGTATTTTCGCGTTAAGAGGGTTGAGCGCATCCTTGCTCAAGCCTTGGCCGCGATAGCGGAAATTGACGATGTTCAGGGACACCGGGGCCAATAACTCGAGCTCCGGTTCACTGGCCACAAGTTCAGCCAGAAAGGTGGCCTGGCGGATATTGCGGGCAATCGCTTCGGCGAACCGGCCGACGCCGTAGGCGCGCAGGTTCAGCCACACCTTGAGCGCACGGAAACTGCGTGACAACTGCGGGCTGTAATCGGCGAACATCACCGGTCCGGTGGCTATGCCGCCGCCGACCTCGGCCAGGTAGTCGGCGTGATGCTCGAACGTCGCCGTATGCTGCGCACCATCGCGGATCAGCGTGCAGGCGACCTCGTACGGCAGGTACATCCATTTGTGCAGGTCGAACGCCAAAGAATCCGCACGTTCCATGCCCTCGAGCAGGCCGCGGCTGTCTGGATCCAGAATGGCCAGTGCGCCGAAGGCGCCGTCCACGTGCAGCCAGAGGTCTTCGTCTCGGCACAGGTCGGCGAGTTCGTCCAGCGGATCGATCGCGGCAGTGTTCACCGTGCCGGCGTTGGCCACGACGCAGGTCGGCAAGTATCCGCGTGCCCGATCCGTCGCGATGCGTTCGCGCAAAGCTTCGACATTTATTCTGAAATCGCCCGTGACCGGGACCTCGCCGAAGGACTCGCTGCCCATGCCGAGCAGCTCCACGGCCCGAGCCACGGAGTTGTGCGTTTCCGTGGAGCCGTAAATCATCATGCGCGGACTGTTCGTGAGCCCCTGCGTGCGCACGTCGAAGGGCGCCTTCGCATTGCGCGCCACTGCAAGCGCGATCTGGTTGGCGACCGAACCGCCGCTGGCGAGGATACCGCTGGCTGCCTCCGGGAACCCCATCAGCTCGCGCAGCCAGCCGACCACCTGCAGCTCGACGAAGGTCGCGCCCTGCTGGTGTCCGGCCGCATTGTTGTTGAGCGTGGCGGTAAGCATTTCCGCGAGCACGCCCAGCGGCGTTCCCGTGCCGATCACCCAACCCCAGAAGCGCGGATGGATGTTGCCCAGGGGATACGGCTCGATCAGCCGGCGGTAATCGGCGTAGGCCGCCGCTTCTCCGCTGCCCTGCATGGGCACCGGCGCGCGCAGCGCCTCGCGCACTGCTTCGGGTACCGGCTGCCACGGTGCACGTTCACGCACCGTCTGCAGGTAGCCCATGGCGTCGTCCAGTACCGTGTGGGCGAATGCGCGAAATTCATCCCAGTCGTCGGGATCGAGCGACCGTCCGGGAAGGGGATCAATATTGTTCGTCATGACGGATCGTCACCAGTACCGTTGGCAGAACTCTATTCTAGAGCCCTCATCCCGTCTCGTATCCGGGGATGGCTGCCCCGGTACTCGATCGGTGGGCGCGCTGGCCTCAATAGTCTCTGCGTAGCAGGCCGTAGATAATGCTGTCCGATATTTCCCCGTTAACGATCCAGCGCTCGCGCAGCAGCCCTTCCCGCTGAAAACCGAGACGTTCGAGCGTCCTGGCGGAGGGTTCGTTGCGCGGATCGATGTCGGCCTCGATGCGATTCAGTGCGAGATGTTCGAATCCGTACCGAATGAACGCACGGAGTGCTTCGTTCATGAGACCTCGACCCCATGCCGATGAGGCGAGGCTGTAGCCGATCTCGGCACGACGGCAGGTATCGGAGAATTTGAACAGCACGCACTGGCCGATCAACCGTGAATCCTCGCTGCGTTCGATCGCCAGACTCAAATGCTCGCCGTTGGCAATCGCCTCGGTCTCGCGCGCAATGATTTCCCGGGCCCGTTCGATGGACGTCCACGGCGGTGAACTCATGAAGCGCATGACCCGGGGATCCGAGAAGATTGCGAACAGGGCTTCGTCATCCGACTTGCGGTAGGGCCGAAGAATCAGGCGCTCGGTCCGAATCGGAATGTCGGTGAAGTCAGGCAATGGCGGAAACCGGCAGGCTTGCCTAGTCCCGTTGCGTCGAGGGAACGGCGGGAAAGTCGCGAGGCCGGGAGACGCACAGCCAGGCGGCAGGGGGTTTCGGCAGGTCGGCGTGAAAATGGATGGAGCGGAACTCGCGGATTTCCAGGACGGGCTCGATCGCATTCATCACGTCACGGGCCGAACGACGTGGCGGCCCCGAGTCGCGATCGGGACCCTCGGTACTGCCGATCAGGCTCAGCCAGCGACCGCCGGGCTTGAGCAGGGCGGCCACGTGTTCTGCGAACCGCTCGCGGTCCCCGGCATCGTCAAAGACGTGGAAGCAACCGCGGTCGAATACGAGGTCGAAGGGGCCGTCGCCTACCGGGTCGTTCAGGAAATCCAGTTTTTCGAAACGGCAGTCCAGTCCCTTGCCGTCGGCTTCGGCGCGGGCTTTCTCGATGGCGGTCGACGCGATGTCAATCCCCAGCACCGCGAAACCCTGGCGGGCCAGCCAGAACACGTTCGTCCCCGTGCCGCAGCCGATATCGAGGACTCGTCCGGCCGGGGTCGCGCCGGAGCGCACAAACTCGACGAGATGTTCGTCCGGCTCGCCGGTGTCCCACGGCGTGTCGCCCGTCACGTAGCTCTCGTTCCAGTCGGGGTGGGGCATGATCTCTCCTGTCCGGATTGCGATTTCGTGGCGTGAGACGGAGGGGTGCCGGCTAACGAATCAGTAGCCGATCACCTCGCCGTCCTTGCGCATCTCGCTGGCGCCCCAATACACGTGGTTCCTGGCGTCGTACATGATGGCCTCGTAGCCGCCGAATCCGCCGGAGCCGGGTGTTGCCCAGATCACTTTGTAGCCGCGCTTTTCCAGCTCGGCCTTGAGGTCCTTGTCGAAACCCGATTCCAGTTTCACCGTGCCGATGCCCTGCGAGGGCAGTCCGGTCGGGGTGGCGCTGCCGAAATGCCGCCAGCGGGCGGCATCGCCGGCTTCCTGCACGTTCATGCCGAAATCTATCATGTTGGTCAGCACCTGCACGTGGCCCTGCGGTTGCATGTCTCCACCCATCACGCCGAAGGCGAGCCACGGCTGGCCGTCGTGCATAACGAAGCCCGGGATGATGGTGTGAAACGGTCGCTTGCGAGCCGCGTACGCGTTAGCGGCGCCGGCGTGCAGCGAATACAGCGCGCCGCGGTCCTGGAACATGAAGCCGAGATTGTCGGCGACCAGGCCCGAGCCCATGCCGGCGTAGTTGGATTGGATCATGGAGACCATCATGCCGCTCGAGTCGGCGGTCTCGAAGTCCGTGGTATCACCGTTGAACAGGCGCGGGTCGCCGGGGCCGATATTCGGGTTGGCGTGTCCCAGGTTAATCAGCTTGCGGCGCTGGTCGGCGTATTTCTCCGAGAGCAGGCCCTTCATCGGCACGTTATAGAAACGCGGGTCCGCATAGTATTTCGACAGATCCGCGAAGGCCAGGCGCTTGGCCTCGATCTCGGCGGTCAGCGTGTCGGCGGTGCCGACGCCCATCTTCTTCAGATCGAAGCCCTTGAGGATGTTGAGCATCTCGAGCGCGGCGAATCCCTGGCCGTTCGGCGGCAGTTCATACACGTCGTAACCGCGGTAGTTGACCGACTGCGGCTGCACCCACGCCCCGTGGAAGTCGGCGAAGTCCGAGTAGCGCAGATCGCCGCCGATGCGTTTGAAGTAATCGGCCATGGTGTGGGCGATCTTGCCCTTGTAGAACGCGTCGCGTCCGTTTTTTGCAATCATCGACAGCGTGCGGGCGAGGTCGGGATTCTTGAATACTTCGCCCTGGCGCGGCGTATGGCCGTCGATCAGGTAAGTTTTCTTCGCGTCGGCGAATTCCTCGATCAGCCCGCGGTTCTCCCGGAATGCCTTCCAGTTCTCCTGCCAGTATTTCGAGACGATTTCCGTAACCGGGAAACCCACCTTGGCATAGTGGATCGCCGGGGCGAGGTCCTCGCTCATCGGCAGTTTCCCGAAACGCTTGTGCAGCGCGAACCAGGCATCGACCACGCCCGGCACCGTGACCGCGAGCGAGCCGTACAGCGGGATGATGCCCGGGTTCTTCATGCCCGCTTTCTTGTAGGCGGCGGCCACCTCGGCCTGCATTGTCTTCAGGTCGCGGTCCTTTGGCGACCAGCCCGAGCCGTTATAGCCGTATAGCTTGTGGGTCTTGGGGTCGTAAACGATGGCGAAGGCATCGCCGCCGATGCCGTTCAGCACCGGCTGCATCAGTCCCAGCACCGCGTTGGCCGCAATCGCGGCATCCACTGCGCTGCCGCCTTTTTTCAGTATTTCTATGGCAGCAAGCGAGGCGATCGGCTGCTCGGTGGCCGCCATGCCGTGCTGGGCGAGCACCGGAGAGCGCGTTGCCCAGGGCGCCCCGGCGTAACGATCCCCCCGGCTGATGCCGGCATAGGCATTGGGCATGCCCATGAGGCCCAGGCAGGTGAGGAGTAGTGCACAGGCGGAAAACAATTTGAGCATCGATCCGTTCGGCAAGAACTGAGTACGGAGGTGTTTGACTTGATTCATTGCATTCACACCGCATCGGCAATGGGAGACTTGGCAATACTAGCACTGACGGCGGTCGGCGTGTGGCCGCTATAACGGGGACTTACACAGTGGGACGCATTCATGGACAGGGTGTGCGCGTATAGAATGATTCCGGGTCTACTGCGTAACGAAAGGCCATGGCGAACGCGGCAAGAGAGACACGTACCAGCAGGCGGGATGCGCGGAGCGACCCATTGCGGCTGCCCGGATTCAAGGTGCTGCCGGCCCTGGTGCGAGATCGGCTGCGAGGCTGGGTCATCGACGTGCTCAGCCGCGATGCGCCGGCGCCCGATTACGACGCCCCGCTGGGTGATCCCGGTCTGTTCGGGCCCGATACCGTCACCTGGAAGGTTCACGCCGACTTCCCGGGCATGATGGCCGGCGGGCTCGGGGCGCTCATGCTGCAGAGCTTGCATCCCCTGGCGTTGGCCGGCGTCTGGGATCACTCGGATTTCCGCAACGACACGCTGGCCCGGTTGCGCGGCACCATTGCCTTCGTCGCCCGCACCACCTACGCGCCGGAAGCCGTGGCCGAACAGGCCATCGAGCGCGTGCGTGCCATTCACCGCGAGGTTCACGGCACCGCGCCGGACGGACGTCCATACAGTGCCGAGGACCCGCGGCTTCTCACCTGGGTGCACAGCGCCCAGGCCTGGTGCTACCTGCGCGGATACCAGGCGTATTGTTATCGCGGTGTACCGCGCACCATGCAGGATCGTTACCTGCGTGAAACCGCACGCGTCGCGGAAGCTCTCGGCGCACGTGACGTGCCTAAATCGATCGCGGAGCTGGAGGATTACTTCCGGGAAGTCCGCCAGGAGCTCGTCTATGATGACCGCACCCGCCAGGTAGTGGCTGTTTTGAACGCCATCCGCCTGCCGATCCCGCTATCCGGCCTGGGCCGCGGCCTGTTCCTCGGCGCCGGTGCGGCTCTGCTGCCGGAGTGGGCTCTGACGGTCATGGGCAGGCCACTGCCGATGCGGCTGCGCGACCGGGCCGCCGCGCGGTCGCTGAAGTTGATTGCCCCGAGCATCCGTGACGCGATGGCAGAGGGCGGCCTGGCCTGGCGCGCCTGCCTCCGTACCGGCTTTGATTACGAGGCGCTGTTCTCCTGGACGGATCCAAATAACCGACGGGCGTGAATACAAGAGTCGTCCCACGCCATTCCCATCTGAAGGGGCTTCATTTTTTCGGCATAGCGGCTGGGATGATGTAGTCGGGAACCAGTCGGGTCATGAACGGATACCAGGTCCGGAAGTCCCCGTAGTTGCCGGCGGTAAAGCCGACCACCAGGTCGAGCTTGGGGACGATCAGCACGAACTGTCCGCCGTTGCCACCGGCTTCGAATATGCGGTAGGGGTTGCCGTCCGATTTCACATTGATCACGTGCCAGGCAAATCCATAGCCGTGGTCCGGGCCGAAACGCGAATACACTTGAAGCGATTGCCTGACCCAGGCGGCGGGGACGATGCGACGGCCGTTCCAGGTGCCGCCATCAAGGTAGAGCTGGCCGAGTTTCAACTGGTCGCGTGGGCGCATCCGGATGCCGCCGCCCATGTAAGCGCGGCCTGTCGGCATCAGATTGATGTGGTAGGAGCTGATGCCGAGTGGATGGGCAAGGTAGCGGTAGAAGAATTCCGGAAGCGGTGTCTTTGTCGTATTGCGCACGATGCCACCCAGCAGGTTGATGCCAGCCGTGCAGTAAACGGCCCGCGTGCCTCCGGGCGCGCGTGCCATGGGCAGGTCGAGCGTGTATCGATACCAGTCCGGCTGCTCGTGCTGGCGCTGCATGGTTTCCTCATTACCCGGCGTATCGCTGTCGTCGTCGCAGTTCAGCCCGGAGGTCATTGTCAACAGATCCCTTACGGTCATTGTCCGCTTGCGTGCATCCAGGTGCTCCAGATGCTTGTACTGTGGGAACAGCTTATAAACCGGAGTGTCGAGCGTGAAATCGGCGTCGTGCGCCAGGGCCAGGCCGACCAGGACGCCGGTGAAAGTCTTGCCGGCAGAGCGTATATCGTGCGTTTGTTCGCGATTATGGCCGTAGAAATATTTTTCCAGTACCAACTTGCCGTGGCGTGCGATCAGCAGGCTGTGGATGTAAGGTGTATGGAAGCCGTGATAGTGGGTAGTGAGTATCCGCTCGACCAGTGCCTTGAGCGGTTTCATGTCCAGACCGACGGCGGTCGGGGAAGCGGTCGTCCAGCCGTCTTTCTCGTGCACAGGCACGCGGTAGGCATAGCCCGAGGTGGCAGGCGTTTCGGGATAGAAAGCGATGGCCGAATCGCGATCACGCCGTGTAAGGCGCAGGGGCTCGTCGAGTTGGCGGACATGCAGGACCAGAATGTCCTGGTCGGGTTGATATTCGGCCGACAGGGTGTCCGATTTGTTTCGCGTGCTCGTCAACGTGATGGTGTTGCCTTCGACGTTGATCGCGTAGGGATCGTCGCGACCGAAGTTGAATCCCGGGTTGCGGAATGATCCCAGCAGCTTGCCGTCGCCGTTTTTGGTCGTGATGTCCAGGTACAGGGTCAGGCGTTCCATTTCGGGATCGACGGCGCCCTGCCAGACCCCGGGCTCGATGCGACGAAGAACGACCGGGGTCGCGTATGCCGTGTTGTAAAGAGTGCCTGGGGGCTGGATCCATTGGCCCGTGATTTCACCGGTGCTTTCATCGAACGTTCCCCGGAAGGTGCCCCGATTAGCGGGGAGCGTGAAGTCGATATGCTCGCCCCGGTGTCGCACGTCGAGCAAATATCCGCCGATGGCCGCATTCCAGGGCTCGGACCGGCCGTCAATGATGAGCGTACCGTGAACGGGCGACCCGAAAGATTGTTCGACACCCCACAGTCCGGTCGCCGTGAAGGGCGCGGCGAGGGCCGTGGGGTGCAGTAAGCACAAAAGCCCGGAAAGAAGGGCAGGCAGTACCAGTTTACGCATTGAAAACTCCGATTCAAGGAGCCGCAGTCAGTGGCGGCGATTGATCAACCAGTGCAGCAATGGTTCGATGGATGATTGCATGTTCTGGCGCAGGGCCTCACACGCATTTTCGAGGTTGCCATGCTCCAGGGCGACGAGAAGGGCGTCGTGTTCCTCGAAGGCGATTTCGACGTGCGATGTTTCGCGAAAATAGGCAAGTTCGTATCGCTGCGTGAGCACGATGAACTGTTCGATGGTCTGAATCAGCAACTGGTTGGGACACTGGTCGAGCAGCGTCCGGTGCCAGGTGTTGTCGAGATCCACGGCCCGTGAAGCCTGTTCGGCGCTTCTGAGCCGGGAGTTCAGGATTTTCAGTGCAGCGAGTTGCCGGGCGGACGGCAGACCGCCGAGGGCGAGGGCGTGGGGATCCAGGAGGGCCCGCATGGCATAGAGGTCGGCCAGCTCCCCCGGCTCGAGCGCAGCGACGAAAAACCCGTGCCGTGGCTTGATGGTGACCAGGCGCTCCGGCACCAGACCGACCAGTGCTTCGCGCAAGGGCGTGCGGCTGACTCCGAGGTTGCGGGCGAGGTGAACCTCGTTGATCCGATCATTGTCGGCCAGCTCGCCCGAGAGGATGAGCTGGCGTAGCGCGGTACTCAACCCCTGGCCCAGGTTGAGGCGTTCGATAGCGGAGTAAGAGGACTTTTTCTGCATACTGTATACAATAATACATGATTGGCGTTTGGTCAACCACACCCGGGCTGATGCCGGCGACGGAGGAAACGGTCATGCCGATTAGGTCCATCGACAGCAGCAATGGCGTTGCGCCAGACCGTCACTGGAAACCAACCACTACGCATGGCATTTAAAGGTCTTGGCCTTTATTTTTCTTCGGAGGTTGGAATAGACGGTGTCGATTCATCTTGTGTACGTGCCTGCAGTGCGGCCAGTTCTTCTCGTAACCGCTTGCGCAGTGTGCCGTAGGTGAGGATGAGATTCTTGACGG